>WBZU01002469.1_pt1 | contig 12770 bp, 11 predicted proteins | sample 5204311 | NCBI WGS metagenome assembly WBZU01 (sample SAMN12344359, study PRJNA552823) | activated sludge metagenome | biome: Activated sludge suspended growth; feature: Nitrification reactor; material: Wastewater; isolation source: activated sludge from nitrification reactor of wastewater...
GAATATTCGAGCTGCGGTCCCTGAGGAACTTTTCCGAAATCATGATACTCTTCTTCGAAAACTAATTTAGCAGAACTGATTGACGCTGCTATTTTGGAATTGTTCATTAAAAAGAACATCACTGCTGAAATCACAAGCATTCCAAAAATAAAGAATCCTGCTTTAGCTGTTTTTGACTGGATGAATCTGTTCATTGTTGTATCTCCTGTTTGATTATTATTTTTGATTTAATAAAAATTATGAATGTTGCCACAAGAAGAATTATGTCTTCTATTATTCTTAGTAAAATATCACTTTTTTCACTAACTGTTTCAAGTGAAAAACATCCGCAGCTGATATCGAGTCCTCTGGCGTATGCCTGAGTTAATGAAATTATAAAAATTATCAGCATTACAATTATCATAAATGAACTTCCTCTTTTAAATATACCGAGTATTAAAAATACTGCCGTCACAAGTTCAAGATAAGGCATTACAATTGCAAAAATATTAATGAATACATCAGGCAGAAACTTATAATTGTATATTGCTCTTGCAAACAATTCCTGATTAAGCAATTTACCGGCGCAGGCATAAATAAAAGTACCTCCGACGATAAGTCTTAATATTAATAACAAATATTTATTTGACAGAAAGTTCATATTTTAATTTATTTTTCAACAGGATATCCTAGTTCATTCCATTCTTTATAGCCGCCGAGATAAATTTTTAATTCATTGTAACCTGCTTTTGCCATTTCATAAGCATTGTCAATGCTTATTTCACATTCAATGCCGCCGCAATAAGATACAATCGGCTTTTCTTTGTCATAAGCTTTCAGTATTTCAAGCTTTTGCTCTACGGTTTTATCCTTAAATTCTTTATACGGAATGTTAATCGCTCCTTTAATATGACCTGCTGCAAATTCTTCCGGAGGTCTTCCGTCAATGAAGATGACTCCTTCATCGAACATTTTCCTTACATCCTGAACCTTGACATTCACAGGTTTTACAAATCCTTCTTTTGTATATTGTCTTACCGGTTTCTGTTTATCAGATGACGAGCTGTCAATCAAGTGTCTGTTGCTGTAATCCTGTACAAGTGGAATTTTATTCGGACTGATAATATTCATTGTAAATCCGAGAAAGACGCTGACAGAGACAATGATTATAATTTCTTTTAAGAGACTTCTTTTCATATAAATTGATTTCTATAGTTCAAATAAGTTTTTTTCTGTCTTAATATTTTTTTTCGGAGTCAGTCCGAGATGTTTGTATGCTAAGCTTGTAGCTTCGCGTCCTTTCGGCGTCCGTTTAATAAAACCCTCTATTAACAGAAAAGGTTCATACACATCTTCAATCGTTCCCGGGTCTTCTCCAATTGATGCTGCTATAGTAGAAAGTCCTACAGGTCCGCCTCCGTATTTTGAAATAATTGTTTCAAGTATTTTCTTATCCGTTTTCTCCAGACCGTATTCATCAACGTCAAGCGATGACAATGCAATATCGGCTATTTCCCTGTTAATATTCCCGTCGGATTTCACAATTGCAAAATCACGCGTTCTTCTTAATAATCTGTTGGCTATTCTCGGAGTCGCTCTGCTTCGCTTTGCAATTTCCCTTGCGCCGTCATCTGTAATTTTAATGTTCATAATTCTTGAAGATCTTTTTACAATCTCTACAAGATTATCGGTGATATAATAATCCAGACGGCAGTTGATCCCGAATCTGTCAAGCATAGGCGAAGATAAAAGTCCCTGCCTGGTAGTTGCGCCGATCAGAGTAAATCTTTCTAACTTAATAGGAATGCTTCTTGCAGCCGGACCCTGATCTATCATTATATCCAGTTTGTATTCCTCCATTGCAGAATAAAGAAATTCTTCTACTACTTTCGGAATTCTGTGTATTTCGTCAATGAAAAGTATTTCGTTATTTTTGAGTTTTGTAAGCATACCTGCAAGGTCACCCGGTTTTTCAATTATCGGTCCCGAAGTGGAAATAATATTTGTGTCGAACTCATTTGCAATAATATTTGCAAGCGTCGTCTTTCCGAGACCGGGAGGACCTGTAAAGAGAACATGATCTAAGGATTCATTCAGTATCTTAGCGCTTTCAATGAATACTCTGAGATTTTCCTTGACCTTATCCTGTCCGACGAACTCGCTGAATCTTCTCGGTCTTATAAGCGAAATAAAGTCTGTATCCTGAACATCTTCCACTGTCAATACCTCCGGATTAATCTTTTCATTACTTTTCATTGTGTAAAAATAATGTTAATTTTGAACAGTTACAATTTTATAAAATATAAATACTGATTAGAAGTCATGGGCAAAGATCCCTCAATGGTCAGACAGATTGAGTTTATAGTAGTCGTAAGAAGAATTAAACTTCTCGGCATAGCAATAACTATCGGGATTATAGTGATATATCTTTCAGGGCTGCTGGTTGCAGGTAATAATCACAGGGAAAATTTTGAGGCAGTTAATCTATTCAGCTTGGTTCTGCTTCTCATTTTTTTTATAATTGCTTTTTTTCTGAGGAAAAAAATGCTGCATAAGGTTAATCTGTCAAATATCGCCGACAAATATTTTAATGCCCATGTAATTCCGTTTGCAATACTTGATCTCGGCGCGCTGTTCTGTCTTACTACAAATCTTTATGTTAACGGAAATATTACTTACGCCACTATAGGAGTAGTTATTTCTGTTGCGGGAATGATAATCAGTTTTCCATCGGAAGACTATTTCGGAAAATTAAAAGATAGTTCTGATTCTACTGAAAAAAAGGATTAAATTAATTCAAAAGATACAGCCATCTGAAAAGCAGATAAAGACTGAATCCGTCCTTAATCGTCCCGTCACTTATCATTTGTATTATTTCTTCTCTTGAAAACCATTTTGCTTCAATGATCTCGTTAGCATCTAATTCATGAGTTATCTTTTCAACATCTGAAGCGTAATAGCAGTGAAAAATCTGACTGCTGGAACCGATCGAAGGATAATAATTTCCCAGATACCTGAGATTTTCCCTGCTTACTTCGCATCCGGCTTCTTCTTTTAGCTCTTCGATAATGCAATCTGAATGATGCATCTCAGGCGGAATCGTCCCCGCAGGCACTTCCCAGCTGTAATAATCATTTATATATCTGTAATTCTTTACAAGTATAATTTTGCCTTCGCTGTTTTCCGCAACTACACCTGTACCGTTCCTGTGAAAATTAATTGCCTCGAATTCTATCAGCGATTTATCAGGAAGCTCAACTTTATCCAGGTCTATGTCCACCCAGTTTCCCGCAAATCCTTTCTTTGTATCCAGCACTTTCCAGAATTTTTCTTCAGCCATAATTTTTTTAACATTAAAAACAAAACCCGCAGAGTAGCGGGTCCTGTGTAATTTTCTTAAGATTGATATAACTTTTAAATTCAATAAAACTTAATCCAGAATTGTGATGCCTGTTGCTTCGATTACATAAGCTTTCTGCGGACCTTTTATGTCTTCAGGTTTCATGGTCGGATTTTTTGATTCTTCAAGATAATGTCTTGCTTCTTCTTCTGATAGCTCAGTGACTTTAAAAACTCCGCTTACTACTGCATTTTTTCCTGCAATATCTTTCGGGAGAAAAAATTCGTGAAGAGTCTTTATTCTTACTGTGTTGTTACCTTCTGTCATTGTCATCCAGCAACCCATTGACTGACAGACTTCAGCAACGCTTCCTTTTACCAGCAATGTTTTTTCATTATTCGCGGATGGTTCTTTCATAAGATCAGTAAACTCAGTTACAGTAAATGAACGGTCATAATCTTTTCCGAAAAGCATTCCGTCAGCGACTTTAACTCCCTCTGGCTCATCGGATTTCATATCCATTGCGCCTTCTTTTTTGTCATGCTGAGCAGTTGCAACTGTAACCGAGACAGCCATTATCATTAACATTAAATAAAAATTCTTTATTAATTTTGACATTAATTTTTCCTTTCTTTGGTTTATTTGATTTGTTTTAATTAAGTAAATTTAGCGAATAGAAAGTTTAAGTTAAATCTATTTAATACAGACGGATTAAATTTCAGGGTCTTGCATCATATCCGGCTAAAAAATATTTTTCATCCATCTGTATGAATCTTTTTATTCCTGAATTTTACTTCAAAAGTATCATCTTCTTTGTCTCAGTATAATCTTCTGCAGTAATTTTATAATAATAAACTCCGCTCGGGAAATTTGCAGCATTAAAATTTACTGAATAGCTTCCGGGATTTTGCTTTTCATTTACTAAAGTTGCAACTTCATTACCTCTGATATCATAAACAATAAGCGACACGTAATTTGCAATTCGCCCGCCTTGCCTCGAGGCAGGTAATTCGTAATTGATTTTAGTGCTTGGATTAAACGGATTCGGATAATTCTGAGACAATGAATATTCAAATGGAATCTGCTGAGTTATTGTTGAAACGCCAATAGTGTTGTTGCTGTATCCTGTTAAGTTAACTGTAATAAGACTGTCGTTATTGTCAATTGATAATGCTGAAGTGAAAGTCTGATTGAGCTGATTTGGTCTGAACTTTACTTTTACATATCCGAACTCTCTCTGAGGCACGGCAGAGGGAAAACTTTCTACAATGAACTGCGGAGAAGATGAAGTAACGGAATTAATGTTAAGATTGCCTGTTCCGTAATTAAATAAAGACACATAATAACTTGCTGTATCATTTACTGCGAGCGTATCAAATGTAACATTAAAAGGAGAAGGGGATATCTCAGGTTTTGCAATCACGGGTATGACTGAAAAAGTACTCTTTATTCTGTCTATAAGTTCAGGATGATCCACAAACGGACTTCTGTTATTCTGAAACGCCTGAATCCCGTTTTCACGGATCCTTTCACGGGCATCTACAGTGTCTGAAAGATTCCATGCTCTCAGAACCCTCTCCTGCTTTGCATCCATAAAGCCGCCGTAATTCTGATATCTTATCAGAAAATAAAAAAGACATCTTGCTATATTTCCTTTATGCTGATCCCTCGCTTCGAATACTATTTGATTTTCATAATCCTGACCGAGCTTCGAACCGCCGTTTTCCCATGTGATATTCGAAACGACAAATCCGAAATCGTAATTGTTTCTCCTGTTATTGGCTACTTCATCAGTCGGATAAAGATGATGTATGTCGCTTCTCATCGGCTCATCCTGATTAAAAAATCCCTGAGGGAATGTATGCTCTGTGTTCATGCTTTGCGGAGGATTGACACTCGGGATACCTGTCGTATAAACTTTTCTTCCGGTATAAACGCATTCGATAGTATCATTATTATTGTAATCGTCAATTGTGGAAAACATTGCAGTGCGTGAAGTTGTATAGTTGTTGTTTGTGTTAGTCGAACAGAAAGTTTTTAATGCTGTCTTCAGCGGTTCGTCAATAAGCCCCTGCGTGAAACTGTACAATGCATCAGGATATTTCGCAGTGGCGATAAGATAATTTATAATGGGATAATTCAGTTCGCTGCTTTCAAAAATAATGAAATCATAATAAGTAATATTCTGATTTGTCCTGAAATAAACCCAGATCAGAGAACTGTCGGAAGGATTTATATTAAACGAACTTACTCTTGTAAAGAACTGCGGTGTAAGAGTTCTTACGGAAGTAATATGAAGAATTTGATTTGTCGGATTTTTCACATACAATGAAGCGCTGTCTGTCTTATTTGTCTGAGTGGTATCGAGGTTAATAAAATAAGGAACATTCTGCGAAAAAGAACTTGCTGCATTTAATGTAAAAATAATAATCGCATATATAACTATGAAAATTTTTTTCATGGAAATTATTTAAGGTTTATTGAAAGTTACATCATACAGACCTAACATAAAATGAAATTTCACAATTCATTAACAAATAATTTAAGCAGAACAATTTTTAATAATGTATTTTACATAAATTGTAAAAAATGATAAGCAAATTAGAAGTACTGATAAACAGAAAAATTTCCAGACGGAAAATGCTTAAAGATACAGGAAAAGCTTCGGCGTTCCTTGCTGTAAGTTCAGTCCTGCCTTCGGAGTTTTTTAATATTCCATTTTTAAAAGAGAAAATAATAAATAGTTCTGATATATTTTTTAAACCTATTGTGCCGTCTGATGAAGATAAATTTATTTTACCGGAAGGATTTAGTTATACAGTTATCAGAAAATGGGGTGACAGGATAAGCGATGCAGAAGACTTTGGTTTCAATAACGACTATACTGCTTATCTGCCGATTGATTTTTTAGAAGGCGGAAATAATTCAGAAGACGGACTGCTTGTTGTCAATCATGAATTCCCATCGCCTTTGTTTATCAACGGATATACCGATGATGATTTCAGAAATAACAGGATAAAGACAAAGGTAGAAGTGGATGCTGAAAAAAGAAGCGTCGGGATTTCGGTTTTCAGAGTTAAAAAAGTAAATGGAGAGTGGCTGTTTACTGAAGATGAAAAACATAACAGAAGAATAGATGCATTAACTCCTGTTAAGCTGAGCGGAAAAGCAGCGGGAAGCGAAGAACTGAAGTTCTCTGAATATGCAACGGGAACTCTTGCAAACTGCAGCGGAGGAATTACACCCTGGGGAACATTGCTTAGCGGCGAAGAGAATTTTCAGGATTACTTTTCGTCAAAAGATATATGGGAATACAGATGGAATGATGCTGATAAGGATTTCATTGTGGAAAATTACGGATGGGTGGTCGAGCTGGATCCGTTTGATAAAAAATCCGTTCCAAAGAAAAGAACTTCTCTTGGCAGATTCAGACACGAGAATGTTGCTATAAATATTTCTCAGGATAATAAAGTTGTTGCATATATGGGAGATGACAAAGTAAATGAATGCGTGTATAAATTCATTTCTGAAAAAAAATATGACAATACTAACCGTGAAAATAATTTTGACATACTCGATAAAGGCGATCTGTATGTTGCTGACTTTGAAAATAATAAATGGCAGTTGATTGATTTTGAAAAAAGAGAAGAGCTTAAGAATAACTTCAGATCGCAGGCGGATGTGCTTGTAAACTGTGACAAAGCTGCAAAGTTTGTCGGAGGAACTGAATGCAACAGACCCGAAGACATTGAAATAAATCCGGTTGACAACTCGGTTTTCATTTCGTTTACAAATAATTCAAAGAAGGAAGATAATTTCGGAAGCATTGTCAGGATCATTGAACGCAATAATGATTCAGAAAGTCTTGAATTTAAATGGGAAGTTTTTGCAACCGGAGGAACAGCTTCGGGGTTTTCCTGCCCTGATAATCTTACATTTGACAGCAAAGGAAACCTCTGGGTTTTATGCGACATTTCAAACACAAAACTTAACAAAGATATTTATAAGTCATTCAAAAATAATTCACTTTTTATGATACCGACATCCGGAGAGAACAAAGGAAAAGCGTTTCAGTTCGCTTCAGGTCCGGCCGACTGCGAAATGTGCGGAGGGAATTTTACACCCGATGAATCAACCATGTTTCTGTCAGTTCAGCATCCGGGTGAGAATACAGTTTCATTAGACAATCCCACAAGCCGCTGGCCTGATTACGGAAGCGATATTCCCCGACCCGCTGTAATTGCAATAACCGGATTTAAGAAGTGATTGAATTATTTTGAACAGTTTAAATTCACGAAACTCTTTCTTCCGATTTTTAAAATGAATCTGAATATGCTTATTAAGTAGTTAAAATGCAGAAGCTATTAAGGCAGCTCCATATGTTCCTGCTGATTCGTTTTTAATTATATACACCGGAGCCGCTTCCGGCAGATAACTAAGTCTGCCTTTGTTCAGAAATGATTTCATAAATATACCATCCATAAGCTTATTAATTATTTTGAATGGTATTCCGCCTCCGAGATATACTCCGCCTGTCGCTTTATAATTAAGCACCATGTTTCCCGCCTGCGCTCCGAGAACTGAAATAAAAATATCCATCGTCTTTTCACATATCCCGCTTCTGCCTGATATTCCTTCTTCTGAAATAATAGCGGCAGGATCTCCTGCTTGTAACTTATGATTTAATTCAATGCTGACTGTATATTTTTTTTCTGATTTCAGAAATTCAAAAATATTCAGAATCCCGCTTCCGGATGCAATTCTTTCATAACTTACATGACCAAACTTTTTTCTCAGATATTGCAATAGCTTAGCTTCAGTTTCATCCGCAGGCGCAAAATCGGCGTGACCTCCTTCTGTTGCCACAACTTTATATCCGCTGTCAGTTAATATAAGCGCTGCCTGTCCGAGTCCTGTACCGGGAGCAAGTATCACTTTGTTTTGCATACCGGTGATTTCTGTTTTATCCGAACTGATCTTAACAAGATCCTTTTCTGAAAGAAAATTTACCGCAGTTGCAAGACATTCGAGATCGTTTGCGAGTTTAAATAAAGGTATGTTTAGCTTTTCAGATAGTTCTTTTTCGCAGAGCTGCCATGGAAGATTTGTTGATTTTACTTTTCCGTTATCTACAGGTCCGGGAATCCCAATGCAGGCGGAATCAATGACTTCATTTCTTCCTGCAAGAAACTTTCTTATCATATCTTCAGGATTGCTGAATTCACAGCTTGGAAATTTATCTGATGTTATAAGTTTTAATTCATTCTGTTTTTTTTCATACAGAGCCAGTTCAGTCTTTGTAGCTCCTGCGTCTCCGGATAAGATCATTTTGTATTAAAAAATTAATTTATATTTATAGAATTACATTTGTGATCTCACTTTTTTTTATCCACGGTCAATATTGGGAACAATGTGCCGGACAAAAGATTAAACAATGGTTAGGATACAATATTTATAAAAGGAATATTTAAAAATTTATTATTCAATAATCAAACCGGCTGCATCCTGATCCAGAAACCAGTTAACATCTCCGTTCTTCTGTTTAATGTTTCCAGCAGGATAAATCAGACTGTCTTCTTTTCTTTCTGAAATAATTTTTACAACCCGCTCTTTGTTTTTTCCTGTAACTATAAAATAAATTCTTTCTGAATTGTTAATTACTTTTCCTGTTAAAGTAATTCTTTTCTGATTGCTTTCAGGATGAACAGTAGTTTCACAGAATTTTTCCGACTTCAGAAGATTCATACTATCGGGAAATATTGAAGCGGTATGACCGTCTTCACCCATTCCGAGCAGCATCAGATCGAACTTAGGCAAATCATATTCAAACGGAAGATTATGTTTCAGCAGTTCAGAATATCTTTCAGCTTCTGCAGAAGGATCATTCTCTCCGGCTATTCTGTGAACATTCTCAGTGAGATTGATTTTACTGAATAATATTCTGTCCGCTTCGCCGTAATTACTTTCGCTGCTTTCAGGCGGCACGCATCTTTCATCAGCCCAGTAAAAATTAATTTTGCTCCAAAGTATAATATCCAGGTATTCTTCAGCTAATACTGAAAATAAAAGCTTCGGCGTATTTCCGCCTGAAAGCGCAATGTTTATATTTCCATTTGAAGAAATAAATTTGTCTGTGATTTTTTTGAATTCCGATGCAAAAGCTTTTGCAATAATGACCGGTGTTTCAAATATACTGTATATGTCTTTATATGTATGAGTCATTATTATAAATCAATACATGAGGAAAGAGAAAATAAAATTTATTCTGTGTTACAATGTCTTTGTTTTAAAAATTCCGTTTACAAAAGTATCTTTACTTAGAATGAAAGCATAATAAATTTTACAGCTCGCAGTAAGTTCCGTCATCCGCAAGATTCTTGCATGGATATCGCCACATGAAATCTTTCCCTGCAATAAGATCATCTGCGCATTCGGGACCCCAAGTTCCTGCAGGATAACCATAGATCTTAATATCTTGATTTTCCTTCCACTCGTCAAGTATCGGCTGAATGAATTTCCAGCAGGCTTCCACTGCATCGGCTCTGATGAATAATGTTGAATCCCCGAGCATGCAGTCAAGTATAAGTTTTTCATAAGCGCTGTGAAGATTATTATTCTTAAGATCAGAGTAATGAAAATCCATATTAACATTCTGAACCTGAAATCCCCCGCCGGGAACTTTCATGCCGAATTTTATAAGTATACCTTCATCCGGCTGAATTCTTATCACAAGCATATTATATGACTGCGCTGTATCAGTCCGTCTTTTAAACAAATGATGAGGAGTAGGTTTGAAATGAATAACGATTTCAGTAACACGTGTAGGAAGTCTTTTACCTGTTCTGATATAAAACGGTACGCCTCCCCACCTCCAGTTGTCCACATAAAACTTCATCGCGACATAAGTCTCAGTCCTTGAATCAGGCGCAACGCCTTTCTCTTCTCTGTAACCGACAACGCTCTTTCCCCTGACATGAGAAGCCGTATACTGCCCTCTTATCACGCAGTTATTTACTTCCTCTTTTTTTATCTGCCGGAGAGACTGAAATACTTTTAAAGATTCGTCTCTGATAGAATTCGATTCAAACAAAGACGGCGGCTCCATTGCAACATATCCGAGAAGCTGAAGAAGATGATTCTGCACCATGTCTCTCAGTGCTCCCGAGTGATCATAATAACTTCCGCGGTTTTCTATGCCGATGCTTTCTGAAGAAGTTATTTCCACATGATCTATATAATTCCTGTTCCATAGCGGCTCGAATATTCCGTTTGCAAAACGAGTAACAAGTATATTCTGCACTGATTCTTTTCCGAGATAATGATCTATTCTGTAGATTTGTTTTTCGGAAAAATATCTGTTTACTTTTCTGTTCAGCTTCACAGCAGATTCGAGATCATGCCCGAAAGGTTTCTCGAGAATTATTCTTGTCCATGAATCTTCAGAATTATTCTTATTCAGTCCGCTCCTGCCGGTGTTTTCAATAATGCCCGGAAGAGCATCGGACGGTACAGCCATGTATAGTAATCTGTTGCCCCCGATATTCTTTTCATCATCTAACTTATCAAGTTCTTTCTTCAGATTCCTGAACGAATCTATTTCATCATAATCCGAAACAATGTAATAAATATTTTTCTTAAACTTTTCCCATTTCTCTTCATTAAAGCTTCCAGCATTCCCGAATTCATTTATTCCCTCTTTAAGCATTTCCTGAAAAGCAACGGTATCCATTTCTTTTCTTGAAAATCCCAATACCGTAAAATTTTCCGGAAGCAGATCATCCAGAAAGAGTTCGTAAAGTGAAGGTATAAGCATTCGCTTTGTCAGATCACCGCTTGCTCCGAAGATCACCATTATACAGGGTTCGGGTTTCTTTTCTTCCTGCGTTCCGGATAAAGATTCATTTTCTGAATTCATGCAATAAACTTCTGATTATATTCTAAGTGTACAAAGTAGTTATTATGCCTAAATATAAAAAGTAATTTTTTGAAATTGCCGTCGTCAAAGGAAAACTCCGCTCTTTAGATTTGAAGAGTTACAAATAACAGTCCCTAAATTCAGGACTGTATATAAGCACAAATTATTTCAAATTGAAATACAATGATTGAGACTGAAAAATTTTTAACCAATAAAAATTCAGAGTTCCGTTATTTTAAAAGTATCATCTTCCTTACCGCACTGAAATTTCCGGACTCTAATTTGTAAATATATGTTCCGCTTGGGATTTTACTTCCGTCGAATTCATATATATAATTTCCCGGTGAAAGTTTTTCATTTACTAATACAGCAACTTCTTTTCCAAGAAGATCATATATTTTTAATGATACTAATTCAGGTTCGCCTTGTAAGGTCTGCCCCGCAAGGCGGGCAGGTATTCCAAACTCCAGATGTGTGACAGGGTTAAACGGATTAGGATAATTCTGATATAGTTTATATTCGGCGGGAATAATTAAATTTGTCTGCACAACGGATGTGCCTTCGTCTTTATAATTTACAACTCTGAAATTATTAAAATAAAATCCGTCACCCGGAACTCCGTTATCAGTAACCAGATTGAATCTTATTTTTATCTTCTGACCAATATATGAATTAAGATTTATCTGCTCATTGACCCAGCGCTTTATGGAAGTATAAGAAGGAGTGCCGGAAATCAAAGTCGTATGTCTGCCAGGAAGACTTGTCCATGTAGATCCGAAATTAGTACTGACCTGAATTCTTGTGTAATCAAAGTTTGTTTCTTCAGCCCACTTTGCCGAAAATTCAATCCGGGGATTATTTGTGTTAATCAGATTGATCGTGTCGGAGAGAGTAAAAGTATTATTCGAACTGTTCTTCGAATTCCCGAATCTCGAATCTGCAAAATTCTTACTCCCGTAAAAAGGATCAATGAATGTAGTATCCCAGAGCAAACCGGTTCCGGCTCTCGTCCATTTTGAAATACCGTTCACTCCGTTATCAGAAAAAAGGACAATAGGTTTTCCGACATTTATCCTGATCGTATCCCGCGATGTTTCAACTCCTTCCTGTTTAATTGTCACAACAAATTTCATTTCATCCATATAAGCCGCTGAAGAAGAAAGTTTGAACTTAAAGAAATTACCGGAATTATTTTTAAATTGTCTTGCCTGAATACTGTCAAAATTAACAGACGAATTTAAAGGAGTTGCATTTGAATAAAGAGATGAAACATCCGCAGTTACATTTTTTGATGTCATAGAAAGTCCTCTGTTCTTTAATGTTAACTGAAGATTAAGAGTATCGTTTGCATTGACAAATCCGTTACCGGCTACATTGTAATTCACATAATCCGCAAAAGCGCCTCCTACCCATGTGAGATACTTCATGCCGTAAAGATTTTCATTTGCAATGGGAATGATCTCGGATTGGGAAGGCCAGAAATCACTTCCTCCGACTTCAGGTGTCCAGCAGTAAGTGCCGAGTGAATGAAGATAG
>WBZU01002470.1_pt1 | contig 12766 bp, 11 predicted proteins | sample 5204311 | NCBI WGS metagenome assembly WBZU01 (sample SAMN12344359, study PRJNA552823) | activated sludge metagenome | biome: Activated sludge suspended growth; feature: Nitrification reactor; material: Wastewater; isolation source: activated sludge from nitrification reactor of wastewater...
CGACCGCTACCGAACCATGTCGGCGCTCGGGGAGGCGATCCTGGCCGCGATCCCGCCGCGTCTGCGGCCGGGGCCCATGACCTACGGCAACGCGTGGTCCCTCCAGCGCCCGCGGAGCCGGCGCCCGCTCGACCCCGGGCTGCTCCGCGAGCGCGCCGGGACGATCACGCCGCGCGAGGCGGGGATCTCGGGCGGGGCGACGCTCGAGCTCTCGCTCCACGCCGACGCGATTGCCTCGGGCGATCCCGAGGACCCGGAGGTGGACGCCGATCTGCGGCGCCGCTGCGCCGTCATCGACTGGTCGAAGGCCACCGCCGGGGTGCAGGGCAAGGTCTCGGTGCTGTGTAGCGGATACAACACGGCGACTGAATTGCTCGACGACGTGTGGGCCTCGTTCCCGCCGCAACTGCGACCGCCGCCCTTCACCTACGGCGCGACGTGGATCCTGCGCAATCGGGCGACCGGGGCCAGCATGCCGTACGCTAGCGAGGATCAGCGGCCGATCTCGGCGCTCGGGTTCGTCCCTGGCGGCGAGTTCGAGGTCGTGCTGCTGCCTTGATGGGCGCGCCCGGACGCCGACGAGCCGGCGCACCACCTGCGCGAGCTCGCATGGGAGAGCTCGGAGAGTCCGACGTGATCGAGCCGTGGTCCGTCAGGGCGCCCTGAACACCTCGATCTCGCGCCAGGCGACGCTGGAGGGGCTCGTCTTGGTCTTGACGAGCACGCGGTCGGCCTGGACGGGTGGCGAGACAGGTCTCACGGACGACGACGCGGTCGGGTTGGGCGCCGTAGCCCCGTTTCAGGCGAGAGTACTCCGACGCGCGCGGGGCGCCCTGCGTCGACGCGATCTTCGGCGAGTACCTCTACACCGTGCGACTGTCGCCGAGCGAGTGCCGGAGCATGGGTCTCGTCGTCGCCGTCTACGACCCGGAGCTCGATCGCAAGGTCGCGCTCAAGCTGCTGCGCCCGCGCCTTGACGGCCAGGCCATCGCCACCCCGGCTGAACTGGTGAGCGACGGCCCCACATCCTCGCCGCGCCACTGCTCCGGGGCCATGTACCCGGGGTCCCGAGGACCGCGCCGACGCGGGTGAGCTGAAGCGCGAGCGCGGCGACCTGCCGCGAGCGCGCGGTCTCAGGTCCTCGGCGGTCGGTCACGTCGCCGGTCCGTCCGAGTCGGGGAAGTATTGTCGCACGATCTGCTCGGCCTCCACCCGGCTCAGGGTTTGAGGCCGCAATACCCTCCAAACCTCGTCGCGGGTCGTGGACATGCAGGCCACGACGCAGCGGAAGATGTCTTGCCGTCGGGCCGCGTCCGTGTCTCGCTCCGCGAAGGTCGTGTACACCTCGGCCGCGCGGACCCAAATTGCGATCTCCTGCGCCGGATTCATGTCGCGGCGGAAGCCTTCCTCCCATTCCTCGAAAGACAGCGGCCGATGTTCGGCGAACACCGCCTGGATCCGACGGATGTAGTTCCTCACGTCCTCGTCGAACTCCGGGTGCCTGATCGGCCCCGCGCTCAATTGGTCCGGCATCGCCCAGACGATCTCCTCGCTGTGTTGCAAGCGGACCTGGATGGCGCCCGGCGGCAACTCGGCTGCAGGGATCCGCACAACACGCCGGTTCTCCACGTCGAGGAATCCGACCATCTCCTTCGAAGATATGCCGCCACTGAACACTCCACGCAGCCAATTCTTCAGCCCCATGTGTGTCTCCCTGGCCACGATCGCACGGTCGATGGCCTGCGGTCAACGGGGGCGCGGCGGCGCGCGGGTGCCGGGTAGCACAATGACGACGGCGTCGGGGGTGTCGACAACTGTGGCGCGGCGGTCAGCAGAAGAGGCGCGCGAGCAGGCCGGGCTTGAAGGCCTCGGCGAGGACCACGGTCGAGGGGAAGCGGGCGTTCGGGTCGACCGCGAGGCCACGCGTGAGGACGCGACGGAGCGAGGCAGGCACGCCGGCGCCCGGTGGCGGGTCGTCAATGCGCCCCTCGAGCAGGTTGGTCACGCGCTCGATGAAGTGTGCGCCCGCGAACGGTGCGCGGCCGTAGAGTGCTTCCCAGGCGATCGCGCAGAGGACGAAGTGATTGGCGCGGAATGACCGCGAAGAGCCCATGAGATCCTCGGGGCTCCACCACGCGGTGCCGGGGTATGGTAGGGGGATCGGATCAGCGGAGACGCTGTCGGAGTCAGGGACCTGGGACCTGCGTATGAAGTAGTCGGCGAACCCGTTGCCGAGGTCGACGCACGCGTGAAGATCGGGTCCGACGCGGATATCATCGGCAGTGAGGATGTGCGGGAGAATGCCAGTGAGCTCGACGGCGGCGAGCGCGGCGGCGACCTCGTGGAACATCGAGGCGATCACATGCCAGGGGCGCGGGGCCTCGGCGCACCACCGCGGCAACGCGGCTCCGGCTGGTGGAGCCGAGGCCGTCCATACATCATTCGCGTGGTACCCGGCGGCGTGGATCCGGCGAACGGTGGGGTGCGCCAGGACGGTCAGGGTGCGTGAGAGGAACAGTCCCTCGCGTTCGAACCGTCGACCGGCCATCTGGTCGGCATTACTCAGCGAGTAGAGGCGTAGCTCGACTGGGCCCGCGGGACCCTCGGCGCGATAGGCGATCGACCGCTCGTCGGCAAAGGTGCAGACGTCGACGGTGAACACGCCGACGCGGTCGCCGGGGCGGAGTGGAGCGTCATCGCGGTAGCCGGGGGTCACGTTGGCACCCTAACACGGCCGGAATCGGGCCGTGCGCGTGCGCGGCCGCGAACGCCTGAGCGGCCGCGAACGCCTGAGCGGCCGCTACGCGGCAGATGGGTGCTCGACGGCGACCGCGTGGTGCTGCGCCAGGTCTCCCGTCCGGCAGCGTGGCGCGAATCTGCGCCGTTGCCCGGACCGCAGGGGTCCCCTGCCGCCCGGGCCGTGGGCGGGTGCAACGATGGGGCTCGCCGAATCGAAACCGGCCGCTCACTGCCGCAGATCGAGCTGCTTGCACGCGGTGGCGGAGGTGGCGGGGCCCTCGCAGATGGTCACTTGGTTGCGCGGATCGAGCGCCGCGGCGAGCAACGGCGCGACGCTGGCCGGCGTCATCGTCGCCACCCGCCGCGCGGCCGCGCGGAACGCGTCGATCGGGAGGTCGTGCGCCGCGAGATAGGCGAGGTGGCTCGCCACTGAGCCGCTGTCGCCGGACTCGCCGAGCAACTCGCCGACGACGGCGCGCTGAGCCAATGGCAGCATCGCCGCGAGCCGCACGGGGTCGCGCAGCGCCAGGAGGCCGCCGCGGAGCTCCTCAACGCCTGCCTCGACGTGATCGGGGTCGACGTTACCGACAATCGCCAGCATCTCGACCCCGCATAGCTTGGTCAGCACGGCGTGGATGCCGTAGCTGACGCCGAGTTGCGAGCGTACGCCGCTGGCCGCCTGCTCCGCAAGCTCCCGGACGAGCAGCGCGGTCGCACGGTCGCTCCACAGGGTGCGAGGGAGCAGGAAGCTCGTGACGACGCGGACCTGGCGGCCCACGCTTTGGCTGCTCAAGGCGACCACGTGTTTGGCGATCCCGATCCGCGGTGCCGCGCTCGGTGGGGGCTGCTCATCGGCAGGCGAGCGCGCGCGTCCAAGCGTGTCCTCGATATGCGCGCGCGCGATCTCGACGTCGAAGTCCCCGGCGACCCCGAACGCGGGGGCCAACGCCCGCTCCACCCCGGCGCGCCGCCGGAGCTGGACACCGTGCTCGCCGAGGCGCTGGCGCTCGACGTCGACGCCCGCACGCCGACGATCGCCTCGCTGCTCGCCGGCCTCCGGCGAGTCCTGGACGGGCGTGAGAGGCTTCTGGACGGCCGCTACGAGCTTCTGCGCTCTCTCGGCGTCGGCGGTCGGGCCGAGGTCCTGCTTGCCCATCATCGCCGCGCAGGCCGCGACGGCGGCGGCGGCCCGGGCGCGACGACCGGCGACGTCCCCCCACCCGGTGAACCACCGCCCGGCGACGTCGTCACCTACGCCGCAGCCACGCGCTTCAACCGCGTCGTCCGGCTGTCCGACGGCACGTTCCTCGTCACCGGCCAGACCCCCGATCTCGACTGGCTCGCCGCCGAGGTCCCGCGGATCGAGCTGTCCGCCGACGGCCTCGACTCCGCCTCCGCGGGCAACATCGGCTTCATCCTCCACCTCAGCGCGGACCTCCAGGTGCCGCTGCACGTCGCGCACTTTCCGGCCGGCACCGTCCGCGACGTGACGCGGATCCGCACCACCGAGGTCCCCGGCCAGAAGACCGGCGACATGTTCGTGTCCGGCCGGCGCGACACCGCGGACCCGACCGCGGACGGCTATTACATCGGCAAGCTCGACGGAAACTTCGTAGACGCCGCACCGACCGGCTTTCTGTGGATCCGCGACATCGCGGCCCCGAAGAACCAGGCCAGCGGCTACACCGGCGATTCGTCGTACAAGCACAAGCAGCCGTGGGATGTCGGCGGCGACGGCAAGGTCGTCTATGGGACCGGGTGCGAATACGACTACAAGTGGGCCGCGATCGAGCGCTTCGACGGCGACGGCGTGCGCGAGAAGGTGCCGGGCTGGCCTGGGCAGGAGTGGCCCGACTACAGCGCGATCGTCATGAAGGCCGGGCGCAAGGGCAGCCTCCGCTCCAAGACGCAGGCCGAGTTCGACGCCCTCCTGCCGGACGGCAACGGCCGCGCCGACCGCAAGGGCACGTACCCCGACGACTACTATTTCAGCGGGCCTTGCCCCGACGTCGGCGACTGCGCCGGCGCCCCCGGCTACACCGGATACAAGCCCGGCGACCGCCCGACGCAGCGCGTCGGCGACATCGTGCTCGACCGGCGCGACAACGCGATGTACTTCGGGTACAGCACGCAGTCGGTCCTGCCCGACGACAACCCCGACTTCGAGCCGGCCGTCGTCGCCACCCACGCCGACGGCCACCTGCTGTGGTGGAGCCGCCTCTACCACGAGCGCATCGAGAAGGACGGCGGCTACTCTCAGAACTCGACCCCGGACCAGTACGTCGACGATCTCGACATCGACTACGGCAGCGACCGCCTGGTCGTGCTCGCCCGCGCCCACGGGAACAACGTGATCAATTACTGGGCCGGCAACAAGATCGCCGCCGAGCCCGACGCCAGCGGGTTCCAGAACAGCTTCACCGGCTCGAACGGCAACATCCACATCTCGTGGCTCGGCAAGCTCGCGCTCGCCGACGGCGCGCTGCACGCCAGCACCTACGTCGCCGAATACGTCAATGGTGACACGAACTACGGCGAGCCGTTCGCGTCGCCGCACCTCGCCGGATGGCCGAACCCGAACTCCGGCTGGCCCGACGTCAACACCACCCGCTGCAGCAACAGCGAGATCACCGTCGGCCCCGGCGGCCGGGTCCACGTGCCGTGCGCCGGCCGGCGCACGATCACCACGCGCGGCGCGTATCAGGAGATGCTGCTCCCCGGCGAGGGCTCGTCGACCTGGAACGCGTTCGCCCGCGTCTACACGCCCGAGCTGGACGACCTCGTCTACAGCACCCTGCTGGTCGGCACCTGGGACCCTGTCGACGGCGCCGGCGGCGGCAACACCGAGCTCTTCAGCATCGCGCCGGTCGGCGAGCTCGGCTTCGTCACCGTCGGTTTCCACGGCGCCGACAACGGCGTCGCCAAGGGCAACAAGGTCCCGACCGCCGCGATCCCGCCGTGGGGCAAGGACTCCCCCACGGGTGAGAGCGCGCTCCTCGGGTTCTTCCGCACCGACGGGCCCTGAGCGGAGCCACGGCGGGCGCGGCTCGCGTCAAGAGCCGGAGCCGCGGCGTCCGCCGTCGCCCCGCAGCCGACGACCCGGGCGCCCGCGCTCGCCTGCCGGCAGGTTGGGGTTGTCGAGCGTGCCCCTTGCGCCGCCGCTCTGTGTCGACGTGCCAGAAGTCCGGCAGCGACCGCTCCTCCACCCGTCGAAATAGATCCTCCTGCTCTGCCTACTCGCCCCGGTCGTGGCGACGCGGCTGGCTCCGTGCGGTCCTGCAAGCGCTCGCCGATTCGTCGGCAGCGAGGGTCTATCCAGCGACCGCCGCTTCGATTCACGGCACGAGTGGCAGCGCTATGAACATCGTCGTGCCAGTGCCGGGGCTGCTCTCGGCGCGCATCGATCCGCCGTGCTGGCGCACGATCTCCCAGCTGGACGCCAGTCTGAGGCCGTTCCCACGGCCCATCTCTTTGGTCGTGAAGAAGGGCTCGAACAGGCGCTCGCGCACCGTCTCAGGGATCCCCTCGCCAGAGTCGTGCACGGCGACGGTCGCGTAGCGCCGGCCTACGTCGAGTCCTGTCCACCCGACCTCGTCGCCGCTCATCTCGTAGCTACGGATCACCACGGGCCGCGGAGCCGGGAGCGCGTCGCAGGCGTTCAGCACGAGGTTGAGGAGAACTCGCTCGATCTGCGGCACGTCGACCTCGACCATGAGCTTCCCGGCGAGTTCGGCGACCACGCTCGCGCGTGGGCCGGCGGCACCGCGCAGCATCCCCAGCGCGCCCTCGATCACCGAGCTCAGGTCGACGCGCCGGCGGGCTCCCTGCTCGCGACCGGCGAACTGCATCAGCCGACGGGTCAGCTCCACACCGCGCTCGACCGCCTCGCGGATCACGCTCAGCGACGACTCCGCCATGGCTCCTCGCATCACCATCGTATCGAGCTCGAGCTGCACCACACCGAGGATATTGCGCAGATCATGAGCAAGGCCGCGGGCGAGCAACGTCGCGGTCTTGAAGCACTCGACATGGTCGACGCTACCCATGTCCGCACCGTGTCAGTGTTCGAGGAGCCGGTCAACGGTCATTTTTCGCGCGGAGTCAGAGGCATTCGGCACAGCGTGCCCGGCACACCGTCGGTCCATGCCTTGGGCACGATGTGTGGCACATCGTGCCCGGCACACGGACGCGGCCACCTTCGAACGCCTGGACGGCGTCGTGCGCGAAGGGCGGGCGCATGACGCCGGCGTGCAGCGACGTGACCGAGGCGGGGCCCGGAGTCCGACCGAAGACAGGCGGTTCAAAATATTTTCGCGTCTCGTGTCGAACGGAGCTGGCGCGAGGGCTCATTGCTGCGAGACACTGGAACAGGCCGGTGCTCGTCAGCCAAGGAACAGAACCATGCAGTACATGCTCATTTTCGGCGAAACCGCTCAGAACTTCACCGACCGCGACGATCCCGCCAAGAGCGGGGACTATTGGGGCGCGTGGACCGCATATGTGGGTGCGCTCTACCAGAGCGGGATGGTGGTGAGCGGCGCGGCCCTTCAGGCGCCCCGCACGGCCACGACCGTGCGGGTCCGCGACGGCGCCCGCCACGTTCAGGACGGCCCGTTCGCCGACACCAAGGAGCAACTCGCCGGCTTCTTCGTCATCGAAGCGCCCGACCTCGACACCGCGCTCGGATGGGCCGCCCGTTCGCCGGCCGCGTCGTACGCCTCGGTCGAGGTGCGGCCCGTTCTACCGCCGACGGCGAGATGATGACCGACGGCAGCGTACACCGCGTCGCGGAGCGGGCGGCACGAGAGGCCTATGGCCGGCTCGTCGCCATCCTCGCGGCCCGGTCGCGCGATGTCGCGGCGGCCGAGGACGCGCTCGCCACCGCCTTCCGGCGCGCGCTGGAGACGTGGCCCGGCGACGGCGTGCCAAAGCGGCCCGAGGGGTGGCTCTTGACCGTCGCCCGCCGGGAACTCGGTCACGGCGCGCGCCACGACAAGGTGCGCGCCGCCGCGGGCGCGACACTGGCCGACGACGACGAGACCCCCGACCGCTCCATCCCGGACGAGCGCCTGTGCCTGCTGTTCGCGTGCACGCATCCGGCCATCGACCCCGCCGTGCAGGCGCCCCTCATGTTGCAGGTCGTTCTCGGCCTCGACGCCGAGCGGATCGCTGGGAGTTTTCTCGCGTCCCCATCTGCCACGGGCCAGCGCCTCGTGCGGGCGAAGGCGAAGATCCGCGATGCCGGGATCTCGTTTGAAGTGCCCGGCCCGCGGGAGTGGGCGAGCCGTCTCGATGGTGTGTTGGCGGCGGTCTACGCCGCCTACGGCACCGGGTGGGAGGACGTCCTGGGTGAGGACCCACGGCGGAAGGGGCTCGCGGCCGAGGCGATCTGGCTCGGGCGGGTTCTGGCGGGCCTGATCCCGGACGATCCGGAAGTGCTCGGCCTGTTGGCGCTGATGCTCTACTGCGAGGCACGGCGGGCCGCGCGGCGCGGATCCGACGGCGCCTTCGTGCCCTTGCAGGACCAGGACGTGGCCTTGTGGGACAGCGCAGCCATTCGCGAAGCGGAAGCGCTCCTCACGGGCGCGGCCCGGCTGGGCACGGTCGGCCGCTGTCAGATCGAGGCCGCCATCCAGTCCGTTCACGTGCAGCGGGCGGTGACCGGCCAGGTCAACTGGCCGGCGCTCGTGGCGCTCTACGACGCGCTGATCCACATTAGCCCCACGATCGGCGCTGCGGTGGCCCGGGCCGCGGCCCAGGCCGAAAGCGGCCGCGCCGAAGAGGCGTCCGCCGCACTGGACGAGATTGCCGACAAGGCCAGGAGCTATCAGCCGTTCTGGGCTGCCAAGGCGCGCTGTCTCGAACTGCTCGGGGAGGCGAAGGCGGCCGCGAGGGCGTACAAGTCCGCGGCTGGGCTTACCGAGGATTCCGCTGTCCGATCATATCTCTTGGCAAAATCCGTCCGGTGTGAGTCCTTTAGAGCACACTGAACGCGTTCTCGTGGCGCTCGACGACGTGGCAGGTCTACAGGTCGATGGTGGCGAGCGGGAGCGGCTGCAGGTCGAGGCCCTGCAGCGGCCGGTCAGCGGGTCGTACAGGAGGCCGATGTAGCCGAAGTCGACCTGCGCCTCGCCGGGTGGGATGTCGATCGGGGTAGCGACGTCGTTCGCGCTCGGTCCGCGCTCCCCGCCCAAGCGATTACATCATCCTGCCTGCCCTCGGAGACCGCGACTTCCGCAGCGTCTCACGCACAACCCGACGACCCGGGTCAAGCGCTTCGCCTCCCGCCGCGTCGAGCGCTTCCTGAGCCCCGAGGAGCGCCGCACGATCTACGAGGTCGTCCAGACCGGCCTGCGCCGAAAGCCCGGCAGCCGCGGCCACCTCGAGCCCGCGGGCCTCTCATCGCGATTTCAGGCTGAAATCGGGTACACACGGCCAAGCGCTGGCCGCCTGGACCCGCTTCGAGAACACCGCCGCCCGCCGCCCGCCGCCCGCATCGCGCGGGCCTGGTCGCCGCTGACGGACATGCTCGGCGCGCTCGCGGAGGAGTAGCGCGCGCGTTCGCGTCGCAGCATGCTCGTCTCCCGGCGACCAGCTACGCTCTCGGACGTACGCCCGAACTTCTGTTGTCGCCGGTCAGGATCCGCGGCGTAGCGCCGGTGTGCTACGCCGGGGCGTAGCGCCGGTGTCGAGGGGCACGAGAAACGCCGGCTTCGGGACCGGCGTCGAGACCTCACGCGGTGCGCGAGTCGGTCAGATCGCGGGTTTGGGCAGGCGACCGCGGCGACGGGAGGCGCGCTCGTTGGCTTCCTTGAGGCGCCAGGACTCTCCGGCGATCTCGACGATCTCGACCTTGTGGCAGAGGCGATCCAGGAGCGTGCCGACGCAGCCCGCGGTCTGGAAGACGGTGGCCCATTCGCTAAACGGGCAATTGGTCGTAATCACGATAGGCGCCCTGGTGTATCGCTGCGAGACGACCTCGAAGAGGAGCTCGGCGTAGCGGTTGCTGTAGGGCAGCGAGCCGAGCTCGTCGACGACGAGCAGCGCGGGCTTGACGTAGCGGTGCATCCGACGATGGAGCGCGGCCGCGCCGTCCTGGACGGCGAGGTCGCCGAGCATGGCGGAGGCGGTCGTGAAGCGCGCTGTGAAGCCGCGGAGGATCGCGTGGTGCACGAGGTTCTGCGCGAGCATCGTCTTGCCGACGCCGTTGGGGCCGAGGAAGACGACGTTGACGGCCTCGCGAATGAAGCCGAGGTCGAAGAGCTCCTCGACGAGGGCGCGGTCGATCTTCGGGTGCTTCCAGTCGAAGTCGGCGATCGGCTTCATCGCCGTCAGCTTGGCGGCGAGCATCCGCCGCTCGAGGCTGCGGCGCTGGCGTTCGTGCTCCTCGATGTCGAGGACCGTGCGCAGCCAGGGCTCGCCGGCGACCTCGTCCCAGCGCGCATGAAGGCCATGGAGGCCGAGCGCGAGGGCGCGCTTTCGCATGATGTCGTCAGGTGGAGGGATCATCGTCGCCCTCCTCGCCCGGCGGCCGCAATTGATCGTAGAGGTCGAGCGCATGCGGGCGGATGACGACCCGACGCAGCCGCGGGTCCGTGGGCGCCTCGATCGACAGCGGCGCGGGACGACCCTCCTCGGCGCGACGGCGATCGAGCAGCTGGCGCACGCTCGGCGGGTGGACGAGTTCGCGGGTGTTGGCTTCCGCGAGCGCGGCGTCGAGCTCCGCGGCGCCGTATTGCTCGAGCAGGCGCCCAAGCTGCCAGGTGATGTTGCCGAGGTTCTGCCCGCGGTCGGCGCAACGGAGCAGAAACTCGCGGCTGTGCGGCGCGGCGTGCTGCAAGCGGTCCATGCCGCGGTGCTGATGCGCAGCGCGCTTCTCGGCGACGAGCGCCTCGACGTGGGCGGGCTCCTCGACGCGGTCGTCGCGGCTCCACGAGCGCGCATGCTCGGCGACGACGGTGGGGCCGTCGACGACGCGCACGGTCTCGAGGTCGGCGACGACCGCGAGCTGGCGCCGCACGTGGGTGTGCGGCACCGAGTAGTCGTTGAGGTCGAAGCGCACGTAGGGCGTCTTGCCGACCTGTACGGGCACGATCTCGTCGCACGGGAAGCGCGTCTCGGGCATCGGCATGAGCCGCGGCCGCTCCTCGGCGAAGACGTCACGGACGGCCCGGGCGCGATCGCCGGGGCACGGGCGAGTCGCCGCGACCTGCTCGCACCATTGGGCGGCCTGGGCGTTGAGGTCGTCCAGGTCCTTGTAGGTGCGCGCGGCGAAGAAGCTGTCACGGATGAAGCGAATTTGCCGCTCGACGCGTCCCTTCTCGTTTCCGCGCCCCGGCGCACACGGGCGGGGCGCGAAGCGGTAGTGGGCCGCCATCCGCAGAAACTGCTCGTTGAAGCGGATCGCGTCGCCGACGCGCTCCAGCACCGCGCTCTTGAGGTTGTCGTAGAGCAGCACCCGCGGCACTCCTCCGAATGTCTCGAAGGCCAGCTCGTGCCCGCGTAGGAAGTTCGGCATCCGCGCGTCGAGGAAGAAGCGCAGGTACACCATCCTCGACCAGCTCAGCACCATCACAAACGCCATCAGGTTGCGTTCGGCCTTGCAGACGCGGAGCTTGCCGAAGTGACCCCAGTCGACCTGGCCCTGTTCTCCCGGAAGGGTCGAGAGGCGCAGGTACGCCTCGGCCTTCGGGCGCGGCCGGATCGTCGCCACGATCTCGCGGAAGCGCGAGCACTTCCCGGTATAGCCGCGCGCCTGCACCATCTGCAGCAGCCGGCTCGCGCGCAGCTTCGGGTATTTGTCGAGCGTCTCCCGCATGAAGGGCAGGTACGGATCGACCTTCGACGGCCGCGGCATCGTCACCGCCGGCACCACGCCGGCCTGGCCGAGCACGCGAGTCACGACGCTGGCGTGCACGCCGACGTTCTCGGCGATCGTCCACGGCGGCCAGCCCTCGGCGTGATGCAGGCGGACGATCTCCCCCTCGATCTCGGGGCGCGTCTTCACAGGTCACCTCCCAGGATCCGGAGCTGCCGAAAGTCACCGACGCCGCGCAGCCGCTTCTTGCTGAAGCCGTGCACGCTGGTCGAGAAATCCACGAGCGGGCTGCGGTTCCCGCGAAGATCGGCGTTGGGGAACGCCCAGTCGATGTAGTCCGGCGCCTTCGCGTCCACATACTGCACAGCGGCGAGCTTCGCCCCCTGCCACAGCGCCAGCGCCTCCAGCAGCATCAGCAGCGCCCGCGGGTGCTCGCTGCGCAGCGGCAGCCTCGCCTTCATCAGATCCCCCGCGCCGTCCAGCACCAGGACCTGCAGATCCGGCTCCCGGATCCGCATCACCGCTCTCCATGTCGATCGACTCATGTTCGTCCTCGTCTCCGCGATCGGTGACCAGCACCACGCCGGCCTCCACCGCTCGCCCGCCGAGGATCGGCTCTTGCCCCGTTGTGGCCAGACCCTGATCCATCACGATCTTCGATCGTCGCTCGGCCCGCCGCCGCGCCTCTGCCTTCGCGTGGACCCGCCGCCCGTGCGGGCTCCGGGCGTATCTCTGCCTCGCCGCCCGGACGGATCGCTCGCGCTGCAGCGTCGCGCACCCCTTCCCGCAGTAGATCTGGCCGCGGTCGCACGCCCGGCACACCGAGACCTGCCGCCGGCACCGACCACAGTTGAATAGTCTCTGGCTCTCGTCTTCGATCGGTCCTGCGCCCGACCGCCTTCTCCGCTGGACTTCCCCGTGCTTTCGCCGTACCCTCCAGCCGTCGATTCCTGTTGGCTGTTTCCTTTCTTGGGTACGGTCGGCTCCGACACCGAGCGCCGAGAGTCGCTACCTCCCGGCGCTCACCCTTCTTGGCGGCCACCGCCCTCCTACTCGGTCCGCCCGCGTTCGCCGAAAAGTTGACGCCGCCGAGCCCGCGCCTCAACCCATCACCCGATCTTCACCCGCTGACCTGTTGTCGGCAGACCTCATCGGCGCTACACCGCGGATCCTGGCCGGCGTTCACATCTGGGGCGGCGGGTTCCTCAC
>WBZU01002473.1_pt1 | contig 12748 bp, 13 predicted proteins | sample 5204311 | NCBI WGS metagenome assembly WBZU01 (sample SAMN12344359, study PRJNA552823) | activated sludge metagenome | biome: Activated sludge suspended growth; feature: Nitrification reactor; material: Wastewater; isolation source: activated sludge from nitrification reactor of wastewater...
GGAAAGACTCGATCTGGCAAGGAGTGTTGGATCACTTTCTTTGGTGTTAAGAAATCAAATTGATAAAAGTATTGGTTCTACCGATGGTGTTCGCACTCAGGATTTACTGGGTACAAAAATTGTTGCTGCAGAACCTCAAAAAGAAGTTGAGAAAGTTGTCGTGTACAAATCCATAGCCCCCAGGCCAACGGTTGAGATCATTCGGGGTGTTCAAAAATCGAGTGCAAATCAATAAAGGGGAGAATCATGGCATCTAAACGATTAGCTTTTTTCGCTAGAACTAGATTAGGGTTATTGGCGGTATTTTTATGTGCATTACAAGGAGCGGTACAAGCACACAATGTGGCATCGGTTGCAACCACGGATCGAATCAATGATAGTCACGAAATGGCTTCCAGCATGAATGTGACACTGGGTAAATCAACCTTGCTGCGACTTCCTTCCGCAATTTCCAGGATATCGGTCGGTAATCCGAGTGTGGCAGATGTAACGTTAACCAGTGCCAACGAAGTTTATATTCTCGGAAAAATGATCGGCACCACGAATATTATTTTGTGGCCGCGCAATGGTTCGACTCGGGTCGTGGATATTACCGTACTAATGGATGCCGCTGCACTTCAAGATAAGTTACTAGAGATTATGCCAGAAGAAACGGATATTCATGTTAAAGCGGCCGGTGATTCATTAGTACTCTCTGGAACGGTTTCCGATACGGTCAAGGTAGATCGTGCGGTAGCATTAGCCGATACCTATGTCCGCACTTCAGTACTGGGCATGATGATGAGCATGCAAGGGAATGTTGGCCAAGGCGCTGCAGGTCAGGGGGGGCAAGGTGGTATGCAAGGCATGCAAATCTTACGGCAGGGATTGCAACCCAATGAAGATTCAGCCGGGGCAGGTGCAGGGTTAGGTAGTATCAAAATCGTCAATTTGCTGCGCGTTCGCGATAATCAGCAGGTAATGCTCGAAGTCAAAGTGGCTGAAATTAACCGCACCTTGGCTGAGAAACTTGGGTTTGATTTTACGCGTGCTGCGAACAAGGCAGGCAGTGCTTGGACACAAATAATGGCTGGCGTGGCTGGGGGTGGAGCATTTAATCTGTTGATGGGAAAAAATCTAGGCGCAACGGTTAACCCCAACCTCAATCGGATTACCGATTTTAGCGCCAGTGAGGGTACGGCAATCCTCATGGATGCTGAGAAAAAGGATAATTTAGTTAAAGTGTTAGCCGAACCGAATATCGTAGCAATCAGTGGTCAGGAAGCTAGTTTCTTGGTGGGGGGCGAGATCATGATCCCGATTCCCAGTACCAATCAAGTTAGGCTCCTACCTAAAGAGTTTGGAATCGGCGTGCGATTTACCCCAACGGTGTTGGAAGCAGGTCGAATTCATTTACGGGTTAGTCCAGAAGTATCCGAGTTGGTCAGTATCACCAATGTGGCCTCAACGGGGTTAGGTCAAGTGTTAGCGATTCCAACGTTTACAACTCGCCGTATTTCAACCACCGTGCAATTGAACGATGGTCAATCGCTGGCAATCGGTGGGTTGTTACAAGATGACTTCAAAGAACAAGTGAAACGTTTCCCCATGCTCGGCGAAGTGCCAGTTTTAGGTGCATTGTTCCGCAGTAGTGATTTCCAAATGAAGAAAACGGAGCTGATGGTCATTGTAACACCACGGCTCGTGAAGCCATTGAATCATGATTATCAACTGCCTACCGATTCTTTTGTGGCACCCGATCGGGGTGAGTTCTTGATTCAAGGTCGGATGGAAAGTGCTTCCGAACCAACGGTTCCGCCTAGAAAAAATTATTTGCAGTATGACCAAGGTGGCTTTCAAATGAGATAAGGAGAAAAAGGTGAAGAATATTCGATTCAATATCAACTACTTTGGTTGTTCACTCGCAGTCTTGACATTAATGGCGTGTGCTCCAGTCACGCCAAGATTGGATGCACGATTTGGCGATGCCGTCGGGTTTGCAAGAGCGCAGCAAACAGCGAATCCGCAAGCTTCTTTCAATCCAACAGCACCGGAAGGTATCAATGGACAGGCTGGAGATGCCATCTTTGATAACTATCGCGATGGGTTTAGGAACCCTCAACCGCCATTACGGGGTGTGATCGATGTCGGAACTTCTGGAGGCGGAGGGGGAAGGGGTGCTCAGAGTACTCGATAGCAGTGGCGCGAACGAAATGGAACTAAATATCGGATAAATCGCTATATGAGCCAGTTATTAACCAAAATGCTTGGTGTACCAAAAGCGTTACCCGCTTTAAAGAAACAAAGCGGTGCAGTTGCAGTGATTATTGCATTATCTTTAGCGGGTTTAATCGGTTTTGTGGGCTTGGCGCTTGATCTGGGGAAACTCTTTGTGGCTAAAACCGAGCTGCAGAATAGCGTTGATGCGTGCGCTTTAGCGGCGGCACGCGAGTTAACAGGGGCCAATAGTAATCAACTTATCCTCGCTGAAGCGGCAGGAATTGCAACTGGCGAACGCCATCGCGTTTATTTTCAAGGTGAAGCTATTTCGATTTCCAGTGTTGCCTTTGCTGTATCGCTCGTGGATGATTATCGATCCGCTTCTGATATTGATCCTGCTGAAGCCGTTGAGATGCGCTATGCTCGCTGTGAAGCGAATCGTACCGATATCTTGAATTGGTTTATTCAAGTGTTGAATTTGTTTCCTGGCGTGGATATTGGAAGCCAGACGGTTGCTGCAACTGCGGTTGCTACCCTATCTCCTTCCCAGATTATTTCTTGTGCAATTCCCGTTGGCCTATGTACTGATGATGTTCCCCCGAGTACGCCAGTCGGTACTTGGCTTGAAAGTGTGTTAGGTCCTCCGGCGGGTGGAAAGAAAAGTGAGTCGGGTAATTTAACTGGAAATTTCATGTGGGTTGATTATTCGCCACCTGGTGGCGGGGCATCGGAACTTGCAGGGCAGTTAACGGGCCCAGGGGTTTGTAGCCTGCCTGCGCAAGGCTCCCAAGTCGGTGAGGCTGGGGTTAAATCCTCATTAGCGAATGATTGGAACAGCCGATTTGGCATTAATCAAGGTAGTGTCAAAGAGGGCGATGCTATCCCCGATTACAGTGGCTATGCTTATACTGAAGTCAATTGGCCCTCTAAATTCAACGCTTTATCCGATTTTCAAAGTAAAAGAGGCGCAAACATACCCTATCAAGGGGACGCGAGTACGGGACTTAACACCCATGGAACAGCGGTCGATGCGACTTACCTACAAGAAAATGGTGCTGATCGGCGTTTGGTAACGGTCGCAGTAGTCGATTGTGATGGTTTTACCAGCGGAACAACTGCACCTGTTCAAGCTTGGGCCTGTGTATTAATGCTGCATCCGATTAATAATTCACAAGGAGGCAGTGGAACCGGTGCAACGCGCATGTATCTTGAGTATTTGGGGCGGTCGAATGATACCGGTAGCCCTTGTGCGACCAATGGCGTACCCGCAGGGCCTACTGGGATTGGCCCTATGGTGCCTGCTTTGGTGAGGTAAGCGATATGAAATTAATGAATATAAGAACGTCTTTACAGTGTGGTACTAATAAAAGGTCGGTGCAGGGTGCTGTTGCTGTTGAGATGGCTTTATTACTTGCCTTGATGCTTGTCTTGATTTTAGGCGTAGCTGAATTTGGTCGGGCGCTCTATCAATACAACACGCTGGCTAAAGCGGTAAGAGATGCTGCGCGACATCTTTCGCAATTCAATCCTAACGATACCAGCGATTATGATGAAGCGAAAGAAGATGCAACTTGCTTAGCCGTTTATGGCAATTTAAGTTGCGGGGGGGAGGCGCTTGCGGCAAATTTAACGACAGATATGATTTCTATTAATACGATCACTGAAACATCGAGTGCTGGTGTGCCGATCACTCTAGTTGAAGTAACTATAACCGGATTTACCTTTAATTTTACCCTTAGTCCCCTTGTATTTCTCGGTGGGGGAGATCAGTCAATTACGTTTGGCGATATACGTGCCATCATGAGGCAATCATGAAATGCATTTCAAACTATACATTCGGTCCTAAATTGATCATTCGATCCTATCAACAGGGGATGGTGGCGGTAGAGTTTGCGCTTATTACGATCATTTTGGTTACGTTCTTATTTGGGGCAATGGAGATGAGTCGAGCGTTATTTTATTGGAACACAGCGACGGAAGCGACACGCTTGGGTGCGCGTTTGGCTGTCGTCTGTGATCAAGATGCCAGTGCGATCAAGACCAAAATGCAAGCGATGCTGGGCGTGCTTGAAGCCGATCAAATTAGCGTAACGTACTTGCCTGATGGTTGCGATAGTAATTCTTGTCGATCGGTTACTGTCAGTATCAATGGATTTAATTTTGCAATGCTGGTACCCGTGTTACCACTGAATATCCCGATGCCACCCTTTTCCACGACATTGCCACGGGAAAGTATGGATAGTGAAAATCCGGATTGTACATAGTTTTATTTGAACAAATTATCTGAATTAATGGGTAGAGGAGTAATACATTGAAAATCGCCACAATCGTACAAAATCAGCAGTGCCTTAATGATATTCAGAAATGCTTGGCGCAGGCTGGGTCATCGCATCCATTGGTTGCTATCACGGGGGGGGCACAACAAATTCCTGCCGTAATCGAACAAGAACATCCTGACTTGTTATTGATTGAAGGGTTGCGACTCAATCCTGGGGAACAACAAATCTTGAGTAAAGTGACGACGTGTTTTCCAGATATCGGTGTGATTATGTTATGTCCGCCGCAACCGCAAGAATTTTTACTTGAAGCCATGCGGGTTGGAGTGCGCGAGGTGGTACCTACACCGATTGCACAGAATGTTTTAATCGATGCAGTTGCACGTTTTCAGCAACGGATATCTCAAGCCAAGGCACCCGTCCGGCAAGGAAAAGTACTCGCTTTCATGCCGTGTAAAGGTGGCAGTGGGGCAACGTTTCTGGCGAGTAATATCGCCTATGCGCTTGCCGCACTTGAAAACAAACGAGTAATCCTCATCGACTTCAATCTGCAATTTGGCGATGCATCACTGTTTGTGCACGATGGTTCAGCCAAAACGACGGTTGCGGATGTTGCAAGACAAATTCAACGCCTGGATGGGTCGTTCCTATCTTCAAGTTTGATTCAAGTTTTGCCAAATTTTGGGGTGTTAGCTGCACCGGATGAGCCCGAGAAAGCTGCAGAAATCAAGCTCGAACATATCAAGCCTTTATTACAAGTGGCAATCAAGCATTACGATTTTGTCGTTCTCGATATCGGACGCTCCTTAGATGCGATTTCGATTCAATGCTTAGATCAGGCAGATTACATTTTTCCGGTACTTCAGCAAACATTACCATTTATTCGTGATGCCAAGCGATTGATCAATACTTTTTTCTCTTTAGGTTACCCTGCTGAAAAAATACGCTTAATTGTCAATCGATACGACAAGAAAGATGAGATTACACTGACTGATGTGGCAAATACCTTAAAGTTGGAAGTCTTTAAGGCCATACCGAATGACTATAACGTGGTTGCCGAATCAGTCAATCAAGGAATACCGGTGACTAAGTTAGCGAAACGAAGTGTGGTTGCGAAATCGCTGCATGAATTTGTCCAAGAAATGGCTCAGAGTTCAACCAGCAATAATTTGCTGAAAAAATTATTTGCGTTTGGTTAGCATCATTGCTGCTGTGGATGATTAGAAGAAATTTTAACTTAATGGAACATTGATTATGTCAATTCGAGATCGTCTTCAAGGGATAGGATCGAACCTAACAGCGACTGCAAGCCAGGTTGCAGTCGCTAATCCTAATCATTTTACTTCTTATGATAATGATGCTTACCATGAATTGAAGTCTCGGATACATCAGGCATTGCTCAATCGCATGGATTTGGCAGTGATGGAAAGTCTTCCGCAGGATCGATTATTGGTGGAGATTAAGGGGTTGGTGGAACGACTCCTCATCGAGGAACGAACGCCAATCAATGATATCGAGAGATTACGCATTATTCAAGATATCCAGCATGAAGTGCTGGGATTGGGTCCCCTTGAGCCATTACTGGCTGATCCAACAATTTCAGACATTTTAGTCAATACCCATCGTCAAGTTTATGTTGAACGACGAGGGAAGCTGGAACTGACTGATACCCAATTTGCCAATGAGGCACATTTAAGAAAAATTATCGATCGGATCGTATCCAGAGTAGGGCGTAGAGTCGATGAATCGAGTCCGATGGTTGATGCCCGATTGCCGGATGGCTCCCGTGTCAATGCGATCATACCGCCGCTTGCGATTGATGGTGCTTTATTATCGATTCGGCGTTTTGCGGTGATTCCGCTCAAGATAGAAGATTTGATTCGCAATAAGTCAATGACCCAAGAAATGAGCGAGATTATTAGCGGTTTGGTTAAGGCGAAGTGCAGCATACTCATTTCAGGCGGTACCGGCAGCGGTAAAACAACGCTGCTGAATATCATGTCTGCTTATATTCCGCATTCTGAGCGAATTGTTACCATCGAAGACGCAGCCGAATTACAGTTACAGCAGCCCCATGTCGTGCGGTTGGAAACAAGACCTCCCAATGTTGAGGGTAAAGGAGAAGTTTCGCAACGTGCTTTGGTTCGAAACAGCTTACGGATGCGCCCTGATCGTATCATTATTGGCGAGGTGCGCGGCGCTGAGGCGATCGATATGTTGCAAGCCATGAATACCGGTCATGAAGGTTCGATGGCCACAGTTCATGCGAATACTCCCCGGGATGCGTTGAGTCGAATTGAAAATATGGTCAGCATGGCTGGTCTTAGTTTGCCAACCAAAGCGGTTCGTCATCAAATCAGCTCTGCTATCGTTGTGGTGATCCAGGTTTCGCGTTTGTCCGATGGAAAACGTAAGTTAATCAGTATTCAAGAAATAACTGGAATGGAAGGCGATGTCATCACTATGCAGGAAATCTATACCTTCCAGCAAACGGGGGTAGCAGCAGACGGGACAGTGCAGGGTCATTTTAGAGCGACGGGAATTAGACCCAAATTTGCGGAGCGGCTTAAAATTTATGGTACAGCACTGCGCGAGGATTTATTTGATCCAACGCGCCGCTATGAATAAGGGGAAGTGATGGATTATTTCTATTATCTTTACGTTGCGCTTGCTTTTCTCGCTGTAGTACTTTTTCTCGAGGGAATTTACTTTATCTGGCGATCGTATCAAGGTGCAGAAGCCAAACGGATTCAAAAACGGCTACAGGAGATTGCTGCGGGATGGAACGATACTGCAAGTGCATCATTGATCAAGCAACGATTATTGAGTGATTCGCCCGCATTACAAAAATGGTTACTTAAATTGCCTCGGGTCCATGCGGTAGATCGATTGCTGCTCCAATCCGGTATGGCAATCATGGTCATGCCATTTTTAGGATATAGCCTATTGACCGGATTGGGAGGGATGGCTTTAGCCGCTTTATTAGGGTTTTCACCGATTGTGATTTTTTTAAGTATGGGTGCCGGTAGTTTAATTCCCTATTTTTTTGTATTAAGAGCCAAGCATAAACGGTTGAATACCATAGAACAGCAATTACCCGAAATAATCGATTTGATGTCACGCGCGCTCAAGGCAGGTCACGCTTTTACAGGTGCACTGCAAATGGCTGCAACTGAAGGAACGGAACCTACTGCAGGTGAATTTCGGTTGGTATTCGATGAAATCAATTTTGGTGTACCGATGCAGAATGCACTGATGAATCTTGCTAGCCGAGTCCCAATTACCGATTTAAGTTACTTTGTTATCGCTGTGCTCATTCAACGTGAGAGTGGTGGTAATTTAGCCGAGTTGCTCGATAAAATTAGTAACTTGATTCGTTCAAGATTGAATTTATTAGGTCGCATTCGAGTACTTTCAGCAGAGGGACGGCTATCTGCGTGGATTTTGTCCTGTATACCCTTTGTCATGGCATTTATTCTCAATATTCTAAATCCAGGTTTGATGAGCGTTTTATGGACTGATCCCATTGGACCAACCATTATCGCGGTTGCGTTGGCGATGATGTTAGTCGGTATTTATGCAATGTCGCGCATCATTAAGATTCATGTTTGACATACTGCCATTGATAAGTAGCTATTGGAGAACACCTTGAATTTATTGCTATTGATCGATCCAGTTTTAGGGGTATCTACGCTATGATTTCCATGCAAACTATTTTTCTGGTTATGATTTTTCTCGCAGTGGCGGGAATTAGTTGGGCGATCATGATTATTTCATCCCCCCGTGCGACTAAAGCCCGTCTAAAGCAAATTAGCAGTCATGATGATGCTTTATTAGATGGCTACAAAACGGATGATGAATGGAAAGAAACCGTTGTTAAGTTGTCGGAGCCGCTAGCAAAACTCGCTTTACCCAAGGAAGAGTGGGAAAAATCAGCACTCCGAGCTCGATTCATGCATGCAGGCTATCGTGGTAATGCAGCGCCAACGATTTACTTTGCGACTAAAACACTCTTAGCTTTGATTCTTCCTGGCATCTTCTTTTTCTTTGCTGGGATTGGGCAGTTGCAATTGACCTCAGTAAATTTGACGTCAATATTATTGATTTTTACCGCAATCGGATTCTACTTGCCTAATTTACTTTTGGCGCGAAGGATTAAATTACGCCAACGAGAACTTTTTGAAAGCTTCCCTGATGCAATCGATTTGATGACGGTTTGTGTAGAAGCAGGATTAGGATTAGATGCCGCTTTGGCAAAAGTGGGTGAAGAGATGGAATTGAGAAGTCCGATTCTTGCGGAAGAGATTCATTTGGTTGGTCTTGAATTACGGGCAGGTGCTTCCCGTGAGAAAGCGCTGCGTAATCTTGCTTTAAGAACGGGTGTCGAGGAAATCGAAGCATTAGTTGCCATGTTGGTGCAAGCCGATCGATTTGGAACCAGTACCGCTGATTCGCTGAGAGTCTATTCTGATACATTGCGAACTAAGCGTCGTTTGCGGGCAGAAGAAGCGGCTGCCAAAATTGCGCTGAAGTTATTATTCCCGCTCATTTTCTTTATTTTTCCCGCGTTGATGGTTGTGCTGCTGGGCCCATCGTTTATCAGTATTTATCGAAACTTACTTCCAGCGTTGGCTGGACAATGAGGAGTTCTATCATGCTGCATTGTTTGAGACAATTGTTAAGTTTGGCCGTCTGTTTTTTATTATTGGTAGGATGTGCGACACAATCAACTAATAGTCTGCTGACGCAAAATGATGCGCCAAGTGCAAAAAAGCAAATGGGGCCTGACTTGGTGAAACTCTATTTGCAGGGCAAGAAATATCAAGAAAATGCAAAATATTCAGAAGCGATTTCAGCTTATGAGGCTATTTTAGCGAAAGACCCTGATTTTGTTGAAGCACATAATGGATTGGGTGTGATTTATTCAGCGCAAGAAAGGTTTGAGCTTGCGTTACAGCATTTGCAAACGGCGGTTAAGCTGGCGCCCCTAGCAACACATCTTCATAACAATTTGGGTTACACCTATTTTTTGCTCGGACAAGATGAGAAAGCGATAAAAGCGTTTGAGCAATCTTTGTATCTTGACCCAGAAAATGAGAGAGCGCAGTTTAATTTAAGCCTGGCTCATCAAAAAATATCAAAAAGTGGGGAATAGCGATGCGATTCCAGAAACGTAAGATCGTCTTAGCGATTGGTTGTATATCGGCATTGACCGGGTGCGCTTCGTATTTCTCAGGAAAGGAATTTTCAGCGTATGAAGTGAGGCCCGTTACGAATATCCAACAGGCAGAAAGCAGCGCAGAGAATTTTTATCATATCGGCGAATATTATCAACGAAAAAAACAATGGCTTAATGCGCTTGAGTCTTATCAGAAAGCGTTATCGTTGCAAACTGAGTATGTAGAAGCCCATAATGGGCTGGGGATTGTTTATGCAACCCTAGGTCAGTATGAATTAGCAATTGATCACTTCAAAAAAGCAATCGCCTTAGATGCTTCCAAGAGCTATTTGCATAATAATTTAGGCTACGCTTATTACTTGCAAGGGGTATATCATGAAGCAGAGCTTTCATTTCAAGCTGCGATATCCAATGATCCCCGTAATGGAAAAGCTAAAAAGAATTTAACGTTAGTCCATAAAAAAATGGGAGTAAGCGAGAAATTAGCTAGAACGCTTAAGGCGACGAGTAATAGTGAAACGATGTCAACAAAGTATCCAGCACAACTAACACACGAAAATCATCTATCACAACAATTAGTTCAGGTCGCACCAAACGTTTACGAGTTTAGATCACAGCGAGAAACTCAGAATAAGGTGGAGAACAAGCCATTAAGTATTGTTATGCATGATGAGCAGGAGACTCAATTACAAAAAAATATTAAAATCCTCGCACAAGGGATTGAGGTTTCAAATGGTAATGGTGTAACAGGTATGGCCCGGAATGTGGCAACACAATTGAACAATGCTGGATTAGGCCAAGCACGGCTGACCAATCATCAAACCTTTAAACAAGTGCAGACAGAGATATATCATCGTGTCAGTGCTCACGCGCTAGCAGAAAAAATTACACAGTTATTGCCAGGGCAAATCAAACTGATTGAAAGTGATGATTTGCGAGAAGATATCAATCTAAAAATCTTGCTAGGCCAAGATATCGCTAATTTTAAAGCGTTAAGTCATAACTCTCATCAAGTAACGAAAGTGATGTAGTCGTTCTAGTTTTAAGCGCTGCTTTAAGCAGCGCTAACAAGTTGACTTGCATTTTCTGCAAGTGTCTTTATTTCTTCGCTGATACTATCAATTTTGTTTTCAGAGATACCAAGATTACTCCACTCTTGCTTAGTAATTTCTTGAGCCGTATGTTCATTAATCCAAAAATTAGAAAGTAATTTTTCAGCGGTATTAACAAGCCTGATCATTGGTAATCCTAGTGTAGCGTCTGGGTGATCGGGGGTATGGTGATAGCGCATCACAGCGATGAGTTCTTCAGGTAAGCCCCAGTGTATTCCAAGTTGAGCACCGATTTCCCCATGATGAATACCGACTATTTCCTGTTCGATTGCAAGTAAATCTGCGTTAGCCGTATTATTCAATTGCTCGTGCAAGCGATTGCTGGTTTCTGTGTCCAAATAACTCAGCGTGCTGTAGCCAATATCATGCAAAAGACCAGCTAGAAAAATCTGATCATCAATGGGACGAAGATTTGCTGGCATATGCCGGGCAATAGTACGCATGGTTGTCGCGATAGCCATGCTATGAGCCCATAGATCCATCGATTTCAATTTTCCTTCAGGTAACTTGGCCAATACTGTAATCGTAGCCATACCGATTGCAATCGATTTGACTTGGGTCAACCCAAGTAACATTGCGGCATCGCTAACCGAGGTAATCGTGCTTGGCATACTAAAAAAGGATGAATTAGAGAGGCCGACGATTCGAGCAGAAATTTGGGGGTCTTGTGTAATGAGTTTAAGTAATTGAGATTCACCCTCAGTGGTATCTAACGGGAGTGCCAGCATTTTTTGAGCAATAACTGGCATAGCGGGAAGTGAATCAATTTCCCTCAGGGATTGTTTAATTTTATTTGGGGCTGGCATGGTTGATTTCCTCCAAAGAGCGCTTTAATCAAGGATCTAATTCAGATGAGGTTACTGAATTTAGGGTAACTTTATGAATTCTACGCTAATCGTTTTCGCTAGAATTGTAGAACTAGGCCATAATCTTTTGCTATTTTGATATAAAGCAATGAAAATGTTTCAGAACGAACCACTCTCGAGTTACCCAGTAAATAGAATCATTTTAGTCGGTGCGAGCAATCTGACGTTATCGCTTCGTATGATTATTCAGCATATTCAAGGGAGTGTCGGTGGTCCAAGTGAAATATTAGTTGCGGCAGGGCATGGGCGCTCCTATGGTTTGAGTAGCCAAGTGATGATTCGGGAGTTACCCGGTATTGTTCGGTGTGGTTTATGGGAACAACTCAGCACGCGTGTAATTATTCCAAGTTATGCTTTATTGACAGATATTGGCAACGATATTCCCTATGGCGTGTGTCCTGAGCAAATTCTACAATGGGTTACCTGGTGTGTTGATGAGTTAACAAAGGCATCTGCACAAATCGTAATTACCAACTTACCGATAGAATCTATTGAAGCGCTATCAAATAGGCGTTTCCAATTTTTTAGGCATTTATTTTTTCCGTCATGTACCTTATCGAGGATCGAAGTTGTTAGCCGAGCAAAGGTGGTATATCAAGGTATCGCTACACTCGCACAGCAAAAACAACTTATCCTCTGTGAGCAGTCTCGCCAATGGATGGGAGCCGATGGTTTTCATGTCGCATTTATGAAGCGTGAGCAGGTTTTTAGACAGCTATGTAATCATTTTGTAGGGACTGATGAAGACTTATCATCAGCCACTAAACAGTCTGAGCTTCGATTAAGTTGGCAGCAGCGACCTCGTTTTGCATTGCAACGTGTTTGGGGTAAAGAAAAATGCTGCCAACAACCAAGCGGTTTATTATCGAATCAAGCGACCGTATCGCTTTATTAATGGTGCTCAATACTGATCAAGTTCAGGGTAATTCACTGTCAACGAAGAGTGTTAATGGCGTTGTTGCATTGATGGTCAAGGCACTTTTTGACCAGTTTCCATAAAACAGTGCAGTAATGAATTTATTGACACTATTCGCTACGTCAACAAAGAATGACTGAGGCGTTAGGACACAATTTGTGCAGGCGGGGCAGTGCTCATCACAGAAACTGCAATGAAAA
>WBZU01000801.1_pt1 | contig 12746 bp, 5 predicted proteins | sample 5204311 | NCBI WGS metagenome assembly WBZU01 (sample SAMN12344359, study PRJNA552823) | activated sludge metagenome | biome: Activated sludge suspended growth; feature: Nitrification reactor; material: Wastewater; isolation source: activated sludge from nitrification reactor of wastewater treatment...
CGCACAGCACGCGAGTATGCAATGGTCGAGCACCTGGCGCGCAGGCGCGGGAAACTGGTCACCCGCACCGAACTCTACGAGCATCTCTTCGATGAGAATGATTCATCGCTGAGCAATCTGCTCGACGTGCATGTGTCGAACGTGCGCAAGAAGCTCGGCCATGAATTCATCACCACCCGCCGCGGGCATGGCTACTGCATCGAAGACTGACGGCCATGATTCAATCCATCCGCTGGCGACTGCAGATATTCCACGGCTTCCTCCTGCTGATGGTGCTCACGGCATTTGCGGCAACGGCATGGCAGCTTCGGTGGCGGGATGAAATGCGCCGCGTGGACAGGGAGATCCAGCAGCAGGCGCACACGATTCTCGGCATGCTGCACGGCGGCGATCCAGGCCCGCATCAATCGGACAATCCATTTCTGCCACCGCCCTTGTTCGCCGACGATCGCCCCCCCTCCCCGAGGCTGCGCGGACCGCGAGATCTCGAAAGCTGGTCGTCACAACCAGGCGAAGTTGGTCGCTATTACCGCGTCTGGAAAGGACCAGAAAAACGCCTGGAAGCGGAGGGTGGCGAGCTGGCGGCACAAATCGAGCCACCTGACGAGCAGGATCTGGAGCCGCTGGTGCCTGTGATTGGAGAACGGGTGATCGGAGACCGGCGCGTGCGCGAACTGAAGCAGTTTGCTCCACCCGGAATCCTGCTGGTGGTGGGTCGCACGTTGGAACCCGAGATTTTGAACCAGCGCGCGCTTGGATGGAAAATGGCACTGGCGGGCATCAGCGTCTGGCTCGTGGCCCTGGCCTGCGGTGCCTGGATTACGCGACGTGCGCTGCGTCCGATTCGGACGATCAGCGACACCGCCATGCGCATGGCTTCCGGCCAATTGCACGAACGCATTGATGTCTCGGAGACCGAAAGTGAGTTGGGCCAGCTGGCGAGAGTTCTGAACAATGCATTCACCCGGTTGCAGCAGATGTTCGACCGGCAGGCTCAATTCACCGCGGATGCAGCGCACGAACTGCGCACGCCGCTCAGCATCATGCTGGCGCAGACGCAGCTCGCCCTCGCGCGCGAACGTCCTGCGGAGGAATACCGCGGCACCATCGAAGGCTGCCAGCGTGCGGCCCGGCGAATGCATGAACTGACCGAATCTCTGTTGCAGCTGGCCAGGCTGGACGCGCAGGCACAAAGCATGGAACAGAACCGCGTCGATCTGGCCGATGTAGCAAAGAACGCCGTGGATGCGCTCATGCCGCTGGCTGATGAGCACCGCGTGCAACTTCTCTGCGAGTTCGCTCCGGCCCCCTGCTTCGGCGACTCCACGACGCTGGGTCAGGTGCTGACGAATTTGCTTGGCAATGCACTGCATCACAGCCCTTCGGACGGAACGATTCGTGTCAGCACCGGCGCATCCGAGGATGAGGTGTTTGCAGCCGTCTCCGACGATGGCCCTGGCATCGCCCCGGAAAATCTGCCGCATCTGTTCGACCGCTTTTTCCGGGCCGACGCCTCCCGCAACCGAAACAGCGGCGGCGCGGGACTCGGTCTGGCGATATGCAAAGCCATCACCGATGCCCACGGCGGGCGTATCGATGTGCAAAGCACGGTGGGCAAAGGCAGCACCTTCACCATCAGGCTGCCTGCGGGAGCCCGCTGAGATCGGCCATTCCCGGCGCCAGCAGAGATTGGCGAAAAGGCCGCTGCCACACGGGCGTTTGGTTGGCCTCACCATTCGCAATGAAGAACACCTCCTCGCTCCTGCTCGCTCTGGCACTGGCATTGCCGCTCTCACTCAAAGCTGAATTGAAACTGCCCGCCATCATTGGCGACAACATGGTTCTGCAGCAGAAGCAGACCGGAAAGATCTGGGGCTGGGATACGCCAGGAACGGATGTGACCGTCACATTCGGCGGTCAGACCAAGACAACCAAAGCGGATGACAAAGGCCGCTGGACGATTTCCATCGACCCTGGTGCAGCCAATGACAAACCTGCCACGATGGTGATCAAAGGCACCAGCACGCGCGAACTGAAAAACATCCTCGTTGGAGAAGTCTGGGTTTGTTCGGGCCAGTCGAACATGCAGTTCAATGTGGGCAGCAGCACGGACAGCGACCTCGAGACTGCCACGGCCAAGTATCCACGGATTCGGCTGATCAGCGTCCCACAGGTAGGCACGCAAGAGCCCCAGGATGATTTCAAAGGTTCGTGGACCGAATGCTCGCCTCAGACCATTCCAGGCTTCACCGCCGTGGGGTATTTCTTTGGCCGTTCGCTGCATCAGATTCTGAATGTGCCCGTGGGGCTGATCAACAACGCCTGGGGCGGCTCGGCGGCGGAAGCCTGGGTGCGGCGCGACGTCCTGGAAAAGGATCCCCGCTTCAACCGGCTCATGGAAAGCGCTCGAAAAAATGAAGCGCTGCTGCAATCGCCGGCTGCTCAGGAAAACTACAAGAAGGCGCTGGCAGCCTGGCAGGAGCGGGCCAAGGCAGCAAAGGCTGCCGGGAAGCCATTCAACGAGCGCGCCCCGGGTGCCCCAGACGGCTGGCTCCGTGGCAATGCACGCCCGGGCAACATCTATAACGGCGTGCTGCGACCAACCATCGGCTTCGGCATCAAAGGCGCGATCTGGTATCAAGGCGAAACAAATGCATCACGCGCGTTCGAGTATCGGGCGCTGTTCCCGCGCATGATCCAGCACTGGCGCGAAGAATGGCAGCAGGGCGATTTCCCGTTCTACTGGGTGCAACTCGCCGACTTCCGCGATGAGAAGCCAGAACCCGTGGAGAGCGACTGGGCGGAGCTGCGCGAGGCGCAAACCATGACGCAGAGTGCCGTCAAGAACGGAGGCCAGGCAGTCATCATCGACATCGGCGAAGGCAAGGATATTCACCCGAAGAACAAGCGCGATGTGGGAGAGCGCCTCGTCCGTTGGGCACTCGCCCGAGACTACGGAGTGAAAGTCATCTACCGCAGCCCGGAGTTCAAATCCATGAAGGTCGAGGGAAACAAGGCCATCGTATCGTTCGACACCTTCGGCAGTTCGCTGCAAACCTTTGACACCAAAGAAATTAAAGGTGTGGCTGTGTGCGGTGAGGACAAGCACTGGGTATGGGCGGATGCCACCGTGGCGGGGCCGGACAAAATTGCGGCCAGCAGCCCCAAAGTCGCCAAGCCGGTGGCCGTGCGCTATGCCTGGGCTGACAACCCGGTGTGCAATCTCTTCAACAAAGAATGGCTTCCAGTTACTCCATTCCGCACAGACGACTTTGAGATGGTTACCAAACCGAAGTGATCTGACAAACTATCCTACGGAACCGGCACCATCTCGACTTTGCCGGACAGGATTGGTGAGTTGCTCAGCGTCGTGCCCGGCGGAAGAGAGTTGTCGGGCATCTTCGGCAAATTGAAGTAGCCGAAACCACGCAGGCTGCCTCCGGCATCCCGCGAAATCAGCCCGACCCAGGGCACCGTGCGAGTGCGCATCACGTTTGGAATCACCGTGGTGTCCAGATCAGACAGACTGAACGAGCCGTTGATGAAGCCGTTACGATGGTTGACGGCGATCGTCACCTGGCCCGGATTCACCGCCGGCGTCTGCGGATCACGAATATTTGGCGCCACCAATCGAAACTCGATATCGAGCCGGTTCGCAGGATCAGGCGCACCACCTTCTGCAAAGTGCAATGCGACATTCGCTACATTATCCGCGCTCGCGCCGAGCCCCATGACGATGGCTCCCGCTCCAGGTGGCGTGTAGCGCGCCCCAGTCACGTCGATGGTCAACGGACCAAACCCGGACTGATAGCTTCGAGCCTTGATTGATTGCACATCTTTGAACCATGTAAGATCGCTGGAACTCAGGAGCACGGGATCACCAGCCGTCAGATGCAATTCCCCCAGCACGGAGCCCGTGCCCGACCAGGCGAGGCCATAAATCACCAGCGACTGAGTGTTTCGCAGCGCACTGCTAAAAGTCACTGCGGCACCGTCTGCCAGACGCACGGCTCCGGTCCCAATTCCGCTGCTGGCGACGGTAAAAAGCGTGTAGCCATGGCCTTGAGGAATAGCTTCCTGACCGACATCGTTGGAGTTTCCCAGTTTGATCGCACCCGTGTAGGCACCGGCCCACGACGTAAAAGGAGCCGCCAGCGAGCGCCACGCCCGGAATAGCGTGCTGCCAGTGGTGTCCTGCAATGTGCCGGTGAGAATCCCGGTCAAAGGATCGAGCTGGCAATTGGTGATTTGCAGATCCGGCTTCCCCGTTCGCTTGATCGATGCGGTCAGCGTCGGGTTGCTGCCCACTGCCGTGTCAAGAGGGCGCTTCCACGCGATCGTGCTTTTGCCCAACGCAAAGCTGCCAGTGACAATGCCATTCTTTGCAATGGTCATTGTAACTCGTCCGCCGAGACGCGAATTGAGATTGCTCTCGCGATCGATGGTGCCCGCATAGCTGCCTGCAACTCCTGCATCCAGCCCGGTGACAGTCAGCGGCACGGTGACCAGGGGACTGGTGCCCGCCGCATTGGAGGCTGTGATCTTGATTTGTAGAGGAGTGCTGGTCGGAAGCAGAGGCCGGCCCGAAACCACGCCCGTGCTGCTGTTATAGGTCAGGCCCGATGGCAGCCCGATGATCGTCCATTTGGTGGGATTGTTGTCAGCACTGACCGGCACACTGACGGACTCGCTAACCATGTAGCCGCCGAACAAAGGCGCGTGCACAACCGGAGGAATCACAACCGTGAGCGTGTTCGTTCCCCCGTCCTTTTGACCGACCGGCGTCGTCACCGTGCAGCGATAAACACCGCTGTCCGCCGTGGTCAGGGCCTTGACCGTAAGCGTCTTGGTTTTCGAGCCAACGATGCGTTTGGCCGGACTGGTGTCGTCAGCGAGTGGATCTCCATCCTTCGTCCACTGATAGGAAAAAGTTCCGTTGCCGGCCGCAGCAACCGTGAACACCGCGGTTTTGTTGAACACAACGCTCTGCACCTTGTTCGTCGCATCGACGACGGCGATCTCGTTGGGAACCGGGCTGAGAATGCTGCCGGAAAGATTGGTGACCTTGACCCGATACGTGCCCGCCTGGGCGAGTGTGATGGCAGGCATCAGATAGGTGGCATTAATGGCACCGGCAATGTTCACATTATTGCGCGACCACTGATACTTGAGTGTGGGGTCGCCGGCATAAACAGGCGCAAGCAATACGGCGCTGCCCACGGTTTCGACCCTGGAGGCAGGCATCGTTACAATTGAAGGTGCCGTGTCATCGTCCACAATCGACAGCGTGTGATCGCGCTGAGCGCCGAGCAGCGCGCCTGCCGCAGACTGCAACGTAAAGACGATCGTCTCCGGAATCACGTCCTCATCGATGACATCGTTGTTAATGCTCACGTGAATCGTGCCGGTGGTCTGACCAGGTGCTATGGTAACCGGGGATGCCCCGATCGTGGCGTCCCCGCTCGTGCCAATGGTGGCAGTGCCAGATGTGGTAAAATTCACCCGGACCGCGGCAGCGGAAGCAAAGTCCAACGAAAACGTGACGACGACATCCCCGCTGGATTCGGCAAACGATGAACCGGCAAGACTAAACTCCACCGTGGGCAACGGCGATGGCACATTCTTGAACACTGCGCCGTTTGCTCCGATCGCAAACACGTCCGAACCATCCACAATTACCGATTCGAGGGCGGGCGCTGCCTCGATGCGGCGTTCGCTCCATGATATACCATCATACGAGGTGAGCACCCAGGCAGTGGGATCAAGCGCTCGCCCATGGCAGCCAACGGCAACGAACTCAGCGCCGGTCCACTGCACATCCCGTAACAGTGTCCCTGTCGCATCCGCCACAGGAAGCGAGCGCCGTGTCCACGATGTGCCTGTCGATGATGTGAGCACTACTCCATTTCGACCTGCCGCAACAAAGCCGCTGCCGCCCCATGCGACCGCAAACAAGTGCTCTGTGACTCCGCTGCTGCGGGCCGTCCATGAGGACCCATTTGGCGAGGTCAGAATGACGCCGTTCTCGCCGACCGCGACAAAGAGCGAACCCGACCACGCAAGGCCACGGAGGTGTGCGCTGGTCCCGGATGCCTGCGCGGTCCATGCCTGCCCGTCAGCGGATGATACGATGATTCCGGATTGCCCCACTGCCACGAACCCGGAGGCACCTGCGGCCGCAGCTCGCAAATGCCGCGTGGTAGGCGTGGACGCAGCCGACCATGCGGCACCGTCCGCACTGGTCAAAACACTCCCGCCATCCGCGACCGCAATCACGGCGCTAGCGTTGGCCGCCGTGCTGTTAAGCGTCGAGGTGGTGCCACTCGTCGCCGCACTCCAAGCCTGACCATCAGGGCTGGTGATGATGGCTCCATCGGCTCCAGCCGCCACGAGCATCGATGAGCCGCGGACACCGCCGCGCAAATCCGAACGCACGGCCGGCAATGCATCACTCCAGGTGACGCCATTGTCTGACGACCGAACCACGACTCCGCGTTCCCCTACGCTGACGTGGACGCCGCCCTGGAAAGCCTGCGCCAGCAGCTCATCCGAAACACTGGTGCTGATGGTGGTCCACGCAGAGCCGGTTGCGGAAGTGAAAATCGTGCCGTCGCCACCAGTAATGATGAACTGAGCGCCATCCCAGCGCACACTTTGCAATGTCACGTTCGAAATCACCGCTTCGCTGCCCCATGAGATGCCGTCCGTCGACGTAATCACGGTGCCATTGTCACCTGCCACGACCCAAACCGAGCCATTGAATGCAACACCGCGAAGCATCTGCGTGGTCGGAGAAGGTGGCCGCGTCCACGTCAGGGCATCGGTCGAACGCCCGATGAATCCGCCCGAGCCCACCGCGACAATCACTCCGCCACCTCCAGCGACGGCTCTCAGATCGGCCATGGCGGTCGCATATGCTCCCTTCCAACCGGTTCCGTCAGCATTGGTTGTCGAGCAGATCGCACCCGCGTCCCCCACAGCGACCGCTACGCTGCCCGTCCACGTCACAGCACGCCAAGCGATGTCCTGAGTTGATCGTTGGGCCGCCCATGCACTGCCATCGCTGGAAGTAAGAATCGCGCCAGCGTCACCCACTGCGATGGCCGCAGATCCCGTCCACGTGATCCCGTTAAGATTCGCCTGCGTTCCCGTTGAAGCGAGCGTCCAGACAAGACCATCGCTGGACCTGAGGGCCGTTCCATCTTTGCCAACGGCGATGAAGGCAGATCCCGTGCTGTCGATGCTGCGCAACGTGGAGCTGACCGGGAGGGCGTTGCGCGACAGCCAGGCATCTCCTACAGCGCCCATCACTGCGCTGGATGCCAGAGTTAGAACTGTGAATACCAAGCGCATGACCGGCAGTCTCTCCCGATCAACGTGCGCCAGACGCGATCAACTGCAATCTGATCGCGACAGGCAATCGTGTTGCTAGGGAGGCAAGGGAACGCCATCGAATAGAATAGAACCCGAAAGGATATCAGAAGTATTGATGGTGTGTGCGTCGGGCGCGGCGTTGGGCATCTTGGGAAGGGTGAAGTAGCCGACTCCGCTGCTGGTCCCGCCAGCACCTGACCCCGGAACGATCAGGCCATACCATGACACTTTCCGCGCCAGAAGCTTGTTGGGGGTCACAGTGGCATCCACATCACTCAATGTGAAAGTGCCAGAGATGGCTCCGGTCGTGGCGTTCACCGTAACTGTTACCGACCGTGGATTGTTGAGCGCGTCGGTCGGCATCTGAACCTTGTTTCCAGTCGCGACGATGAAATGCTGCACCAGTGATGTCGAGGTGCTGTTGGGTGGCAAAGGCGCTGCCAGGGCGAGACCACCGCTGGTGAACGTGAGACGGGCGTTCTTTGGATAACCGACTCCACCCGCTGCGGTGAGGCCGTTGACGAGCACGCCGGTTCCGGGCGGCGTATAGATCTTTCCGACGGGTGTCAGCACGATGTTGAAGCCGTTCCGGTAGTTCCGACTGGTGGGAGCCGGCTTTTTCAGCCAGGTCACCGCACCAGTTGATGCCGACACCACACGCAGGCCGCTGCTGATATTCATGAGACCGAGGAATGTGCCAGTGCCTGAATAGAGCGGCTGGTAGTGGAGCACCTGCCCGGTCGGCCCCAGATAAGCGCCGCCGGTGATTGCCGTGCCATCGGCCAGCTTGCCCGCCAGCGTCGTGCTGCCTGTGGTGGTCACTTTGAGAGTGGCGTAGCCCGCACCTTGCGGTGACGTTTGCGGATCGCCTGCGGCCGGGGTGAAACCTACATTCATGGTGCCGGCATAGTTCGTCGCCTGGATCGTGCTGCTCCATGCTGCACGCCAGCCCGTTATCAAAGCTGTCGCTGTCGCTGCCCCACCTGCCGCCGGCACTTCCTCGATCTTGCCGTCCACCAGCCGCAGGGTGTCGTAATTGAGCTTCATCGAGAGCTTGAGCGAGGTCGAGCCCGCTCTCGGCAGAATCGCCGTCAGCGTGGGATGAGGATCCGAAAGAGCGGTGTCCACGGAATCGATCGCGCCGGTGAACGTGCTTAGCTTGCCGTTAAAGTTCACCTTGGCGGTGTAGGTTCCGGTCGCGAGCAGACTGAGGTCCAGCCTGCCGCCGATGTCGTTGTTCAGGGTCGGTGACACGTTTCGATCAATCAGCCCGACCCAGTTGCCTGGAAGAAAGGCATCAAGCCCGTTCACGATGATTTTCAGCTTCAAGGGGTCCGATGTTCCGTAAATATTTGAAGCAGTGATCGTAATGGTGAACAGCCCAAGCACCGTCGGCTTGCCACTGATAACTCCCGTGAGTTTGTTATAGGTCAGCCCTGCGGGGAGTCCCGTTATCAGGAACGACGTTGGCTTCTTGGTTGGATCCGTATCGTCGTAAAGCACCGGAACACTCAGGCTCCTGCTGACGACAATGTTTGCCGGAAAGTTTGCGTTGGTCAGCACCGGAGTCTGCAGCGCGAGCAACTGGAATTGAGATGTAACCAGCGGCAGACTGGTGACCGGTCCGCCAAGCGTCACCTCACAGGTATAGACACCGCTGTGCGACGGCAGCATGCTGGACAGGACGAGCTTCGGCCGCGTCGGGTCAGAAAACTGGGGGCTAAGACCGATGTCACCCGATGCATTTTTCCACTTGTAGGCAAACGTCTGTCCTGCAGCACCCGCGGCCTTCACGGTGAATGACGTGCCTTTGAGCGCGGCAATCGTGGTGAGCGGTGGCGGAGATGATGCCTCCACGATCGCAACAAGCGCGGCATCGCTCGTCGTAGGATTCACGCCGTTACTGAACACTTTGACGGTGTAGCTGCCCGCATCGGCAAGCACTGGCGATGGAATGCTCAACGTGGAGGCCGTCTTGCCCACGAGCGCCACATTGTTCTTATACCATTGATAGCTCAGCGGCGGCGGGCCAGAGGCAGTGACGCTCAGCGTGATCGCAGTGCCCGTGCGCACGAACTTGTGCTGAGGCTGCCCGCCAGGAGCAATCACAGGCTGGGACACAGCCTTGAGGGCGAGGCGCACTCCGACCTGACGAGATACCGTGCTGCGCGCCAGCGATTCGCTGGCGGTGTTGAGCAACTTGGTGGCTGGATCGGCATAGCTGCCGCCACGGGTGTAGGCGCTGCTCGCATCGGTTCCTTCGACGACCCACTCTTCCACATTGCCCGCGAGGTCATACACGCCAAGGCGGCTGGCAGGATAGCTCTTTGTCTTCTTGGGTCCTGCCGTCGGCGCAGTCTGATTGAACCATGCCAGCGCAGCGCTCACGCTGGCTCCCGTTGGATAGGCAAGGCCGGGCCTGGGCAACGTGGGAGAAATCCCACGGCCGGCGAGTTCCCATTCGATATCGTTCGGTATGTGGAAGCCTTCCTGCACGCCATCGTATGACCAAGTGGCTGGCAGATTTTTGCCGGCATAACCGTTGGCTGCATTGAGCACCAACGAGCACAGATAGGCACCGTGCCATGTGACGGCACAGGCGGGGAAGTCTTGCTGAGCTATCGGAATCGTAAAGCTGCTGCCCGCACCATCCAGATCGACGTCGCACGAAGGAGGGTCGGATGCACCGCCTGCAGGCGTGGCCAGATAGCAGACAATTTCTCCTGCAGTCGCCGGGTAGCGAACCACACGCCTGCCGCTCTCGGTGTTGACGCTGATCAGTCCATCCTTCTTGGCCCGCTGCAGTATGCTGGCGAACTGACGATTGGTAAGCTCGGTCTTGCTGAGCCAGAAGCCGGCAACAGACTGATCGGTCGAAGAGAGCCGATCTGTTACGGTGGCCCCGGCCAGAAAGCCCATGGGCAGCGTGGTGAGCGACTGGGCTCCATCCTTCTGCGCGTAGAACACGGTGGTTGCCGGTTTGCTGGTCGCCAGATTCGGATCTGATCCCGCCCCGACTTCGAGGCCATCCTCAAATCCATCGCCATCAGAATCCGGATTGCTAACGGATGTGGGGTGCGCCAGCGCGAGTTCGGCGTCATCGGTGAGACCATCGCCATCGGTATCGATCCGCAGCACCGTCAATTCGACGGAGTCACTGGGGACCGAATTGTTGGGAGGGTTTACCGGATTGGTAACCACCACGGAGTAGGTTCCTGCATCGGTCAGTTGCAGGTTGTTGATCGTGTAACTGGAGCCGGTTGCGGAGTTGATAATGGTATCACCCTTTTTCCACTGGTAGGTGATGGGAGCATCCCCGCTGGCCGAAACAGTGAAGGTCACGGACGACCCATAATTCGCGGTCTTGGAGATGGGCTGGGCGACGATGGTCACCGGCACCTGCACGCTGAGATGCGCAGCATTGCTCAACCGGAATCCGGCGTTGTTGGACACCAGCACTGAATAGTCGCCGACGTCTGTTGGCTGAACATTTGTGAGCGACAAGGTGCTGCTCGTTGCATCAGGAATACCAATGCCGTTTTTCCGCCACTGATAAGTCAAATCGCTGCCGGTGGCGGCGACAGTGAAGGTGGCGTCCTGGCCTTTGATCTTCGTGAGAGCGGCCGGCTGAGTGGTGATGCTGGGCAGCGGGTAGGAATCCACTATCGTCACTACGATGGTCTGCTGCGCCGTAAGCCCATCAAGGTCAGTTGCAGTGACCGTGACAGTGCTGGTGCCATTCACCAAGCCCGTGAGCACCAGATCATTGTCCACTATCGAGGCATCCACTACCCCGGGGTCGGTGTTGTTGGTCACGGCAAAGGACAGCACGGGCACCGCTGCCACGCTCGTCATGGTGACCACCTTGGAATTGTCCATGGAGGATGGCGCGGACCCATCGTCAATCGGCCAGTCGTCATAGGGCCCCTGCGGATTGGTGCTGCCGCCACTATCGATGTCGATGGTGTAGCTGCCTTTGGGGAGATTTGCGATGGTGTTTACCACATCCATGCCAGAGCCCGCTACACGACCGAACACGGTGAATCCGCCATTTTGGTTGTCCAGATTCGCGCTGTTGTTCCCCAGATTGACGAAGAAATCGTGCGTGGCGCTGTTGGGATTGCCTCCCACTTTCGCCATCGCCACCGTGCCAAAGAGATTTGACAGGCCAGGCTCGTTCAGGGGCGACGGCCGCGGAGACACTTCTGTGAACGCCGCTGACGTTGCAGACGATGGCTTGAATGCGCCTCCCTGAACCACAAAACCAGAGGGGGCTCGATGGAAGGCCACTCCATCATAATCACCTGCGTTCACATAGGACATGAAGTTGGCTACGGTCAGCGGCGTCAGCGTGTTCTGCAAAACAATGTCGAAGCTTCCCTTCGATGTGGTCACCCGAACGGCGGACTCCGCGTCGGGATCGGCAAAGAGCGCCGTTCCAGCCGGACCGCCGACGAGGGGCACCGTAAGCGGGCTGTCAGTTCCAACAGTGCGGGCACTGACTACGACCGGAAGCGTGGGAGCCGATGACGGACGTGCGACGCGAAGTGAGAGCGTCTTGGTGTCCACAAATCCATCCGCAAACGTTGCCGACAGGGCCACCGCGAACACGCCAGTTTGCGTCGGAGTGCCACTGATCACGCCAGTAGAACCATCGAAGCTCAGTCCCGGCGGCAGGCCCGATGCGGTGAATGCGGTGCGAGCTACTCCGCTCGTAGTGACCAGCGTCAGATTGAAAGCCTGGCCCAGCGTGATCGGTTCATAGAGCCGGCTGGTGATCCGGTCTTTGGCCCGGGCGGCGACAGTGCTGGATGGATCAGAGACCACTGAATTCACCCCGTCGGAGTAGGTCGCCATGATCTGAAAATCGTAGCTGGTTCCAGGCATAAACAGCGTGGAACTGGTAACACTAGTGCTGGTTGTATTAGCCGTTGGGACAGTCTTCAAAACGCTAAACGTGCCGTTTGCCGGAACAGTCGGTCGGTAGAAGATGGCAAACCCGCTCTCCACGGCGGAGGTTTCAGACCACGAGAAGTCGAAGACGGTGTCCGAGCCAGAACTGGTGCCCGTCGCGCTCACCTGAAAATTCGTCGGGACATTGAGATGCAGTTCCAAGGTCGATGTATTCGATGGTGCCGACAAGACGCGAGGTGAACTGTCGTAGGCGGCCTTGACCCTCCATTCGGCGTTGATCTCGGGAACGAAATCGAATGTCACGGTTTTGGCATTCGCTCCCACGGTTCCAAACTCGGTGAACACTCCGGATCCCGGCGTGTTGGTGGAGCCGGTCACGTAGACCTGGCCCGCCTGGTCCACAGCTATCCCAGCGCCGTATTCCAAACTCCCACTGCTGCCCAAATAGGTGGAATAGA
>WBZU01001159.1_pt1 | contig 12742 bp, 12 predicted proteins | sample 5204311 | NCBI WGS metagenome assembly WBZU01 (sample SAMN12344359, study PRJNA552823) | activated sludge metagenome | biome: Activated sludge suspended growth; feature: Nitrification reactor; material: Wastewater; isolation source: activated sludge from nitrification reactor of wastewater...
TGCCCGGTCTCGGGAAGTTCATGACTCACGGTCTGGACTCGCCGCTACCGGCATCCGCGGACGTGCGTTCGAGTTCGAGGGCGGCGGCCAGGCAGGCAAGGCGACCGACCACGCCATAGGCGTAGAAACGGTTCGGCGGTGAATCCGGGTTGCCGGATGCGTAATCCGGGAGGTTGCAGCCGGTTGTGAAAGCCAGCGGCTCGAAGTGCATGCCCGGTGCATTGAGGTTCTCATCCTTGCCGCGGCCGGTGTGCACGCGGTAGAACCCGCCGACCACGTAGCGGTCGATCATGTAGATGACCGGCTCGGCCACCGCCTCGTTCAGCGTTTCGAAGGAATGGACACCTTCCTGGATGATGACTTCGCTGACTTCCAGTCCTTCCTTGCCAACGCTCATCTTGTTGCGCTGCTTGCGGTTCAGCGCAATGACCTCGTCGGCATTGCGCACCGTCATCACGCCCATGCCATAGGTGCCGGCATCGGCCTTGACGACGACGTAGGGGGTCTCGGCGATTTCGTATTCCCGGTATTTTTCGCGCACGATGTCGAGCACGGCGGAGACGTTGGCAGCCAGACATTCCTCACCCTGACGCTCGTGGAAATTGATGCTGCGGCAGACGGAAAAGGCCGGATTGATGCGCCACGGGTCGATACCGATATCCTTGGCGAAGTTGCCGGCGACTTCGTCATAGGCGGCAAAATGATTGGATTTCCGGCGCACGGCCCAGCCGGCATTGAGCGGTGGGAGGATGAACTGCTCGTTCAGGTTGCGCAGGATTTCCGGAATGCCCGCCGAAAGATCGTTGTTGAGCAGGATGGCGCAGGGGTCGAAGCCATCGAGCCCAAGCCGGTATTGCGAGCGAACCAGCGGTTCGAGCAGCAGGCTCTGGCCGTTGGCGAGTTGCACCGGCGTCGGTCCGCTGATTTCCGGGAGCAGCGAGCCGAGCCTGACATTCAGGCCGGTCTGGCGCAGGATGGCGGCGATCTGGGCGACATTCTGCAGGTAGAACTGATTGCGCGTGTGGTTTTCCGGAATCAGCAGCAGGTTGCGCGCATCCGGGCAAATCTTTTCGATGGCGACCATCGCCGCCTGCACGCACAGCGGCAGGAAGGCCGGGTTCAGGTTGTTGAAACCGCCGGGAAAGAGGTTGGTGTCCACCGGCGCCAGCTTGAAGCCGGAATTGCGCAGGTCGCAGGACGAATAGAAGGGCGGCGTATGCTCCTGCCACTGCCCGCGCAGCCAGTGCTCGATCTGTGTGCTGCTGTCGAGGAAACGGCGCTCGAGTTCGAGCAGGGGGCCGGTGAGGGCGGTGGTGAGGTGGGGAACCATGGGCTGTCTCGGTGCCTGCGAGGCTGTCATTGTGGCGGTGAATCTTACACCGCAGAGCACATATGCGGGGCGTCCATTCACGGTCAACCCTTTGAAAGCAGGTAAAATTCGGCCTTTCGTCCTCCATCCATCCAGCAGATCGGAATCACCGTGCTTGTCGCCGCCAACATCACCATGCAGTTCGGGGTCAGACCCCTTTTCGAGAACGTCAATGTCAAGTTCGGCGAGGGCTTCCGTTACGGCCTCATCGGCGCCAACGGGGCGGGCAAGTCGACCTTCATGAAGATCCTGTGCGGCGCCCTCGAACCGTCGGCGGGCAACGTCTCGAAGGAGAAGCACGAGCGCATGGCCTATCTGCGGCAGGACCAGTTCGCGTACGAGGACGTGCGCGTTCTTGACGTCGTGCTGATGGGTCACGTGGAAATGTGGGCGTGCATGAGCGAGAAGGATGCGATCTACGCCAACCCGGAGGCGTCCGAAGACGATTACATGCACGCTGCCGAGCTCGAAGCCAAGTTCGCCGAATATGACGGTTATACTGCCGAGTCACGCGCTGGCGAACTCCTGATGGGAGTGGGCATTCCGATCGGGCAGCACCACGGTCCGATGCGCGAAGTCGCGCCGGGCTGGAAGCTGCGTGTCCTGCTGTGTCAGGCGTTGTTCGCCAATCCGGACATCCTGCTGCTCGACGAGCCGACCAACAACCTCGACATCAATACCATCCGCTGGCTGGAGGATGTACTGAACAATCGCGAGTCGACGATGATCATCATCTCGCACGACCGCCACTTCCTGAACCAGGTGTGCACCCACATGGCCGACCTCGATTACGGCAAGATCACGGTCTACCCGGGAAATTACGACGACTTCATGGAAGCGTCGACCCAGGCGCGCGAGCGCCAGTCGAGTGCCAACGCCAAGGCCAAGGAACGCATCGCCGAACTGCAGACCTTCGTCCGCCGCTTCTCGGCCAATGCTTCCAAGGCCAAGCAGGCGACGAGCCGCCTCAAGCTGATCGACAAGCTGAAGCCGGAAGACGTCAAGCCGTCGTCGCGCCAGTATCCGTGGATACGCTTCGACTACGACGACAAGGACAAGCTACATCGCCAGGCGGTCGAGGTCGAGAAAGTTTCCTTCGCCTACGAGGGAGCGCCACGCAAGATCTTCAACAATCTCGGCTTCACGATCAACGCCGGCGAAAAGGTCGCCATCATCGGTGAGAACGGGGTCGGCAAGACGACCCTGCTGCGCCTCCTGATGGGCGAGCTGCAACCGCAGTTCGGGACGATCAAGTGGGCAGAAAAGGCCAAGCCCGGGTACTACTCGCAGGATCACTCGGCGCTGTTCAAGTCTGAAACGAGTCTGACGGAGTGGATTTCCGGCTACGTTCGCGCCGGTGGCTACGAGGGCGGCGATGTCGAAACGCTGATTCGCGGCACGCTGGGGCGTTTGCTGTTCTCGGGTGACGAAGTCAGGAAGCCGGTCAACGTGATTTCCGGCGGCGAGCAGGGGCGCATGCTGTTCGGCAAGCTGATGCTGCTCCATTCGAACGTGCTGATCATGGACGAGCCAACCAACCACCTCGATATGGAATCGATCGAATCGCTGAATACCGGGCTCGAGAAATTTCCCGGCACGCTGGTCTTTGTCTCGCACGACCGTGAGTTCGTCTCCTCGCTGGCGACCCGCGTCTTCGAGGTCAAGGGTGACGGCTCGATCATCGACTATCTGGGCGGCTACGAAGACTATCTGGCCAGTCTGGGCGTCAACTGACTACTGCGGCATGCCGCCGGCGGCGAGGGTGCGGATCAGCCGCACGCAATCGACGTCCGACTGATGGTAGGCCGACTTGACGTATTCAATGTAGGCGCGGTCTTCCGAATCCGGCCTGCTGGCCAGTGTCGTCAGATAGGCAAAGCGCAGGAAGAGGAAGGCCGGTTCAGGTTCCTCGATCGTGATGGTCAGGCTGCCGCCGGGATGGGCGGACGACGGTTGGATTTCGAAGCGAACCCAGTGTGCTTCAGCCAGCGTGACCCGGTCCTGAATCACCGTCGGGCCGAAATCGAGCTGGCGCAGCAGCGCGTCGGCATGGCGTTCGATGATGACGCATGATTCCAGCCCGGGCAGGAAGGGAACAGGGTCTTCGACACGGTGCAGCAGACCCCGCCAGACCTGTTGACGGCTGAGGAGCGGGATCAGTGGATTTTGGGGATCGTTGATCTGGATCAGGTGTTCGAATTTCATGTGTGAATGTTAACATCGGTGCCATGCAACTAGAACGAATCCTCCAGAAGCATGGATTCGGCACCCGCAAGGAATGCCGCGCGCTCTGCTGGGACGGGCGAGTCGCGGTCAATGGACAGCCCTGCGACCATCCCTTTGCCGACATCGATTGCGCCGGGCTGGTGCTTACCGTAGACAGCGTCGACTGGCCCTACGCCGAGTTTGCCACCCTGATGCTGCACAAGCCGGCGAGCTACGAGTGCTCGCGCAAGCCGCGGCACCATCCCTCGGTCCTTGAACTGCTGCCGGCCCCGCTGCGCGTGCGCGGCGTGCAGCCGGTCGGCCGCCTTGACGAGGACACCACTGGCCTGCTGCTGCTCACCGACGACGGTCAGCTCAACCACCAGATCTCGTCGGGCAAGCGCAAGGTGCCCAAGGTCTACCTGGCGACGACGAAACACCCGCTCGACGCGGAGCAGGTCGGCCGCCTGCTCGCCGGTGTGGTTCTCAACGACGAGCCGGTGCCAGTCGCCGCTGCTGCTGCCGAGATTGCCGGCGAACGACTGCTGCGCCTGACCGTGACCGAGGGCAAGTACCACCAGGTCAAGCGCATGGTCGCCGCAGCTGGCAACCGCGTCGAGGCGCTGCACCGCGAGGCAATGGGCGGGCTTTCGCTGCCCGCTGGCCTGAAGCCCGGCGAATGGCGATGGCTGGCTGCGGTCGACCTCGAAAAGCTGAGGAATTTCGCATGACACTGACCGAAATGCGCTACATCGTTGCGCTCGCCCGCGAGCGTCACTTCGGCAGGGCAGCCGAGGCCTGCCATGTCAGCCAGCCGACGTTGTCGGTGGCGCTGAAGAAAGTCGAGGGGCAACTCGGCGCCGCGCTGTTTGAGCGGACTGTTTCCGATGTCCGGATCACGGCGCTTGGCGAGCGCATCGTTGCCCAGGCCCGGCGCGTGCTGGAAGAGGCGGTACGCCTGGAGGAGATCGCCGAGGCTACCGGCGACCCAATGAGCGGCCAGTTGCGCGTCGGTATCATTTACACCATTGCCCCTTATCTGCTACCGCAACTGATCCCGGCGCTGCACCGCCATGCGCCGAAGATGCCGCTGTTCCTCAAAGAGGATTTCACCGGCAACCTGATTCCCGCGCTCAAGGCCGGTGAACTAGACGTCATCGTCATCGCGCTGCCCTTCGCCGAGCCGGGGCTGGTGGCGCAGCTGGTCTACGAGGAACCGTTCCGCGTTGTCGTGCCGGCAACGCATCCCTGGGTCGGCCGGCCCGACATCCCGGCCGACGAACTCGATGGCCAGAACCTGCTGCTGCTCGGGCAGGGTAACTGCTTCCGCGATCAGGTGCTCGAATCCTGCCCGCGCCTCACCGGCGAGGACGCCCTCGACCACGCGATTGAGGGCAGCTCGCTGGAAACCATCCGCTACATGGTGGCGAGCGGTGCCGGCGTCGCCGTGATGCCGAGCAGCGCCGCCGACCCGTTGGCCGACAAAGAGCCGCTGGTGCGCGTCCTCCCCTTCGCCGGCAACCCCCCCCGGCGCACCGTCGGCCTCGTCTGGCGCGTCACCTTCCCGCGTCCCCAAGCCATCGACGCGGTGCGCGCCGCGGTACTCTCGTGCCAGCTGCCGGGGGCGACGCCGGTGAGGTAAGTTTCACGTGGAACGTTATTGCGGATTTGATAAGTTTTTTTGGGTTGAGCAGCGAATTTTACAAGGAGGCCATGCCGTGATTGAAGAGATACAAGAAGCGATTCGTGACGCAGCAAGGGGAGGGCAGAAAATGGCAATGTTCCATTTCCAGGTTTTGAAGAATGCTGCCGCTCTGGAGGGCACTGATCCGCAGCCCTTCTGCAGAGAGATCGATGTTCCGGAAACCTATCAAACCTAGTTCAGAAAGATGCTTGGTCTGGCTCCGGTTATGCGGCAGAAGGGGGTTCGTCTTGCTTGCATCGAGCCAAATATTGCGGCCAAGAATACCGCTCCGCCAGCAAGTGATGCTTACGGCCTCCGCGCTCCTCCTCCTTTGACATCAGGCGGCTAATCCACACGCGATGAGTTCCTCCGAGCACAGTCTGATGTCGTCGTATCGCGAGATGCTGCTGGAGCATTTATTCGCCGGGGAGGTAATGCGCCACGTTTGGCTGTCGGGCGTGAAGCGTCTCGAAATCCTTAAGCCACAAGTCGACGATGGTGGGTACGAATTCGTGCTAGAGACGAGTTCTGTAATTCGTCACATTCAGCGCAAGGCAACGTTCAACGGCTCAACGGTTCGCCGCTTCAATATCAACACTGCTCTTGCTGGTAAGCCGAGCGGTTGTGTGATCTGCTTGATGTTCGACGATAGAACGCTTCAACTTGGTCCGTTCTATTGCTTCGGTGGGGCGCCGAAAGGGTGCTTACCAGATCTGAGCGGCGTTGCTGTTGCGAAACATACAAAGGGAAATTCAGAGGGAATAAAAGGATCGCGCCCAAATCTGCGAGTTGTTCCTCTTTCAGCATTCGTAAAGGTGCCTACGATTGCTGAACTGGCAGTCAATCTCTTCGGTGATGAGGTTGCTCGAGTCTGAAACCTGACCAATCCCCGAGCCAAAAGGAAATCGCACTCGGAATACTCGGTGGCGCTTTTGTCTCAGGTGTTTTGAAAAATCAAGCTGCCGTATCGGCCTTTTTCTTCGCCGGCGTCTTCTTCTCGAACTCAAAGCCGACCTTGCCGTCCTGAACGACGAGGAAGGCCGAGAACTTGCGCTTGGTGCGGTTGGAGACGAAGCCCCTGAGCAGGTCGGTGCGGCCGGCAGCGAGGAGTTTCTGCATCTGCGGCGGCTCGACCGGCTGCTGCAGGATGACCTTGCCGGAGCGGAAGTCGCAGGATTTCGCCGCGCCGACGGCCTTTTCGCAGGTGTAGGTGTTGCCATTGTCGTACACGCCGGCACCGCATTTCGGGCACTTGCCCAGGCTTTCCTGCCCGGAAAAGTCGACCGGTTCGGCCTCGGCCTCGTCGGCCCTGTCCTGGCCGAAATCGAATTGCGGTTCCATCCCGTCGTTGAGCTTGATGGTGGCGGTGAAGCTGCGGCCCATCTTGTTGCGGAAGCCGGTCAGCGGGCCGATCTGCTTTTCGGTGAGCAGGGTGTCGATCTCGGCCGGCTCGAACTGGCGGCCCGCGACGATCTTCCAGAGGGCGTAATCGCAGTCGCTGCACTGAAATTTCTTGTAGGTCTCGCGGATAAGACCGCCGCATTTGGGGCAGTGGGCGTTGAGCAGGCCGAAGTCGCCGGGGATGGTGTCGCTGTCGTAGGTCTTGGCGCGCTCGACGATATGGCGGGTCATCTCGGCGATCTCGCGCATGAATTCGCCGCGCGTGAATTCGCCCTTCTCGATGCGGCCGAGTTTGTGTTCCCACTCGCCGGTCAGTTCCGGCTGGGTCAGTTCGCTGACGCCGAGTCCGTTCAACAGTGTCATCAGCGAGAAGGCCTTGGCGGTCGGGATCAGCTCGCGGCCTTCGCGGTGCATGTACTGCTCGCCGATCAGGTTCTCGATGATCTGGGCGCGCGTTGCCGGGGTACCGAGGCCGCGGCCGGCCATCGCCGCCTTCAGTTCCTCGTCGTCGACCATCTTGCCGGCGCCTTCCATGGCTGAGAGCAGGGTCGCTTCCGAGTAGCGTGGCGGCGGCTTGGTCTCGTTGGCTTTGACCGTGACTTCCTCGGTTTTGACCTTCTCGTCCTTGTCGACCGCGACCAGATTGCCTTCGTCGCCATGGCTCTCCTTGCCATGTACGGCGAGCCAGCCGGGGTTGACCAGCACCTTGCCCTCGGTCTTGAAGGGATGGCCTTCGACACGGGTGATGCGGGTGGTGACCAGGTATTCGGCGGCCGGGAAGAAGACGGACAGGAAGCGGCGGACGACGAAGTCGTAGAGCTTCTGTTCCAGTTCGTTCAGGTGCCTGGGTGCCTGCGGCGTCGGGATGATGGCGAAGTGGTCGCTGATCTTGGCATTGTTGAAAATGCGCTTGTTGGGGATGACCCAATTGCGCGCCAGGATCTGGTGCGCGAACGGCGAATAGCGGGCGAGCAACACCTCATCGTGGCCCTTGCCGGCGCCCTCGCCGGTGAGCATGGCGAGCGTGGCCTTTACCGTGCCGAGGTAGTCCTCGGGCAGGCAGCGCGAGTCGGTCCGCGGGTAGGTCAGGACCTTGTGTTTCTCGTAGAGGGCCTGCGCCAGTGCGAGCGTGGTTTTGGCCGAGAAACCGAAGCGGGCGTTCGCTTCGCGCTGCAGGCTGGTCAGATCGAAGAGCAGCGGCGACAGCCGGGTCTCGGGCTTGGTCTCCTCGGTAACGGTGCCAACCTTGCCGAGTGTAGCGACGCGGATGGCGTCGGCGCGCGCCTGTTCCCACAGGCGGTCGGCGCGGGCGTGTTCGTCGTCATCCTTGCCCTTGAAGCCTTCGTCGAACCATTTGCCGGCGTAGGTGCCCGCCTTCGCCGCGAATTCGCCCTCAACCTCCCAATAGGGGCGCGCCTTGAACTCGCGGATTCTCTTCTCGCGGTCGACGACAATGGCCAGTGTCGGCGTCTGCACGCGGCCGACGGTGGTCAGGTGGAAGCCGCCGGTCTTCGAGTTGAAGGCGGTCATCGCCCGTGTGCCGTTGATGCCAACCAGCCAGTCGGATTCGGATCGGCAGACGGCGGCATCGCCTAGCCCGCGCATTTCGTGGCCGCCGCGCAGGCGGACAAAGCCATCGCGGATGGCGCCCTGGGTCATCGACTGCAGCCACAAGCGCTGTACCGGCTTGCCGGATTTGCTGTGCTGGGCGATGTAGTTGAAGATCAGTTCGCCCTCGCGCCCGGCGTCGCAGGCGTTGATCAGGCCATCGACGTCCTTGCGCTTGATCAAGCGGCTGAGCAGCCTGAGGCGGGACTCGGTCTTCTCGATCGGGTTCAGCGCGAAGTGCGGCGGGATCACCGGCAGGTGGGCGAACGACCACTTGCCGCGCTTGACCTCGAATTCCTCCGGGCAGGCCAGTTCGAGCAGGTGGCCAATGGCCGACGACAGCACGAACTGTTCGCTTTCGAAATAGTCGTCGTGCTTGGTGAACCCCCCCAGTGCCTTGGCAATGTCGGCGGCAACGGAAGGTTTTTCGGCAATGATCAGCTTTTTTGTCATGTACTCGGCCTGTAGGGTGCGGGCGCATGATAAGTGTCTAGTGCGCGGCTTGGCAAGACGCCTCTGTCTATGGGGGTCAGGCGAGGCGCTGGTAGCGGTTGCCGGGAAGGGCGGCTATCAGGCCATTAAGTTCCAGCGTCAGCAGTTCGCCAAGCAACAGGTCGGCGCCGATTCCGGTACGGTCTACCAGATCGTCCAGCGGGCAGGGGTCGTAACCGAGCGCCTGGAGGATATCACTGTTACCGGCCATTGCCGTGTCCTCGGGGATGCCGGGGACGCCGGGGACGCCGGAATGACTGCCGAGTTCCTCGAGAATGTCCTGGGCCGTTTCAACCAGTTTGGCCCCCTGTTTGATCAACTTGTGACAGCCGCGGGCGACCGGGGAATGGACGGAGCCAGGAATCGCAAAGACTTCGCGCCCCTGTTCGGCGGCAAGACGGGCGGTAATCAGCGAGCCGCTCTCCAGTGCGGCCTCGACAACCAGGACGCCGCGGACCAAGCCCGAGATGATGCGGTTGCGACGCGGAAAGTTGGCGGCGATGGCGGGCGTGCCGAGCGGGAATTCGGAAACGATGGTCCCTTGTTCCGCAATTGCCACCGCGAGTTCCTTATTGCGCGCGGGGTAGACGCGGTCGGCGCCGGTACCGATGACGGCAACTGTGGCACCTTCCGTCGCGAGTGCACCACGATGGGCGGCGGCGTCAATGCCGAGGGCAAGGCCGCTGACGATCTCCAGACCCTTGGTGGCAAGCGCCCTGGCGAAGGTCTCGGCCGTCTGCAGACCTTGGGGCGTGGCGTTGCGGCTGCCGACGATGGCGAGCCCACGGTTCTGGAGCAGGTCGGGATTTCCGCGAACATAGAGGATGCTCGGTGGATCGGGAATTTCCAGCAAGGACCGTGGGTAGGCCGTGTCAGCCAGGGTCAGGAGGCGCTGGCCGGGCTGGCAGGCCCAGGCGAGGCCGCGGTCGACGGCCTCGGAGGGGTCAAAATCGAAGAGCAGGTCGGCACGGTCGCCGATGACGCTGCGTGCCGCCAGGCGTCCGGCGGCGAAGACGGCCTCGGGTAAACCGAAAGCGGCGAGAAGCTTGCGCTGCGTCTCGCCGCCGATTCCGGGTATCAGGGTCAGCCGCAACCAGGCGGCCAACCCCTCCTTGTCGATCACGGATTCCGTGCAAAATCGCCTACGGTCACGGGCTTGGACGACTCGAGGACGAGCGCGTAGGAAACCCCGTTGAAGACACGGAAGACGAATACCAGCGCATAACGTTCTTCCGGAATCGGTTGCTCGACACGTTGCATCGTGTCCTGGTCGATCGCCAGGGAAATACGATTGCGGAACAGCGCAAGAACATGGCCGATCTCCAGCCCGTCGTTCCTGCCGCGGTTAAGGGTGACGATCGACGCCTTGCCGCCTTCGTTGACCCCGCCATAGATCGTCATGACGCGCGCCGCAACTTGGTGATCCGGGCGATGTGGCACATAGGAAACGATATTGGCAGGCGGCGCCGGCAACAGGCGGTCACCGCGCATGATCTCCTCCTTGGCCACGGTGATCTCGAGAACCGCCGGTTCTCCAGGTTGCACCAGGTTCGCATTGCCGAGGAAGAAGGCTTCATAGCCGATGACGTTGCCGGTATCCGGATCGGTAAGCGGCTTGCCGGGGCGGAAAACGTTCCAGCGCATCACGCTGGCGTCGGGAATCCCGGTGGCGAAGGCTGGATCGCCATTGCCCATCATGCCGCGGTATTCAGGTCCGGCGACGATGCGCGGCCCGCCGTCGAGCTGCCCCTCCTCGACGACGAGGGGCTGGGACAGGAAGGGTTCGATCTGGTTGGGCGGGATGCTCGGGATTGCCTGCTGCGACGAATCAGAATAGACCTGCGGCTGGAGTTTGACGGTTCCGCCAGTCGACTTGACCGGCTTGCCGAGGCGCAGGCGCGGGGTCTTGCCAGAGCGATCCAGGTAGACCACCTGTCCGGGATAGATCAGGTGCGGATTCTTGATATCCTCGCGGTTCATGTTCCAGATTTCCGGCCAGCGCCACGGTTCCTTGAGGAACTTGCCGGAGATTCCCCATAGCGTATCGCCGCGCACGACGACGTGGCGGTCTGGGGGGTTATCGACGAGCTTAAGGGGCTCGGCGGCCGATGCGCAAACGGCCGTCACGGCCAGGATGAGCGCGGATATAATGCGTACCATAGTCGTAACCTCACGTGCCGACGGAACACGGTGTCGCTCGCATGGTCTCATCCACGTCAGGCGAACCGCTTCCAATCTCTGGAATTCCTTGAGATTCTGCACGTAATAACTTAAGCGAGCAAGCTTTTTTCGGTATTTCCCATGGCCCTACTACCCATTTTGCGTTTTCCCGATCCGCGCTTGAAGAAGATTGCGGCGCCGGTGCTCGAGATAGACGATTCTGTCCGGCGTCTGATCGCCGACATGGCCGAAACCATGTACGAGGCCCCAGGCATCGGGTTGGCGGCAACACAGGTCGATGTTCACAAGCAGATCGTCGTCATCGACGTTTCGGAAGGCAGGAACGAACTGCTTGCCCTGGTCAATCCGCGCATCAATGACCTTCAGGGGCAGCAGGAGGGCGAGGAGGGCTGCCTGTCGGTACCCGGGATCTATGAAAAGGTCGAACGCGCCGAGCGGGTGACCGTTCATTACCAGGACGGCGAGGGCCAGCATCAGACCCTGGTTGCCGAGGGCCTGCTCGCGGTGTGCATCCAGCATGAACTGGACCATCTGAATGGCAAGGTCTTCGTCGATCACCTGTCACAGTTGAAACAGACACGCATCCGAAACAGGCTCGCCAAGCAGGCCCGCGTCACCGCATGAGGGTGGTCTTCGCCGGGACTCCCGATTTTGCCGCAGTGGCAATGCAGGCGATCCTGTCGGCGGGGCATGAGGTGCGTCTGGTCCTCACCCAGCCAGACCGGCCGGCGGGGCGCGGCATGACGCTGCAGCCTTCGGCCGTCAAGCAGCTGGCGGTGGAGGGTGGCATCGAGGTGTTTCAGCCGCTGACACTGAAGGATGCAGCGGCGCAGGCAAGAATCGCCGCCGAACTGCCGGACGTTATGGTGGTCGCCGCCTACGGCCTGATCTTGCCGCAAGCCGTGCTCGACATTCCGCGCTTTGGCTGCATCAATATCCATGCCTCGCTGTTACCGCGCTGGCGCGGGGCGGCGCCGATCCAGCGTGCCCTGCTCGCCGGCGATCGTGAGACCGGTGTCTGCATCATGCAGATGGAGTCGGGTCTCGATACCGGGCCGGTGCTGCTGCGAGGCATTAGCGCGATCGAGCCCGGCGACACGAGCGCAACGCTGCACGGCCGTCTGGCCAGCCTCGGCGCGCGACTGGTGGTCGAGGCGCTGGCCGGCCTGCCCATGCCGGCCACCGCGCAAGCCACCGAGGGGGTCACCTACGCAGTGAAGCTTGGCAAGGCGGAGGCGCTTATCGACTGGTCGAAGAGTGCGCAGGATCTGGATCGTCATATCCGTGCTTTCAATCCGTTTCCCGGAGCCCAGGCCCGGCTCGGCGGCCAGACCGTCAAGCTGTGGCATGCCGTGCCGGTTGGCGGTTCGGGTGAAAAAGGGCGGATATTGAGCGTCCACCGCAACAGCATCGTCGTTGCCTGCGGCGAAGGGGCTCTGGCGGTTAGCGAGTTGCAGAAGGCGGGAGGCAAGCGCTTGGGGGTCCGTGAATTTCTCGCCGGTCATGCGCTCAAGGCGGGCGACCGATTCGACGTGGCGGCTTGAAATAGGCGGCGGCGCCAATATCTATCGGCTGACACGACCGTTTCAAGGAGGTTTCACGATGTTCAACTGGGTCAAGACAGCGATGCTGATGGCTGCGATCATGGCGCTGTTCGGCATGATCGGCGGCATGATCGGCGGCGAATCGGGGATGCTGCTGGCGCTCGTCTTCGGCGGTGCGATGAATGTCTTCTCCTACTGGTTCTCGGACAAGATGGTGTTGAAGATGTACAACGCCCGGGAAGTCGACGAGACCAGCGC
>WBZU01002475.1_pt1 | contig 12738 bp, 12 predicted proteins | sample 5204311 | NCBI WGS metagenome assembly WBZU01 (sample SAMN12344359, study PRJNA552823) | activated sludge metagenome | biome: Activated sludge suspended growth; feature: Nitrification reactor; material: Wastewater; isolation source: activated sludge from nitrification reactor of wastewater...
TGTCGATGCCCAGCTCCTTGGCCTTGGCGAGCAGCTCGGTGCGATCCATGGTCTTCCCCTCGGGGTCGTTGGTGGGGTCGGTGATGTCGAGAGAGAGCACCACGATCGGAGAATCCTCCGCCAGATCTACGGGGGAGAACGCTCCGAGACCCTTGATGTAGGGCGTGTTGGTGAGGGCGAGATGCTCCAACACCGGCCCGACCGCCCCCCGGCCACCGACCTCGTGATCGGTGTAGTCGGGCAGGATGCCCGCCGAGCAGCCCACGATGTCCCCGGCGTCGATGGCGGCCGCAGCGTCGGCGCTGGGCTGGAGGATGGCGTAGACGCCATCGTCGGTGGCCTCCACCCCCAAGATGTCGCCGGCCGCCAGGCTCAGGGCCTCGGCCTCCGAAGCGGGGTGGCCCTTCACGATCTTCACTCCGTCGAGCACCTGGCCGGCGAAGTTCGCTGCCAGAGCGTCGCCGTAGGCTCGATCGACCTTGAGGACTCCGCCCGGAGCACTCTTGTGGTTCCAGGCGCCGTAGCGCAGGATGCGCTTGCGGTAGATGCCCTTGCCGACCTTGGTCGGTGCATCTCGCAGGTGCACGACGGTGGCGCCCGGAGACGATAGGTCGATGCGGCGAACTCCCATGAGCCGCCACGCTGGCCGAGCGTCAGAACATCGGCCAGATGTGCGGGAGGAACGACGAAGCCCCCAGGTCGAAACCTGGGGGCCTCTGCCGGTTCACTCCACCGCGTGGAACGCTAGTCGTTGTAGACGTCGAAGTCGTCACCCCACCGAAGGAGGCGATCCCGCTTCGGTGCCCCGAGGTAGCCAGCAGCCCACTCGTGCGGAGCCACCGTGACAATCCGAGGGGCGAGGATGGCAGGCACGTCGATGGCGTGCAGGGCGGCGATGACCGCTGCGTTGTCGTCCAGGCTGGTGAGCACGTGCACGCCCGCCCGGCGGAGCGCCTTCACCACTCCCACCTTGAAGGCGACCTGGCCACCCTGGCCGGCGCCGATCCGGGCCGAGTCAGCGGAGCCGGGAACGAACACGGCCGCCACGTCGATGCCCACCTCAGCAAGCCAGGTCCGGGTGACCTGCTCCATGCCAGAGCGCCAGCTCAGCACCACGAGCTTGGCGTGGGGGTAGACGGCCCGGAGGTTGGCCACCCGCTGGACGGTGTCGGCCCGGAGGTGCCGGCAGGTCGGCGTTCCGCCGGCCGGGGAGCGCCGGCCGCAGCACGCCCATGGGTCTTCCAGGGTGCCATCCATGTCGAGCGTGATGACGAGGTCCCCCACCCCCAGCCCGAAGGCGGGGGTGGGGGTGAGCGCCGTGTTCATGCCTCGGTCACCTTGAACACCGGGACGTCGAAGAACGCCATGGTGTCGACCTCGGCTCCGAGGGTGGCAGCGATGAGCGACAGTTCGCCCACGAAGGCCACGTTGAGCACGTCGGCCAGGGTGGTCGGGTTGCTCAGGGTCGTGGGGACCGTGAGCGCCACCCGGAACGAGCCACCGGCCGAGCCGGTCGTGTTGGCGAGGCCACGAGCGGGGCGGGTGCTCTTGAGCCGCACCTTGATGGCAGGGGTCGTGTCGGCGGGCAGACCAGCGAACACGACGGCCTCGGCCAGAGCCTCGGGGTCGATCGTGACCGTGGTCTTGGCGACCTCGTCGGCCGAGCGGTAGTCGGCCACGTCGAAGACGGCGCGGTCAGTCAAGAAGGTGGTGGGGGTGTTGGTGGTGGCTTCCATGTGGACCACTCTAGCCGAGGACTTGCGGGAACGCAAGCCCTTGCCGCACATTTCTCTGAGGTTCTAGATGTGAAACCCCCCTCTAGTTGTACGATATATCGGTAGCAGAACGAAGCGCTTGGGCTATGTCGTCAAGCGTGGTGGCGGGGTCTCCGACGTCCTTACCGGCCGAGACCAAGCGAGCCGTGAGCACCCTGCACCGGGCCGGGAGGGGATGAGCTGCCACCCGAGCAGCGAGGGCCTCGGCACCACGGCGCCCGCCCTCATCGGCGTCGAGCAGCACCACGGTGGTGTCGGCCAGGCGGAGAACCTGGGCGAGCTGAGCGTCGGTGACGGTGGCACCGACGGTGGCCACGGCGTTGGGCCAACCGAGGTCCCAGAGAGCCAGAGCATCGAACGGACCCTCCACGATGATCGACCACCGTGCCTGGTGAATCGACGGAGCAGCGGCGGAGATGCCGAACACGGCGTTGCCCTTGGTGAAGGTCGGCTCGGGGGTGTTGACGTACTTGGGTCGGCGGTTGACGATGGCCCGGCCGCCGAGACCGAGGACCTCGGTGCCGGCCAGGTTGAGCCAGGGGAAGGTAAGGCGGTCGGCGTAGACCTCCCCGCCGTTGCGGTCGACCAGTCCGGCGGCGTAGAGCTGCTCTGGTTCGTGCCCGAGCTGGCGGAGGGCGGCGGAGTACCCAGACTCGGCGTAACCGAGCTGCGCTGCTCGGATGCTCTGCTCTGCTACCGGGCGCCGAGCGCTCCCGGCCACCATCCCGGCGAGGTAGACCGGTCCTGGCGTTGGCCGGTGCCAGAGAGTGGCCCGGAAGAGCCGCTGGGCTTCTTGGAGGACGCTCACACCACGGGTTCTACGAGAGCGGGGGGCCGAACTCGATCCACGGCCGATCGTTGGCGGCGAACGCTGTAGCGGCGGTGAGCAACTCGGCAACGTCGGAGCCTGGCCAGTCGAGCTTGACCCGAGCCACGGTGATCTGGTTGGCGCGCTCGTAGAGCCCGTCGAGCACATCGTCCCAGGTGACCTGGCCGGCGGCGACGAGGGGGAACGCTTCGGCGAGGGTGACCTCAGCGGAGACCTGCTCGCCCTCGTCGTGGAAGGCGACGTCGGGGGCACCGTGGTCGGCTCCGGCGAGCCAGACGCCCATGAACCGCCCGGAGCCGGTGGTCTCGATCAGAGCCTTCATGACGTGGTGTCCTCGGTGATAGGGGGCGGCGTAGGAGTGACCGTGACCCGGAGCCAGCCGACGAGAGACCCGTCTGAGGCCACCTCGGGTAGCACCCAATCCCCGCCACCAGGGAGCTGGAACCACGGATCGGTGGTGAGGGTGGAGTAGCTGTCCCCTGGGAAAGCGGGCTCGTCAGGACGAGGGCCGAAGCGGATGTGCACGAGAGGGAGCCCGTCGGCCTCGGCGAGGTACACAGCTCGCCAGAGTCCGAAGGGGGTGCCTGGAGCGAGTAGGGGGATGCCGTCCTCGGAGCACGCCTGCACCACGCCGCCACCGGATCGGCCGAACTCCTCTGCCAGCGGGAGGAACTCCTCGGAGGTGGTCACGTCATCCCCGGCCAGCCGGCCGCCTTGAGGAGCTTGAGCACCTCGTCCTTGGGGGTCTTGGCGGGTGCGTAGTTGTTGATGACGACCCAGCCCTTGGCGGGGTGCTCGGCGATGATCTTGGGCTGACCGTCGGCGTCGATGAACTGCACCTTGACCTTGCCGGCGCCGGGCACGGAGTAGTTGAAGACCTTGTCGACCTGGGAGGGGTCCACGGTGTCGCCGAGCTGAGCCGTGATCCAGCTCTTGGTCTCCGAGACCTGCTCGGCGACCTGGGCGACCGGAGCCGTTGCGGCCTTGGCTTCAGCCTGCTTCTTGATCCAGACCTTCCAGACGGTCTCGCCGTTGGCGAACGCCTCAGAGAACGCCTCGTCGGCCTCGGCGAGGGTGTCGAACCCGGCCATCTTCGTCAGGTGGAAGATCGACGCCTTGCCCGGCGCCGCTGCCACCACCTGAACGGCTTCCAGCGGAGGGAGGTGGGCGACGGAGTCGACCGAGGCGAGGTACTCCTTAGCCAGCTTCACAGTGTCAGCGAGGGTGGGGGGAAGATCGGGGTCTACCAAGGAAGCACTAGCGAGTGCCTCGGCAAGCCCGTCGGGATCGGCCACGTCGGCGGACTTGAGGGCGGCAGCCAACGTTGTGGTGGCGTCTCCCGAAGGCGAAGCGGTGTCAAGAGCGGCCTGGAGCTTGACGACCGAGGGGGAGCCGGCGGGCACCGATGGAGGAGCGGCGGCCACCGGAGTCCAGGCGGGCTCGGGCGGGGCGGCCGACGCCAAGGGCACGTCCGGCTCGACGGGCTTGGCCTTCTTGACCCGGACCTTCTTGGGGGCAGGCTTGGCCGGCACCGGAGAGGGCGACCCCCCCACGACCTCGTCCCAGTCGGCGTAGGGGTGGAACATGGACTGCTGCCGCTCCTCGGAGATGCGAGCGACGAGAGCACGAGCCCCAGCGTCGTCACGAGCTGGGTGGTAGAGCACCCGCTCCTCGATCGGGCGCCCTCGAATCTCAGTGACACCCTGCTTGCGGAGGTCGGCGAGGATGGCGTTTCGACGGGCTTGGTTACGGACCACCAAGACCTCGACATCGTCGCCGAAGAACATGCCGTTTCTGACGACGGCCTCTCCCCCGTCGATGCCCCGGCGAATGCCTTGGGAGGGGTCCAGGTAGGTGTGCTGGGCACGCTTGCCGATCGAGCCGAACTTGTCCCCGGCGTAGGAGTAGGTGGTCACCCGGCGGTCGATGCTGGCGGGGCGCCCGATGTAGAAGTCCCGACCGTTGGCGTATCGAGACCAGCCGGGGGCGGCAAAGGTGCCGGCGGCGCCGCCGGAGTGGAGGTCATCGGCGGCCGAGGTGGTGGCTCCTCCCCGGAGGTCGGCAACGCCCGTGCGGACTAGATCTTGGGTGGTCGGAGCCCCGGCGAAGCTCGACATCTGGGCGTTGCCGACATGGTTGGAGCCGTGAATCCACCCGCCTTGGCGAGACCACATCGGCCGCATGTCCTCGGGGAGGTCGAAGCGCAGCACGTCTCCGTAGCTCACTTCCACCCCACGAGCGTCTCGGGCGTGGATGAGCTTCTCGGGAGCCCTGGCAGTAGCGTCGGCCCCGAACACCTCAGTCCAGGCGTCTCGGTGGATGGCGGCTTCTTGGGAGGGGGTGAGGTTCCCGGCTTTCGCCACCCGGTCCTCGATTGCGTCGATAGTTGATCGAATCTTGCCGTAGGGGCCAGAGCCGATCCCGGTGTTGTATTCCACGGTGTGCTTCCACGAGCCGGCGATGGTGCGCCAGTAGAGGAGCGCTTCGTCCTCGGCGGTGGCGAGGTGCGTTTCGACCCCCAAGCGGTCGAGCACGACCATGAGCCGCTCGATGTCCTGCTCGGAGCCTCCCCAGCCCTCCAGCTCCAGGTCCATGAGCCCCTTCCTGCTCGGGGATCGGGTCATGTCGTAGCCGCGGTAGCCGACCCGGACCGACGAACCTCCCACGTCCATGGTTCCGGTGAACTGGCGCCCGACGATCGAGCTGGACTCAACGCCCTCCCAACCGCTCTGGCTGCTGCCGTGGCTGACCAAGCGGATGTCGTCTTCGGCTCCGGTCCGCCGGTAGCCGTAGATGTCGTCGGTGGCCTCGGTCCGGTAGTAGCGGTCCTTGCCCACCTCCAAGCTCTTGAAGAGAGTCTGTGCGGGCTCGGCGGTTGCCGTAGCAGGGGTGCCGGGGAACTCAGAGAGGTACTTGGCCTTGGTGGCGTCGTAGTCGAACTGGACGATGGTGGACGCTGAAGAGGTCTTGGCCACCATGGCATCGTCCAGCACCTTGATGGCAGCCTCGTAGTGGTCGGCCATGTCGAGCTTGGCCATGGCAGTGGCCCACTCCTCAGCATCCCCCGCCGCCAGGGCCTTGGCCACATCGGCCTTGGTGGCTGCCTCGGCCGCTCGGAGGTTGGCCACCGCCTTGCGGGCGGCCTGGACGGTGCTGGTGTTGTAGGCTCCATCACCCTGGTGGGCTCCGACGGTCTTGGCCATGGCCAGGACGTTGCCCCAGGCGGTGTCCACGTTGGTGGCTACCGTTGGCCCGCTGGCACCGAGCAGCTTGGTGTCGTCGGTGATGCCCCGAAGGAGCTTCGTGACCCTCCTCTCAGCGTCGGCCTCTAGGCGCAGCTCCATGCGGAGGATGCGGGAGCCGTCCTTGGCCTGCTCGGTCCAGACCAGGGCCTGGCCGGCGTTGACATCCTTGCCGCCGAGGTGGATGGCCTTGCCGGCCGAGCCGTTGCCGGTCACGGCCTTGGCGAAGGACTCGTTGAGCGGGGTGGTGATGCCGGCGGCCACCGCTGGTGCACCCAGCTCCTGCACGACCTCGGGAGTGGCGTCGGCAAGGCGCCGCTCCCAGGCGGGGGTCCAGTCGATGCCCCGGCGGCGTGCCTGCTCCTTGTAGAAGGCGGTGAACTGGGCTCGGATGTCCTGCTTGCGCTTGACGACGGCGTCGATGAGGGCACTCTCAGAGCGGAGGTGCTCGGGCAGGAAGGTCACGCCACGGCCGCCGTCAGTGAAACGCTGGCGGACGTAGGCGGCGATCTTGGCTCGGTACTCCTCGTCGGAGAGCGACTCGATACGGGCCAGGATGGTGTCGATGTGGTCCAGGTCCAGGTCGACGGTGCCGGCGGCGAAACGGTCCCAGAGGTCGTAGTAGACCGGGCGCCCGAAGTTGCCGGGCGGGATGTAGCCGACCTCCAGGCGGTCGGCACCGAAGAACTTGAACGCCTGGCCCTTGTCGATCGGGGCGAGGTGCCCGTCGGCCATGATGAGGATGTTCTCGGTGTGGGTGTCGTGCTGGGAGATGAGCCAGTCGAAGACCTGGTGATCTTGCAGCTCGCCGAGCTGAGCAGGCGTCATGTCGCCGATGCCCACCACCCGCATGTCCCCCCGGACGCCCTGGTGGAACTTCTGGATGGTGCCGTGGGGGAACCGTCCGTGACGCGGGATGGTCCAGCCCTCGGCGTAGCGGATGTCGGCCATGTCGAGACCGAGGTCCCAACCAATCTCGTGGGCGAGCACCTCGCCATCGGCCACGCCCTTGGTCTCGGACTTCTTCCACATCCACACCGCGCCGTCCTCGTCTTCGTACTGGGCCTTGGTGTGGGCGCCTCCGAGCTTGTCCTGCTTGCCCTTGATGGTCCAGGTGTGGGAGGTCTGGGCAGGCTTGGGGTACTTGGGGGCCGGCGCCGGCGGGACCTCGGGAGGGCCTAGCTCGGGGACCGAGAGGGCCTCCACGTCAGCGGGGGTCTCGGGGAGCTTGGTGGCGACGGCCTTGGCCACCGCCTGGTCCACATCGGCGACGGTGTCGACGGTCTCGGTGGCGGCCTTGGCGGCGGGGATCGGAGCGTCGGGGTCCTTGAGGACGGCGGCCTTGGCCTTGCTCTTCGCCTTGCTGGTGGCCTTCTTCTGCTCGGCGAGAACGAGCAGGTCGGAGATGTCCTGGCCGGAGTCGATCTTGGCGAGAGCATCGGCCAGCTCGTCCTTGGGGAGCCAGTGGGCGAGGCTCGGAGTGTCGACCCCAGCAGCCTCGAACTTGGTCGGCCCGATGGCCTTCAACTCGCTCTTGGACATCTGGGCGTAGACGCCTAGGGCCTCGGAGTAGGTGGCCGAACTGGCTGCTGCTGCGCTGGCCTCGAAGAACTGGTCGGCGGCAAGGGCGGTGGAGGTGTCGAGCTTGGCGATTGCGCCGCTGAGCACATCGGCGACGGCCTCGGCCTGGTCGGGCGTGAACTTGATCTTGCCGCCGAGGAAGGTGGGCGAGAGGTAGTCCGAGGCGATGCCGTCGAGCGCTGCGAGCGTGTCGATGGTGCTCCCGTCGACCAACTGGTCGATGGCGGGGGCGAGCTTGTTGACGATGTCGAGACCGACGGAGGGGACGAGGTCAGGGGCCAGCGTCTGGAAGGTGTCGCCGGAGAGGGCGTAGAGGGCGTTGCGGATCTGGTCGACGTCGCCGCTCGTGAGCATGTCGGTGATGCCGGAGACCTTGGCGATGCTGGAAGACCGAGCCTGCGAGATGACCTTGGAAGCGTCTCCCAAGATGCCAGGGACGTCATTGGGCAGGGCTTTGTGAGCATCGGCGAGCTGGCGAGCGCTCAGCCACAACCCGTAGTCGGAGACCGACCCAGGTTCGTCGGCGGCCTGCTCGGTGGCCTTGGCGAAGGTCGACCACTTGGAGAGGAAGTCCTTCACGGCGGGCTCGTCGCCGAGGTCGTCAGCCGTCGAGAGCCACTTGGCCACCGCCGAGGAGTAGCCGGCCGAGCCGGGAGGTCCAAGGGTCGGGTAGCCGGAGCCGATGTCGGCGAGGAGCTTGGTGACCGGAGGGACCTCGGTGGCCAGCTCGCCTAGGGCCTTGGCGGCGGTGGCGGTGCAGTTGGTGGAGCCCGAGCCGATCTTGGGGCCGGTGCCGGCTCCCTTCTTGGCCTTGAGGGTGTCGTACTTGGCCTGGCCGGCGGCGAGCGCCGCTGCTGCTCCCTCGGGGTTGGAGACTCCGTAGAAGTGATGGCCGATGAAGGTGATCCGCTCGGCCTTGGTCATGTGGTAGCCGTAGCTGGTGAGCTGAGGGTGGATGAGCGAGGCGGTAGGCAGCTTGCCAACGAGGACGCGTAGCTCGGGTGAGCCCATCGCCTTCAACTCGGCGAAGGTGGCCGGGAAGGTGACGTCGTCGTACTTGGTCACGCGGCGCCCGACCTAGACGCTGGAGGTCGGGTACGGAACCGAGCGGGCAGCTCTCGCACCCTCTGGACGTCGGTGCCGTAGAGCCGGCGGTAGAAGCCCCGCTCCTCGGGGTCGAAGCCGCCCTGGATGCCGTCGGCCCACCGGTCGAAGCCGCCGACCTCTAGCGCACGCTGGAGGCACCGTGGGCGCAGCAGGCAGCCGGCACAGACCTCCTTGGCGGCCTGCTGGTCGTCCCAGTCGAGCGAGTAGAAGAGCGCCGTCTGACCGGCACACGGGGTGCTAGTCGAGCCCATCGAAGGCCACCCCCTCGTAGGCCAAGCGGGAGCCGAGCACCTCGGCGGCCTCCACCTCGTCGGCCCCATCGACCCAGAGCACCTGCTCGGCGAGCAGAGCCTTGTCGTCCATCGGCCCGATGACGAAGTCGTGGCCCGTGGCCCCCATCTCGCCGGCCACAGTGATGGCGGTGGCCACGGCGTTGGGGAGCTGGCCGGCGTCGATGATGCGGAGGCGGATCACTTGGGGCCTCCGAGCCAGCACGAGAGGTAGCGCTCGATGGTGGCCTTGCGGACCGAGTCGGGGATGGACCCGATGGCCTGGGCGTGCAGGACTCGGCGCCCGGCTCGGGTCGAGCGGAGACCCTTGGGTGCCTTGGGGAGCTTGAAGGTCTTGGGGCCGGCGGTAAAGCCCAGCTCCTGGGCGGCCTCCTGGGCGCGCTCCTCGTAGCCCTCGGGGGTGAAGCTCGACAGACCACGCCACCGCTCGTGCCAGGCGGTGATGGTGCAGCGGCACCGAGGGTGCAGCGGCGGGGTCTCCAGCACTCCGCCGTAGACCCGTTGTGGCGTCGTGGCGAAGGTGCGCTCGGCGTCGAACTCAGCTCCGGTGTCGACCACCTCGCCCCAGTGGGCCAGGCAGTGGGGGCAGGTCCGCTCGTCGCGCTGCACCAGCCACATCTTCTTGAGACCGGGGATGGACTTGCTGGCGTCGTAGAGGGTCTGCTCTCGGGCGGCGTTGTGGCCCTTGAGGACCGACCACCGACTGATTAGCTCGGCCCGGTTGTTGCCGTTGACGGTGGCCCCTCCGAGCACCTGGTCGACTCGGCGCCGGATGTCTCGGATACCCTCGCCCTGGCTGGCCCCCTGGAGCAGGGCTCGATGCACGCCCGAACGGAGGTCCCCGGCCAGGTTCTTGGTCTCGTTGACCGCTGCGGTCATGGCGAGGTCATGGCCGAGGCTCGGGAGGTTGCCGAAGACCGTGCGACCGACGACGGCCGCCCCGCCGAAGTCGGCCACGGCGTAGCCCAGCTCGGCGTTGGCCTGCTGCCAGCCCAGCTCGGCGCCGGCCGACCACGCCTGGCCCTGGAGCGCCTGGGTGGTGATGCCGAGGGAGTCGAGCCGGGAGTCGAGTCCGGCGAGGAGCTGGGCGTTCTGGCTCCACGAGATGACGTCGGCTGGCCGAGGGGTGATGCCAGACCCGAAGGTGGCGGCGTAGGTCTGCTCCATGGCCCGAGCCACGTCCCGGCGGGCTCCCTCCCAGGCTTGGACCATGGTGGCCGCCTGGGCGTCGTCCAGCGCCGCTAGGACGTCTTGGTGCTGGCCAGCGAGGGCCAGGATGAGGTCTGCTGGAGAGTCGGCCACGAGACCCACCAGCGTGGTGCTCGGAGAACCGTCAAACGCGGATGGTGCTAGGCAGGCTCCAGCCCGGCGGCGTAGAGGGTGGCCATGTCGGTGCGAGTCAGCTCGCTCGCCCACATGGCGAAGTTGGAGACGGTGACCACCCGAGCGTTGAAGTAGCCGTCGGATGCTCGCCCGAGGGTCCAGTCCCCGCCGTTCTGGATGGCCCGGTAGTTGCGCCCTCGGTCGATGCCGTCCACGTAGATCGACACGAGCGACGTGCCGCCACCGATGTCGGCCGACGAGGTGAGACCGAGGAAGTGCCAGCCGTCCTCCACGAACGGGGTGTTGCCCACCGAGGTGTTGTTGGCACTGACCGAGAGCAGCAGGTCCAAGCCAGCGTTGACGGCCATGAAGAAGGGATAGGAACCGCCGCCGCCGCTGTTGGTCCGACTCACGAAGAGCCCCGGCCCGTCACCCCCGACGCTGGCGTCTCCGGCCAGGTTGAACCAGCCGGCGAAGGAGAACGCTCCAGCGGTCGAGAGGGTGGGGAGGTAGATGCGCTCGCCCGAGTCGAGCAGCACACCCGAGTCGAGCTTGGACGTGAAGGCGGTCCGGCCGAAGGTCGGGGAACCGGTGGAACCGGTGGCGTGGCGAGCGTTGCCTGAGGAGTCTTGGAGGACTCCCGAAGAGTCCTCGCCCCGGAAGTACGCCCACGGCGTGAGGTCAGCCACCACGTCGTCGTAGAGGTCAGCGCTCGGCTCGAAGATGTAGGGGGCCACCGCCCCATCGGGCAGCCCGCCACCGCCCCCGCCGTCGAGCAGGACGGCGGTGCCTCCAACGTTGGCGTACCGAGAGGCGGTCACGGGTCCACCAAGATGAGCGTGTCCCCATCGACCCAGTTGTCGGGGATGACCGACCCGAACCACTCGATGGAGGCGAAGCCCGTCGGCCGAGCGAAGTCCTGGTCGTCGTCGTGGCGGGCGTAGCCCTTGTTGTTGGCGATGGGCGTGCCGTCCTCGCCATCTTCGCCATCGGCCCCGTTGGCCCCATCGTCACCATCCTCGCCATCAGCCCCACGAGGGATGGTGAAGTCCAGCACCACCGCCGTGCTGGTGCCGCTGTTGGTGACGGTGGCCGAGCTGCCCGCCGAGCCCGTGGTGACGGTGCCGATGGTGATGGTGGCCGGCCCTGCCGGACCTTCCGGCCCGACGAGCGAGTCGAGCCAGTCGCCCTCAGAGCCCACGAACCCGTTGGCTACCGCCACGTCGTAGGCGGAGTCCCCATTCTCGCCATCGTTGCCGTCCTCACCATCTTCCCCGTCGGCACCGGGAGGGCCGGTGGGGCCGGTCGCCCCATCGTTGCCGTCCTCACCATCGGCGCCGGGCGGACCGGTGGCCCCCGTCGAGCCCGCTGCGCCGGTCGCCCCGCGGGGGATGGTGAAGTCCAGCACCACCTCTGTGTCGGTGCCGCTGTTGACGACCTCCACGTCGGTGCCGGCGGCGCCGGTGGTGACGGTGCCCACCTCGATGGAGAGAGCACCGCCACCGACGATGGCGTCGAGCCGAGCCCGCACGGTGGCCGAAGCTCCCGACGGGTTGACCCCCAGCTCGGCTTGCACCTTGGCCACGGCGTCGGAAACGAGCCGGAACCAGTCCTCGGCGTCGGGTGGGGTGACGTCGGGGACAAGCCCGGCGAGGTCTCCGTCGAGCGCTCCTGGGTACGAGCTGGAGTCGGCCATGGGGGGTGGTCTACTCCGGCGCCGGGCCGGCGGGGTCGATGATGGTGACGACGCCCGAGACCTCGGTAGCCGGCTCGGTCATGGCCTGGTAGGCCCAGCCGGCGACGTTGCCCTCGCCGAAGGAGTCGACGGCCTCGCCGAGCAGGGCCGTGAAGGCACTGGTCAGAGCGGCCTCGTTGGTGAGCGGGCCGTCGACGCCGGGGGCTCGCTTGGCGAGGAGGACGTTGACGATGATGTCGCCGCCCTCCGGGATGCCGAAGTCCTCCACGTGGGCGGTGAAGGCGTCGGTGATCTGCTGGGCGGTGGGCATGGTGGTGGGCATGGTTGGGAGCCTCCTCGGGCTGGGTTGTGGTGACTACACGTTGTAGTTCGCCCGACGGAACACGAGCACCGTCGGGTCGGGGCCGTCAGTGCCGCGGACCACGAACCGCCACAGCGATACCTGGCCGTTACCGAACAGGCGCGGGCCGCTGCTGCACAAAAACGCGGAGGCGTGGGCGCCTCCGTCGTCGCTCACCTGGTAGAGGGCGAGGCTCATGGCCGAGTCGGTGTTCAGCACTTCCACGTCCGCATCGTAGGCCAGGCCCGGCCCCGGGTTGTCGAACCGGAACCCGATCGCACCGACGCCGCCGCGGCCGGAGGTCACGTACAACGAGTGGCCGGTGCTGTTCGAGTTGAACGTGCCGGTGTAGGCGATGTCGCCTCCGCCGTTGCCGGCATCGTTGTAGGGCGGGATGCCGTCGAGCGCTTCGGCGGTGAGCCCGTCGCCCGCCCACGTCCACGGCTGGGTCCCTTCGGTTGGAAGGATCACCTTGACGTCGGGCTCGGATGGCGGGGCCTGGAGGGCGACCCATACGGCCTCGGTGTCGGGACTGCCAGGTTCGACGTCAACGAG
>WBZU01002476.1_pt1 | contig 12734 bp, 8 predicted proteins | sample 5204311 | NCBI WGS metagenome assembly WBZU01 (sample SAMN12344359, study PRJNA552823) | activated sludge metagenome | biome: Activated sludge suspended growth; feature: Nitrification reactor; material: Wastewater; isolation source: activated sludge from nitrification reactor of wastewater treatment...
CAGGACGCGCGGGTCCACCACCACGCCGTTGCCGATCACCGGGGTGATGTGGTCGTAGAGGATCCCGCTGGGACAGAGCTGGAGGGCGAAGCTCTCGCCGTTCACCACCAGGGTGTGGCCGGCGTTGTGGCCGCCCTGGTAGCGGGCGACCACCTGCATCTCCTTGGCGACGAGGTCGGTGAACTTCCCCTTGCCCTCGTCGCCCCACTGGGTCCCGACCATCACGGTCGCTGGCACGGTCCTGGCTCCTCGCAGACGGGGGTAGACCGGCCGGCGATGCTAGTGCCGTCGACCGACCACCCCAGCGCCCGAACATGTCTACGTGAGCCGCACATCTGCGGCTGACGTAGACAAGTTCGGTTCGGTGGGGCGGCTCGTCGGGTGCCACCGGCCAGGATGGTGGCCATGACGATGACGAGCACCCCCCCGCCGCCGCCCGCCGCCGGCACCGGCCCCGTGGCGGCGCGCGCCGTGGACGCCACCAAGATCTACGGGAGCGGCGACACCGAGGTGCGAGCCCTCGCCGGGGTGAACGTCGAGTTCGGCGCCGGCCGCTTCACCGCGATCATGGGCCCGTCCGGGTCGGGCAAGAGCACGCTGATGCACTGCCAGGCCGGGCTGGACTCGCTCACCTCGGGCAGCGTCTGGATCGAGGGCACCAACCTCAGCGAGCTCAAGGAGGCGGAGCTCACCAAGCTCCGCCGTGACCGGGTCGGGTTCGTGTTCCAGGCCTTCAACCTGATCCCCACCCTGAGCGCCGAGGAGAACATCCTGCTGCCGCTCTCCCTCGCCGGCGCCTCCCCCGACCGCGCCTGGTTCGACCAGGTGGTGGCCACCGTCGGCCTCGGCAACCGGCTCAGCCACCGCCCGAGCGAGCTCTCCGGCGGCCAGCAGCAGCGGGTGGCGGTCGCCCGAGCCCTCGCCTCCAAGCCGGCGATCATCTTCGCCGACGAGCCCACCGGCAACCTCGACTCGCGCTCGAGCGGCGAGATCCTCTCGTTCATGCGCTCGGCGGTCACCGACTACGGCCAGACGATCGTGATGGTCACCCACGATCCCGTGGCCGCGTCCTACGCGGACCGGGTGCTGGTCCTGGCCGACGGCAACATCGTCCACGAGCTCCAGGACCCGAGCTCCGACCAGGTCGTCGACTTCATGAAGACCTTCGGCGACTGACCGGCGCCGCGCGCCCCCACGCCCAGACCACGCCAGCGCCCGCCCTCGACCCGCGAGGAACCCTCCCATGCTCCGCACGTCCCTCCGATCGCTCTGGTCGCACAAGCGCCGCCTGATCTCCACCTGCATCGCCGTCGTCCTCGGCGTCGCCTTCATGTCGGGCACCTTGGTGCTCACCGGCACGATCAACCGGGCCTTCGACGCGCTGTTCGACACCGGCTTCGCCGGCGTGGACGCCGTGGTCCGCGGCCCCGTGCTCTTCGACGACCAGCAGTCGGGCACCCAGCGCGAGCTGCTGCCGGAGTCGACCGCCGATCAGGTGGCCGCCGTGTCGGGCGTGGCCTCCGCCGCCGGCACGCTGTCGACCTCGTCGATCACGCTGCTCGACGCCAAGGGCGAGGCGATGGGCGGGGCCGGGCCGCCCACCTTCGTGGGCAACTGGTACGACGACGGCACCCTCAACCCGTTCCGCATCAGCGAAGGCCGCGCTCCCGCCGACGACGACGAGGCCGTCATCGACAAGGCCACCTTCGAGAAGGGCAAGTTCAAGGTCGGGTCGTCGATCCACCTGGTGACCGCCGACGGCGACCAGGCCCTGAAGCTGGTCGGGGTGGTCCGCTTCGGCGAGTCCGACTCGGCCGGCGGGGTGATCAACGTGCTGACCACGCTCCCCGAGGTCCAGGCCCTCACCGGCGAGACCGGCCGCATCAACGACGTCCAGGTCCGCGCCGAGGTCGGCGTGACCCCCGAGGCCCTGGTGCAGCGGATCGAGGCGGCCAAGGTGGCCGAGAAGGTCGACGTGGTCACCGGTGAGCAGGCCGCCGCCGAGCAGAGCCAGGAGCTCAAGGGCGGCTTCGTCAGCTTCTTCTCCACGATCCTCACCGTGTTCGCCGCCATCTCCCTCTTCGTCGGCGCCTTCATCATCTCGAACACCTTCGGGATCCTCGTGGCCCAGCGCACGCGGGAGCTGGCGCTGTTCCGGGCCATCGGGGCCAGCCGTCGCCAGGTGCTGGGCTCGGTCCTGCTCGAGGCCGCCGCGGTCGGCGTGTTCTCCGCGTTGATCGGCTTCGTCGCCGGCATCGGCCTGGCCGCCGCCGCGCTGTGGGCGCTCGCCCAGATCGGGCTCGACCTGCCCTCGGTCGGGATCGCCATCAGCCCCGGGGCCGCCATCTTCACCGTGCTGGTCGGCCTCGGCATCACCTCCGCCGCCGCCCTGCTGCCGGCCATCCGGGCCACGCGGGTCCCCCCGCTCGCCGCGCTGCGCGACGTCGCCGTCGACCGCTCGAACGCGTCGAAGGTACGGCTGGCCTGCGGGCTCCTCGCCCTCGTCCTGGGTGCGCTCTCGATCGTCCCCGCCTTCGGCGCCGACCCCACCACCGATCGCCTGCCCGGCATCGGCCTGGGCCTGGCCCTGCTCGTGGTCGCCGTGCTCGTGCTCGGTCCCACCTACGCCAAGGCGCTCGCATCGCTCGTCGGCACGCCGGTGGCGGCGCTCCGAGGGATCACCGGCCGGCTGTCACGCCAGAACGCCATGCGCAGCCCCCGCCGCACCGCCTCCACCGCCTCGGCGTTGGTCATCGGCGTGACCCTGATCGTGTTCATCACCGTGTTCGCGGCGTCCGCCCAGCGCTCGATCAGCGACTCGATCTCCGGGGGCTTCCGAGGCGAGTACATCGTCCAGCCGGTCAGCCAGGGCACCTTCACCGGCGTCAGCCCCGAGATCGCGGACCGGTTCGCCGCGGTGGACGGCGTGTCCGAGGTGGCGGCCGCCTCCTTCACCATCGCCCAGGTCACCCTGCCCGACGGCTCCAAGCCCGGCACCGCGGTGGCCGGCATCGACCCGGCCAGCTACGGCGACATCTTCGACGTCCAGATGGACCGCGGGAAGCTGACCGACCTGCGGACCGGCACGATCGTGGTCGACCGCCAGGTGGCGGAGAAGCACGACCTCGCCATCGGGTCCAAGCTCCAGGTGGTCAGCGCCTCGGGCCGGAAGGGCTCCTACGCGGTGGCCGCCATCAGCGACGAGCCCGCGCTGCTCGGCCAGTACACCCTGCTCGACACCGACGCGGACGCGCTCAACGCCAAGCCCACCGTCGCCTTCCTCGGCATCAAGCTCGACCGCGGCACCTCGGTCGAGGAGATCCGCCCGGAGCTCCAGAAGGTCACCGACGACTACCCCACCGTGAAGCTCCAGGACGAGGACCAGTTCACCGGCAGCATCGTCGACCAGATCACCGTGCTGCTCAACGTGATCTACGGCCTCCTGGCCCTGTCGATGATCATCGCCATCATCGGCATCTACAACACGCTGTCGCTGTCGATCCACGAGCGCACCCGGGAGCTGGGCCTGCTCCGGGCCATGGGCATGTCGCGGTCCCAGCTGCGCTCGTCGGTCCGGTGGGAGGCGGCGATCGTGGCCGTGCTCGGCACCCTCGTCGGGACCGTCGTCGGCCTTGGGGCGAGCTACACGATGGTGCGGGCGCTCAAGAGCCAGGGCTTCACCAGCTTCGAGGTCCCCGTGTTCGGGGCGCTCAGCCTCATCACGATCGTGGTGATCGCCCTCGCCCTCGGCGTGCTGGCCGCCGTGCTCCCCGCCCGCAAGGCGGCCAAGCTCGACGTCCTCCAGGCCATCGCCGCCGAGTGAGCCCCGCCCACGAACCTGGTACGCAAGTGGACCTCCCCGGTCCACTCCCGTACCAGGTTCGAGGCGGTGGGCGGGGCGGGGCGGGTCAGCCGGTCTTGTCGCCCAGGGCGTAGAACTTGCCGCCGCGGGCGCCGACGAAGATCTGGCCCCGGAACACGGTGGGGGTGGACTCGACGCAGCCCTCGAGCTGGACCGACCAGAGCTCGGGCGGCTCGACCCGGGGGTTGGACAGGTCGAACCCGTGGAGCACGCCGTTGCAGTCGCCCTGGACCCAGACGTCGTCGACCACCACCGGCGACGACCACGTCGGGCCGGGCAGCTTCTTCTCCCACACGATCTCGCCGGTCTTCTGGTCGGCGGCGATGATCCGTCCGCTGTCGGTGGGGGCGATCACGATCCCGTCGACCAGCGCCGGGGTGGCCCACATGCCGTTCGGGTCCGAGACCGACCACACGATCGGGTCGTCCGGCTTGGAGGGGTCGAGCTTGACGAGCTGGCCGACCTCGGTGTTGCGACTCCGGCTGGAGGACCGCTCCACCTCCTGGGCCACGTAGATCATCCCCTCGGGATCGACGACGACCGACGCGTCGGTGTCGTCGCCGGTCCAGAACCGGAACGTGCGGGTGGCGTCGCCGCCGTCGCGGATCTTGCTGACGTCCCACCCCTGCACCAGGCCGCCGGAGTTCGAGAAGTAGACGGTGTCGCCGGAGATGGCGACGGAGTTCTCGATCGACACGTCGTTGACCCGGGTCCCCGAGCCGGCAAGGTCCGACAGCTCCTGGTCGTCCCAGCCCGGCGCGTGGAAGACGATCTTCGGGTCGACGGTGACCTTGCCGTCCGCGCCCATCGCCCGGTTCAGCTTCACGATGTGGAACTGGCCGTTCTCGCCGCCCTCGAACAGGTAGTCGTCGATCACCAGCGGCGAGCCGTCCCAGTCGTTGTTCCACTTGGTGGGCGACACGTCGTCGGCGTGGAGCGTCCAGAGCGTCTGGGGCACGCCGTCGTCGCGGTCGAGGGCGAGGATCTCGAAGTTGGCCCGGCTCCCCGTGTAGAGCAGCGGGAAGCCGTCGGGGTCCCGGGTCACCGACCCCTTGATGATGTCGCCCATGTCGTGGGGCTCGAGGATGTTCTCGCCGGTCTTGGCGTCCCAGAAGTGGATGTGCTTGTCGTAGGTCCCGACCGCCACCCAGGTGCGGTCCCCCTCCACCCACACCGCCGGTTCGCCGGTCCAGCCGCTGCCGCACCAGGTCTTCGGCTCGCTGCCCACCGGCGAGCTGCCGCACATGCCCCCGGTCTCGGGGTACTGCCACTGGATCACCGGCGCCTTCGGCACGGGGCCGAGCCCGTAGTAGCTGCGGGTCGGGTTGCCCCGGAAGGTGAGCTGGCCGAGCACCTTCGAGCTCCAGGGCTTCCCGGAGCTGGCCGGGTCGACGAACGGGGGGTCGTCGCTCGGGGCGGCCAGGCCGGCCTCGGTCGTGGTGGTCGTGCCGCCGGCTCCGTCGCCGCCATCGGAGCTCCCGCCTCCCGATCCGCGGCCGGCCCGCTCCTTGCCACCCCCGCCGTCGCCGCCGGTGATCCGCGTGCAGGTGGCCACCAGCAGGCCGAAGCTCAGCAGCACGCCGAGGCCGGCGACGATCCGGTTCCGGCGGATCTCCCGCTCCCGCCCGCTCCGGGGCCGGGCCACCCCGCGGTTGGCCGCCACCAGGTCGGCCACCGCTCGAGCCGGCGCCCCGGCCGGCGGCCCGCCGACGCCACCGCCGCGGTGCGGGGCGCTGCCGCCCGGCCGCCGATCAGGCGAGCGACCGCCGGATGCGGCGCCGCCGGGACCGGGCGCCCGACCCGGCCGGGACGAAGACCCGATCGCCCCCACGTCGGCCGGGGACCCGCCGGCGCGCGGCGGGCGAGGCGGTCGGCGGGGGCCGCCGGCCGATCGTTGCGGTGCTTCGGGCCGGGCCCCGCCGGGCCTGGGCGGCCGGCGCGGCCCCGAGCGGGGTTCGTCCTCGGGGTGCATCGCGGGCTCCTGTCGACGTGGTCAGGTGCGTCGCCGTCGCCAGCGTACGGAGCGCGTCCGGACCGATCGGACATCGACGGCCTCGCCCCCCCCGGGGCGGGGGCCGACTCGTCGGCGTCCGCCCCCGCCGCGATCGCCCGGCCGCCGGTAGGTTCGCCGCCGTGTCGCCCGCCACCCAGCGCCAGGTCGTGCTCCGCCGCCGTCCGCAGGGGCTGGTGGAGCCCGATGACGTCGAGCTGATCGAGGCACCGGTCCCCGAACCGGACGAGGGCGAGGCGCTCGTCCGCACGACCTACGTCGGGATCGACGCCGCGGTCCGCACGTGGCTCGACGACCGGCCCGGCTACCTGCCGCCGGTCGGCCTCGGCGAGGTGATCCGGGCCGCCGGCGTGGGCGAGGTGGTGGCCAGCCGGTGCGATGCCTACGCGGTGGGCGACGTCGTCACCACGCTCTCGGGCTTCCAGGAGCACGTGATCGTCCGCGACGACCTCTTCACCACCGTGATCCCGGGGGTGGTCGACCAGCTGGCGATGCTCTCGGTGTACGGGTCCACCGGCGCCACCGCCTACTTCGGCATGACCGACATCGGCCGGCCCCGACCCGGCGAGACCGTGGTGGTCTCCGCCGCCGCCGGCGCCACCGGGTCGCTGGCCGGCCAGATCGCCAAGATCGTCGGCGCCCGCGTGGTCGGCATCGCCGGCGGCCCCGAGAAGTGCCGCGCCGTGGTCGAGGACTTCGGGTTCGACGCGTGCATCGACCACCGGGGTCCCGACCTCCACGCCGCCCTGCGCGAGGCCTGCCCCGACCGCGTCGACGTGTACTTCGACAACGTCGGCGGCCCGATCCTCGACGCCGTGCTCGGGCGGATCGCCACCCGGGCACGCGTCGTCCTGTGCGGGGTGATCTCGAGCTACCTGACCGGCGAGCACCCCGGCCCGGCCAACTACGTCAACCTCCTGGCCCGCACCGCCCGCATGGAGGGCTTCAACACCCTCGACACCTGGGGCCGGTTCGACGAGGCGTTCGCCGCCCTCCGCGGCTGGGAGGCCGACGGGCTCCTGCGTCGCCGCGAGCACGTCGTCGTCGGCCTCGACCACGCCGTGGCGGCGCTCAACGGCCTGTTCACCGGCGCCAACATCGGCAAGACGGTGGTGCAGGTGGCCGAGCCCACGGCGGTCTCGGAGGCCTGAACGCCCGAGGCCGGGGGGACGGGGTTCCCGGCGCACTGCCCCCGCCCGGAGACAGATCGACCAGGAACCCCCACCCCGGGACCCCCGGAGGGGCCCGGAGTCGATCCGCTGCCGCCCGGACAACGGATCGAGGCTCGGGAAGGTTGTAGTTGCTCGGGCACACAGCGGCCCGAATCTCCGAAGGTGGTGTTGGTCCAAGCTCTCGGGAAGAACGTACAAGCCGAGCCGATCGGGCCGGCTCGGACGGCGCCGCCGATCAGGTCGTCGGCACCACCGCCAGCGCGCCGTCGACCACCTCGACCCGCACGGTCGAGCCGTCCGATGCGGCGCCTTCGAGCAGCAGCACGGCCAGCCGATCGCCGATCTCCCGCTGGATCACCCGGCGCAGCGGCCGAGCGCCGAACGCCGGATCGAACCCCTCGTCGGCCAGGAGCCGCTCGGCCTCGGGCGTGATCTCGAGGGTGATCCGCCGCCGGGCCAGCCGGTCGCGGAGGCCGGCGAGCTGGATGTCGACGATCCGGCTCAGGTCCTCGACCGTCAGCGGCCGGAACCGGACGATCTCGTCGATCCGGTTCACGAACTCCGGCTTGAACAGGTCGAGCGGGTCGCCCGGCAGGTTCGAGGTCATGATCAGGACGGTGTTGGTGAAGTCGACCGTGCGGCCCTGGCCGTCGGTCAGCCGCCCGTCGTCGAGCACCTGGAGCAGGACGTTGAACACGTCCGGATGGGCCTTCTCGATCTCGTCGAGCAGCACGACCGAGTAGGGCCGACGACGCACCGCCTCGGTGAGCTGGCCGCCCTGGTCGTAGCCGACGTAGCCGGGCGGCGCGCCCACCAGGCGGGACACGGCGTGCTTCTCCATGTACTCGCTCATGTCGATGCGGACCATCGCCCGCTCGTCGTCGAAGAGGAAGTCGGCCAGGGTCCGGGCCAGCTCGGTCTTGCCGACGCCGGTCGGGCCGAGGAACAGGAACGACCCGATCGGCCGGTGGGGATCGGACAGGCCGGCCCGGCTGCGCCGGATGGCGTTGGCGACGGCGACGACCGCCTCGTCCTGGCCGATGACCCGCTCGTGGAGGACCTCCTCCATGCGCACCAGCTTCTGGACCTCGCCCTCCATCAGCCGGCTGACCGGGACGCCGGTCCACCGGGACACGACCTCGGCCACGTCCTCCTCGTCGACCTCCTCCTTGAGCATCTGCTGGGTGCCCTGGAGCTCGGCGAGGCGGGCGGTGGCCGCCTCGACCTGGCGCTCCAGCTCGGGGATCTGCCCGTAGCGGATCTCGGCGGCCCGCTCGAGGTCCGCCTCGCGCTCGATCTCGGTGCGCTTGGCCTCGAGCTGCTCCTTGAGCTCGCGGATCGTGGTGATCGCGTCCTTCTCGGCCTGCCAGTGCGCCTTCATCGAGGTGCTCTGCTCCTGGAGGTCGGCCAGCTCCTTGTCGAGCACGGCCAGCCGCTCCGCCGAGGCGGCGTCGGTCTCCTTGGCCAGCGCCACCCGCTCGATCTCGAGCTGGCGGATCCGCCGCTCGACCACGTCGATCTCGGTGGGCAACGAGTCGATCTCGATGCGCAGCTTGGACGCCGCCTCGTCCACCAGGTCGATCGCCTTATCGGGCAGGAAGCGCCCGGTGATGTAGCGGTCCGAGAGCAGCGCGGCGGCCACCAGGGCGGCGTCCTGGATGCGGACGCCGTGGTGCACCTCGTAGCGCTCCTTCAGGCCGCGCAGGATGGCGATCGTGTCCTCGGCGGACGGAGGCGCCACGTAGACCTGCTGGAAACGTCGCTCGAGGGCGGCGTCGGACTCGACGAACTTGCGGTACTCCTCGAGGGTGGTCGCGCCGATCAGGCGCAGCTCGCCCCGGGCCAGCATCGGCTTGATCATCTGGCCGGCGTCCATCGAGCCCTCGGCCTTGCCGGCGCCGACGATCGTGTGCATCTCGTCGACGAAGGTGATCACCTCGCCGTCGCTGTCGGTGATCTCCTTGAGGACGGCCTTGAGGCGCTCCTCGAACTCGCCCCGGTACTTGGCGCCGGCCACCAGCGCGCCGATGTCCAGGCTGATCAGCCGCTTGTTCTTGAGGCCCTCGGGGACGTCGCCCTCGACGATCCGCCGAGCCAGGCCCTCCACGATCGCGGTCTTGCCCACGCCCGGCTCGCCGATCAGCACCGGGTTGTTCTTGGTCCGCCGGCTGAGCACCTGGATCGTGCGGCGGATCTCCTCGTCCCGGCCGATGACCGGGTCGAGCTTGCCCTGCCGGGCCGCCTCGGTGAGGTCCCGCCCGTAGCGCTCGAGGGCCTGGTACTGCTCCTCGGGGTTCTGGCTGGTGACCCGGTGGCTGCCCCGCACCTGGCGGAGGGCGCCGAGCAGGTCGTCACGGCCGACGCCGAGGCGATCGGCCATGGCCAGCAGCAGGTGCTCGGTGGACAGGTACTCGTCGTGCAGCTCGACCCGGGCGGCGTCGGCCGCGTCCACCACGGCGACGAGGTCGCGGGCGAGGCGCGGCTCGGCGCCGCCGTAGGCCTTCGGCAGGCGGCCCAGCGCCTCCTCGGCCGAGGTGCGCAGGGGGGCCGGCGCCACGCCGACCTTCTCGAGGATCGGCAGCACGACCCCCTCCGCCTGGCCCAGCAGGGCGACGAGGAGGTGGTCGGGGGTGACCTCGGGGTTGTTGTCGGCGGTGGCCCGAGCGATGGCGGCGTTGAACGCCTCCTGCGTCTTGAGCGTCCACCGGTTCGGATCCATGGGCATGCCAGGAGTCTAGCGCGCCGCACAGAAAACTTGATACCCGCGCGCTCAACTTTGCGCGGGACCCCCAGGGGTCAGGTGCCGCAGGCCTTCATGACTTGGGCGCCCACGATCGGGTTGGTCGACGCCTGGTCGCCCGAGCCGGTGGTGAACGCGTCCGGCGCCAACATGGCCCCGCTCGGATCGGCCATGGAGATCGTGACCTTGGTGGCGTAGCTCCCGATGTCGAAGTCGGCCTGGGACGCGGTGGCGCCGTCGGGCAGGGTGATCTTGAGCTGGCTGCCGTCGGCCTGGATCGTGGCGCCGCCGGTGACCGACTTCTGGCTCGGCAGGTCGTCGGAGGCGCCGTTGGTCTGGACGGTGGCGACCACGCCGGTCACGCCCTCGCCCGGCACCCGGCTCACGTGCCAACCGTCGAGGTCGCTCCACATGTGCAGCCCGGGCTCGGTCACGATGTCCGGCGCCCCGAGGCCGCCGATGCCGGGCCAGTCCGCGCACTGCTGGGCGTCGTCGCCCCCCGCCTGGGTGGTCTCGGTCCCGCCGCCGGCGGCGTCGGTGCCCTTGTCGTCGTCGGACCCGCGGGTGGCCACCACCACGGCGACGAGGACCAGCACGGCCACGAGGCCGGCGATGCCCACCCAGATCGGCAGGCCGCCGCCGCTGCGGGCCGCGGACTCGTCGTCCCAGTCGTCGTCCCAGTCGTCCTCGATGTCCTGGGACCCGGTCACGGGCTCGTCGATGGGCTCGTCCGCGCCCCGCTGGTCATCGCTCACGCTGCTGCCTTCCAGGTTCGCCCGCTCCTCGGGTCTCCGCCTGCCGCCGGCAGCGGGGACCACCCGTCGGGACCCGGAGATCATAGTCGTGGCACGTTCCCGGCCTCTCGGCAGGACGGGGCAGACCGGCGGCGACCGATCAGCAGGGCACCTGGCCGAGGGTGGCGGTGAGCGGGTTGGCCACGATCGGTCCGGCGTTGGCCCCACCGGTGAGCGCGTCGGTGGCGAGCGGCTGGCCGGCGTCGTCCTTGAAGTCGATGACGACCCCCTGGGCGTAGACGGGGATGTCGAAGCCGGCCTCGCTGGTCCCGTCGGCGTCGGGCAGGGTGAGGACGACCGTGTTGCCCTCGCCGGCCCCCACGGTGGCGCCGCCCGTGGCGGCGCCGGGCGTGGGCGGCTGGTCTGCGGTCGTGCTGTTGACGGTGACCACCGCGCTGGGCACGCCGTCGCCGTCCACCCGCCGCACGTGCCAGCCGGTGAAGTCGTACCAAAGGTGGATCCCGGGGGCGGCGGCGACCTCGGGGACGCCCATGGCGTCCACGGTGGCCGGCCAGCGGGGGCACGTGGCGGTGGCCGGCGTGGTGCTCGCCCCGCCGGCAGGCTGCTCGGTGCCGTTCCCGCCGGCCGCCGTCTCGTCCTTGTCGTCCTTGCCGCCGGCCAGGACGGCGACCAGCACGGCGACCACCGCCAGCACCCCGACCACCATCAGCACCAGCGGCAGCGCGGACCGGGTGGGCTCGTGGTCGTCGTCCTCCGGGCTGAACGCCCAGAGGTCGTCGTCGACATCGACCGCGGGGCCATCCCCGGCCTTCGCGGCCCGCCCGGTCGGCTCGTCGTCAACCTCGTCGCCCACGGCGCACCCTCCAACCGATCCATCCACGGCGCCGACCGGCGTCGGCCGGGCGAACCCGTCGACCCTACCCGTCGGTCGTCGGCGGCCGGGGCACGGGCCGGCCCGCTAGCCTCGTGCCCCCGTGGACCTGTCGCACCTCCGCCAGAACTGGGATCAGCTCGGCCGAGAGGACCCGATGTGGGCGATCCTCGCCGATCCGGCCCGCCACGGGAACCGCTGGGATGCCGAGGCGTTCTTCGCCACCGGCCGCGAGCACGTCGACGACCTGCTCGAGCGGGCCGCCGCCGCCGGCATCGAGATCGGACGGGGCCGAGCGCTCGACTTCGGCTGCGGCGTCGGCCGGCTCAGCCAGGCGCTGGCCCGCCACTTCGGCGAGGTCGACGGGGTGGACATCGCGCCGTCGATGATCGAGCAGGCCGACGGCTACAACCCCGATCCCGACCACCTCCACTTCCACCTCAACGAGCGAGACGACCTGGCGCTGTTCGACGACGGACGCTTCGACCTCGTCCTGTCGCTGATCGTCCTCCAGCACATCGAGAACCGGTACAAGGCCGGGTACCTGCGCGAGTTCGTGCGGATCCTGCGCCCCGGCGGCGTCGCCATCTTCACCGTGCCCAGCCACCCGGCCTGGACCCCTCGCGGCCTCGTGTACCGCCTCGTACCGAACCCCCTGCTCAACCGGTGGCGCCGCAAGCAGTACGGCTACGAGGGCGTGATGGAGCTCCACGGCATGCCCCGCGCCGAGGTCGAGCGGATCGTGGCCGACGCCGGCGCCGAGGTGGTCGAGGTCGTGCCCGAGCCCCTCCTCGGGACCGACTGGAAGTCCTTCCGCTACACCGTCCGGGCCCGCTAGCGCGGGCCCACCGCGAGGTCCGCCTCCGGCGGCCGACTCCTCGTTCCGGTCGAGGCCGGTCCTCGCTTCGCTGCGGCGCCTCGATCGGCGTGTGCGCCGTTCGCCATGCGCGGTCCGTGACCTCCCCGCGCCGCGCGAAACGGCGCACACGTTGCGGTTACACCCCGACGACCGACACCTCCCTCCGCCCGGACGCAGACGGGAACACGACCCACCGGCCCGCGGCCGACCCGACTGGGTCAGCGGGGGGCGGCGCGGGTGAGCACGTCGGCCACCGCGGCGTCGAGGGCGGCCACGAACCGGTCGGGGTCCTCGACGAAGGCGCCGTGGCCGGCGGCGAGGTCGTGGCGGGAGGTGCCCGCCGGCAGCGCCGCGAGGAGGGCGAGCTGGTCCACCGTGGGGACGACCTCGTCCTCGGTAGTCACCACCACCGCCACCGGGACGTCGATGCGGCCGAGCCCGGCCGGGGCCCGATAGCGCCGCAG
>WBZU01002478.1_pt1 | contig 12727 bp, 17 predicted proteins | sample 5204311 | NCBI WGS metagenome assembly WBZU01 (sample SAMN12344359, study PRJNA552823) | activated sludge metagenome | biome: Activated sludge suspended growth; feature: Nitrification reactor; material: Wastewater; isolation source: activated sludge from nitrification reactor of wastewater...
CCTTATAGTAGGCCAACACATTGCGGATCGCCCGCCTTCGCTCACTCAGGATATGTCGTCAACTAAACGCGAAATGCTCTAGGGTACGGGACGGGTGCTTCCACCCCACAGCTGGCCCTGGGTTAACCGACTTGATCCTCTTGGCATTGATCTACACCGGAACATATCCGTCTCCGACGGTTGGCTTCTCATGCGGTAAAATAAATTACGTATATTAGCTTAGTGCTAATGGTTCTCTATAGATAAGAGTCTCCAGGATACGGAAAATCCTGTCATGAGAGGCCGTGTGCGCGCATATCTGCCCACCTGGTCTGTGCATCATTGATAGATATGGACGGCATAGTCTGAGACAGTCTGCTCCTACTTTCGTCTAGCCTTCATCCTCGATCGCATAGTTCTCAGATCAACTTTGAAATGCTATCCATGCATGCTGTGGTTACCCACTGTGACGCTACATGGTTGCACCAAGTTGTGCTCAGAGGAAATCCCGATGCACAGGTTACGAATATGGATGGGGAGACGATGCTCTTGGACCTCAGTTCCGGCCGATATTACATCCTCAACCTAGTAGGGAGCCTGATTGGGAGTTCAGTGCCGGCACGCAGACTATTGGCGATATTCATTCGGTCCTCTGTGACCATTTTGATATCGCTCCCGAGCGAGCCCTCGACGATCTCGTCACCCTGGTCAATGAACTGACCCAGGAAGGGCTACTTCAACAAGAAAGGAGGTGAAACAGCATGACAAAAGAGACATATGTACAACCAGCCGTTACCAAGTACGAACTCTTGCGGGATATCACCGCCAAGAGGTCTGGCTATGGTGCCCCTAAATTCCCGAGCTTTGGGGGATTTGGTCGCGGCCGTTAAGGCACAGAAGGAGATGCTGGGGCTGGCTAGTACGACTGTATTGGCCAGCTCCTTCTTAATCCACCTCCTGTTGTACAAGTGAGCCAGAAGAGTGTGGGAAAACAGAGCAATTGGGATGGACAACAAGCCGTAGGCTGTTGGACTCCGTCACAAAGGGTATGTGGGGTATGCCAATGACCTGGATGGGCATCCTGATGCGGCCTAGAGGGAAGAGGGAGTTGAAGCCTGCTGACCCTACTTTCTTTCAAACTCTCTCCCTCGAAAGTATAGCTATCGCGGAAGCCTTTAGATGCTACACATATCAAAGTGCTTGTGGATGGGGCTAGCAAACAAACTGCGTCATTGTTGATGGAGGAAACAGCTATGTCAGGCACATCGCAAATCCATTCAGCTCATACCGTGGTCTCCCACTGTGACTCTGCCCTGTTGCACCAAGTTGTACTCAGAGGAAGCCCCGATGTGCAGGCTAGCAACATGGATGGAGAGACGGTGCTTCTGGATCTCAGTACCGGCCGATATTACACCCTCAACCGGTTAGGGAGCCTGATTTGGGAGCTCTGTACCGGCACACAGACTATCAGCGACATCCATACGATCCTCTGTGAGCGTTTTGATGTCGCTCCCGAGCGAGCCCTCGACGATCTCGTCACCCTGGTCAATGAACTGACCCAGGAAGGGCTACTTCAACAAGAAAGGAGGTGAAACAACATGATGAAAGAGATGTATGTTCAGCCAGCAGTTGCCAAGCACGAACTCTTGCGGGATATCACCGCCAAGAGGTCAGGACATGGCAATAATGGTTGGGGTAACAGCGGTTACGATGGCGTGCCAGGAAAGTCAACATTTCAGGACGTCACCCGTTAGTGAATTGGCTAGCCAATCCTACGGCCAGCCAGTTTTTAACCCGGTCTGGGATGAGAAAGGAAGGAGAAACGACATGACGAAAGAGATGTATGCGCAACCATTGGTTACCAAGCACGAACTCTTGCGGGATATCACCGCCAAGAGGTCTGGTTCTGGTGGTCCTAGTGTTGGTGGTGGGGGGGGAGGCATGGGTGGTGGGCGTCTATATCACCACTATAACCAGTTCGGTCATAGACCTCGATAAGAGACCTAGGGACGGCAGTCACCGGATTGTCCGATGGGCTGGTTGGTTCCATCAATCAGCCAGCCCGCCCTGTAATCCTTCTTATGCGGATGGGGTAGCAAGAAACCACGTGAGGGAAAGATGATGATGAATATGGTTGAACAGCCTCTGACTGAGTATCTCTTCTCTCTGTATGGTGCCCAGATACGATATGTCACAGCCTCTCCCTGGCTTGCCGCCCCAGTGAATGAATTTCTGAGGCATTTTCGGACAGAGGTGCTTTGTCCGTCCATTCCCCTCACTTTGTACTTTCATGCTGTTGAGTATCGGGCTGATGTTCCCGTTACCATCTCATCCTCGGCACGGCAACTGGCTGCCAACATGGGAGTCGCGGGTACAGATTGCCCAGAGACCGACTTGCCGTATGAGGTGATGCTTGATGGCGAACGGTTGATCGCCGACTTCTTCAATGTCGGGGTGTTAGTGGTCGATAGTGTGCAGGGGAGAGCCGATGGTTATCTGATCGATCCTCAGATGATGCCGGAAAGTTTGATCGAATATCTGTTTCACATAGCTTTGATCGAACTCTTGCGACGCCGAGGGCTCTACACTATTCACGCTACGGCTCTGGAGAAGAATGGCAGAGGAGTATTGATTCCTGGCAATAGTGGGCGTGGGAAGACAACCTCATTCATTTCATTGCTTCGGTCAGGGTATCGCTATCTCTCTGATGATCATCCCCTCCTTCGAGATGTCGGAACTCACGTCGATCTACTTCCTTTCCCGATTAAGATCAATGTGACCGAACAAACCGTGGAGTTTTTCCCTGAATTGCGCACTGCCCCTGCTCAGGTGCTTCAGCCTCGATTTCCGAAGCGAGCCTTTCATGCGGAGGACGTCTATCCTACGTCGATTGGTGAGTGTTGCCGTCCGGCGCTCGTACTGTTCCCTCATGTCATTGATGCTCCTCACAGCCATCTCGAATTGCTTCCCAAGAGTCGTGCATTAGAAATGCTCCTTCCTCAAGCCTTATTGGTCTATGACTCAGAGGTTGCAAAGCGAGAATTTCAGGTCTTGGCGAAACTTGTCCAGCAGGTGGATTCTTATCGTTTGCACTTTGGCCGAGACATCCTGGAGCTTCCTCAACTCATCACACCACTCCTTGAGGGGGGAACGCGATGAGCGAGTATTCCTGTACGCGGAAGATCCCGTTGGGATCGGAGGCGGAACTGCTTGTCTGGTGTGCTCGCACAGGGATCACTCAAGGTCTCGTGGCGCGAATCCGCCAGAAATTGCAGGAATCATTGGACTGGGCGAGTTTTCTCCAGATGGCGGAATACCATGGCGTGGAGCCATTAATATACGCAAGTCTCTCTAAAGTTGCGCCCGACCTGGTACCTGCCGAAGCACTGATCCGATTGCGCCAGAAGGTACAAGTCGGGTGCTTGCTGAATCGATCGTTGGCGCAGGAACTGATCAAGTTGTGCGACGGGTTTGCCCTACGGGGGGTTCCCATTATTCCGATTAAAGGAGCCACTCTCGCGACGGTGGCGTATGGTGATTTGAGTCTTCGTGACTTTACTGATCTTGACTTGCTTGTCCCCGAATCATCTGTTGGAGAGGCGCAGGCGGTTCTTACGACATTTGGTTATGAGCCTAGAGATGCCGTTGATGAGCAGAGTGACGAACATGATGATGGCCCACACCAAGTGTTCGTCAAAAGGCGTAGCCTTTGTCGTGTCGACCTCCAGTGGGTGATGGCACATCAACACTTTGCCTTCCGATTAGATCGTCCAGAGTTCTGGGCACGACGAGTTTCGGTAACCTTTGAGAACCGGACGGTTCCTGGATTGGCGCCGGAAGATTTACTCATCGTGCTGTGCGTGCATGGGTCGAAGCATGCATGGGAACAGCTGAAATGGGTTTGTGATGTAGCGGAACTCCTTCGAACCCACCCGAACCTGGACTGGACCTCTGTCCTGTCCAGTTCATCAGCATGGGGTTGCCAGCGACTGGTCATGATGGGCCTGTCGATTGCCCATCGCCTCCTAGATGCCCCTCTACCTGCTGAAGTTTTGGCGCGGCTTGAGCGTGAGGTAGAGATAGATATTCTGTCGCATCGCATGCCCGCCACATTGCTGGACGATGGTCGGGAAGGAGTTTGGGAAGAACAGTCGGCTGCGCTCTATTTTTCACTGAAAGATTCGTGGTGGGCACGCTGGCGCTTTGGACTTCAGCTTTGTCGCCTCCAGAGCCCTGTGACCATGAATCCTCCTATATGGTTTCGCTGGCGCAACTCTTTGTGTCGTTTTGCTCGTCTTATTCAACCGGTGCATCGAACGATGAAACGGTTCCTTTCTCCTGGAATCCGAGGGGCTATTAATCGGTGGGTGCCACACAGTGCCTAGGTCTTTGAAACAGAGACCTCTGTGGCCAGCTTCTGGTGGCTTTAATTTCTTAGCACAATGATAATTGGTTAGCAGCTCTTAGCTGGTATCCATCACTTGGGACAAGGCTCTGCTACACTGAAGATGGGCATAATGGCACAGGTGGACAAATATTGGAATGTGTTTCAGGCCGGGTTGTTGGTTCTATGGGTTCGGCTTCTTTTGCGTCTGGCAAGTCTACCAGTCGTGCTTGCTACATTGAGCTCCGGCTCAGTAATGAGAACCGCTGACGAGGCTGAGATCAGGAGGCTGACATACTACGTCGATCGGTGGCTGCGGCTGTTCCCATATAATCAGAAGGGGAATTGCTTTCCCCGATCATTGGCACTATATCGGCTGGCCCGACGTCGGGGATATCCGGTACGGTTTCATTGTGGTGTTAGAAAAGACCTGTTTGGTCTGGAAGGTCATGCATGGCTGACACTTGAGTCGCAGACATTTCATGAGCCCGGGACGCTCTGGCGAGACTTCACTGTCACCTTTTCCTATCCTCCTGACTCAGGACAGCAGTCTGCGGCCCTGGGTGTCAACATTCAAGCTCGCAATCGATGGAGCCCCAAGGCGAACTGTTAGTGTGCTATTGCCGATCATGAACACGATACTGAACCGCGTAGGGCCTTTCTTGCACACGATCCGACGAGCCTTATCGTTCGTATGGCAGAGCAGTCCAAGTCTGGGCAGTGCAAGTATTGTGGTCCGCGTTATCCAGGGGCTCCTTCCAATCGGGGCGTTGTACTTGACGAAGCTTTTAATTGATGCCGTAACTGAAGGACTAAAGACACCCTGGGATGACACGTCGTTGACTCATATCCTTGCGATTCTTGCCGGTGTAGCCGGTGTGGCTGCGGTCAGCGCCATTCTCAGTGCTGTGGCAGGGTTGGTTTCAAAAATACAATCCGAGGTCGTGACTGATCATATGTACTCGGTCCTTCAAGAAAAGTCAGTTGAGGTCGACCTTGAGTACTATGAGAATGCCCGCTATCAAGATACTTTGCATCTGGCACAGCAGGAAGCACCCTATCGACCGACCGCCATTCTGAATGCGCTGCTCCAGATGGGGCAAAACGCCACTTCCTTGCTTACGATGGCTGCCCTCCTCTGGTGGATGCATTGGGGGGTGATTCCAATTTTGGTCCTAACGGCTATTCCATACTTCGTCGTCAAGTTGAAACAGTCCAATCAGCTCTATGCGTGGGAACGGGAGCGGGCGCCACTTGACCGAAAGGCCTGGTACGCTCATATGCTGCTGACCCAAGCTGGTGCGGCGAAGGAGGTCAGGCTATTTGATCTTGGTAAACGGCTGCGGCAGTGGTTTGCCGACGCGCGTCTGATATTGCGTCGAGAACGAATCGCATTAGAGCGACGATGGGTGCTTTCAGGGTTTGTTGCACAGATTATTGGGATTGCCGGGGTCTTTGGGGTCTGCAGTTTGCTAGTCGTGAGGACAATTGACGGACTGCTGACTATAGGTGACCTTGTCATCTGTCTTCAAGCCGTGCAACGCGCTTCAGGATATTTGGAAGGCCTTGGTCAGAGTGTGTCCAGTCTCTATGAGAGCAATCTCTTTCTTGCCACTTTGGCTGAGTTCTTAGGCCTACAATCTCGATTAGGAACTTCAGCAGCTCCCAAAGCGTTTCCTCGCCCAATTGTCGAGGGGCTGGTCTTTGAGCATGTGTCGTTCCAATATCCACATGAGGAACGCGTGGCGATTCGGGACTTCACCTTTTCGATCAAACCTGGGGAGCATGTTGCATTTGTTGGGGCGAACGGTGCGGGCAAGACGACATTGGTGAAGCTCTTGTGCCGTTTGTACGATCCGTCGGGCGGGCGTATCACGATCGACGGGACGGATCTTCGTGATTACCCGATCGCTGATGTGCGAGGCTCGGTGAGTGGAGTGTTCCAAGACTTTGTGAAGTTTCAGTTGTCCGCAAAAGATAATATCGCGTTGGGGGTGAGGGCTTCCGGTGTTGACCCATTCGCCATCGTTCAGGCAGCAAAACAGGCCGGAATCCATGAGGTGATCGAGCGATTACCGAACGGGTATGAGTCATTACTCGGCAAACTCTTCGATGGTGGACATGAACTGAGCATTGGTGAATGGCAGAAAGTCGCTCTCGCCAGGTCGATTCTCCGAGACTCGCAAATTCTTATTCTCGATGAACCTACCAGCGCGATGGATGCCAAGGCAGAAGCAGAACTGTTTGAACGGTTTCATGAACTTGCTCAAGGACGGACGGCGATCTTCATCAGCCATCGGCTGTCGACGGTCAAGATGGCGGACCGAATCTTTGTCGTGGATCAGGGACAAATTGTGGAGCAAGGGACACATGACGAGTTGATGGCACAGCAAGGTCTCTACACCAGCCTCTTCCTCACTCAAGCCCAGCATTACCAGTAACACCGATACGGTACAGCAGATCCTTTGGCCCTTGCGGCACTGTCACTTTGAATTGCTGGACTTGTTGGTAAGCAGGTTCGGAGGCGGTCCGATCGGCTCAAAATCCTTCAGCAATGGAACATCGTCTTTCTTTACCCACATGATATCGTGGTTATAGGAGTCACGAGGGCCAGATCCACCCGTGAAGGTCTTGCCGTCTGGCGTAAAGGTCCAGCACATATCTTCACCGGGGGTGTTGATGGTATCGCCAAGATTCAGCGGTTCTTGCCATTCGCCTTTAGGATTCTGGTAGGAAATCCACATATCGTGACCTCCTCGCGATCCCATGTCAGGGCGAGTGCTGGTGATGAGGAGGCTCTTGCCATCCTTTGAAAGGCCAGTCCAGTGCATATGGTCACGGTAGGGCGAATTGATACGTGATCCTAGGCTCTCCGGTTTTTGCCAGACCCCATTTTTCTTCTCAACTTTCCAGACGTCGCTGTCTTGGGTGACTCCAGGCTGCTGATAGTTGAAATAGATCAGGCTGTCAGAAACAATGATCGGACAATGTTCTTCGCCGGTTGGCGTATTGATATGGGGGAGTTCCGGTACATCGTTCCAATTCCTAGCCGGTTGCCAGACCCCATTGATCTTTTGGGTTACGTAGAGGTCCCCAGTAGAGAGATTGCCAGGCTGGTATCTTGTGAAATAGATGACGTTGCCATCATTAGAGAGACTCGGCTCCAGCTCCCAGGCAGACGTATTGATATTTGGTCCCACGGTGGGATCAATGCCCGGTCCCAAATGAATTGGTTCCTGCCAGGTGCCGTTAACACTGTGCGACATCCAGATGTCGAAGTTATAAGGCACTCCCGGTGAGGAGATGCTGCCTTTACGTCCAGAGGCGAAGATGGCAGTTTTTCCATCCGCACTGTAGGTGATCTCAATCTCGGCTTCTGATGAATTGATCGGTCTGCCTATACTTTCCGAGAGAGAGGTGTCTCCCTTCACATGTCCGCTATGCGGCGCGTCCATTCCTGACATCGCATACGTGAAGGTAGGGATAAGCAAAAGAGAGAGCACTGCCAGAAGGTGATGGGGAAGTAATTTCATACAACCTCCGTAGTTCATTGCTGAGCGTTCAGCTACACCATCTGCCTGAGTCTGCGAAGCGTTGTCGGCGTGTACTCGGTCCATGAGATCTCCATCCATCCCCAATCTCTTCATAGATAGGAGACAATTCAGAATCCCGAGATATTCCCATCGAATCGGGACTCCATCAGACTTACGACAAGAACATGGCATTGCGGCGGACCTTAAGTGCAGGGCAACTTCCAGTCAACTTGTGGAATATGTTGGGTTACATCGTACGCTGAGGTTGCGGGCTGCGTCTAGACCAATCGCTCTATGGATGCTGGTGGAACCAGAAATCAAGTCGGTGGCACGTTTGCCTTAGCTAGAAAAGAGTAACACTTGATTTGGTCAGCTCAGGGTGCGGCATTACTGCTGGGGCTATTCGGTTGCAGAGCCGTAATCAGTGCGGCTCGCAATTCTTGTGGTAGAGAGACCACGCCTTTGATCACTCCGGGTCCACCGTTTTGCCAATGAATAGTGAAGGTTCGGGTTGGGCTCTCGACTGGTGGGATATACTCATCAACCTGGAGCACGACGTCCGTTCCACCATCTATGAGCGCCAGGGATGAGAGTAGCTTGATTACCGGTCCAAGCTCCCGAAGCGTAATGACAACTACCTTGTTGAACAGTCTATTCGTCGAACCGACCTCTGAGGCAACCCCGGTAGGAGTCAGAACTGCTACGCGGCGAAGCTCAGAATCTTTGAAACAACCAGGGGTTTGCAGGAATTCTTTCAAACCAGTCTCTGCGGCAGCTTCCCGCTTCGATACATCTTTCTGATTCGGACGCCACTGGGCCGCCCAGAAAACGAGTGCTGAAGCTGCACTATCACACACTGGAGCTTGAGGGGATGGTGAGATGTCAACTCTCGTCGTCGCACAACCAACCAGCATGGCAGCCACTACCAACACCGCCAGAGAGGGTACTAAGATCAATCGGTTACACATCGGTGACATCAAATGCTTTGTATTGAGTGTGTGGTCGGAGACTGTGCTTCGTCAAGCGTAGGTTTTCAGCGAGAAAGTGCTGAGATGGAGGAGGGACGGTTGCAGTTAGCCGATATCTCGGTCAGAGCTTTTCAGGAATTTTCTGCGGATGTGGGTGAAGGACTTCGTGAGGGAGCTATCGGACGAAGCTCTCGAGGTCCGCTGCGTAGGAGTTGCAGTGGCGCAAAACCGGTCCACATCGATCCAGGCTTCGCATCCGATGGAGATCGGCTCTGTCAGGAGGTGATGATCGTTTGAATTATTGAAGAGGAAAGTCATTTCATCCTTTACGAACCTGGGCTAACCTTACCTCGCAGTTTCTCTTCCGCCTATTCCTCTCTCGTAGGTCAGGCACGTTTTTGGCTTCATGGCGTGCATGTTGTCAGTGAGCCGAATGAAGACCCTTGCCTCGTGAATTTCGGTCAGGCTTGGGCTTATGTTCAGAAAAGCAAGGAGGGGGCCACGAGGATTTCTTTATTCATCGCCTTGATTCTGAAGGATAGTGGAGACTTCCGGGAGTGTCATGATGTGGTATCGCTGTATTCGAAAGGATGCAGATCTGTCTCTTAACGTGTATGGAGCCGAGGCGATGATGAATTCGTGAGGTCGTTCATGTACCTGAAGAAAGGGGCGAGAGCTAAATCTCTCCGGCGTTCACTTGCCGAACTCGTTCGGCGGGGATACTGAGCGCAGCCAAGAGGTAGTCTTTCAATTCGTTACTATAGGGTTGGACGGCAAGGGCCCGTTGCATGCAGAGCAGCCAGGCATCACGTTCCTCGTATCCGATAGGGAACCGTTTATGGGCTCCAGGGATACTGATGGGGCCGTAGTGCTGCTGAAAGAGTCTCGGACCTCCCAGCCAGCCGCAGAGAAAGTAGGTTAATTTTTTGCGTGATTCCGCGAGGTCAGGTGGGTGCATGGCTCGGATGACTTTGGCTTCCGGCAATGTATCCATATTGATATAGAACTCGTCCACCAGCTTGGTAATGCCTTCAAGGCCACCCGCAGCCTGGTAGGGGGTGACTTGGGCGCTGTCTTCTTGTTCATCAATGGACATGTGTGTTCAGGAGTGTTGGGGGGTATACCGTTACGGTCTGGTGTAAAAGGGGAGAGCATGAATGGTCGCCGCGTGCTTGCTCCCATCGCATTCCACAGTGAGTTCTGTCCCTGCCGTGCTGAAGTCTCGCAGCGGGAATCCAAAGGCGATGGGCTTGTTGAACTGAGGAGAATGGATGGCGCTGCTGACCCAGCCTACCTCACGATCGCCGCTGTAGAGTTTGGCTCCATGGGGAGGTATGACGGAATCCTGCAAGACAAGCCCGACGAGTTTGCGGCGCACATTGCCATAGGTATCCATGCGCGCGACAACTTCTTGTCCTGGATAGCATCCTTTGTTGAGACTGAACGCTTTTCCCTCAAGGTTGGCTTCAGGCGGAACGATCTCTTCGTTCAAATCTGGCCCAGCTTTCGGGAGACCGGCCTCCATGCGCAAGGCCTCTCGAGCCTGGGTTCCAATAGCTCTGATCCCAAATTTGGCACCGGCTTGCAACGCGCTCGTCCAGGCGGTGAGGAGGCTTTCAACTGGAAGGAGAACCTCAATATCAACCTCGCCCGTTTCTTCGGTGCGTAACACCAGCGCTGAATGTCCTCCGATCTGTGCCGTGACAAAATTGACAGGCTTCAAGTCTGTGACGTCCACACCGAATGCGGATTGAATGACCTGAGTGGCTTTGGGGCCGCTGACCAACAAGAGCCCCCACGTCTCGGTGCAGTTCTCCATCTTGGCTTTGGTCCCGTAGAGCAGGAATTTGCGGAGTGCTTGGAATGTGGCTTCACCGATCTCGCCAACGTCCTCCACTATAACAGTGTCGCTGTGCATGTACAGGCGGAAGTACGTGAGCATCTTGCCTTTGTGGGTTAATAAGCTGGAATAGAGGCCTTGTCCTGGTTGGAGGGGAAGAATGTCGTTGCTGATGACGCTTTGCAACCACTTTACGCGATCCTCACCCATGACCCGGAGCTTGCCTCGATGGGAGAGGTCGGCTATTCCAACGGCTTCGCGGACGGCACGATGCTCTGCCGCTACGTCTCCATAGTGCACTGGCATCTCCCAACCGGTGATCTCCTCAAACGTCGCGCCCAGTTGGGTATGTTGTTGGTGAAGGCGTGAGTGTTTCATGTTCACTTTCTGTTAGGAGGTCGACTAAAGGTCTTTCAGTCGAAAGTTCTCCACCTTATGACTTGAAGACCGAGGAGTTGATGACCTCTTCAACCAACTCTCTGGTTCGGGCTGAAAATTCATTGCGGGAGACGACCTTCGTCACACCGAGCGCTCTCGCACGGTTCCAGGCTTCGACCTCTTCGTGATTGGCAAAGGCCAGGGTCGGAATATCTTTCAGCCGTGGATCCGCTTTGAGCTGCTCCAATGCGTGAAAGGCATTGAGGGCCAAGTCGTTCATGTTGAGGATGATAGCTCTGGGGCTCACCGCAGTGGTTTTATCGATAATATCCTGCTGCACGCGAACTTTTTCAAGCTGATAGTCCGGTTGGCGCAATGCATCGCGGACTTTGGTGTAGAAGAAGAGATCAGTCACGGCGACAAGAATGGGCTTGGGGTTTGTTTGGTTCATGGGATTAATCTGGTGTTCATGGAACAGTATTCATCCGGAGAAAGATGAGAACCAAGAATAGCTCAAGTACACCCCGTTAATTCAACGAGCTCACCAACCGTCCAAGTGCCTTCTTGGCGAGTGCATAGTTAGGATCCAGGGTGAGCGCTGCCTTATATGAATCGATGGCTTCCGTCCAGCTCCCCTTTCGCTCGTAGACGCGACCAAGATTGAGGTGAGGATAGGCAGGGCTTTCATAGCGCTTAGCCTGCATCGCCTTCTGAAACCAGGAAATCGCTTCGTCGAATTCCCCTTTTTCAATTAGGTATGCGCCGATATCGTTGTAGGGATTGCCGAAGTCGGGATCCTGCTCGATGGCTTTGTGACATTCCTCAATGGCATCATCGAGTCGTCCCATGAAGCTATAGGTCCATCCCAGGAATGTGTAGGCCTCGGCGGTTGGATGGGTCGCGATCGATTGTTTGTACAGGTTGACCGCTTCTTCGAGTTCGCCCTTCATCTGTCGCGCAAAGGCTTGCTGAAACAGCTCCCACGCGTGACGTTTGTCTTCTTCGTGTCCTTCACCTTGGACGAGAAAATCTTGGATATTCATAAGGATTTGGCGAACGGCTTTCAGCCGTTCTCTCCTATCGATCGCTGACGACTCAAGCCTATTCGTTCTTCAGTTTTTTGGCAATCAACCCTGCCCCATACCGGCCTGACAACAACATCGAGCCGAAGGCTGGCCCCATTCGTGGTGTGCCATAGACGGCTGCAACGGCCAATCCAATAACGAAGCAATTCGGATAGACCTCTCCGGTACGATCCATCACCTCCTCCTCGGAACGCGAGACCCACATGGCCCCGTTTCCAGGAATTTTCTGATACAGGTTTCTCTTATGGAGAAGCTCAACCACAATGGCATCATGGCCGGTCGCATCCACGACGATCTTGCTCTCAAGCGCGATGGGATCGACATGGATAACGTCGTGGCCTGCCATCTCGGCGGTTGTATTGTTGACGACGACTCCTTCAAGAATACCGTCGCGGCGCAGAATCAAATCAACCACGCGGGTCAGGTTCAGCACCTTGGCCCCAGCCTTGTAGGCGGAGGCGATGAGCGCACCCGTCGCGTGCGGAGGATCAACCATATACATGCCCTCGCATTCACGGATCTTCTTACAAGGTACGCCGATTTCTTCGAGGATCTCGTTG
>WBZU01002479.1_pt1 | contig 12723 bp, 7 predicted proteins | sample 5204311 | NCBI WGS metagenome assembly WBZU01 (sample SAMN12344359, study PRJNA552823) | activated sludge metagenome | biome: Activated sludge suspended growth; feature: Nitrification reactor; material: Wastewater; isolation source: activated sludge from nitrification reactor of wastewater treatment...
TCCGCTCCCATTTCGATGTTCTCAATAATTTCACTTTGCGAAACATCAAGGCAGTTGCATACAATCTTACCGCGCCCGTGCTGGCCTGTGGGCGGTGCATTTAAAGGTGCAAGTGCCCAGCGGCGTAATTCATCACTTAATTGCCCGGAAGTCATCACTTCCTTCAGCCATTCGGTAGCGAGGGTTTCGCCCACCAGGCGTACGCCGGTGACATGACCTTCTTCCACCAGAATACGCTTGGAAATGCCACGTTTGGCATCGCTGTAATTCAGGCAGGGCACGTCTTCAGTCATGCCTAAAATCGTGTCAATGGTTGCGATTAAGTTGGCATCCACGGCTGTTTCGTGCGCGGCGCGAAAAATCAGCATACCCAGGTGTTGCTCAACTGCACGTCCAAACAATCCGCAACTGGCATAAGTAAAGTGCGGCAGCAGGGTGCGAATTTTTTCCAAGTGTTCCAGATTGTCACAGCGGCGCATTATTGTCATGTGCCAGGGCAAATCCAGTCTTTCTACTTTAACAGCCGTATGCTTGAGCTCGGGCTGTTTTGACGTTTTATCAAATGCGGGCGGCATAAGGGCATTTACGCCCAGGCCATTCATTGACTGTTCACCCCAATGCATGGCGATAAAGGTCTGTGCAGGTTGTATCTCTTCCGATGCTTCTGCCGAGAGTATGATTTGCCCGCGTTTGTTTTGCACCTTGACGATGTCGCCACTTTTAATCTGGCGGCGCTGCATGTCATCCGCATTCATATGCAGCACCGGTGCTTCTTCATGATTATAGAGCTGCGCCACGCGCCCAGTACGACTCATGCCGTGCCACTGGTCGCGCAGACGGCCCGTGAGCAAATGCAGCGGGTAGCGTGCGTCTGTTTTATCCGCCGTGCCTTTGTAGCTGACATTGGCAAAACGTGCGTTGCCATCAGGTGTCGGGAACACACCATCGGTATATAAACGTGCGGTACCGCGATGCGTACCAGTTTTGAACGGCCATTGCTGCGGCCCATACTGGGTGAGGATGTCGTAACTTAGCCCAGTGATGTCCAGATCACGTCCACGGGTGGTTTCGCGGTGCTCATTGAAAATGGCTTCCGTATTCTGGTAGGGGAATAGCTTAGTTGTTCGGGAGAGCCGAGTTTCCAGACGTTGTGCAAAATCCACTGCAATATCCCAGTCATGCCTGGCTTCAGCAGGTGGCGCCACCGCCGACGTGACACGTGTAATACGCCGTTCAGAATTGGTAACTGTGCCTGCTTTCTCGCCCCATGTGCTGGCGGGCAGCAATACATCGGCATACTGGCAAGTCTCGGTATTGTTGAAAGCGTCCTGCACGACGACGAGTTCTGCATTTTTTAGGGAGGTGATCACATTATTCAAATCCGGCATCGATTGCGCAGGGTTGGTGCAGGCAATCCAGATGGCTTTGATAGCACCATTTTTAACTGCGTCAAACATTTCTACGGCAGTTTTACCTGGGGTTTCCGGCACGGACTCTATACCCCACAAACTGGCGATTTCTGCGCGGTGTCTGGCATTGGCCAAATCACGGTGGGCCGAGAGCAGGTTGGCCATGCCGCCGACCTCGCGTCCACCCATGGCGTTGGGCTGCCCCGTAAGCGAGAATGGACCAGCCCCCAGCTTGCCGACTTGACCGGTAGCTAGGTGCAGATTGATTAGGGCTGCATTTTTTTCTGTGCCATGAATGGATTGATTCAAGCCCTGGCAATACATGGAAAGCGTGGGGCCCACGCCAAACCATTTGGCTGCCTGGATGATGTCTTTTTCATGGATGCCGCAAATATCTGCCACCATTTTAGGCGTATATTCACGCACAGTTTCCTTAAGCACCTCAAAGCCGGTGGTGTGCTTGCGGATGTATTCCATATTCAGCAAGCCTTCCCACAGCATCACGTGCAGCAAGCCGTTAAACAAGGCGACATCGGTGCCGGGGTGAATCGCCAGATGCAAATCTGCCATTTGTGCGGTATCCGTGCGGCGCGGGTCTACCACCACAATTTTCATGTCAGGATTATTGGTTTTTGCGTCTTCGATGCGTCTGAAAACAATCGGGTGCGCAAATGCGGTGTTGCTGCCGGCGATGAATAAGCACTGGGTATAGTTAATGTCGTCATAACAGGCCGGCGGCGCATCCGCGCCCAGCGTGGCTTTGTAGCCCGCCACGGCAGAGCTCATGCACAAGCGTGAGTTGGTGTCGATGTTATTGGTGCCAATCAAGCCCTTGGCGAGCTTGTTAAACACGTAGTAATCTTCGGTAAGCAGCTGGCCTGAAATATAAAAGGCAACGGAATCCGGCCCGTGTTCTTCTATGATTTGCGCAAATTTTGCTGCCAGATAATCCAGCGACACATCCCACGAAACGCGTTTGCGCGGCGCATCACGCATCAGGCGCATCTCAGGGTAAAGCACACGGTTATCAGGTGTTGCGGTAAGGTGTAGCGTGGCGCCTTTGGTGCACAAACGCCCGAAGTTGGCGGGGTGGTCCGGGTCGCCTTTTACGTGGACGATTTTGTCGTTTTGCGACTCAATAATCACGCCACAGCCCACGCCGCAGTAGCAGCAAGTGGATTTTGTTTCTTTAATCAAAGTATTCAATCTGAAAGCACTTAATCTTTGAGTTCTAAATAGACCACACCATTTTCAACTTTGGTATTGAAACAAGCCGTTTCACCGACATCAGGCTCCTCGGCCTTGCCATCCACCAAGCTGATTTTCCAGGAATGCAATGGGCAGGCTACCTTATCCCCATACACAATGCCCTGCGACAAAGGCCCACCCTTATGCGGGCAGGCATTGTTAATGGCAAAAATACGGTCATCATCGGTGCGGAATACACCGATTTCAATGACCTCAGCCTGTTTGTTTTTAGTCCGCACAACGCGCGCGCCCAGTTTAGGAATGTCTTCCAGCAGTGCTACCTTTACCCAGTTACTCATATTTTTTCAACCTTACGAAATTGCCAATAGTTTTATGAAACTATTAGTAAATAAATTAACAACACATTCAACACGAACGAAAAAATGGCGATCCATTGCCACTTAACCAGCCTTGCACGCGCAATCAATGGCGTACGGGCAGGCGCCAAAATTGGTTTTAACTCGCCTACCTCCAGCGCATGCAGCATTTCTTCTGCCGTTTCAAAGCGTAACTTTGGGTCACGCGCAACTGCTTTAAGCACGATATTTTCCAGCCAATAAGGAATATCTGGACGATAACGCGTGAGCGGTATAGGGTCGCCAAACCTGGGATGCTGAAACGGTTCAATTTCGCCATACGGATATTTGCGTGTCAGCAGATGGTAAAGGGTCACGCCCGTTGCATAAATATCGGTTTGTGCGTTTGCCACTACACCGTCAAACAGTTCTGGCGCCATAAAACTCGGTGTGCCCGGGTTTTGCAAGGGTAGATCTGAATCATTGCCAATGATTTCAGTGCCTGTACTGAGCGCTACGCCTAGATCCAGAATACGCAATCGCTGGTCGCTGGCCTGGTGGATATTGGCAGGCTTAATGTCGCGATGAATAATGCTTAGCCGGTGCAGTGCGCCAATGCCGCGCACCATGTCGATACCAATTTTTGCAACGCCGGCAGCGGTAAAATAATGCCCGCTATCAAGCCGCTGTTGCAAAGTTGCGCCTTCATGCCAGCTCATGACGAAGTAAAGTTTGCTGCGCATTTCCATCGAAAGCGGTAACACTTGCGGCACATACTGTGATACCACGCGTTTGCCCAGCCATTCTTCGTTGAGCAGGCCGCGGCTGCTTTCTGCATCATTCGCCAATAATGGCTGCAGGGTTTTAAGCACAAAAAGCTGCTTGGTGTCCATTTTGCGCACTTTGTAAAGCAGGCTGGCGCGCGATTCATGCAGCAGTTCAACCACTTCAAAATCATCAATCAATTCGCCAGCGTTGAGTTTTGGCGGCAACGCAAGATGCTTGCCGCCTGCAATGCGTTCTGCGAGGGTATCTGCGCCTAGCGCGTTGATTTTAATGACCACCGCGGTCGAGTTATCGGCACTTTGTTTATTCAGCGCGGTTTTGGTCAGATGCTCAGCAATCATGTTGACGCCATTAAATTTTAACAGGCTTTCGTGGATGGCTTTATCGCCCAGTGTTTCCCATACGCCATCGCTTAGCAGCGTAAATACATCACCGACCTGCAGCGTACCTTCGGCGAAATCAATCGCCAGATGCGCATCCAAACCGACGGCGCGCTTGAGTACATGACGCATATCGGGCCTATCCCACACATGGTCAGTTGTGAGCTGCTTCAACACACCATCGCGCAACAAGTAAATGCGGGTATCGCCTACATGCGCCAGATAATAGCGTTGCCCGCGTATTATTAGCAAAGATAGTGTGGTCGCCATGCCAGCCATATCACGGTTGGCATTAGCTTGCGAAATCAGCCAGCGATTGGCTGCGGTAATGACTTTTTCCAGTGCTGTGGGCGGCTCCCAGGTATCGGGTGTGGCGTAGTAATCGGTAGAAACCGTGCGCACCGTCATCTCGGAGGCTTCACCGCCGCCTGCACTACCGCTCACACCATCGGCCACGGCAATGAGCGCACCTTTGATGCTTAATTGCTCGTTACTGGGCGTGACAACACCGACATAATCCTCGTTACGTGTTCGCGGACCGGTCAGGCTGGATTGTCCGATTTCAAATTGAAGCGACATCGCGCTAGTTTACACCTTCGCAGAGGTGGCCGCTGCGCTACCCCAGGTCGTTCTCCAACGTGTTTTTACGCCGCTTAAGCCAATGATGGCTAACACAGCGAGCCCAGCAAAAATCATCAAGCCGGATTGGTAACTGCCTGTGGTCTGCTTAAAGTAGCCCAGACTTGCTGCCAGATAGAAGCCGCCAATACCACCTGCCATGCCAACCAAACCCGTCATTACGCCGATTTCTTTACGGAAGCGTTGCGGCACCAGCTGAAACACCGCGCCGTTGCCCATCCCCAATACAGCCATCACGGGAATAATAATCGCCAATGCCAGCTGGTAGGTAGGCTGGCCAAAGCTCATGACAAATAACAATAGCGCAGCAATCGTGTACATCACGAGCAGGGTTCGGATGCCGCCGATACGGTCAGCAATCATGCCGCCAACTGGGCGTACAAGCGAGCCCGCAAATACGGCGGCAGCTGTGCAATAACCCGCAACCACAGGACCTAGGTGATATAAATCGTTAAAGTAAATGGTGAGTGACGATGCCAAGCCGACAAAACCGCCAAAGGTGACACTATAGAAAAACATAAACCACCATGCGTCCTTGTCTTTCAAAATTGCAACGTATTGACTCAATGATTTGGCTGGCGGCGCGTCCGGGCTATCCTTCGCAAAAATAATGTAAACCAGCATGGCAATACCTAACGGAATTAACGCCAAGCCAAACACATTATTCCAGCCATAGGCTACGGCCAAACTCGGTGCAAATAAGGCTGCGAATACAGTGCCTGAGTTACCGGCGCCAGCAATACCCAGAGCCGTACCCTGATGCTCTGGCGGATACCAGCGACTTGCCAGCGGCAGCGCTACAGCAAATGCGGCGCCGGCAAAGCCCAGGCCTATGCCCAGCATTAAAGCTTGTTGAAAGGTTTGAATGCCATGTAGCCATGCGGTGAGCAGGCTCAAAATAACAATCACCTGACCAATTAACCCTGCCATTTTTGGCTTGATTTGATCCACCAGCACACCCATGACGATACGCAATAGCGCGCCCGCTAACACTGGTGTTGCTACCATTAAGCCTTTTTGTGCCGGTGTGAGCTGCAAGTCTGTTGCCATTTGAACGGCCAGAGGGCCAAGCAGTACCCATACCATAAAACTTAAATCAAAATACAAAAATGCCGAAAGTAAGGTGGGCGTATGGCCCGCTTTCCAAAAACTAGTTTTCATGCTGTTATTCCTAATGTTTAAACGAACTATTTTTAAATGGTGATGGTTTCAAACTCTTTATGCTGCTCACGTTTCTCAACACGTTCAGCCCAAGGGTTGACCGCGCCTTGCAAGGCATATAACAAGCGTTCGTAAGCGGCTTTGCGGCCTTCAGCATCTTCCAATACACGTTGTTTTACATATTCCAAACCTACGCGTTCAATCCAGTGCACGGTACGGTCTAAATAACGCGCTTCTTCGCGATAAATCTGAATAAACGCGCCTGAGTATTCCAGCACTTCATCATGCGTTTTGACTTTACATAAGAATTGCGCGACTTCAGTTTTAATACCGCCATTACCGCCCACGTAAATTTCCCAGCCTGAATCGACGCCGATAATGCCGACGTCTTTAATGCCGGATTCCGCGCAGTTTCTCGGGCAGCCAGAAACCGCAAACTTGACCTTGTGCGGTGCCCACATGTGATCGAAGGCTTTTTCAATATCAATGCCCATCTGGGTGGAGTTTTGGGTGCCGAAGCGGCAGAACTCCGAGCCGACACAGGTTTTGACGGTGCGGATGCCCTTGGAATAAGCATAACCGGAAGGCATGTCGAGGTCTTTCCACATATCAACCAAGTCTTCTTTTTTTACACCGAGCAAATCGATACGCTGGCCGCCTGTCACTTTCACCATCGGCACGGCATATTTATCGGCCACATCGGCAATTTTACGCAGCTGATCCGGCGTTGTGACGCCCCCATACATACGGGGAACAACCGAATACGTGCCGTCTTTCTGAATATTGGCGTGAACACGTTCATTAATGAAACGCGATTGCGGGTCGTCCACTGCCTCGTGCGGCCAGGTGGAAAGCAGGTAGTAATTAAGCGCCGGCCTGCAAGTCGCGCAGCCATTGGGTGTGCGCCAGTCCATGCCTTTGATGGCATCCGGGATGTTGAGGTATTTATGTTTGCGGATTTCTTCGCGTACTTCCTCGTGATTTTTTTCCGTGCAGCCACACACTGCTTTGCTGGTGGATGGTGGCGCATAGCCGCCGCCTAGTGTGCTGGCCAGAATTTGTTCCACCAGTCCCACGCATGAGCCGCAACTTGAACCGGCCTTGGTTTGTTTTTTCACGTCTTCAATGGTGAACAAGCCTTTGTCCTGGATGGCTTTTACAATGGTGCCTTTGCACACACCGTTACAGCCGCATACTTCCATTTCATCCGTCATGGCAGCGGCTTTGTTCTGACCTGCATGTCCAGTGTTGCCGAGTGAATCCTGACCAAACATCAGGTGATCACGCAGCTCATGGATAGCCTTGCCGTCTCTGAGCATTTGAAAATACCACGAACCATCCGTGGTATCCCCATAAAGCACTCCGCCAATGATTTTGTCATTTTTGATGACGAGTTTTTTGTAAACCCCGCCAACTGCGTCGTGTAAAACTATTTCTTCGCGTCCATCCTCGGCGTCCTCATCGCTTCTGAAATCGCCGGCGCTGAATAAATCGATGCCTGTGACTTTTAATTTAGTGGAGGTGACGGAGCCTTTATATAAACCGATACCAAAATTCGCCAGGTGCGTTGCACACACCTTGGCCATTTCAAACAACGGTGCCACCAAACCATATGAAATGCCGCGGTGCGCGACACATTCACCCACCGCATAAATGCGCGGGTCATAGGTTTGCATGGTGTCGTTCACTACAATGCCTTTGTTGCAATAGATGCCGGCCGATTCGGCAAGGGCATAGTTCGGACGGATGCCCACCGCCATTACCACCAAATCAGCAGCGATTTCCTGACCATCGGCAAAACGTACCGCTCTAACGCGCCCTTGGCCATTGCCGATCAATTGCTCGGTATTTTTTTGCAGTAAGAAGTTGAGACCTTTGGCTTCCAGGTTCTTTTGCAGCATTTTGCCAGCTGTTTTATCAAGCTGCCTTTCCAGTAGCCACTCATTCTTGTGAACCACAGTCACTTCCATGCCCTGGATTTTCAGGCCATTTGCAGCTTCCAAGCCCAGCAGGCCGCCGCCAATCACCACTGCATGCTTATGTTTTCTTGCGGCCTCTATCATGTCACTGGTATCTTTAATGTCCCGATAACCAATGACGCCTTCCAGGTCTTTGCCCGGAATGGGGAGCATGAATGGTTTCGAGCCCGTAGCAAGCAGCAGGCGGTCGTATTCAGCACTGGTGCCGTCTTCGGCATAGGCTACCCGGTTTTTGCGGTCGATTTTGCTGATGCGTGTGCTTGTGTAAAGCGTGATGTTGTTTTCCGCATACCATTCACGGGTATTCAGAATAATGTCTTCTATGGTTTGCTCATTGGCCAGTACTGGCGAGAGCATGATGCGGTTGTAATTGGGATAGGGCTCATCACCGAATACGGTAATATCATAGATATCCGGTGCGATTTTGAGCAATTCTTCCACCACACGCATACCGGCCATGCCATTACCTACAACCACTAATTTCATTTTTTGCATAATTTTTACTTGCGCCTGACAATACGATCTACATAGCTATGGCAATTAGTATGCCAACATTAATTTGGTATTTAATACAATTAGTTATGCAATATTAAGTGGTTCAGGCATTCAAAACTGCACCAAAATATGCAAACACACCGTGGGCATGAACCAAAACGGTGCGTTTGCATAAACTAGATGTATTTGCTAAAAAATCAGTTAAAAAGTGTACATCGCAGTGAGCCACAGTTTTTCTGTATCGCGGATACGGCCACGATTGCCGGCAACGCTATTGGCGGTATTGGCGGCGGCGGCATAATGATCATCTTCGCTAAACTTGCCATACTCAATTTTTGCCATGATGTTTTTGTTTACGTTATAGGTGGCAGCCACATTCCACTCGGTGCCGTATTTGCTGCCATTTTTAGCCGTGCCGCTACCAACCGTATAAAAATCCTCGTCAGATTTAATGATGTGATAATCCGCAAAAAACAGAAGGTCATCCCACTTGTAAGTGGCAGTCACAAAGGTATCTTGTATGCCTTGTCTGGGTGTTGCCAGGAATTTATCTACCCAACCCTGAAACAGGTGATTGGTGCCAAACGGCGTCTGGAAAGCATATTTGCTATCGTTGCTTGACAGCAGCTCCTGATCTGCGCGAATCGAGAAGTTGTCTATGCCGACACCGCCGCCCACTTTGTAATAATGCGCATCAATACGGCTGTCACCGTCCTGATAGTCGGTCTGTTTTGCATATTCAGCCGTGTAGAGTGCCCTTAAATTCGGGTTGAACGGATGAACTCCATCCAAACGCAGGCCAAATGTCTTGTTGGACTGATCTGCGGCGGCATTGGGCTTGCCGTTATTATTGAGTGTGCCTGCGCCGAACCAGGCATTGCCGAATCCCAGGTCTTCAAAGCCGGATAAATAACCATAGCCAATCAAATACTCGGTAGGAGATATACGGTATTTGATATTGGCGATTTCCAGCGCGCCTTCATCGCGGTTTTTGGTAGTAATTTGTCTTACGCGCTCAAAGTGGGATAAAAATACTTCTGTATCAGGAATGCTTTTATTTAATACTGAGACACCGTCAAATACCTGCATCACTTGACGGAAGCCGATATCACCGATAAAGCGCACATTGTCCAGATTGACCTGTTGGCGGCCAAGACGGAATCTGGTGTTTTTGATGCCTGTCCAGTCGACATAAAGTTGATTGATGCCAGTATAGGTTGGGTCAACGATCTTGGCATATTCAGCATTTCTGATCTGGTTTGAGGCGCCATTGATCAGCGTGTTATTGGTGCTGTCGTTGAAATTGTCTACAAACTTTGTCACATCAATCAGCTGCGCCGCAAAACTGAAGTTCTTGTAAGGCGCTGTCTGCCAGCCAATCAAGCTGCGCAAGGTTAGTCCTTCAGCATCTTTGAGTTCTTGACTCGCTGTAGGATTGGCTTTCGTTCCAACTGTTGTCGTTGGTTGCAAGCCGTCTTGGTCAACGTGTTCATAGCGTAATCTGAAACTGGTTAAATTTTTACCTTCTTTCACGGCATCCATGAAAGTGTATTCATCTTCAACCGCAGGTGCTTCTTCGGCAAAAACTTGTCCGGAAAAAGCTGCAATCGCTGAATATATGCTCATTGTAATGAGGCGCTTTTTTAAAGGTTTCGAGTTATACATAATTTAAAAATCCTGAAAAGTTGAGTTAATTGATATATTTTTTAAGCTGCTTTTTTCGCATGGCGCTCGTATAAGAATTGCAAGACCTCGCTACGCAAATGGTTGTAATCCGGATCTTCTGCCAGTTCCAGGCGGTTGCGCGGTTTCGGCAGATGCACATCCAGAATCTCACCAATTCCGGCAGAAGGTCCATTAGTCATCATCACAATCCGGTCTGACAACAGTACGGCTTCATCGACATCATGCGTAACCATCACGGCAGTACAATGCGTTTTTTCCATGATTTTCATCAGCTCATCCTGCAGCGTAGCGCGGGTGAGGGCATCGAGCGCGCCGAAAGGCTCGTCCATCAATAAGACCTTGGGCTCCATCGCCAATGCTCTGGCAATGCCCACGCGCTGCTTCATGCCGCCGGAGATCTCATGGGGGCGTTTGTCCATGGCGTGCGACAAGCCCACAAGCGTCAGTGCGTCTATCACGCGCAAGTCTTGCTGTACTTGTGTCTCGTGCTTGAAGACGCGCTCAACCGCCAGGTGGACGTTTTCAAAGCAGGTCAGCCAAGGCAGAAGCGAGTGGTTCTGAAACACGACTGCGCGGTCCGGTCCTGGTTTTGCAACTTCACGCCCTGCACAAAACAAATGACCGCTGGTGGGCTCCAGTAATCCCGCAATTAAATTGAGCACAGTAGATTTGCCGCAGCCTGAGTGGCCGATAATCGACACAAACTCGCCCTGGTTAATGTTTAGATTAATGTTTTTCAAGGCCTCGAAGACACCTTTTTTGGTAACGAAACGCATATTCACGTTTTCAAGCTGTACGTATCTTTCTTGCATATGTCTTTCCTGCATATGTTTTTCCATCATCATTTCCTTTTTTGATCTGTAAAGTTATTCGTAAGAAAAGCGTTTTGCCAGCAAAATCAGTCCTTGCTCAAGCAGCAAGCCGACTAGCCCCACCACGAAAATCGCAATGATGATATGTTCAACCACCAGGTTGTTCCATTCATCCCACACCCAGAAGCCGATTCCCACGCCGCCTGTCAGCATTTCTGCCGCCACGATCACCAGCCAGGCAGTGCCGATAGACAGGCGGATACCAGTCATCATGTAAGGCAGCACCGAAGGGAATAAAATTTTGGTGACGATTTTCCACTCGCTCAGATTAAGCACTTTAGCCACGTTCATATAATCCTGCGGCACTTTGCTTACCCCCACGGCCGTATTGATAATCATCGGCCAGATGGCAGAGATGAAAATCACCCAGATGGCTGCCGGATTGGCGGCTTTGAATACCAGTAAACCAATCGGTAGCCAAGCCAAGGGTGAAACAGGGCGTAACAGACTGACAATGGGAGAAGTCATCCGGGATAAAAACTCAAACCGGCCAATCATGAAGCCCAGTGGAATTCCCACCAGTGCAGCCATGCTAAATCCCAAGCCCACACGCTGCAGTGAATTAAGAATGTTCCAGCCGATGCCTTGGTCGTTTGGACCATTGACATAAAACGGGTCACTGAACAAAACCACCGCAGCCTTAAAGGTGGATACCGGGCCTGGCAGCCCTTGCGACTGGTGCGAAATCAATGTCCAAACTGCCAGTAACAGCAGCAGCCCGATGGCTGGCGGCAGCAGCCATTGAAAAAACACCCTGGCTTTTATCGAAAACTGGCCTGGTGTTTTCGCTGTCGCCCCTGTTGTTAAGGCCGCTGATATTGGCGGCTGTTCGATCACATCATTTGCAGCCTTTTCAGATTTAATATCGACTTTTGATGTTTCCGGTTTTTGCATGATCATTTGTATGCTTTCTGGTTTAATCCCGATTGCGCTCATTTTTATTTCCTATAGTTAAGAATTAAGCCTTGATTTTGAAAGCGCTCGCATAGGCGGCTGGGTTGCTGCCATCCCACACAATGCCATCCATGAGTTTTGAGCTACGCATTTCGCTTTTAGGTACACTCACTCCCAATTGGCTAGCGGCTTGGCTGTAAAGCTCAACCTGATTCACTTTTTTAGCGATACCCAAATAATCAGGATCAGACTTCAGCATGCCCCAGCGTTTGTGCTGTGTTAAGAACCACATGCCATCGGATATGTACGGGAATGGCACTTTGCCGTCGTCATAAAACTTCATGTAGTTAGGGTCTTTCCATTTTTTGCCATTGCCGTTGTCGTAATCACCCAGGAAACGGCCTAAAATTACATCTTTTGGTGCATTCACATAGGATTTGCCTGATATCAGTTCTGCTACCTTGGCACGGTTGGCGGTTGCGTCGATATATTTGTTTGCTTCTAATATCGCCATGATGATGGCGCGCGCTGTATTAGGGTTCTTCGTTACAAAATCTGCAGTCGTACCGATAACTTTCTCTGGATGATCCGTCCAAATATCCTGGCTGGTCGCTACGGTGTAACCTACTTTGTCGTAAATGGCGCGCGCATTCCATGGCTCACCTACGCAGTAGCCATCCATATTGCCGATACGCATATTGGCCACCATTTGTGGTGGTGGCACCACAATGTTTTTCACATCTTTTACCGGGTCGATGCCATTCGCCGCCAGCCAGTAATTCAGCCACATGGCATGCGTGCCAGTGGGGAAAGTTTGCGCAAAGGTGAAATCACGGTTTTCATTCGCCATCACGCGTTTAAGCGTTTTTCCGTCTTTT
>WBZU01001872.1_pt1 | contig 12721 bp, 9 predicted proteins | sample 5204311 | NCBI WGS metagenome assembly WBZU01 (sample SAMN12344359, study PRJNA552823) | activated sludge metagenome | biome: Activated sludge suspended growth; feature: Nitrification reactor; material: Wastewater; isolation source: activated sludge from nitrification reactor of wastewater treatment...
GAATGAGTTGTTTAGCGTGCGCTGCATGCAGCGATCCGTCGAGCGCAGCGTCGAGCACGAGGGAGACAGCGTAGCGCCGGCATTGCCCTATGCCGGCAAGAACCGCATCGCGCTTGGCGCCGCGCAAGCCAGCAGCACTGCGATGCCCGAACTGCTGCACGCGATCATACACGCCGGGGTTGACCTCCCCGGTGATTTCAGGGCCATTGTCACTGGTAAAGATGACCAGCGTGTTCTTGTCCGCACCGCAGCGCTTCAGCGCCTCAAGCACCTGACCGATGGTCCAGTCGGTTTGATAAACAAAATCGCCATAAGCCCCGGCCTTCGACTTGCCAATGAACTCGGGCGCCGGCACCACGGGATAGTGGGGCGATGTCAGAGCGAAGTAGAGGAAGAAGGGCCTCTTGGTTTTCGCAGTGTCCTCGATCCACGTCACCGCATGGCGCGTGAGTTCGGGCAGAATGTTCTCCAACTTCCAACCGGGAATCATCGGCCCGGGTATGCTGAACCCACCATCTCTCACCGATGGAATCCCGCGCGTGTGATCATCCTCGATGAAGCAATAGGGCGGATAGTTTGGCACGATGGTGCCGAAGTAGTGATCGAATCCGCGGCTGATGGGACCATCAGCCACAGGCCGCGTGAAGTCCACGTTGCTCAGGGGATGCTTCACACCCCCGGCCGGCGGCTGACCATCGGTGGTCGCATACGACTGCCCGAGGTGCCATTTGCCGATGCACGCGGTGGTGTAGCCGTGCTGCTGGAGAAGCCTGCCAACGGTGAGTCGATCGCCAGCAATGAGCGGCTTGTCCCAGGGGCCGAGCACGTTGCGCTGCAATCGAGTGCGCCACGAGTAGCGGCCCGTCAGAATCGCGTAACGCGTGGGCGTGCATACCGAGGTCGGCGCGTGCGCATCCGTGAAACGCGTTCCCTCGCGAGCCAGTTGATCCAGATTCGGCGTCGGAATCCTCGAGTCCTCGTTGTAGCAGCCTGGGTCGCCGTAACCCAGATCATCTGCGAGAATGTAGAGAATGTTGGGACCCAACTGGTCGGCAGCCGCGTGTGCCTCACGCGCCGGCCAGCTGGCAATCAAAGTGAGAATCAATAGTAGCGTCCAGTTCATGGCAGTTTGGTGGCAGAGGCGCGCTGTCGTCGAAGGCCAGATTCCACCAGGAGCGCGATCCGTCACTAGGTTTTCGTGCTTTTCCTTTTTGCTGCCACCCGCGCGTTGGGCTCCATCTGCGTGGGCTTCTTCCAAATCACTTCGCCTTAGCTTTGCCCCTCTTCTTCACTGGAGGAGACGCGTTCGGATCGATCTTCGGCATTGTGAGCGTCGGCTCACCATTGAGCCAGCCGAGCGAGGCAAGGAACTTGTCAGCCTCGATCAACGTCGCGATCTTGTAGGGGTCCTGATTGAAGAATCCGTGAGCCTGGCCCTCATAAACATGTGTCTCGCAGCGCACACCGGCCTTCGTCATGTTCGCTTTGAAGCGATCCAGCACCGCACCGCTGATGAGCGCGTCCTTGGCTCCGAGGAACACGATGGCGGGCGGATCGTCGGAGGCAACATTGTGCGCAGGCGAGAACTCCTTGTAGCGCTCGCCCACGCGCGCGTGACCCCATCCGCCATCGGGACCATTGTCGAACACAGGATTGAAGAGCACCATCGCATTGCCACGTGGCGACACCTTCACGTCGTCCGCCGGATCATCCAGACCATCGACCATGCTCGTGAAAGCCGCGAGATGTCCGCCCGCCGATCCGCCTGACGCAGCGATGCGCTGCGGATCAATGCCGAGTTCCGCTGAGTGGCCACGCACCCAACGCATGGCCGACTTCGCGTCATTGCAGCACACCACGGGCGGCCCGCTGTCGCCTTTCGGGATCACGCGATACTCCACACGCACGCCCACCATGCCACGCGAGGCGAAATATTCGCTCTGCCCCTGGAACTGCACCGCCGATCCACCCACCCAGCCGCCGCCGAAGAAGAACACAATCGCCGGGCGATTGTCCGTTGCCTTCCAATCGGCGGGCTTCTCGATGATGAGCTTCAGCTCGCGATCTCCGGCCTTTTTGTAAACGACCGTCTCGCTGGTGAAGTCAGCAGCATGGATGATGGTAGCTCCGAGGAGCAGCAGAGCGATGGATAGGAGGGTGGTCTTCATGAAGGTGGGGCAAGAACGATTCTAGAACGTCATCATTGCCTCTGAATTTGAAGCAATCCAACCAGCAACAGAACGAAGACATCGGCACAGAGAAAAAACCAAACATCTTGATCTTCCTCGCGTAGCCACCACCGTCAGGTCACCAACCCGTGCGGCTTTACCTCGACACCTGCAGCCTCAATCGTCCTTGGGATGACCAGTCCCAAGTTCGCATTCATCTGGAGGCCGAGGCCGTCATTTACATTCTCGACGCCATCCGCCGGGGTGTGGACGAACTCGTCACCAGCGACTACCTGCTCGCCGAAATCCACGACATCAGTGATCCCGTGCGCCGTGCCGACGTGCTTGCCTTACTGGAGCCAGCCAGCCTGCATGTGCCGCAGCATCCCGTCATCGACACCCGCGCCTTGAGTTTTGCCACCTGGAGTATCAAGGGCTACGACGCCCTGCACCTCGCCGCCGCCGAGGCCGCGCAATGCGACTACCTGCTCACCACCGACGACCGCCTCCTGCGCCGTAGCCAACGCGCCGGTTCCGCCCTGCGCGTGAAAATCTTGAATCCCTTCGATTATCCGGCATGTTCCCCAACGCCATGACCACCCTGCACGAGATCAATGTCAAAGCCCAGCAAGTGCTCCGCACCGCGCTCGGTCCGGTGGACTACGCACGCTATCAGCAGCAGTTCAGTCTTGGCAGCGGCGACTACACGGCGGAGCGACAAGCAAGCGAGGAGCAAGAGACGGCCACCGTGAGCGCGAAGGTGGCGGAGATGAAAGCGGCAGGAGCGTTGATGAAGCCAGCTTCGACGAAGGTGCTACCGATGGGATCGTGAATGGCGAAAGTGAAGCAAGCATGATATCAGCCTTTGTAACCGGTCCCATCGCTACATCACTGAGTGGTTAGCCCTGAATGGCCGGACGTTGATGACCTTCGGTTCCTGTGTCTCAATAGCTGCCTCAGAAGTCGGCATGTTGACAACCAAACTTCGGCGACTGAAGTGACTACACCCGATGAGCCGCAAGTCGCCACTACCCTATCTACTACCGGAGGCTTCCATCGCTTGGGCCATTCGGCACATAGTCCGCTTTGGGGATACAGATATCCTGCCAATACCCGCAGACTACAAGGCTATCACGGCAGATTCCAGTAGGGTGGCAATTGAGCTCGGGAAGGTTTGCCTCGCTGACCATTATGCCAAGGTCCCCCGCAGGGTTGCAGTCATGCGTGCTCGCAGATGATGAGAAGCGACATTGGCTCGGAAGGTTTCAGAACTCGCGTGATGTCATTTTGGCCGCCTGTGTGGCCTACGCACGGAACAATCGACAGATGTAACCAAGCCTGTCGGTTACTTCGTTTCTTGCGTGATCTTCATCGGTCCGAAGGTGCTGCGTGCTCCCTTTGTGTAGTAGCCGAGGTAGCGCACTTCCTTGAGGTCGGCTGGCAAAGCTGTCTCCACCGTGGCATCGTCCACCACGAGCGTGACGATGTGGCGATCTACATCAATGGTGATGGCGGCATCGAACTTCGCATCCGCATCGAAGCCTGCCTTGATTGTCTTGCCTTGCTTCACCTGCGACCACGGGCCGCGGAAGATGCCGTGCTGATGCATGCCGATCATGGTGCCGGCCTTGATGAGCAAGTCGTTCTTCGGCTCGGCCCCGAAGGCGAGGCAGGCATTTCGTGTGCCGCCGCCTGCGCCTTGATAGGTGAGGTGGATCGTTGCCTGGTGCGTGATGGGCTGATCCAGTTGCTTCAAGGCAAAGCCCTCGCCCGTGCTGTGCATCACATAGCCCGCGTCCGTTTTGCCGATCTCCGCGCCTTCCACCACGGCAAACTCACCAGCGGCTGATGGCGCATCGAGCGGTGCCGTTTCATCGCTTGTCTTGGTGCGGCGTTTCTTCGCGGGCTTCTCGTCTTTGGCTTTGCCCTTCTCCCACACCGGCGCACCGACAGCCATCTCGGCCACCATGCGTGCCATCATTTCATGCATCTGCTTCACGCGCTCCGGTTCCTTCGCGGAGAGGTCGGTGGTTTCCTTCACGTCGTCCTTCAAATTGTAGAGTTCGAACTTGTCCATCGTCTCGCTTGCCAGAAGCTTCCAGTCGCCGTCACGCAGTGCGACGTGCATGCCGCCGGGTGCGGTGTAGTGCCAGAAGAGCGGCACCTTGCGATCAATCGCCTGAGCTTTGAACGCAGGCACGATGCTTGCGCCATCAATGACGCGATCCGCGGGCGGCTTCACACCCGTGACATCGCAGACGGTGGTGAAAATGTCCGAGCCGATCACCGGCTGATCGCAAGTGCTGCCAGGCTTGATGTGACCCGGCCAGCGCACCATGAACTGCTCGCGAATGCCGCCCTCGTAGAGCCAGCGCTTGCGGCCGCGCAGGCCGCCGGTGCTGCCACAGTTGCGCCTCGTCTCGCCATCGCCTTCGGGGCCGTTGTCGGCGGTGATGAAGACGATCGTATTGTCCGCTTCACCGGTTTCTTCAAGCGCCTTCATCAGCGTGCCAAACGCTTCATCCATCTGCGTCGCATCGCCATAAAACTGACGATGGCTTTCATCGGCATCGGGATAGAGCGCTTGAAACTTCGGGTCCGCCTCGATCGGCTGGTGCGTCTCGTGCGTGCAGATGTTGAGCAGAAACGGCATCTTTGGATCTCGATGATGCTTGAGGAATTCAATCGCTTCATTGACGACGATCTGCCCAGAGTAGCCCGTGAGCCTGCCCACCTCTTTGCCGTTGCGCACGAAGTTGTCAGGATCCTTGTGACTCGGGTGCGCATTGTTTTGCGTGGCAAACCACCAGTCGTAACCATGATCGCCCGGCTGCGGCTGATCGGGTGAGTTGAACCTGCCATTCAGATGCCACTTGCCGCTGTGACACGTCGCATAACCCGCGCCCTTCAGCAGCGTGGCAATGGTGATCTCCGACGAACGCAGATGCATGTCGCGTCCCTCCGGAATCCAATTGTAGACGCCGTTGCGATACGGCGTGCGCCCGGTCTGAATCGCCGAACGCGAAGGCGAGCACACCGCGCAGGCCGCATAGCCTTGTGTGAAGCGCATCCCCTCACGCGCGAACTTGTCGAGATTCGGCGACTTGATGATCTTGTTGCCGTAACAACCAAGATCGCCCCAGCCCATGTCATCCACGAGGAAGATGACGACATTCGGCTTGAGGTAGGCAGCGTGCAGCGCCGCAGATGAGACGAGCAGCAATGCTGCAATGGTGATGATGAAGTGTTTCATTGCTGGGCCTTCCTTTTGCGTTTCCTTCTCGCTGGCTGATCTTCCGAATCTTCGGCGGCTTTCGTTTTAGGGTTCATTTTCTCGAGCATCCTCGCGTCAGGCCCACCGCCAAACTGCTTCCAATAGAGCGCCTTCATCGGATTGATTTTAGGAGCATCGGTGACGACTTCGTTGACGAGCAAGGGCTGCACGTCGGCCCACCACTGGTCATAGGCGGTGCGCAACGTCGCGACCACATCAGGATGGTCTGCGATGACGTTCTTGGTTTCTCCGGGGTCCGCCTTGAGGTCGTAGAGTTCTTTGTTGTTCACCAAAGTGAAGCGCGCGCTCTGGATGGCGCACTTGGCGTATTTTGAGTCGGCGGCCTTGCCTTTTCCCCAGCGACCAACGTGATGCACGAGCGTGCGGTCAGGCCATTCGGCTTTCGGGTTCGTTAACAGCGGAAGCAGGCTGCGGCCTTCGACTTGTTGCTTCACCTCGTCGCTGAGTTGCGCGCCAGTGAGGTCGGCGAGTGTGGGGAAGATGTCGAGATGCGCACTCAGGGCATCGCATTCGGCCCCAGCAGGGACACCGCCGCCGGCCCAGCGGAAAAACGCGTCCGCGCGCGTGCCGCCTTGATACGGCGTGCCTTTGCCGCCGTGCAGTCCGGCATTGAAAATCTTCGTGCCCGCGGTGCCGCCATTGTCGCCAGTGAAGAAGATGACCAACGTGTTCTGCGCGATGCCCCAGTCATCGAGCTTCCGCAGGAGCACACCGAAGTTGGTGTCGATGTTTTCGATCATGCCGAAGAACTTGGCCGCGTCCTCACTGACACCGGGCTTGCCGCGATACTGCTTGTAATAGTCCTCGGGCAGGACGTGCGGACCGTGCGCGGCATTGAGCGGCAGATAGGTGAAGAACGGCTGCTTGCCCGAGCGCGCGCCATCCATCCACTTGATAGCCTGCGCGAAGAACAGATCGGTGCAGTAGCCCTTGGTCTTCTCAAACTTGCCGTTGTGCCACAGCGCGGGGTCGATGTTCGTGTTGCCCGGCGCGTCACCGCACGAACCGGGATAGGTTTGCCCAATGCCGCCTCCACCATGGATGTAGACCTCATCGAAGCCACGACTTTCCGGCCGATACGCATCTTCATCACCGAGATGCCACTTACCGAAGATGCCCGTGGTGTAGCCGACCGATTTCAGCATCTGCGGGAGCGTGTAGGTCTTCAGGCTCATGCGCTCGCGCTCCAGGATCGTATGTGTCACGCCATTCTTGAACTCATGCCGCCCGCTCATCAACGCGGAGCGACACGGCGAGCATGTGGGGCTCACATGAAACTGCGTGAACCGCAGGCTCTGGCTCTTGAAGGCATCCACCGATGGCGTATGGATCACCGGATTCCCCTGGCACGTGTAGTCGCCCAGGCCGACATCGTCTGGCATGACGAGGATGATGTTGGGCCGCATTGGTTCAGCGCGCGCAGATGTCAAAGCCGAGGCGCTTAGCCCCAGCAAAACAGCGACAAGGAAAGTGATGAGTGATTTCATGGCTGGCAAAGCGGGGTTCTATTTCTTCTTTTGCTTCTTCGGTGACTCTGCGCGCGGATAGCGAACGACCTCGACGTCATTGTTCTGTGTCGCGCCCGGGGTGCTGCGTCCGTCGGTGATGAGCTTCTCGAGCAGCGCTTTCATCTCAGCGACCTTCTCCGGCATTGTGGCGGCGAGATTCTTCGTTTCGCCGAGGTCGTCGGCCAGGTTGTAGAGCTGCACTGGCTGCGATTGATCTCCGCCACTGCCCCAGCCGCCAGAGCCGGGCGCGGGGATGTATTTCCATGAACCGCTGCGCACGGCGGGCACACCATTGATGGAGGCACTTACCGCGTTTTCGCGGATGGGTATGTCTTCGCCTTTCAGGAGCGGCATCAAGCTGAAACTATCCTCGCCTGCGTTGTCGGGCAGCTTGACGCAGAGGACATCGGCGAAAGTGCGCATCAGATCGGCTTGATACACGAGTTGGCCGCACGTGCTGCCCGACTTCACCACGCCGGGCCAGCGCACGATGAACGGCACGCGATGTCCACCTTCCCACGCGTCCGCCTTGTAGCCGCGCAACGGCCCGCTCGGATAGTGCCCTTTCGCTTCGAGGTCCTTCACGCCGATGTAGGGCGCGCAGCCGTTGTCGCTCGTGAATACGACGAGCGTGTTGTCTGCCGCGCCGCTCTTTTCGAGCGCATCGAGCACGCGACCGACGACTGCATCCGTCTCCATCACGAAATCGGCGAAGAGATTCAGTGCACTCTTGTCCTTCCACTCGGGATTCACCGCGAGCGGCGTGTGCGGCGCGGTGAGCGGCATGTAGATAAGAAACGGCTGCCTCTTCTCCACCGACTCGTTGAGAAACTGCGCGGCGCGAGTGCCGAGCGCCGGCAAAATGCCCGTGAGCTTCCAATCCTTCAGCGCAGGCCCTTGCTGGCTGGCCTGGTTGTTGCCCAGCAACTCGGGCGGCAAGAACTCGGTCGGAATGCCGAGCGTGCGGTCATTCTCAATGAAACAAAACGGCGGCCAGTTGGGGATGTCCGTGCCGAAGTAGAGATTGAATCCCCGCGTGCTGGGTCCGCCTGCGATGGGTTTGGAGAAAATATCCCGCCACGCAGCGATCTGCTCGTCCGTGGCCTTCGCGTTGTGCACCGCGGACTTCTTTGCGCCACGTGGTGCCTCGTCATCGGCGCGGGTCGCAGGCGAGAGCAACGGGCGTTGCTGTCTGCTCACGGGCCAGTCCCAGCCGAGATGCCACTTGCCAATGCACGCGGTCCGATAGCCTTGCTGTTTGGCGAGCGTGCCGATGGTCATCCGATCCGGCGTGATGAGCGGATCGCCGAATACGCCAACGATGCCGCGCTGCAACTTCGTCCGCCAATGATAGCGGCCTGTGAGCAACGTGTAGCGCGAGGGCGAGCACACACCCGACGACGAATGGCCGTCCGTGAACCGCATCCCTTGCGCCGCGAGCTTGTCGATGTTCGGCGTGGGAATCTTGCCGCGCTGGGGGTTGAAGCACTGCACATCGCCGTAGCCGAGGTCGTCGGCGAGGATGACGAGGATGTTCGGCTTATCGGCTGCCTGCAAAGCGGCGAGTGAGCCCAGAAGCAAGGCTGTGAGAAGTATCAGAGTGTGTTTCATATTCGCTCGATTGCTCGGTAAGGTTCGCGGTTTACCTGCCGGCTGGATAAGGCCGGTCACCGATGGTTCTCATCCATTCTGACAGGTTGTTGCGAAGCTGGCTGAGAACAGGCTGGAGTGCGGGATCGTCCCGACGGTTGGTGAGTTCAAAAGGATCGTCCTGCTGATCGAAGAGATATTCCTCATCGGTATCGCTCAGGATGAGCTTCCATCGCTCACCGCGCGCCATGCGGTGGCCTTCTCCGGCTTTGCCACCCACGCCGACGCATTCGCAGAACACGGTGTCTCGATGCGGTGTGGCGGGGTCCTTGATGAGTGGCAGCAACGATTTGCCCATTGGCGGCTGCGGAGGTGCGGAGGCTCCGGTGAGTTCCAGCACTGTCGGATATAGATCAAGCTCCGTGATCAGGGCGTCTGTTCTTTGTCCAGGCTTGATGCCCGCGCCGAACGCAAACATCGGCACACGCACCGATTCCTCGTGCATGGTGATCTTGTTGCCCAGCCCGTGGGAACCGAGATGGTAGCCGTTGTCAGACATGTAGAAGACGATGGTGTTCTTGAGCAGGCCAGTCTCGCGTAGAAGATCCGCGAAATGCCCCACCTGATCGTCCAGATGGCTGATAACAGCGTGGTAGGCGCGGGTGAAGGCGAGCATCGTAGCCTCATCCCGAGGCGGGCCCGCAGGCAGGCGGTCCATGTTGGCGCGATAGTTGGAGTCCCGATAGTAATGCTGGCCGGGTGTTCCCTGATTGTTGAGGCTGTCGCTTGTGGGCTCATTTCGGAAGTTCTTTGCGAGGTGAATGGAGCCTGCCGGATACAGATCGAGCCACTGCTTCTCCGGCAGCAATGGCACATGAGGCTGATGCGGTGCGAGCCAAAGGAAGAAAGGCTTGATCGCATCCTTCTGGGAGTTGATGAAGTCGGTGGCGCGTCTGAAAACCTCCACGTCATCATGACCGCCGATCTGATCGCCTTCAGCGAAGCCGTAGGTGCGGGGTTTGCCGAGGTGTGACTTACCGAACAATGCCGTGGTGTAACCTGCTTGATTCAGCCGACTCGGCAGCGTTTGATTCGCTTGGGGAGCACCCGTGAGGTAAGGCGCAAATGCCTTGTGATCCAAGGCACGCAATCCGTGCTGCTCGGGGAATCGGCCCGTCATCATCGAGGCACGGCTCGCCGCACAAATCGGACTCGCGACATAGCCGCGCTCAAAGGTGATCCCTCCCGCCGCCAGTGCATCGAGATGCGGTGTCTTCACTTCTGGGTTGTTATGGCCGATGCCGCGATACGTCTGATCGTCAGTGAAGATGACAATGATGTTGGGTCGCGGCTCGGCGGCTCCGCCGAAAGACGTCAAAAATGCGAAGCCGATCGACAGGAAGAATCGTGTGTTCATAAGACGAAAAGTTCGTCGAGGGCTGATCAATCAAAGGAAGGATTCGCCGCGAGCGCCATCTCGCGTGCTCGCTCAGAGTCAGACTTGCCTTCGGCGCTGGCCGTCTTCCCTTTCTTGGTCTTCTTCGTCTTCTTCGCTTCTTCAATCGAGAGATCGAACTCATTCTTCTGCGCGGCTCCCGGCGTGCTGCGGCCTTCGGAGATGTAGCGCTGTAGGAGCGCGGTGAGCTTGGTGGCGATCTCGGCTTGTTCGGCGAGCATGTCCTTAGTTTCGCTCAGGTCGGTGTCGAGGTTGTAGAGTTCGCGCTTGCCGTCCTTTTTGAAGATCATCTTCCACGGTCCCTGGCGCACGGCGAGATCTCCGGAGGAAGATTGATGAACCGTGCCTTCGCGCGTGGGCGCACTGCTCTTGCCGATCAAGGCAGGCAGCAGCGATACGCTGTCCTCGCCAGCATTCGGTGGAATGGTTGCACCCGTGAGTTCGGCAGCGGTGGCCATGAGGTCGTTGAGGCAGGCGGGATGATTCCAGGTCGAGCCAGGCTTTACCTTGCCAGGCCAGCGCGCGACGAAGGGCACGCGATGTCCGCCTTCATAGATGCTGCGCTTCGACTCACGCAGCGGCGCATACGCGCGATGCTCGGCACCGTTGTCGCTCGTGGCGATGAGAAGTGTGTTCTCAGCCAGATGGCTGCGCTCCAGTGCTTCCATCACCTTGCCCAGGAAGGCATCACCCTCGTAGAGCCAGTCGCCATACTTCGGATCCTTGCGCACCAGGTCCTGCGCACCGCTCTTGCCAATGAAATCCTTCGATGGCGCGATCGGCTCATGTGGGATGCCAAGCGGGTAGTAGAGGAAGAACGGCTCGTCGGCTTTGCGTTGACCGATCCACTCGACCACCTTCTTCGCGAGCAGCGGCTGATTCTCCTCTGGCTCGACATGCGCGATGACATGATCCTGCTCGATAAGGGTGCCGATGTTCCGTGCATGCGTGAAGCCGCAGAAGTAATCGAAGCCCAGCGCGTTCGGCCCGCCAGTCATCTTCGCGCCGATGGGCACTTCCTTCTCGCTGCCAGGCCTGCCTTCCACCCAGTCCATGCCGAGATGCCACTTGCCGATGCACGCGGTCGTGTAGCCCTGCGTTTTCAGCAACGACGCCACCGTGGTGCGGCTGGTGGGAATGATCGGTTTCGAGAAGGTGGTGAGCACGCCGAACTGCCCGATGCGCGACGGATACCGCCCGGTGAGCACGCCATAGCGCGTGGGCGTGCACACCGCCGCCGCCGTGTGCGCATCGGTGAAGCGCATGCCCTGTGTGGCGAGTTTGTCGAGGTTCGGCGTGCGCAGCGCGGACTTCGGATTGTAGCACTGCGGCTGGCCGTAGCCGAGATCGTCAAAGAGCACGAAGACGATGTTGGGCTTCGACGCATCCGCAGCCGATGCGATGTGCAATACCCCCACCGTGATGAGGGCAACCGTGAAAACGAGCGAGCGAGTCATGGCATTACTTCTTGGGAGATTCCGAGTCCTTCGGTGCTAACGCGCGCATCTCGGCGAGCTTGCCTGCGGCTTCGGGTTTCTCAGCCAGATTGGTCCACTCGTGCGGATCGGTGACGATGTCGTAGAGTTCCTCGCCGCCATCCTTGTAGTGGATGTAACGCCAGCGTTCGCCGCTGATGCTGTAGTTGCCGACTTGATCGAGGAATGACAACGCCACATGCGGCCACACGGCATCGGGTTGCTTCAACAAAGGCACGAGGCTGGGGCCGTCGTTGTCGGCTTTCGCGGGCAGACCGCTGAGTTCCGTGAGCGTGGGGAACAGGCTGAGCAGACTCACCGGTCGCGAGCACACCGAACCCGCGTGTGTGCCCTCTGGCAAACCCGGCGCGCCTTTGGGCACGCGAATCATCAGCGGCACGCGCGTGCACACACGCCAGCCGGTGAACTTCTGCCAGTGCTCCTTCTCGCCGAGGTGCCAGCCGTGATCGCTCCACAGCACAACGATGGTGTTGTCGCGATGCGGACTCTTTTCCAGCGCATCCAGCACGCGGCCCAGCATGGCATCCGCAAACGCGATCGACGCGAGGTAGCTGCGGATCGCGTTCTTCCACTGATGATGCTCCTGGATGTGCGCGAAGTAACGATTGCGCGCGAGTTTTTGAGCCAAAGGCGGCAGGTCATCCACATCGTCCACCTTCCAACCCGGCGGCAGCTGGATCTCCGACTCGGGCGGCACAAGGTCGAAATACTTCTGCGGCACAAACCACGGCTCGTGTGGACGATACAAACCGCACGCAAGGAAGAACGGCTTGTCATGCGGACGCGCGAGCTGCTCGCCGATCCACTTTGTGACCAGCCAGTCGCCCCCGAACTCCGCATCCGTCCCCTGCAACGCGCCCCAATCTGTCTCCACATACTGCCAGTCGCCCGCGCGTGGCAGACTCACCGGCCGCTTCGAGGGATACAGCGTGCGCGGGAACGGATCTTCCTTCGCGCCTTCCGGGAAGTAGTCATCCCACGAATCCGCATCAATGAAGTAGTGCAGGATCTTGCCCGAACCCGCCGACCAGTAGCCGTGCCGTGAAAAATACTTTGGCAGCAGCTCCGCGTTTGGCAGCACCTCGCGCATCTTCTGCGTGTTGCGATACAAGCCCGACGTGCTCGGCGACACACCGGTCATGATGGACGTGCGTGATGGATTACACGAAGGCGCGGCACAGTGCGCGTTGTCGAACAGCACCGCGCTC
>WBZU01002481.1_pt1 | contig 12720 bp, 18 predicted proteins | sample 5204311 | NCBI WGS metagenome assembly WBZU01 (sample SAMN12344359, study PRJNA552823) | activated sludge metagenome | biome: Activated sludge suspended growth; feature: Nitrification reactor; material: Wastewater; isolation source: activated sludge from nitrification reactor of wastewater...
CCCTTTGCCTTATTGCATCTTGTACAGCACGGGACGCAATTGTCGCCAGAATAGCCATCAGAATTTCTAACCCTGTCTATTCCGTTTGCGTAGATATACTCTCCGCTCCGATATTCATGTTTCTTTCTCTGCGGACTGATTCCGCAATAGTAACACTTGCTTTCGAAAATAGACTTTGCTTGATCGAAAGTTAACAAAAACTCAATCTTTCTAGCGCTAGCTCCTTTTATGTAAGAACTAAACATCCCAGAGAAACAGTCAGCCGTTTTTTTCCTTTCTAGGCCTCGATTACGATACATTCTAGGAACACATCCGCAACTGTTTACGCACCCGCGAGCAAGTCTTGTTCTGTACAGTTCTACCTCGTTTCCGCACTCGCAAAGACATCTCCATTTATCTCTAAGCTTTTTCAATCCGCATGGCTCAACAAGAGTAAGCTTGCCAACTATTGACCCTCTGCCGATTCCAGATCTAAGCTTTCTTTCCGATTTACATTTATCAGAACAGTATCTTCCTGACCTAATTTCAGAAATCGCCCCACTACATGTTCTGCAAATTGACAAAACTATCTCCTTCTAGCCCAAGGCATAAATCGCTTTGACTTGTTCTTTTTGGCATCCGTGTTAATTTTCCAGGCATTTCTGATCGCTTGCATTCTGGCATCGTCAATGTCCTGCATGCTGGTAATCGGTTTTTCTCCGGGCTTGGTGAACTTAGACCATCCCCTGAATGCCAAAAGCGTCATGTGTGCAACGTCAGGGGACTTAGAAGGCAAATTTCTGGCCCTTTCCCTTACCTCTTCGGTAACTCCGCCAGCGCCCTTTCTGTCAAGGACAACAATGCATCCTCTGGCGTTTTGGAAGAATATCGGTCTCCTAAGCTGATCTTTCAGGTTACAGTCAGGAGGGAATCCGGCAGCCCTGATTTCTTCGTCGGTGGGAAGGTCAACTTCGTCCTTGCGGAGCGCTTCCCTTAGCTCCCACCACATTTGGTCCTTGACTCTTTCGAAGCGTTCGGCCATGATGCTTGAGTCAGGCTTGTGAGAGAACTTGACACTTATGATTGAAGCCCTCTGCATCTTCTCTTCCTGAATAGAAACCGTTTTCTTTGTTACAAGAGAATACGTTGGGAACTTATCTCGTTCTTTGTGAAGCTGGACTGTTGGTCCGTCTCCAACGCCCGTAGCGTCGATGCATACGACTCTAATATCTGGCTCTCCATTAAGGATGTCGTGAACCAGTTGGACCGACTGCATGATGTCCTGACCCCTAATCCAGCATGCACGTCCACCTTTGACCTTTGGGAAGCTGATTTTTGCCCTATCACAGATAACCCCTCCAGAAACGTCTCCGCCTTCTCCTGCGATGTCAACCCCTAAAGCCTTTCCCCTGTAATCTTCGGCCCTACGCTTTTTCCCTCGCTCTTGGGCTCTTTCGATCCAAACCTCGTCTATTAGAGAGTCTTCAGAGTCTCCGGGGAACAATCCAAGAACTGTAGACCTGAACAGGCTATGATCTCTATTGCCTCCACATTTAGCAAGCTGGTCAGCAACCATGCTCCTGTTTGTGGCACCCTCAATGATCTCTTCGTTGTATATGAAGTTAGGGTGATTTTCGCAAGAGATCCTGATTACGTTCCAGAGCCCTTCGGTTTCAGACAGCTTCTTGATTGGAGCGTTCCTATCGTGCGGGTTCCCGGCTCCTACAATCCTTGCGTTCTCGTTAACGCAAACAACGTCGGCGGCCTGAAGAATACCTTCTGGGATGGCTCCGATTTCGTCAATTAGGATCGCAATGAGAGGATTGTGGCGACCCTGAATAGGAGCGGTAATATCTTCATTCCCGTCGCTTCTGACGGTGAACCCTGTCATAAAGTGCTTAGGCCCGAAAGAAGCCCTCATGTTGACATCCAGCCACCTTCCGCCCATACCCGGAGCGGCCTTCTTCCTAAACTCCCTAATCTGGCCCCAGAGAGCGTCCTGAAGCTGGACAAGGGTTGGGGCAGTAGTAAGCACCATGAAGCCTCTGTGGTACAACCAAAGGGCTACGATTGCCATGCAGAACGTCTTCCCGACAGCGTTTCCTGATAGCGCAACAGTTCTTTTGTTTGCCACTACCGAGTCAAAGAACTTCTTCTGGTCCGGGGTGTACCAAGGAAGACCTAGTTCAATCTGTCTTTTATTTGGCTTAATCCCCAGAACCTTCTCTGCAAACTCGATGGGATGATCGTATGAAAATCTCTCCCATGAATCTTCGTTAGCGGCCGGGAGAGACTCAACGTTGTCTCTTAGATTAAGAAGTTTTGGCTTTGGGATAGATAGAAGCAGATTTTCTAATCCTGCCCAATCTTCTTCCTCTAAAACGTTAACTAGCTGGTTCGATTCGTTCTGACTTGACATCTATGATTTCTGGCTTTCGCAGCATCCCCGCGAAGTCTGACGGCTTGACGCCGCTCTTTTTCAGGCCCGCGATGATGTTCTTTACAACCGCTGCCGTATCTTCTGTTCCTGTGCCCTTCGGGTCGAACGCTCCGTGGATTCTGGCAAGAGTTTCGGCGGCAGAGATCCTGACCTTTTTCTGCTTGATCTTAAGGTCGGCAATCTTTACCCTAGTGGTGGCAGCATCGAATGGGTTTTGAATGTCTTCAACAACGTCTTCGATCTTTTGAATCTCTTCGTCGTCTCCAGCGCCACGCATGTTCTCGGATAGAACCTTCTCTACCTCTGCGAACGTTGCAACTGCCGGGTCTTCTTTGTAGTACCCAGACTTCTTTAAGTATGCCGTTCTGGCAAGAACTACATCATTCGTTACGAACCTGTTGCCAAATCCGGGATTTTTACCCAGAGCCCGCTCTACAGCCCTCGGGCTGGAGGTCTTTTGGTACTCAATTATCCCAAGGTCAATTTCTTCCTTGGTGAGACCGAGCGTAACGAATTCAGATACGAGTGAAGTGTTCAGGCTTTACTTTGCTGTTCTAGCAAGTTCAAGAGCGATTTCTTGAAGCTTCTGTGTTACTTCTTCCAGCTTTTTAAGGGCTGCATATAGCTGCTCAGATTGATTTGCATGCTGAGCCTCAAGCGTATTTACCTTTAGAGCCAGAGAGTCAATCTCTTTGATCTTTGGTACAAGACTCTCAAGGGTTGCAATCTTCCGAAGATTGTCTTCCGACTTCGCTAATTGCTCTGCCGCAGACTTCCTAAGATCAGAAACCTGAGATTTCATGGCTCCCCAAGTGGAAAGAGCCCCGACGAGAAGTAGTCCTATCTCGAAGGCTAGCTTCTCGAAGTCCATGATTATTTTACCGTAGCCTCGAAGGCAGCGTCAAACTTTACGATCTTGTCTCCAGAAGGCACCGACAGGTTTGCCCTAACAATGCAATGATCGCCTACACGAGTAGATGCGACTAGGATGGGTATGTAGCTATTTACTGTTCCGCTAAGTGAACATACGGAAGTAGAAGTAATCGAAACCTTTACTGTCTCTACAGACCACGACGGGAAACGAGTCTTGTTGCATGACTTAGGAACTTCAGCATCTCCCTTGTACGGAGTGAAGTCTAGTTGGCGAGAAGTCCCAGAGGAGATGTCTTTGTCCTCGCTAGGCGAAGAGTGGAACTTCAGTTCTGCCACGGTAGGCATGCAAGGATCGTCTGGAGTGGCAGACGGGGACGAGGCCGGGCTAGGACTTTCCGAAGCCGACGGAACCGCAGACGGACCTACATTTGATTGTCCGCCGTCACAATTAATTAGGCAAAAGTTCCCGTTGCAAGCGAACGAGAACACGCATAGCAATACTACGGCTATTAGATACTTTCTCATTTCTTGACTTTCTTTGCCATAGAAATCTGGCTTGAAGATGGTGTCGGGTCGAAAGAGCCGTCGCTCTCTATCTTTTCAAGAACTACAGACTTAACTTCATTTTTAGCAACAACTTCCTGCTTATCCTTCTGCTTGTCCCAAGGATATCTAACTTCTGCGTTAAGGGCACATCCGCTAGAAATAGCCACAGCAAGAAGCATGGCTGGTCCTGCGCTCTTTGAGAATTTTCCCATCGCCTTAAGCGTGCCTAAAGCAGAATAGACGATGTTCAAAATCACCTTCCACAAAGCAGGCTTTGGATTGATATTTGAGTCTATAACTGTTGCCATTTTGTCCTTTATCTCCAACTATCGCAGACTCCGCATCCGGCAGATAGTCCAGTAGCGGTACACACACCGTCAATCTGCGGCTGAGTCGCGACCTTGCAGAAGGCCTGCATGGCTGCGAAGTCGAGCTTGGCCTTCTGGCGAGCGAAACCGTCAAGCTCGCCCTTGACCATGTTCAGGTTGATGAAAAGTTCCCTGCCCGCGAGCGAGTTCGGGAAGATCCTGATGCCCAGACTGTTCGCCTCGATGAGGGTGCAGGATGCCCCCGAGGCAGGCTGGCCGGTCTGCGCTAGGGAAGCCGCGCACACGTCGGCCTGGGTGGCGTTGCTCGGAAGCCCAAAGCGCGTCACGAGCGCCTGGTTCGCAAGCTGTCGTCCGATGTCGAGCTTCGCCACGTTCGCAGGAAGCGAGATGGTGACGCTGTAGGTCTCCTGCGCCGAGGCCGAAACCGCGAGCAGGATGCAGAGGAGCTTGAGGAGGTTATTCATGGGGTTCCTTACTGGCAGAGGACGGCCCCGGGGCCGTGGTTGATGACTTCGATGTAGGCCGTGACGAGTGTCGGCGCGATGGTCGTGAAGACAGGAGTCACCTTGAGAGAGATCAGCGACGATGCGCCCGTCAGAGTGAACCCGATTGTGGCCGATCCAGCGCCCGCGCTAGCCGACGCCGAGGAAGCGGTGATCGTCGGAGTCGAAACGGTAAACGTCCCGGCCTTGTTCGTCCAAGAAAACGTTGCGCTCTGAGTCTCACCGGCGAAGTCCGTGGTTCCGTTGTTCGCCATGACGGAGATATGGACTTCTCCGCCCCCTAGTGTGTTCGACGCCGCGCCGATAGTAGCGAGAGTTGTGGTCGTAGCCGACGTGTTGCTCAGGATCTTAGTCTCGCATACCGTCACTCGGTTCTGCGAGGTCTGCGCAGTTGTTCCAGTGGCGAGAGCGATTGGGGCGTTCAAGTTCAGCTGAGAACCAGCGCCAGCGCCTGTTCCGTTTCCAGAAGCAAGAGTCAGATTCGCGCCGATCCTGTCTGTGCCGGTGATGCCGTCGTGGGCCTTGAGGGTCTGGTTGGTGGGAGCGCCGTTGACGTCAGCGCCCAGCTGGATGGCTGCCGCGCCATCTCTGGCAAAGAATGCATCCGGCAACCCGGTGGTGTTGTAGGTCCCAGACTGGAATCCAATTTGAGCTGATGAGCCCATCTTCAAAATGTTGCTTGAGTCTAGACCAATGCAAATCGTAGATAACGACTCGCAAATTTGAGTCACTGCATTTGTGTTGCTCCTGCTCAAACCAGACGAGCTTTGAGAAGTGAAGCCGAATCCGGTATCGGGGCCGGAGTATTTACCCGTTCCGGTTATTTGTCCACCGTCAGTGATGGTGAAGACCGCGGTCTGGTTGTCCCGCGCCTCGAAGATGTTCGCGGCGACGACTCCGTTGTCGATCATCAATGCCGCGCTGGCGTTCGGAAGCGATAGGGTTCCGAGGGTGAAATACCCTCCTACTCGGTAGGTGCCTGCGTTTGCTTCGCCGCGTACTGCTGTACTGGAACTGGCATTCCCTGACGCTACGAAATACCCTGCGGTGCTGCCCTGACCTGTTGCTCCGTTCTCTCCCCACACAGCCGCTGTGATGTTTGCAGTCGCTCCGCTTCCGGTAGCTACCGCCCGCACAACAGCCTGCTGCCTTGAGTCGTCATCGAAGGCAATCGTGGCGTAGATCGCACTGGTTGCCGCACTCAGCGTCCCCGGAAACGTCCCCGTGATGTTCAGGAAGTTGCTCGTGGCCGAGGAGCCGCTGATCGTCGCGTTGATCTGCGTGATCGCATTGCCAGCCGTGCTGACATTGGAGTTCTGAGCCGCTTGAGCGCACCTCAGCGCTCCGAGGGAGTCGATGTAGACCAGCGAGTAGGCCGTGCATCCGGAGATGACAGTTCCGTTCGATGTGGCCGTGCCTCCGCCTCCAAGTGTACCAAACGGAACTACTTGTGCATTTGCGGATACCGAGAATGCGGCCAGAACAGCCGATAGAAGAAACTTTCTCACTTACGAGATACCAGAGATTGAAACGCTCAGATAGTCAGCAGCGCCAGTGTCCGTACCAGACAAAGACCCTCCAACCCTACACTGAGCGAACCCGTCAATTGTAGTTGCCGCGAAAAAACCAAGAACTCCTGTTGCATATCCATAATATGTCGCTGTCACAGACGGAGGAGTAACTGACGGAACCATTTGTACCCACGGAGATCCCTGAGAAGTTCTGCACTGGATTCTTGCCTGAAGGTTTCCGGAAGACATAGAACTTTGGCTGATGAAAACTTCGATTACCTTGTTTCTGATTTTGCTTAGATCAATTACTCCGTCGTTGATCCCTGTTCCGCAGCTTCTTTTCCTATATGAGAACGAGGCGTTTGTGAGCGTCACTGAAGCAAACATTGAGCCAGTAGCATTGTTGATCCCTGCTACGGTAATGCTCGTCGAAGACGACCTTGTAGCCACTACAAGCCTATAGGCCACTCCATCCGAGTTTGTTACCAGAAGCTGATCTCCGACAGCAACGTTAAGGAACGGAGCCCCAGAAACGGCAGTAACCGTAAGAGACGCAGCGGCCTGAATCTTATCTCCTACTGGATGCGGCTGAACATACGAGTCTAGGACGCAGAACGTTTCGGCTCCTTCATCTACGTCAACAAGATATGATGCGTCAAAACTGACAGGGTTAACCGCCTGTGCGTAAACAGCAGGAGTAAATGCCAGAACTAGCAGGGTTACAATGATCCTACTTACCTTTTTCATTTGGAACCTCAATAGCCGAAAATGTTTCACTGAATCCTGCCTGCTCTGGGTACGTGGCCCTTATCGCCCTTGGGTGTGACCCCGGAACAATTTTTCTAAGGTGCGCCGCTACCTGCTTTGCCTGCTTAAGTGACTTGAACCTGAGAGCGTCAGAGCAATACTTTGCCATCGTGCTACAGAACCGGCTTCCGTTCCATACCCAATTGTCAGAGTTTTTGATTATCGCGTCTCTATTAGACGGGTTTAGGAATTTCCTACCAGCGGTCATTTAAGACTTTTGACTGTCCTTGTGTTCAAAGTAGCTCCAAGCTACTACCAAAAGAGCGGTAACGTCCGCTCCCTTGTCCAGCCATGCAGACAAAGAGTCTGCCAAGCTTGCCGACGCTGCTACCCAAGAGCCAACGTCTACCGAACAAACCGCTCCGGCCAAATCAGCAAAAGGCTGACATACGCCCATGATTACTCCGGCTACTGCGGCTACTGAAAGCTTTACAGTAAGAGCAAGCATGGCAACGTAACGCCTAGCTCCGGGAGACGTGGCGAGCCATCTGGCGAAGCGTCCCAAGAACGGGATAGCATTCACCAGCCTAGACGCCACGAACTTCCGGAACAGGTTTAGCATGTTATTGCCTTGCTAGTTAAGAACTTAGATTACGAAGTTGGAGCAATGAATGTGCGTCCGAACACCGTGCAGCGAACCACACCAGCGCCGGGGTTGGCGTTCATTGTAAGACGAAGTTTTGCGTCTGCCGACTGTACTGGTCCGTTTGCGGCGGCGGCACCGTCAGGGTTCCACTGCCTAAGGCCTACGATTGTCGCACCGGCTGTCATTACAGCAGATGTAGCAGAGAAGCGACCAGCAGTTGTTGGGTCTGAAATCTGCCAAGAAACAGCAGTTGTGATTGTAGTAGTTACACGGCAAACAACAGAGTCAATCAGTGAGTTCGCGTGCAGCAAGTTCCCAACAGAGTCTGTAGTCGCTGCACCTGTAGCAAGCGTAATCAATTCAGAATCCTGATAAGGAACTACCTGAGCCCCGTTAGCAGAAAGAAGAGCAGATGCGTTGCATGATGCGTTAGCAGAACGTGTAAACTGTTCCCCTACATTCTGACCGATAAATGTCGAGTCAGAGTTATTTTGCCTCTGATTGAACGCGAAAACCCTGTAAGATGCTGTAGTGTTCGCTGCCGTAATCAAACCAAGTGTGCTTAGGCCACCACGAGAAACAAACGAAACAGTTTCGCACTGGTTGATAACGATTGTAGTTCCAGCAGCCGCAGTAGCTACTGCGTTAAGAGCAAGGTACAGAGATGCGCTTCCGTCATTGCTTACAACTACCTGAACTGGATTTGCCGGAGACAGTGTTACGACCGTATTTGTAGACGTGGCTGTCCCTGCGGCAGAGAAAACCGACTGTGCGCTAGCTGGTACAGCCAGAGCAGCAACGATTGCAAGAGCAAGAACGCCCTTTAGTGTACGAGTCAATGTCATTTTACTTTTCCTTGTTAGAACGGGGCTTATCCCCTGTGGATGCTTTTGGCTTTTTAGGAGCAGGAGCCTCCACAGGCTTCCCTCCGTCAGAACCGTTGGACAGTTCAAACTTAACGATCTTTGCAAAATCCCGGCCAGCGGCCAAGAAATGTCGGGCGCTCTCAAGCGCAGCGACCGCAAGATGGGTCTCTCCGCGAGATGGGTCAAATGAGAGTAGGTGGTCTTCAACCGCAGCTATTACAGCTTCAGGAGTCACACCAACGTCTCTTGCCGGAGTTCGGAACACAAGCGAGCCTACTACATCGGCTCCAACTCGGAAGTTGAAGTCTCCGTCTACCTCGCTAACAGACACGGATCTGTTTACGTCGTGTCGGTCGAGATGGCCGATTACTTCTCTTGGTTCTTTGCTCATTCGTTTCGTCCTCAGTTACTTCTTATCACCGACGAAACGCAACGGAGTAACTATTCAGACGAAACCTTTCGAATTTTCTTTGTATGCCAAGACTTACAAAAAGTACACTTGTAGGCTAGTCGCTTCTTGAATACAGCAGAAACCTCTGCTTCGGCCCTAGTCATAGGCTTCTTAAGGCCGCAGGTCTTTTCCCACGATCTCACAGGATAGATACCAACGCAATTGACCAGTTACCGTCAAAGTGCGGTTTTGCCAAAATTGCTATCTTGGTCGGCCCGAATAGTTCATAGACCTTCGAAAAGGACGGGATTTCCTCGTACTTGCATCGTCCAAGTACAGAAATCTGAGACCCGCCGTCGATATGCTTAGAAACCTCTACCGACCCTTCTATCAGGGTCAAGGCGAAGTCTTCAAGGTTTTCTAGATTCACTTAATGAGCGTGATTGCAAACAGATTCAGCCTGCGCACCGGCATAGTGACTAGACATATAGTACGGCTGGTTCCACGGCTGCCATTCCCAGTATGGCTTGTAATGTCCGTTGCTTCTTCCGCATGTTGGGCAGTAGCCGCAATGCGGACATCCATTTGGATAGTAAGATCCACCCCATCCGTTTACCGAATAGGACTTATTCTTTTCCTGCAAATCCTTGAAGTCGTTAGGATCAAATTTCAATGTACTACTAGAAGCCCCGACTTCTTTAGCCTGAGACCCGTTAAACGGATATGATCCAACAAATTGAGCAGAAGTTTGACCAGAAGAAAGCATTAGTTTACCCTTGAAATTCCAGCTAGAAGTTGAAGATGTCGAATTGCTTCGTAGTTTTTGTTCATCAGAGTAGCAGCAGAAACGAATCTGTGCTTGGCGTTAGGAACAGCTACTTTAGACAAGTCGGCCCTATTAGCCAGCCTAGAGAACGCGGAGCCAAGATCGGTCGCAACTCCGACCGCAAGATCAAGCTTGGCAAGATTCTTTTTATCGAGACCCAACTCCTGAGTCAAGAGAAGAACAGCAGACTCAAACGCGAGAAGCGTATTACCTACCATTGTGCAAGTAGGACAGTTTGGATTCGAACAGGCGTCTTCCGGAGAAGACTGGACTACCTCTGCAATTTCGGTCTTGGGTGCGTTTTCATCCATTGCTGAAAACACTAACACAAGTGAAACCTATTGTCAACTGGAGATCTCATTGCCATTTCCTTTTGCCATCGCTATAGATAACAATAACCAAGTAAGTATTGTGTATAATTACCTAAATAGTAAATACTTACTTCTACGTACAAAGGTACTTTATTTATACTTTATAGCGCACGCGCACGCGCGTAGCAAAATCCATGCCATCAATGCAATAAACTAGACTTTATGGCCTAACCATCCGCCACAAGCCAATTATCACTGATATGTACTTTTTTCCACATGTCTAAAAGTACATATTGACCATAAAATGTGAGTGTGATATTATTGGATAGTGTTCAAGGCGAAGACATGGAGGCAGAGATCTAAGAAAGAGCGCAAGGCTTTACTTGAGATTTCCGCCCGCACAAAGAGTGAAATAAGACGGATCAAAAAGAGCCCGTGCGCCGATTGCGGTAATAGTTTTAACCCAGAAAGTATGGACTTTGACCACGTTCGGGGAACAAAGCTAAATAGCGTATCTAGAATTTCTGTTTTGAGTTCGGCCCTAGAAGAGATCAAGAAGTGCGAATTGGTTTGCTCTAATTGCCATCGCGTTAGAACTAGGAAAAGGGCGATAGAGGCCAGTTCTAATAAAGCTAGACAAAGAGACAGGATAGATTCTCTTTGCAAATCATTTATGCTGGAAAATGATGAAAATAAAGCAAATCAACTTCCTATCTGGTACTCAGAAAGGCCAAGCACTGCCTAAAATCCTACTTGACTTGTCTCCTAGGTCGTGCTACGGTGTTCCACGTGAAACTTATAGCCCTTCCCGTCAGGATCGAATGGGTCACTCAAAACGATCAGAAAGTTCCCGGATTCGTATGTACGAGATGTCTAAAAATCCCATCAAAATGCGGCTGCGATGCTATTTTTGTAGATTCTTGGGCTTCACAAGTCTATTCACGCGATTTTTTTGATACGTGGAGACTGCGTAAGATTTGAAGCCGGATGCAATAATCGTGCCAACATTGAGGCTGTACGATATCAAGCCGTGGGCTTTCTTTCCAGAGCTTAGGTACGAGCTTTCTAACGGAAGAACGCTTTGTAGGCCATGCCACGACAAGACCAAAATTGCGTATACGAAAATGAGAGAGATGTATGGCGTTAAAGCGTAGTTACATCAAAAGAAAAGCGAAGCCTAAAAAAAGACAGAAGTCAGAATTGGCTCTATTCAAAAAGAAGCTATGGAAGAAGTTCGCTGATTTCGTAAAGAAAAGAGACGGCAATACGTGTTTCTCATGTGGGAAAACGCCACTAATTGGGAACGACTGGCACGCCGCTCATTGCTTTTCTGCCGGTAAGTACCCGGCCTTGCGATGGAGGCTTGACAATGTTTTCAGCGGCTGTGCTAAATGTAACATCTTCCTAAAGGGAAACTACGTGGAATTCCATGCACGGTACAAGGAGCGTTTCGGTCAAGAGAAGTACGACGAGCTATTCAGCCGACGAAACAATGTAAAGCAGTGGCGCTTAGAAGACCTTAAAGAAGTCGAAAGGATGATTGATGGGAACGATCAAGTGCAAGTCGTGTGAAGATCATAAACTTGTTTTTGTCTTTGGGTCGAATGAGGCCGGGATTCACGGAGCAGGCGCGGCAAAGCACGCATATGAGTTCCACGCAGCAGAGCATGGATTAGGGTTTGGCCCTCAGGCAGAGGGGTCCGATGATCCAGACAGGAATGCTTATTCTTTTTCCATCCCTACTAAGGATAAGCAGATAAATACGTTGCCGCTTGATAAGATCGAAGAATACGTCAAGCGTTTTATCGGGTACGCTATTTATCATCCAGATTTCACATTTAACATAACTCGCATCGGCTGTGGGCTGGCTGGATACAGGGACGAAGATATCGCCCCTATGTTCAGGAGCGCTCCGTCTAACTGTATTCTCCCTGAAGAATTCAAGAAAATCCTTGACAAAGAGACCAAAGTTTAGTAGAGTTCTTGCGTTGGCGGCGTAGAGTAAACGAGTTCATCAATTAACCTTTTAATTAACTAGCACTTCAATGTGCGCTCTCGTTCTCGCTTGTTCCCCAACATTTTAACAGAAAGAGAAACCAGTGCCAAAGACAAACCTTATCGCTCTTGTAATCGACCAGTCGTCTTCGATGTCGCATCTCAGACAAGACCTTAAAGAGCGTACAAACAAGCTGATTGCGGACATCAGGGCTCGCAAAGATCAGGATAACAGGGTCGGAGTGTACGTCTTTTCTGATACCGTTGATGGCCCGCTAAAGGAATATCCAGCTACGTTCAAGAATGGAAACACTGCCCTTCTTGATGCAGTTGGAATGGCGATTGACGGCCTGAGTTCGCATACCCTGAGAGCGTTCCCTTGGGAAAAGGAATCAGACGTTGCCAAGCTTGTTATCGTGCTGACAGACGGAGAAGAGAATTGCTCTGTCAGGTATGGTAACAGGTGGGACTCTCGCGGAAGGGCTGAGTTCAAGGCGCTCCTGGCTCGCAAGCAGGCCGAAGGAGACTGGACGTTCGCGTTCCAGCTTCCTTTCGGAAAGGCCGACTCATTCAGCAGAGAGTTCGGGGTTCCAAGAGAGAACTGCACCGAGTGGGAAGCTACTCATAAGGACTTCGAAAGGACTTCTGGGCATACCATGAGCAGCATGTTCAGCTTCTATGCCTCTCGTTCGCTTGGAGAGAAGTCTGTTCGGTCGTTCTACAGCGCTACTACCGATCTTTCTGGAGTAAAGCCTGT
>WBZU01002153.1_pt2 | contig 12715 bp, 10 predicted proteins | sample 5204311 | NCBI WGS metagenome assembly WBZU01 (sample SAMN12344359, study PRJNA552823) | activated sludge metagenome | biome: Activated sludge suspended growth; feature: Nitrification reactor; material: Wastewater; isolation source: activated sludge from nitrification reactor of wastewater...
ATCCTAGCGCTGAGCCAAGCACCTGTCGGACAAACACCTTCGTTCATGCAAAAAGAAGCGTACGCGGATTTTCGTTTATCATCAACGCTCGTCGCTTATGGCCAATTGCGACACACGTTCGTCCTGCTCTCGGGTCAAGGTTACGACGCGTATGGTTGCGCCATTCCCGAAGCTTACGTGGAACCGGTTGCGCCGTTGTATGCAGCTTTGTTACAGCATGTCAAACGATTGCAATCAGTTTCCGGCGGGAGTTTCTCAGGTTTGTCTCGAGTCCTCACGACATTGTCGAACATCACGAAAACAGAGCTCGGTCGAGGCCTCCCGACGAAAGATCAATCGCAATGGCTGGGCATGGTCGCGGAATACGTGCCCCAAGGAGGGTACGGGGACAGCGGCGAACCGCCGAAATGGACGGGTTGGTATTTCGATATGTTCGAAGATCGCGAACAGGGAGCAACGAAAGCCGCGGACTTCATTGCCGACTATTTTACATTGACAAACACAAATCAAATCGCCTACATCGGAGCCGACGGCCCGCGCCTCGGAGTGTTTGTCGTGGACTCCGGCGGCGAACCTCGCGCGTTCGTGGGCCCGGTCGCCCACGGGTACGAACTCGAATCGCCCCTGACCGAACGTCTCGACGATGCGGAAGCTCGCACAGCACCGAATAAACAATCGCTCTTTCGCGACACATTCGCCATAAAACCGCAACCCGAACCTCGACTGGGACTCGGGTTTACCATGTACGCTTGTTACCCGGATGGAAAACTCGAAATGCGTGTCGTTGCGGCATCGGACAAACCTGTTGGTCCGGTGTCGATCACACTCCGCGATCATCACGCAGATCCCTTGGCCCCATCGTTGACCCGCGATGTGCAGGACGATCTCGTCGTATTTCCGTTCCGTTTTCCTGAGGTTTCAGAAGAAAAACCGACTTCGTCCCGCAAACCCGACGAAGAAACGTACGTGCCCCGGAAAATCCGTTACCTGGTCGAAGCAATGCACGTGCGTATCGAAAACCTCGAGCTCTCCGGCCAAGGCTCCGGTTCTTACGATTGGTTCACGAGTCCCAGCGTTTTCTGGGGCAAAGATTATGACGAAACTCTGCCCCGCCGCGAAACGGGCGCAGTCAATACGTTCGTCATCGGCGAGGATTGAGCCGGGGCTTCACCCCGGACCCGACCAGGGACTATCCGTCCCTGGACCCGGACCAGCGAGCGCTGGACCAATACGTTTCGTGTGCTTCGCACCCGAAACGACCAGGTTTATGTCTGCTATTGCCTCCTGAAACCTGTTTGGTTTGTCCGCAGGACAAACCAATACAAGGGTCAAGGGCCTGGGCCCTTGCGCGGGTCCCGGGGCGCGGAGCCCCGGGTGGGTCCGGGTGAAACCCGGCTCCTACGCGCTCAATTCATTGCGTACAGGCGAGGTAGATGCGGAGCGATTCCGCTTCGGCGTCGGTGAGTTTGCCTGAGGGAGGCATCGCCCCTTCGTCCACTTCCGAATACATTTCGAGAGCGTGCGCTTTTACTTCCGCTTCCGACGAGAAATCCAGACCTTCCGCGGGATTCGGGCTGTTATGGCAACCCGCCGTCGCACACCTCGCTTTGACGAGGTCATTACCCGCCTGCTTTTGAGCGGCGGCGCTGGCGTCCGTAGGGCATTCGCCAAGATCTGCTCCGCATCCAGCAAAGCCCAGGGCAGCAATCGTTGCAAAAGCAAGAATCGACAAGACGCGTTTCGTTTGCATGAACATGTTTCGACCTTTTCCGTGAGAGTGCTACAAGCAACCCCCCGCAACCGCGAGCGTACACTACGTGGAAGAGAAATTCCACGTCGATTTCGATTCACGGCACACCTTCGACGCAATGGACTTCTCCACCACCGCCTGGACCCGGTCCCGGCCCTTTTCGACCTCCGGGAGGCGGCGGACGCGCCTCAATGGCCTCCTGCGTATCGAGCGTTTTGCAAATCGCCAGCGACAATGCATCATGTTGCGTAACATCCGTCGGATCGAGCACCACATCGCTCGCGTCTTTGAACCACGACGATGTATCCACCGTCATTGCAATCGAAAGGGGCTTGGATGCATCAACCTCCACTTCTCCGTCGGTTCCTTGCTCCGCCAACCAATGCCCGGCAAAGGTGAATTCCTTGCCCTTGTACAGACCATCCACGAGAAGCGACGCGCCGCTCGATCGGAAATCGGCAAATTCATCCCCGCTCGCATCCTGCCCTTGATCGATGGGCATGATTTCAATTTCCGCCCCACCATACGTGCCACTCGGCAATTCACCCAAATCGAATTCCCGATGCGCTCCATTGGCGATCTCGTCCGCCGTCAAATCAACGACGTTCGGCCCGATATCCGTTTCATCGGACATGCAGCCCCGCCCGGCATAACCGATTTTCGCGTGCGCCACGAGGAGCCGGACTCGCGTCACTTCAAGATCCCGGTTCGTTGTCGGAAAATCCGTGGGATCCAAATCCGACGAAGCGACTTTCAACGGAGCAACATCCACTCCAAGTTTGACTTGTCCCGACGAACACCCCGCCAAGGCAAAAAGTGCCGCACCCACGATGAAAATTCGTTTCATGGTCCAAACTCCTTCTTACTGTCCGACCAACCTCTGCTCCCCCTTGCCCGGCCAAGAAAGAACCCTTCGCAAATTTTTTTCTTTTTTCATTTCGTCTTCGAGTTGCCCGACCTACAACGCCCGCTTGACTCCCGCGCTCACACGTGTGAACCTGGCGCACACCCATGCCCGACGCTTGGATCCTCCCGAAAAACGGCCAAAGCACCTTATGGGTTCGTTCAGACGCAACCCATTATCGTCACGCCGACCGAACGCTCGTGGAAAAAGGCCCCGTGGCCATGCCGCCTCAGTCGCCGCATTGGTTCGACCCGGCGCAGGACATTTTGGTGTATGCCGACAAAGGCCGTCTGCATATCGTGCGCGGATTGTCACAACAAACCAAACCCGAAATTGTAAAGCTTCCCGGAACGCCGGCCATTCACGCGTTGTTCGTCGTCGATGACGTGGTGTTTGTCGGATCGGACTCGGGCAAGAACATGCTGGGGTATGTCGATTTGCGCGGCCCATTGCAATGGCGATCCATTCCGGTGGCTCGTGAAATCAACTGGACCGGCAAAGGTATCGACGGATTCGCTCGACGCGGTTCGAAACTCGTGGCGATCGACGACATCGTGCTGCCTCGTTATTTGTTCTTGCTCGATATATCCGATCCACGAAATCCTCGAGCTCTCGAACATCGAGATTTGCCCGCGCACAGTTCGGGCGAACGGATTCGCTCCGTCGTATCGAATGACGACATCGTGGTCATGTTATCGAGCTCCGGCAATCACGGCGCCGCATCGCTGCATATCGCATTTTACGACCTCGAATCACTCGCTGAATACGCCACGCTCACGGTGCAGCACATTCACAGTTTTCGCCGTTGGAGCTCGAGTTCGTATGAATTCCACAAGCTCGCCTTGATCGATCAAACGCTGGTTATCGCCGCAGACAACGACGGCCTCGCGCTTCTGCCCGTACCGCCCATCCCCTCGGAGAAACCACAAACAGACACCAAAACACACGTCGATCCGGAAACAGGCGTGAAATACTCATTTCTTGCGCACGCTCCACCCCTGGCCGAACAACGCTTACAGTTTGTCAAAGTAGAACAAGGTCCCGTCGTCGATGTGGTTGCCTTGGACAAACATACGGCCGGCGCGATCGTCAGTCGCCCGGGGAAAGGTTTCTTTCGACGCGACTCGTTGGATTCGGTGTGGGTAGCTCTGCCGCAGTCGGGAGATTCGTAATTTTATCGCGGAGAAAACCCATTGCAACCCCGGACGAAGTCGTGGTAACCTGAAAAAATGCTCCGTCGCCTGATCTTTGCTTCCGCCATCCTTTTGTACGGTAACGAAACATTTGCGAAAGACGTTCCCGCCGATCCGTCGAATTACTTCGGCCTTATCGGATCGCTCCAACCGGGCGATCGTTTGGTGCTGGCCGCGGGAACCTACACGCAAGGTTTGCCCATTACGGGACTCAATGGCACCGACGCCGCATGGATCACAATCACCGGTCCAACGTCGGGTGCGCCCGCGATTTTCGAAGGCAACCCTTGCTGCAATACCGTGGAGCTCGTCAATGCCTCGTATATCGCCGTCGAACACATCACGGTCGACGCCAAAGGTATCGACGGACCTTTTGGCGTAAGCGCGAAAAACAGCTCGAGCAACGTGGTGCATCACATTCGCATCGAAGGTTGCCGCTTCATCGGACACAACGCTTCTCAGCAAATGGTCGCCATTTCGACGAAGACCCCCACGTACGGGTGGATCATTCGCGGCAATGAAATCGAGGGCGCCGGAACGGGCATGTACTTGGGTAATTCCAATTATGCCGAACCGTTCGTCGGAGGCCTGATCGAATACAACCTGATCAAAAACACGATCGGGTACAACATGCAGATCAAAAACCAAAACGCGTGGATTTCTCATCCCGCGTTGCCCACGTCGGGCACTGCGCGCACGATTTTGCGGCACAACGTGTTCATCAAGGACGACACGCCGAGCCCCGATGGCGTCCGGCCCAATGTTTTTCTGGGCGGTCCTCCCCCGACCGGCCCCGGTGCGGATACCGTCGTCGAAGTGTACGGAAACCTCTTCGTACACAATGCCAATGAGTCGCTCATGCAAGCCACGGGACGCGTGTCCATCCACGACAACATTTTCATCGATGCTTCGGATGTGGCGATTCGCCTTCAAGCGCACGATGGTTTTCCGCTGCTTGGGGCCAAAGTCTACGATAACACGTTTTACATGGCAAAACGTGCCGTTTATCTCGGCGCGCAACCGACCGAAGGCGACCTCGTCACCGGCAACCTCGTGTTCGCCGATATGGCTTTCGACGGACCGTTTGCGGGTCTTGGGACAAACCTCGTCGATACCGCCGCAAATGCGGGCAATTATGTGAACAAACCGTCGATCGTGTTGGGCGACGCAGATCTTTATCCATTGGCGGGCAAAGTCGAAACCATGCCGCTCGATCCGGCACCATTCGGCGCGGACAATGATTACGCCTGCGACTTCAATGGTAGTTCTCGTAAAACCTTCACGCACCGGGGCGCTTATGCGGGCGACGGGACCAATCCCGGATGGAAATTGGCCGCGACACGTAAACCCGAAGTGGTTTGTCAAGCTTCGAGCGGCGCGGGAGGAGGCGCATCTTCGAGCAGCAGCGGAAGTGGAGCGGGCGGAAATGGCAGCGGCGGAGCCGGCGAAACCGGCGGCGCAGGAGGAAGCGGAGGGGGTGGCAATACGACGGAGCCGGGAGGGTGCGGCTGTCGTATGGCTTCGACAAACGGGTCGATGCCCATCACCATGGTCCTTGGTTATGCGGCCTTGCGTTATTTGCGCCGACGAAAAACATCCCCCACGCACGAGCGTTTGTCTTGACGCTTGAATCGAAAGGATTGCTCATGAATCGAACCATCGCAGCCATTCTTGTTGGTGTATCGTTCGCCGCCCTTCCCCTGGCCTGCTCGTCGACGACGGGCACATCGTCATCGAACAGCGGTGGCGCTGGAGGCTCGAATGCGGGCGGAAATGGCAATAGCAGCAGCGGCGGCCAAGGCGGAGACCTATTTCCGTCGGTCGCCGCATCTTCGAGCGGCAATGGCAGCAGCAGCGGATCGAATACCACCAGCTCCGGCTCGGTACTCGATGCGGGACTCGAAGATTTTTGCGCGGGCAATGGCGTGATTCCCATTCCGGGGACGAACGATTGCACGAGCGACATCGGCAAGAAGGTTTTTCTTTTCGCGATGTGCTCGTGCACGAGCATTACGTCGCAAAACACCGTCAACACCGATTCGGTCGACGCCGCCAAACCCGGAATGCCTTTGGCGGGTGGATCGGTGGGCGTCAACGGCAATTATACGTGCTCGGCCCCGAACGACATTCAAGGTGCTCTCATCGTCGGCGGCGCGTTTTCGGCTATGAACACGCACAACGTCGTACAAAACATGACGATTGCGACCACCTCGCTCGTAGGCGCACCCGCAACGGCGAAAAGCGATGCCTACTTGGGCGCGGAAGTCACGGGCCCGCCGAAAAACTTAACCATTTCCGGCAAAATGTATACACCGCTCACGTCCAACGTGAATCAAGTCAATGGTCTCGGCGGCTTCTCCATTACGCCGGTCAACGTGGCCCCGCCGTGCGATTGCACAGAACAAGTGGATATCGCAGGAATCGTCGATGCGTTCAAAGGGACAAACGACAACTTGACGAACATGATCCTGACGGACGCTTTGACAACAATGCCGAATTATCCCAAAGACATCACGATACCTTGCGGGAGATACTTCTTCGACGGCATCGAAGTCAACAATCCGGTCACCTTGCATTTGACAGGACGAACCGTGATCGCCATCGGCGGCAACATCAATGTCTCCGGGCCGCTCAATATCGAATTGGCCGAAGGCGCGGAACTCGACATGTTCGTCACCGGAACGGTATTCCTGAACAACCTCGCCTCGATCGGATCCAAAACATCCCCGAAGTCGACGCGCATTTACATCGCGGGCAACGACGTCACGATGACCGGACAGCTGACCTTGTCGGCGAACTTTTACCTGCCAAACGCCGTTTTCAACATCACGAACGATCTCGAGATGTGGGGAGCGTTGTTTGCAAAGCAAATTAGTTCGTCGGGCAAAGTCAAAGTGCATTACGACGAAGGGATCCTCAAGATTCCCGGGTGCCAAGGCGGCGACGAACCGTGCAAGGATTGCGGCGATTGCGTCAATCCAAACCCGTCTTGCGGAGCCGACGGCACGTGCGGCCCGTGCACGAAGAACGAAGAATGCTGCGCGCCGCTCATTTGTAATGCCATCGGCGAGTGCGTACCGCCGCCCCCGAAGTAGCGTTTGCCCGAACAGGCTATCAACCCTTTGCCCAGTTCGACCTTTGGGGCTTCGATTCGCCGGTCGCAATCGACGCCCCACGCCCATGGTTTGGCGGACCAAACCAGCTAAAGCCAATTGCTCAGCTTTTCCACCTTTTCGGGGACGATCGTGCAATCGACTTCCCGATGGCGCGTGGTGACGGACAAACGACCCGTGACGCGAACGACGTCGCCTCCCGTGATGACTTTGCCCTCGTTGTCTTTGATTTGAATGTCTTTGTCGGTAAACTCCGAAGGCAATTCGCCAAGCTCGTTGTTTTCGGTGCCCATCGGGAATTTCACGTCGATTTCCACGCCCGGCACATCTTTCTGCGCGCGAAGCTTCAAATTACACGTCGTCACGCAAGACGTCGGCGTGGATGCAGTTCCGATATATCCCGAGACGATCTTCAATTTGCCATTGTTCGATGCGTGGCACACCTCCGTCACGGATTGACCGGTTTCAGGACGATGACCACACCCGAACATCAGCCCGCACGCGAGCAAAGCGGAGACAAAAAATAATCTTTGCATGGCCGCACGCTACCGGATTTGCGGCGGCGGGGCAAGAAACTCGTCAAGACCTCATTTACCCGCGCGGATGGCGCGGCAACCAAGCCCGGAATCATTTTGGTTCGCACGACCGTCTGCGACAAACCTTTCGACGAGCAGGGAAAACCGGTTCGACCGGACCACCCTCAATGGTTTTTCCTTCCAGTCAGAGGTCGATTGCGCTCGCCCGCTCGGCCGTACGCGCGGACGAACGCGTCCCGGCTAATTCCTCGAAAAAGCGAAACATCCAGCCGTTGATCGATGCACCGCAACGGGTCCGCCCGACGGCTTGGTTTGTCGCCATTGAATTTTCTACCGGTGTTCGTAAGCAATCCCGCATGATATGCCGGGAGAAACCTTGGTCTGGGAAAAACCGCCGAGCACAATAATCTAGCGGAAAACGCTTGCTCTGTGTATGACTCGGGCATGGTTCGTCGCACACCAACGATCCGCAACGCGCCACTTGTCTGGTTTTGCGTATCGATCGCCCTGGTTTTGTTGACCGCGTGCACGGTCAATTTGGGCACCGATCCCGTCATCAGCGACTGGTTCGCTCCGCCAAACTGCCCATCGCACGAAGACGGCTCGCTGGCTATTCCGCGAGAATGTTGCCCCTGTCCGTGGCCGGACAGTTGTCCCGACGGATGGCCACCCATACCCGACTATTGCCGAACGGGTTGTGAACCGGGACAACCCATCGAATGTTGCGAGTGCCCGACGCCCGCGTGGTGCACGGCGGAAGCGGGACAAACTTACAAACCGCCGGATTGGTGCAAAGACAAACCATGGCTCGACGGCGGGGTCGACGCCGACCGTATCGTTTGTCCCAGCAGCTCCTGCGCGCCGAAAATGCCCGATGGATGGCTCGGACCGGCCTCGTTATACGAAGGTTTCGACATCGATGTCGACAGCTGCCCCGAAGGTGCGCTCGAATGGCAAGGCCTTGCAGAACCTCCGCCTCCGGGCTGCGCGCAATGCGCGTGTTCCACGCCGAAAAGCATCTGCGGCTCGGCACCTCACTGGACGATAAGCTCGCACCAATGCGCCGATTTCGATAGCGGCGCCAAGTGGAATTTCGACCCTCCCCCGAACTGGGATGGCAGCTGCAATGCCGAAAAGTCCCTGCCGGCTGAAAAACAGTGCGGCGCCGATGGATTTTGCGTCAAGTCCATCATGATCTCCCCTCCGATGCTGGAGCTGGTCGATAAAACCTGCATCCCATCGAAAGTGGAGAAAGAAGCGCCGATTTCGAAGGTAACCAATGGTTCGACACTGACGTTGAGCGGCCGAGTCTGTATTGACAAACTGGCCCGCGAAGCTGCGGCAAGCTGCGGCGCCGACGACCTCTTGTGTTTGTCCACGCCCGGTCCCGGCCCGATCTGCATCGCGCGCGAAGGCGAATTCGTTTGTCCGTTCGGCTGGCCAAACCAGCATGTCTACTACCGCAACGTGAAAGACAATCGAACATGCTCGGAATGCTCGTGCGGACCGGCGATGGGCGCGACGTGCAAACGCAAGTACAGCCTCTACACGGATGGTATGTGCACCAAGGAATTTGGGCATTGGATCGCCGAAGAAACGAACCTTCCCCAGTGCTTGTTGCTCATCGACGGGATGGCGGTGGGAGCAAAAACGCTCGAAACCATCGAACACGATCCGGGCGCTTGCAAACCTTTCGGCGGTGAACTGATCGGCGAAGTCGAAAAGAACGACCCATTTACGGTCTGCTGCGTTCAGGCCATGTTTTGAGCGCGGTTTGTCCAGGAACACATACGCGGGCAAACCTCGGTGAATCGCGCGCTTTCGCGGCCAATTCCCCTACCACGAAGGAACGATGGCCACGTGTCCCATCCAGATGGGCGCCACGAGCTCTTCGCCGGACGTAGTTCGCGAGCGCATGACCGCCGACGCGTAGACCGGCAAGGCCACGTCCGTATCAATGCGCAATACCCACCTCGAGCGCAACGGGACATCAACCCCGGCTCGCAATCCCGCGGTCACAACGCCACCCCAACGCCCGCGCGCATAACGCTCGCCATCGAACAGGGGTTTGTCAAACGAATACCCCGCCACTCCGCCCATCACGACGGCACAACCAAGCAGAGGGCTTTTTTGGGCGCATAACCCAACACCGCCGAGATACCCCTGGGCGCGGGCGGACGTTTCCTCGCTCCGTTGATCCGTCGTCGACCATGTTGCGGTTATCATGGGCGGCAGAACATCGCCGCTCAGCTCAATCATCACCGGGCCGACGACTCGGCCAAAACCCAGGCGAAATCCGGGCATGATCATCCGCGTCAAACCCGCGGTCACGCCAAACCCGACGCTCGCGTGGTATCGAAAATGTGGTTCTTCCACGCGTTCACAGGTTTGGTCCCGGCGCGAGCGGTGGGAACGAGGTTCTTCGTCGTGGCTCCGCGCATTCGTTGAAATTGTCTCCGGGTTTTTCTTGGCCACATCACGTTTCTCCGCTGCTTGGACCAGTTTGTCCACGGACATGGGCGGCTCGACCGGCGGCGGAGACACGGTTTTACCAAGCAACACAGCCGAGTCGTATGCGGCCCAATAGAGGACTTTGAAGCACTCCTCGGTGGCCGGATACGTCTGCGCAAATTGATCGATCCGTTCACCCGCTTCATTCCACAGGGACAATTCTTCCTGTTTTCGGCCGTCCGGAAGGAGCTTGATCGACACGCCGAGTTTTCGTTTCGCGGTGGGATCAATGCTTCGTACGCGGACGAAATTCAGAATAATGCCGTAAAACGAGTCATATTCATTGCACTTGGGCAAAGCCGGCGAAACGTCGAACTCGATCCGGTGCGGCGGCGCTTCGACAATCTGCGCGTGTCCTCGATGCGCAAGGAAGATCCCGACGCAAAGCGCGGAAAGCGCCAAGCCGAATCGAACATTCGTAACGGCCGACGTGGAAGTGCGCACTGAAACATCCCGGGCTCGAGCAGCCGGATGATGGATGGAACGCGCCGCGATCGCAAGAAAAATGCGGGAATTCAAGGCAAATGCGACTTGAAGCGCCAATCGTTCAATCATGGTTTCATGCACGTTAGCCGTAACGCATCACGAACGCATCGATTGTCCAGAAAAACCTTTTCGCCCGACTCGATTCACATCGAAGCAATGGGAGAAAACAGAAAACGCCGGAAGGAGAATCCTGATATTCGACGACCCGAGGAGCCTACGTTCGCGACGCATCGACCGGAGAAGCGCATCGTCCCGCACGTACGTTTTCACAGTGACGGTTCATTGTCATCCCGACCGATCGTGTCCTCGACGTACCTGCGCACTTGCCCGCAAAGACGGCTCTGGGTTAACCTCGGACCATGCGTGGTATTTTCATAAGCCTTTTGGGCCTCTTTCTTCTTGGTTGCGGCGACGATCCGCGAAATGATGACGATGACGTTTGTCCGGCGGCACCCACCGATCCGACATCGGCGCGGGTATTCGTCATTCAACCGCGAATCGCGCCGGATAACTTCAAGAGCTACCTGGACTATCACAATCACCTCTTCAAACTCGTGGAAACCCACGTCTCGCATTGCGTCGTCGCCGACCGCCCCAATATCGTCGTGTTTCCGGAGAACACGGGAATCACCGCTGCGTTCATTGGGTCGCGTGGACAGGCGGCCCGAAACGCCACATCGGCATTGGGAGCATTTTTGGCGCTCGGCGGACAATACACACAGCCCATCGAATTCTATAAAAACTCCTGGCCGAATCTGCCCCTGCCGAATCAAATCGAAATCGCCGTCACGGATACTGTTTGGCGTGCGTTTCACGAGACCAACCAATCCATTGCCCAGCAACTCGGCGTGTGGGTCATCTCGTCGACCAACATCAGCGGCCTCGTGGAAAAAAGCACCGATCCCGCGGAAATCGCCGCGCTCGGCGATCCGGACGTGCCCGATCCTGCATACGTGTACGTCGCGCGTGATCCCGGCGTTTACAATACGACGTTCGTTTACAAGCCCGGCGGTGACCTCGTTGCGGCGCGCAAGAAGCCGTATCTCGTCGCCGGCGAAATCAATGACCTGGCGCTATCGGCAGGACCGTTGTCCGAAGCCGTACCCATTGCGATGGCGGACCTCGGCGTGGGCATTTTCACCAGCAAGGACGCCTGGATGCCCGATATGGTCGATCGGTTGGCGGCCCTCGGAGCCGACACGTTTGTCCAACCGGAAGCATTCTCGGGCTGGACCACGCCCGAGGATCCCAAAGAAGTCGACGCGTGGGCTCCGGACATCCTGAGCCAAAGTGCAATGGCCGCCGTACGAAAACACGGTGGATTTCGACACGGCATCGTCGCTCATTTGACCGGAAATCTATTCGATACGACATTCGATGGACAATCAATCATCCTGCGCGATCCGGTGCCCGGTGAGCGCACGCCCGCGTACGTGGGCGAACCCGACGAAGGCGGCGTGCTCGCCGTAGCCCCGTGGGTCACACCCGATCCCATCGTCGACGATCCCACCGCGAGCCTCGCCGTTCGCCGAGCCAAACTCCGGGCGAGCGGCGAAGAACGTTTACCCGGGGGAGCTCGGGCAAACGAATACGTGGAAACGGGCATTGCGGCGGATCTATCGGCCGGCCTGCCGACGTCACCCGACGGACCCGCCGGAATTCTGGGTCCAAGTCGCGCGATTTCGAGCATGGGCGAAGTCGCCCAGAGCCACCCGGCCGTGGCTTGGACGAATACATCGCCCATCATCGTGGCTTTTCAAGAAGGCGCACGTGGAGCAACGCGCATCATGGTGGCGACGTCCGAGGATCAAGGAAAAACGTTTGGCGCGCCGCACCCGGTCACGTCCGCCGGCGCGGTTCAAATAACCCCGGCGGTGGCGGTGACGGGAACCTACGTGTACGCAGCTTGGCAAGAGCGCGACAAACAAGGCGCCCGTATCGCTTGTGCCGTGTCGAGTGATCGCGGAAAAACCTTCGGCTCACCGTCGTACCTGCCCTCGACGGGCGGTATCGCCGACGCCTGGCTGCCGACGTTCGCCGCCGCGAACGGTCGAGTTTTCCTCGCGTATGTCGATGGTTCGTCGGGGAACGAGCGCGTTGTGCTGGCCCAAGCCGCCGAAGGTTCGGTGACCTTCACGGTAAAACTCGTGGAGCCAACGATGCCTCACCCCGCGGGCGACGTGCGCAACAATCAATGGTCGCCCGCCATTGCGGCGAATGGA
>WBZU01000919.1_pt3 | contig 12711 bp, 14 predicted proteins | sample 5204311 | NCBI WGS metagenome assembly WBZU01 (sample SAMN12344359, study PRJNA552823) | activated sludge metagenome | biome: Activated sludge suspended growth; feature: Nitrification reactor; material: Wastewater; isolation source: activated sludge from nitrification reactor of wastewater...
GGGCATTGAGTTTGCCGCCGCCCTGGCGCGGATCGATAAAGGTGTTCCAGCCCACGCGGGTAAACACGCCGGGGCGCTTCGCGGCGATCTCGCGCAGCAACACGCAGACCACACCCTGGGGCAGATTCCACGCCTCGATTTCATTGGCCAGCGCCAGGGCGCCAAGCTTCGGCGCGAGATTCCAGTGACCGCCGATCACCGCCTTGATGAGGCCCGGGTGCGCGAGGTGATTGAGCCCGCGCGCTTCGCGATCACCCTGCCCCGCCCCATACACGAGCGTGAGATCGCGCGGACACTGCGTCTCCAGGAAGCGGCGCTCCAGCGCGGCGGACAGCATCTCCGGATGGGCCGCGCCGACGAAGCCGCCCACGGCCACGGTCGCTCCATCGGGAATCGCTGAGACAGCCTGGTCGGCCGTTACCAATCGAGCACGAGCACGCATGTCCGGTTATGAAATGTGCTCCTCGCGCACCTGCAGGCTTTCCGACCATTCGCGCGCGAAGTCACGCTGAAAGCGGCGATTCACCACCGCCGTCACGATCACCGCAATGAGCGCCCCACACGAAGCCAGCGCCATGTCCTTCTGTGCATCCCACACATCCCCCTGCATGCCCACGTAAGCCTCGGCAAGGTCGCCTCCGAACACCACCGCCGCCGCCCACTCCACCAGTTCGAAGAACCCGGACGAAGAGAGCATGACGTCCAGCGGCAGGAAGTAGGACCAGAAGCCCCGCACGCGTGCGACACGAAGAAAGATTTCCCGAAACGGGTAGGCGCACAACAGGCCATACAGGAAGTGCAGCAGCCGGTCGTAGTTGTTGCGCTGCCAGCCGAGCAAGTCATTCAAGCGGTGGCCGGTCAGTGACTGAAACCACTCATTATAGGGCACCTCCGTGTAGGTGTAGTGCGCGCCGATCTCGTGCAGCGACAGGAACACGAAGATCAGAGAGTGCGACAGGCGCGAGAACAACCGGTGGCGCCAGCCCCAAACGAGAACGGCAAACGAGGGCACCAGCATCACATTCTCCAGCATCCAGTCCTGCCGATACCGTGGAGCCCAGGCCAGCGCGGCCCAGATGACGATGAACACTCCAAGCAGGAGGCGGGTGTGGACCTCGTAGGTGAGTTTCATGGCATTGGCTGGGCGGGATGGTATGCTCTCCCCCACCATGCCGCAAGCGAGCGAAGCATCCCTTATCAAAGTCAAGCTGAGCAATGTCTCCCAGCTGTTCAACTCGATGGACCCGTCGCCTTTTCATGAGCGCGATCTGGATCACGATGCGGAGGAGTTCATTGTCAGCTGGGCGCTGGAGCACCCGGCACACACGCCCTTGAAACTCGTGGTGCAAATCACGCAGGCTACGGAGGAGCAGATCAGCCAGTCCGCCACCCTCGTGCGCAAATCCGTGCACAACTACTTCGAATACAGCGCAGACATGAAGCACCGGGAAATGAAGCAGCTGCTCAAAGAAGGGCGCACCGCACTGGCAATCGGCCTGACATTCCTCGCCATCTGCGAAGTGCTGGCCGGGATGATACCCGGCCATATCACCGCCTGGCACGCCGCCGTGCAGGAGGGGCTGACGATTCTGGGCTGGGTCGCCATGTGGGAGCCGCTCAACATCTTTCTCTACTCCTGGTGGCCGCTGCTGCGCCGGGAACGTGTGCTGCGAAAACTGAGCCGCATGGAAGTCGAAGTGACGAAAGCTTTGTGAAGGAAAGCGCCGGCAACGCGTTTCAACACCATGACCGCACGCATCTCCACCATCCGCCACGCCATCGCGCTGTTCGTCCTTGCGATCTCCACAGCCTGCCTCGCGCTGGATGTCGCGCACGTGGGTGCCGCTGACGCAGCCAAATTGGTGAATGCCAGGTCGGTCATCATCCTGGATGTCCGCACATCGGATGAATTTGCCGAAGGGCATATCGCAGGCGCGCGGAACATCGATTTCAACAGCAATGAGTTCGAAGCCGAGGCGGGCAAGCTCGACAAAAAGGCCCACTATCTGGTGCATTGCGCATCCGGCCGACGCAGCACATTCTCCCTGGCCGTCTTGGAAAAACTTGGCTTCCAGCACGTCACGCATCTGGATGGCGGCTTCAATGCATGGGTGAAAGCCGGCCTGCCAGTGGCGAAATAGAGCCCGCATCGGCGGACGGAAGTGGCGGAGGGCACGGAATAGAGGTTGCCAAACTCGTGGCGACAAGCCAGACTCCGCGCTCATTTTTCGCCTGGACGTTTGCCAACACAGCCAGCTCCCCGGCCGGGTCGAAAAAAGACCTGACATCAACCTCATAGTCCCACTGCCATGCCTGCGAAATCCAAAGCGAAAGCCAAGACAGCAGCGAAAAAGCCAGCCAAGCCCGCTGCCAAGGCGCCCGCGAAGCCAGTGAAGAAAGCTGCCCCCAAGCCAGCAGTGAAGGCCGTGAAGCCGAAGTCAGCCAAGGCTCCTGCGAAAAAACCTGCCCCCAAGGCCACCAAGCCGGTAAAGCCCGCAGCCAAGCCTGCCAAGAAGTCTCCTGTAAAGACCAAGACGGTGGCCAAGAAACCCTCCAAGCCCGTCCCCTCCACGGTGAAGAAAACTGCCCCAGCAACCAAAGCGAAACCAGCCGCCAAGAAGGCGGCCAAACCTGCATCCAAAGCAGCGGTCAAACCCGCTGCCAAGGCCCCTGCAAAACCCGCTGCCAAACAAGCGCCCGCCAAACCTGCAGCCAAAGCGCCTGCCCCTGCGCCCGCGAAGGCTGCAGCCAAGCCAGCCCCGGCACCTGCACCAGCACCAGCACCAGCTCCCGTGCCCGCCAAGGTCGCACCGGCTGGCAAGAAGAGCGGCAAAAGTGGCTCCAAGTCCAGTGGCAGCGTCGCTGCGCCTGCCAAGGGCTTCGTCGCCGGGCCGCCGATCAAATCTGTCTCCCGCACGCGAGACGAAGAAATCGGAGCCACGATCGAAGTGAAGAAGAGCGTGAAGATGACGCCCTTCCTCAAGAAGCAAAAGCAACGCCTGCTCGACCTCCGCAGCCTGCTGCTCGACTCCATGGACAGCGTTGCCGAAGGCAGCCTGCGCACGCGGCCGGAAGGCAGCGAAGCCTCAGCATTCGGCATGCATCAAGCCGATGCCGGCAGCGATGCCTATGATCGCGATTTCGCCCTCAGCCTGCTGAGCCAGGAGCAGGACGCGCTTTACGAGATCAATGAAGCGCTCAAGCGCATCGACCTCGGAAGTTACGGGATTTGCGAAATGTCGGGCAAACCCATTCCAGAAGTGCGCCTGGAGGCGCTGCCGTTCACGCGCTTTACGGTGGAATGCCAGGCCAAGCTCGAGCGTGACAGCATGGGTGGCCGCTTCCGCCGCCCCGTGCGCTCGCTCTTCGGTCTCGAAGACAGCGGTGACGACTCCGATTCGGATGACGATGACGACGAAACCGAAACGGTTGACAAGAAGGAAGAGTAACCTAGCATCCCCGCCCTTTTTATGCCCCAGGACATCATCACGCTCGAATGCACCGAGGCCCGCGCCGCCGGCCAATCGCCGTCACGCTACACCACGACGCGCAACAAGAAGAGCCCGCGCACGCCGAACCGGCTGGAAAAGATCAAATTCAACCCCTTCATGCGCAAGCACACCTTGCACCGTGAGATTCGCTAATCACGCCCGCGCATATCCGCCATCTCATGACACAGCCCAAGACCAAAGAACGCCTGATCTCCTTCCGCCGCCACAACCGGCGCATGCCAAGCCGCCGCATGGACATTCCGGTGGATCAGATCAGCTACAAAAATCCGGAACTGCTCGCCAAATTCTGCACGGAGACAGGCAAGATCCTGCCCCGCCGCGTGACAGGTGTCGCCGCCTGGATTCACCGCAAGATCACGCGCGAGGTCAAGCGTGCGCGCTCCGTGAACATCATGGGCTGATAGCCCGGCTCCGGACACACCTGCATCCTTTGTGTTCCCACTGTCGTTTCCGCGACAGTGGGAATTTTTTTCAGCCCCACCTGCCCGTCGTTTTCCACCTCCCACCTCCACGTCATGGCCGGACTCAAAGACACCCAGAATGAGCGCGATCACCGGCAGGTGCCGATCGATCGCGTGGGCGTCCGCAGTCTGCGCTTCCCCGTCTCGATCCGCGATCGTGACAATCGGGAGCAACACACGATCGCCACCGTCTCACTGGCCGTTGACCTGCCGCACCACTACAAAGGCACGCACATGAGCCGGTTTGTCGAAGTGCTGCATGCCCACGGACAGGAATTGAACGTCAAAGGTATCGCGGGCATGCCGCGCGAACTGCTCAAACGCCTCAATGCCGAGCGTGCCCACGTCGAATTCCGGTTCCCGTATTTTCGGACCAAAGCTGCGCCCGTCAGCAAGTCCGCGGGCATGATTGACTACGGTGTGTGCTTTGAGGTCAACGCCACCGCGCAGGATGTCGATTTCATCGTCACCGTTGAAGTCCCAGTCGCGACGTTGTGTCCGTGCAGCAAAGCCATCAGCGACCGCGGTGCCCACAACCAGCGGGGACTCGTCACGTTTGCGGTCCGTTTCACGCAGCCGGTCTGGATCGAAGACCTGATCGAACTCGTGGAGGCGAGCGCCAGCTGCCAGCTCTACAGCCTGCTCAAGCGCCCGGACGAAAAATTTGTCACCGAGGCGGCCTATGACAATCCGGTGTTCGTGGAAGATCTCGTGCGCAATGTCGCCGTGCGCGCCGCCAGGCATCCGCACATCAAGTGGTTCAAAGTGGAGGCCGAAAACTTCGAATCGATCCACAACCACAATGCCTACGCCATGGTGGAGCAAACCGTGCGGTCGTGATGCGCCCGCCATGCTCACCGACACCATCGCCGCCATTTCCACCGCGCCTGGTGAGGCGGCGATCAGCGTGCTGCGACTCTCCGGACCGGATGCGCCTGCCATCGCCTCCCGGATTACGCGGCGACGTTCGCCCACGCTGATTCCCCGGCATTCGCATCTCGCCGACATCATCGATTCGGAAGGCGGCATCGTGGATCACGCGATGCTGATCTATTTCAAAGCGCCGGCCAGCTATACCGGAGAAGACGTGATCGAGCTGCACTGTCACGGCGGCCTGCTCGTCACGCACCGCGTGCTGGACCTACTCCTCGCCGCCGGAGCGCGCGCTGCTGAACCCGGCGAGTTCACCCAGCGTGCGTTCTTGAATGGCAAGATGGATCTCACTCAGGCCGAGGCGGTGATGGATCTGATACATGCGCAAAGCACGCTCGCCATGCGCGCGGCGAACGAGCAACTGGAAGGCAGTGTGGGACGTGAGGCAGCGGTCATGCGCGCGGAATTGATTGAGATGCTCGCCCACATCGAGGCCTTCATCGACTTCCCGGAGGAGGACATCAGCCCTGACATCGGTGCGGCCATGGTGGCACGCGTCGACACGCTTCTCACACGCGCCCATCGCATGCTCGCCACTGCCGAGCACGGGCGCATCCTCCGCCACGGTGCCCGCACCGTGATTTGCGGCGCGCCGAATGTCGGCAAATCATCGTTGCTCAATGTGCTGCTGGGCTTCGAACGGGCGATCATCAGCCCGCGCGCCGGCACGACGCGCGACACCATCGAAGAAATGCTCCAGGTGCACGGATTGCCGCTGCGGCTCATCGACACCGCCGGCATACGAGACAGCGCGGACGAAGTCGAGCAGCACGGCATCGAGCGCACCGGACGGGAACTCGACCGGGCCGATTTGATCATCGAAGTCGTGGATGCATCGCTGGCCGCGGAGCATGCGCATCGCGTCTCCGCCTCGCTCGATTCCGCCCGGCGCATCCTCGTTTTGAACAAAGCAGACCTGGGCGTGCATCCCTCCTGGCAGGAAGGCATTCGCCTGTCCTGCGTAACAGCCGCAGGTGTGGAATCGCTGCGCGATGCAATTCGAGATGTGGTGCTGAAGCAAAGCGGTTCCATGTCGCTCGCGCATCCCATTGCGATCAATGCCCGGCACAAAGCATGCTTTGAGCGTTGCGCACGGAACCTGCAGGCCTGCCGCGACGGCCTGATGCGCAACGATGCACCCGAGTTCATCGCTTTCGAAGCACGCGAGGCCGCACTGGCCCTGGGGGAAGTCATCGGCCACGTCGATATCGAGGAAGTGCTCGATGTGATCTTCAGCAGCTTCTGCATCGGCAAGTGAGGCGTGTGCCTTTGTGCGTGCATTCGCGAAATCCCTGCGAATGATGGCCGGCTCAGATGGCCCTGAATTTCATTCGCTACAAACACGCGCGTTTCTCCGCGCGCTTTCCGGACACCTTCCGCTACTCGCGCAGTCACTACTGGATGGCACCGGTCGATGGCGATAATGGCCTCTGGCGCGTCGGCTTTACGAAATTCGCCACGCGCATGCTGGGCGAGCTGGTGGACTGCGAGTGGCAGGTGGCGAATGGCAGCGCTGTGCAGCCCGGCGAGACGCTTGGCTGGGTGGAGGGCTTCAAGGCAGCGAGCGATGTCTACTCCGTGATGAGCGGCCAGTTCGCGGGTGGCAATGATTACCTCAAACAGGATGCCTGCATCGTTCGCGCGGACCCTTACGAGCAGGGCTGGCTCTATGCCGTTCGTGGCGAGCCGGAGCCCGACAGCCTGGACGTGAATGGCTACATCGAACTGCTGGATGCCACGATCAAACGCATGGCCGCCGAAATGCACGGCGACGAGAGTTGAACCTGCTCGCAATCGCGCATTTGCCAGCCGCGGCTTCCTTCGTAACGGGCACGGATGCAATCCGACGCCCCCCTCACACCTGATCGCTGGTCACTGGAATCCTGGTTCTCCGGCCTGCGCGCTGATGACTACGAAGAATTCAAAGCAAGGCTGATGCAGGCTGTCGAATCACTCACCCAGCGCGCTGCCGCATCCGGCGGGGACACGGCTGCCACGGCTCGTCTGATCAACGATTACGAGGCCCTGGCTGAGCGCCTGGGCCATCTAGGCGACTATCTCGGCTGCCTGTCAGCGGATGACGCGAACGATGAAGCAGTTAAAGCGGACCGGGCCTGGATGGCAACTTTGGAAGCAGAGGGAGAAAAATTGCTGGCAGCATTGAAATCGTCTCTGGCAGCATTGGATGAGGAAACCTTCGCAGCCGTTCTCAGCGACACGACGATCGGAGGTGCGGAACATACCGTCCGGCGCATGCGTGATGCTGGGCGCAAACAGATGAGCCGCGATCTCGAGTCTCTGGCTTCCGATTTGAATGTGGACGGCATTCACGCCTGGGGCCGCCTCTATGACACTCTCACCGGCAAGATGGAATTCGACATGACCTTCCCGGATGGTCATGTCGAAAGGGTGCCAATGGCGCGCCGCCGCGCACTCATGTCCGAGCCTGATCGCAGGTTGCGCGAGGCAGCGTTTCATGAAGGCCAGAAGCCGTTCATCGATCACGCTGATACGCTGGCCGCCGGGCTGAATGCCATTGCGGGCACACGGCTGAGCCTGTATGCGCGCCGGCAGATTCCGCACTTCCTGGACACTCCGCTGTTCGATGGTGCCATGAGCCGCGCATCCCTCGATGCCATGCTGGAGGCGATTCATTCCCACATCAGCCTACCCCGGCGCGCCATCCGAAAAGCCGCCCAGTTCCAGGGGACCCCCGCGCTGCACTTCTTTGACCTGGAGGCTCCTCAGATCAAAACGCCCGACGAGAAGTCCATCACCTGGGACGAAGCCTGCGCCACCGTAGGACAGGCTTTCGGCGCGGCGTATCCGAAACTGGGCGCCTACTTCCAGGAGATGCTCGAGCGACGCTGGATCGAAGCCCAGCCGCGCGCGGGCAAACGCCCGGGAGCCTTTTGCACCGGCTCACCATTGCTGCGTGAAGAGCGCGTGTATATGACATGGCACGGCACCGTGCACGATCTGGTAACGCTGGCGCATGAGGTTGGCCACGCCTGGCACTCCTGCGTGCTGCGCCCGGCGCGCTCGCTCGCTGCGGACTATCCAATGACGCTCGCGGAGACGGCGTCCAATTTCGGAGAAATGATCCTTCTGGACGGACTGCTGAGCGACCCAGGATTGAAGCCGGAAACGAAAGCCTACCTTCTCGATCAAGAGATGCTGCGTGCGCACGCCTACCTGATCAACATCCCCATGCGCTACGAATTCGAAAAGGCCTTCTACACGGAGCGCGCGAAGGGCGAGCTTTCAGTGTCCCGCTTTGCAGAGCTGATGAATGCAGCACAGCACAAGCTCTACGGAGACACGCTGCTGGCGGATGGCACCGACCCAATGTTCTGGGCGTCGAAGATGCACTTCTTCATCACCGGCGTGTCGTTCTACAACTTCCCTTACGTGTTCGGCTACCTGCTCAGCCAAGCGTTGTTTGCGAGATTCAAGAGCGAAGGCGCCGCCTTCCTGCCGCACTATGAAAAGTTCCTCACCATGACGGGCAGCGCCACCTGCGAGGAGGTGGTGAAGCACACTCTCGGTGAAGATTTGACCAGCACGGCATTCTGGACGCGCGCGCTGAGAGCGATCGAACCAGCACTCCAGGCTTACGAGGCACTGGCTTAAGCCTTGCACAAAGGGAGCCGGCGCGGGCGTAGGTTCCCCCATGCGCCCGTTCAGCCCGCTCCTCGCACTGCTTGTCATTTCCAGCGTCGCGTCCGCGCAGGATGCATTGCTGCCAACCACAAAACCGGTGCCACACGTTCAAGTGCTGCCGCTGCCGCATTCGATATCGACGTTTGCGCTCGATCGGCAGGAACTGACCTCCGCGCACTTCGACGCTGCCGACATGCGTCCGTTCTGGTATCCCATGATGACGTCGCAGGGCGTAAGCCTGGTGCGCATCGGCCATCCGCATGATCCCGTGACGCACAGCCATCACAATGGGGTGTGGGTCTCGCACAACGACGTGAATGGCCTCGACTTCTGGGGCGATCATGCAAAGGCCCAGGGTCGCATCATCACCAAGAGCGCCGACTTCTACGATGACAACGATGAAGCCGCGATCATGCAGATGACGAACCACTGGGTGCGCGCGGAGGACGGGCAGGTGCAGGTCATCGAGACACGCCGCTGCGAGGTGCGCCCGCTCGATGGCATGAAGAGCTGGCTCATGCTGATCGATATCGAGTTCGCCGCACCGAAGGGCGGCAAAGCCGTTTTCGGTCCCACGTTCTTCGGTCTCGTGGGCGTGCGCATGGCGAAGACCATCGGCGTGCACGATGGCGGCGGCCACATCCTCAACAGCGAAGGCCAGATCAATGAAGTAGAGATCTTCCGCAAACCAGCGCGCTGGTGTGACTATAGCGGTCGCATCACGAATGATCCGGATGGCTTCGCCGGCATCACCCTGTTCGATCACGCATCGAACCCGCAGCACGGCAAAGCCTTTCATGTCCGGGATGACGGCTGGATGTGTGCCTGCACCACGCCAGAATCCGCCATCGAGGTGACTGACACAAAGAAGCTGCGCCTGCGCTATGGCCTCTGGGTGCACGACGGCCTGCCAACGAAGGAAGCCTGCGAAGCGCGCTGGCAGCAGTTCGCCAGCCTGCCCTTGGCGGAGATGTTCGACCACACGAAGAAACGGTGAGACGGGAAATGTTTTGCCAATGCTCCGCGCCTGCTCTTACGTCTCCGAATTCCAACTGACACATGACGATTGAAGCATCTGGCCGGCGAAAATTCCGACGCGTCCTTTTGAAACTGAGCGGTGAAGCCCTGCGTGAGCCGGGCAGCACCGACAATATTTCTCCGCCGATCGTGGAGAGTATCGCTTCACAGGTGAAGGCGGCGCATCAGACGGGGCTGGAGATCGCTCTCGTGGTCGGCGGCGGCAATTTCTGGCGTGGCATCAGCGCGAGCAATCGTGGCATGGAGCGGGCTACCGCTGACTACATGGGCATGCTGGCCACGGTGATGAACAGCCTGGCGGTGCAGTCGATGCTGGAGGCGATGGATGTGCCCACGCGCGTGCAAAGCGCGATCGAGATGAAGAATGTGGCGGAGCCTTTCATCCGCCGCGTGGCGATGCGCCATCTGGAGCTGGGCCGCGTGGTAATCTTTGCCGCAGGCACGGGCAATCCCTTCTTTTCCACTGACACCACCGCAGCTCTGCGAGCGAGCGAGATCAGCGCCGATGCCGTGCTGAAAGCCACGAAGGTGGATGGCATCTATGATTCCGACCCCAAGAAGAACGCCAATGCGAAGCGCTACGACAACATCAGCTTCCACGACTGCCTGACCCGGCAGTTGAAAGTCATGGATGCGACGGCCTTCAGCCTGTGCATGGAGAACAACATGCCCATCATCGTCTTCTCGATGGATGAAGCCGACAACGTGCGCCGCGCGTTGACAGGCGAACCGATTGGAACCCTCGTCACCAACCAGCCCAAATCCTGAACCCACACAAAGCCATGGACCCTGAAATGATTCTCCTGGAAGCCGATGAGGCGATGACCAAAGCTGTCGAGTTCGCGATCCATGAATTTGCCGCCATCCGCACGGGCAAGGCATCGCCGATGCTGGTGGAGAATCTCGACGTGGAAGTCATGAGTTATGGCTCGACGATGAAACTCAAGCAGCTGGCTCTGATTACCACGCCAGATCCCAGATTGATCCGTATCGAGCCTTTCGACGGGGCCACGCTGCGCGACATCGAGCGGGCGATCCGTGAGTCGAAGCTCGGTTTGAACCCGGCCGTCGAAGGCAAGGTCATCCGCCTGCCCATCCCTGAGCTGTCCCAGGAAAGACGCGCGCAGATGGTGAAGATTGTGAAGCAGATGGGTGAAGAGGCCAAAGTGCGCGTGCGCTCTGCCCGCCGGGATGCCATCGAAGCTCTGAAGAAGGCTGAGAAAGACGGAGCAATCACCGAGGACGATCTGCACCGCGACGAAAAGGAAGTTCAGAATCTGACGGACAAGAAGGTGGCGGACATCGACAAGCACATCGAGTCCAAAGAGAAAGACATCATGACGGTGTAGCACCATGCATTCCGGCACTTTTCGCAGGCCATGACTTCAAGTTCCATCACGGTGATCATGTCTCAGCTGGCTTACAGTCTGCCGATGATCATGGTCGCCATCGTGGGCCTTGTCATGATCGCAGTTCATTCGGGCCGGCTCACGCCACGAGCGCGACTTTGGGCCATGCTGGGATTCGGAATCACGCTCGCTGTAGCGCTGCTGGCGCCTGTGGCTCAAGGCGTTCTCCTTGGCCAGCTGACATCCGGCACGGGCGGGCGCGATCCTTCGATAACGATGGTAATGAGCGTGCTCGGCTTTGCGTGGGCTGCACTCCGTGCATGCGGCATGGCCTGCCTGTTGTTTGCCGTTTTCGCGCAGCGTCCGGCGTAATTCAGGCCGATACTTACGTGCCTGGGCGACCGAATACCGGCATCGTGGGCGGTGAGAAGAAGGACCTGGACGAGGCCTTCAACGCTACGGCAGGAGGGCCTGGCAGCATAAAGCGATAGGTCGCCTGCGCCATCAAAGACCATCCTGACATGTCGAGTTCCAGGCGCGATCCACCTGCCTCGGCATGCAATGAACGACACCAGTCATACCGGACCGCAAGCTCAACGGACCATTGTTCATCGATCACGCGCCGCGCTCCCACTTGCGCATAGATGCCCGGGAGAATGTCGACACCGCTGTTGTGATCTGTCCAGGACGCCAGGGTTCGCGGCCTGCCTCCGTTGATCGAGGCCTTCAGCACTTGACGCGAATCCGCATCCCATGACGCAACATTGATCGCCAGACCGATGCCGCCTGTGAGCTGCCATCCCTTCGTTTCAAGACGCACCGTGGGGCCCAGCGACAGCGTGGTAAGAGACAGGTCCAGCGCATCGCTCACCTCATCAAAGAGGACTGCTTGCTCATGCAATGTGTGGCGCACGTTCTCACTGCGATTGGGCGTGCCCGAAATGAGCGGTCCCAGGCTGGTGAATGTTCCTGCGTAGGGCGAGGCTGGCAGCGCCACGCCACCTGTGAAATACCGGTCGATCACACGCGAAGAATACGTGTCCGCGGTCTGTCGCTCCGTGAAGGTTCGATGATCGACGGAATCGTTCGCACGCACGAACTCGACTGAAAAATCGGCTCCGATATGCCATCCGCCTCGAAGCGGAACATCATACCCGACACCGATTGCCACGCCATTCGCAAGCAAGTCTGTGTCCGCTGTTGGGCTGACGCTCAGGTCTCGCGACAAAATGGTGACCAGATCGCCGACTCCGTGAAACACCAGTGCGTTACCCTGTTGTTGTGAGGAAGACTGAAATCCAAAGAAGGCTGTCTCCCCTGATGCCGCCGTGCCGCCATCAGGACGAACATAGCCATCCGAGTAGAAGTGATTCGAAAGCGCGGAGCCGGATCCTGCCAGACCAGCCACGCGATCCGCGTCCGATACCAGCAGGGGCAGACCCGCACGCAGAGCGTAGGATTCCGTGGTAGAACTGAGCGAACCGAGGCTGCGAAAGACGTAGCCAGCATGGACATTCCATTCACCCACACTGAGAGCACGGGGCACATACCACACACGCGCAGAATCAACCGGTGCCTGAGCCGGGGCTTTGAGCGAGGGTGGCAAAGCTGGATGCGAGCCGGATCGATTTTCGTTGGTGAGCTTTGCTGGTTTGTCCGTTGTCCCGTTCGGGCTGGCATCTGTAGCGCCAGCCATCGATGCGACGGAAATGAACAGAGGAATGAGAGCGGGGAGGAGTCGATACATGAAGTAGC
>WBZU01002486.1_pt1 | contig 12692 bp, 12 predicted proteins | sample 5204311 | NCBI WGS metagenome assembly WBZU01 (sample SAMN12344359, study PRJNA552823) | activated sludge metagenome | biome: Activated sludge suspended growth; feature: Nitrification reactor; material: Wastewater; isolation source: activated sludge from nitrification reactor of wastewater...
GACCGGGATCGTTGTTGTCGCGCCCAAGGCCAAGGCCGCGAAGTAAATCGCTACCGCATCAACAAAAGGGCTGCCCGAAATGGCAGCCCTTTTTTACTTGTATCAGGCGCGCCGCCGCCCCGGCCGGAACTGCCAGCGATCATCGTAGTAGGACGCGACCTCGCTGTCCGGAGTGACGCCGGGAATCCCCAACACCGGCAAGGGCTGGAAGTCGCGCGGCCCGGTGCAGCGGCCATTGGCGAAATCCGCCGCCAGCAGGGCGTCGACCGCAGCAGCCTGTTCGGCGACGGGCATGGCCAGCCAGCCGTCATCCACCTCGTGCAGGATCGCCTTGGCGGTCAAGCCACGAAACGGGTTGAGCAGGCCTTCGTAGGTGGCATGGCCGAAGACAACGAAGGCCATGGCCCGCAGCACATCTGCCCGGCGTTCGGCAAAGAGTGCCCGCCAGTGGAACTCGCGCAGCAGGTCGAGCAGTTGGGGCTGGCTCGACAGCACGACGATCCCGCACTCGTCGAAATGGGTCAGCGCGTCGCGCTCGCTGCCACGCGCCGCGCCGGCCGGCGCCATCGCCTGCACATGCCGCGCGCTGATGGCCAGCTTGGCTTGCGGAAAGCTCAACCAGACCAGCGCGTTGAAGAAATCATGCCAGCTTCCCGGCCGCGTCTCGACCTCGCCGGTATCCCGGATGCGGCATTCATAGACGAGACCATCGGCCCGCGGCGGGACGAAACGGATGCGCCTGCCATCCGGCGCGACGATCGGGAATTGCTCGGCCAGCGCGGCGACCGCCGTCGTATCCGGGGCTGGTGGCAACTGCCCGAGCCAGCGGCGCAACGGACCGTACATTGGCGATCCCAGAGCCCGGGCAATGCTAAGTGAGTTACCGGCGCTCGGCCTCAGCGCATTTTCCAGGACAAGGTCTCGCCGGCGCGCAGCGGCACGATCGTGTCGCCACTGATATACGGGTAAGCGGCCGGCACCGTCCACTCCTCCTTGACCAGCGTCACCGTGCCCCTGTTGCGCGGCAGGCCGTACCAGTCCGCGCCATGGAAACTGGCGAACGCTTCCAGCTTGTCGAGCGCGCCAGCCTGCTCGAAAGCTTCGGCGTACAGTTCCAGCGCCGCGTAGGCGGTGTAGCAGCCGGCGCAGCCGCAGGCCGCTTCCTTGGTCATTTTCGCGTGCGGCGCCGAATCGGTGCCGAGGAAAAACTTCGGATTGCCGGAGATGGCGGCGGCGACCAGCGCCTGGCGGTGCGTCTCGCGCTTGAGGACCGGCAGGCAGTACCAGTGCGGACGGACGCCGCCCAGGAAAATGGCGTTGCGGTTATAGAGCAGATGATGGGCGGTAATGGTGGCTGCCACGGTCGACGGCGAATTGGTGACGAATTCCGCCGCGTCCCGGGTCGTGATGTGTTCCATGACCACCCTGAGCCTGGGGAAGCGTTGCGTCAGCGGCAGCAGGACGGTGTCGATGAAGGCCTTTTCGCGGTCAAAGAGGTCGATCCGCGGGTCGGTCACCTCGCCATGCACCAGCAGCGGCAGGCCAAGACGTTCCATTTCGGCCAGCGTGTCATAGGCTTTGGCGATGTCGGTCAGGCCGGCGTCGGAATTGGTCGTCGCCCCTGCCGGATAGAGTTTCACCGCCTTGACGAATCCGGACGCGGCGGCCCTGGCGACCTCCGTCGGCGGTGTGTTGTCGGTCAGATACAGCGTCAGCAGCGGCTCGAAAGGGACGCCGGCCGGCAGCGCGGCGACAATGCGGTCGCGGTAGGCGGCGGCCTGGTCAACGGTAACCACCGGCGGCTTCAGGTTGGGCATGACGATGGCGCGGCCGAACTGGCGTGCGGTGTGAGCCAGCACGGCAGCCAGCGCTTCGCCGTCGCGCAGGTGCAGGTGCCAGTCGTCGGGGCGGGTCAGTGTGATCTGCATGTCATTGTCCGATCGGTTCCGGGAATTCTGCCGCGGCGCCCGAAGACCACGCCGCAATTGCCGCAGGGCAGGCGTCGACGCTGCGGGGTCGGCAGGACACCTTGCTCAGCCACCGAGTCACGATTGGCCGCGGCCATTCAGCCTCCGCAGTTACTGCCCGACCCGATTCAGGCGGCAGTGCATCGCGGAAGCGGCCTCGAAATCAGCCCCTTCCCAGCAGGCGGTCGAACCACCCGACCTTTTTCTCGGGTCTCGCAACGACCTCGGGCGCGTTGGTGCCATGGTGCTCGCGGTACCAATTGCCGAAGCGAAGGTCATGGGTCATGATGTGGCCGATCAGCCACTTGTTCAGGAACCTTCGCATCTCCTGCACGCGGTCATCCGTCCATTCGTCGCCGCCCCCGAGAAAATCCGCCACGGACGCGGCAAACTCCTCATGAAGTCTCAGATGCGCGGGAAATCCCGGGTAGTTGCTGTCTTCCATCAGCTTCTGTTCGTTGGTGAAGTGCGTCACCACATAGTCCAGAAGTTCATCCACCGTCGCAGAAACCGTGCTCAGTTCAAGGCGTCTGACCAGGTCGAAAAGATGCTTGTGCTCCCTGTCCACCTGAGGAATATTGATCATGAATCCGTCGCGCCACCCGACAACGAACGGTGTCTTTTTCTCGCTTGGTTCGGACATTTGCAAACTCCCGTAGGTCAATCCGTCGAAAGCCTAACGCCCATTTGATCGGCTGTCCAGCGGCAAAGCACATGCCTGTCATGGCCGGCGGGTTCGCGCGCACAAGCAGGTGCGGGTCGGCTCGAAACCGATTTTGCCTTTCCTCAAGCGGGGCGGCATTCATTGACCAGGGGTTTGTTGGTCCTGCCATCGAGCAGCAAACCCTTCCACGGCAGGTCGATCCACACCAGGCCACTGGCGCTGTCCTCGAAGCGGGGAAGCCCCGAGTACGAGGGATCGCGCTCGAGCCGGTACCGGTTGCCATTCCAATCGATCGTGATGCGGTAATTCACACGGTCGCGGATTTCACGCTCGACCTGGATGCGCACCTTGTGCTCGCAATTGTAGGTGCCGTTTGCCAGCTTCAATTCGAGCTGGCGATTCTGCGAAGAGGGCGGGACCTTGGGCGGGCTCTCACAGGCCGCCAGGACCAGGAGGAACGCTGCAATTGCCGCCAGTGAAAAACGAGTCATCCGAACATGCCCTTCTTACAAAAATGGTACTGATTCTAGCGCAGCGATATGCAACCGTCAGCCTGCGGAGACGCTGCGGATCATGCTCTCACAACCCCAGGAAATCCCTGATCTTGGCCAGGATGCCGGCTTTCGGCTGCGATTCCTGGCCGTCGCCGGGTGTGCCGCTGAACTGGTTCCTGAAGGCGTCCATCTCGGCCTCGCGGCGGGCGAGGATCTCGGCGATCGCCTCGGCGATTTCCGGCCGCGAACGGATGATCTCCTCGACCGTGGCCTGGTCCAGGCGATAGCACACCACATCGGTCTTGGCGATGATCGTGGCGCGGCGCGCCTCGCCGGTCAGGACCCCCTTCTCGCCGAACGTGCCCCCGGCCTGAATCGTGCGGAACAGTTGCCGCGAATGGTCAGGGAACTCCATCCACACTTCGGCTTCGCCATCTGCCAGCAGATAGAGCCAGTGCGGCGCATCGCCCTGATGGAAGATGACGTCGCCGCAGGCGAACGGCGCGTAAACCATGCGCTCGCTGATGGTTTGCAGTTCCTCTTCCTGGAGGCTGGCAAACAGCTCCAGCTTGTGCAGGTCGGCGACGCGCCGTTGGATTTCCCGACGTTGCAGCGACTTGCGATAGGCATCGTTTTCCTTGGTGATGTGCAATGACTGCTCCGGTACCGCCAATTCCATCCGCGCGCGCTGCAGCGCGGCCAGGACATGCACGCGCACTGCGGAATCGGTCGGGTCGTCAGGCTGCGGATCGAGCATCCAGTAGCGCAATGCGTAGCGCCCGTAGCCCTGGCCGAATTCCATCAGCACGCAGGTCGGGGCCGGCTCCCGCGCGACGTTGGGAATATCGGCGGTGCGGATCGCCTCTTCCACTTTCCGGATCACCAGCGTCGGCGGCGAGTCGTAGGTGATGTTGAACCAGATCCAGCGTCGCCACGGCCACTTGGGTATGTCCGCCCGGCCGAAGACGGTGAACCTGCCGCGCATCAACTGGCTGTTGGGAACGACCACCACATCGCCGTTGCGCGTCCGGATCGTCGTCTGCCGCCAGCGAATCTGCGCCACCCGGCCGGTGATATCGTCGATCTTGACCCAGTCGCCGGTACGCAGCGAGTTGTCGAGTTGCAGCGCGACGCCCGACAGAATATTGCCGAGGGTATCCTGCATCGCGAACGCAAGAACCGCGGTGATCACCGCCGAGGTGGTCAGCAGGCTCGACGGGTCGAGGCCGACGATGTGCAGCCGCCCGAGGATGAAGGCAGCGTAAACGACGAGGACGATGATGTCCTCGGCGATACGAACGACGACAACGCCGAAGCGCGGTAGGATGATGCGGAAGACGAAGATCGCCACCAGGCGGCACAGCGCCATTCCCGAACCGATCACAAACAGCTCGTGGATCATCACCGCGAAGCGCGAATAATCGAGCGCTTCCAGCAGGGCGCCGAAGAGCTGGCCAACCAGACAGAGAACAAACACTACCACCGTTCTGCCGATCCGCTGACGGTCCTTGGGTAGCAGCCGCAACGACAGCAGCGCGAGGAACGCAACCACGCCGATGACGTACTTGGTTTCCGGCAACCAGAAATAGGTCCAGATCTTGTGCATCGCTGCTTCCATCGCCACCCCTCCCCGAATCAGGGCACAGCGCCGGAACTGCCCGGCGGCCCGCGAATCACGCCATTTTCCTGTCCTCACCACGCCGGCGACAGCCGCACTGCCAGGAAACTCCGATGCTTCCCCGAGCAGTATCACGGGGCTGACAGGCGCAGTCAATCGGCAATCTGACGGTTTTCGGGTGGAACCCGGGAACTCCACGCCCCCGGGTATGACGTATGACAACTGGGTTCACCGATGCTCGGTTTGGCGGCGGCTCTGACCATGCGACTGGCGCACTTGCCGCCCGTGCTCGAATGCGCCAGAATTGCATCGCAATTGCAATGCAATGGAGCGATCCCATGAAAACCGCCACTCTTCCCGCCGTACGCGTCAGCCCCGAACTACGGAGGGCCGCCGAGGAAATCCTGCAAGATGGCGAAACCCTCTCAGGCTTCGTCGAACAATCCATCCGGGAAAACGTCGAACGACGCCAATTCCAGCAAGCCTTCATCGCCCGTGGCCTGCGCTCGCGGGACAGCGCCCGACAAAGCGGCCGGTACGTCAGCGCCGATGCGGTGATTGGACGACTTGAGGCCATGTTGGCCACGGCCAAGGCCGGCCAGTGAGTTTTCAGGTCCGCTTCACCGAGGATGCCGAGAATGACCTGATACGACTTTACGAATTCATCCTTAACAAGGAAGAACCCGACTGGACGCTCGCGGCGCGGGCCATCGATGCCATCAAGGGAGCAATTTGCGCCCTCGAAAACTCTCCGTTCAGCTATCGAAAGGCCGGCCCCGACAACCCCTTCCTCCGCGAACTGATCATTCCCTTCGGCGCCTCCGGCTACGTCGCGCTGTTCGAGATCGAGGACGACAAGACGGTGACCATCCTGGCACTACGGCACCAGCGGGAGGAGGATTACCACTGACCGGAATCGTTCTCGCCGGGCAAACTGGGGCGCCAAATGTACGCGCACCGGCGCTCGATTTCTCGCCAGCAGCCGTCGCCACCCTCGAGAGCATCGGTGGTTCATGACTACGCGATAGTATTTACCGGGTTGTCAGGGTAAGCACGCCATCACTTTGTTCAAGTCTGAACCGTCTTAACGCATTCATGCCAAGCAATGCCTCGCCCTGCATATTCGGCATGATCGCGACCTCTACGTCGAGAAGCCTGAACGAACCAAAGGTTATTTCCTTTACCGTCGTCGAGCATCCCTTAACGCTCCCGTTGGCCGTCGAATAAACCTTTACGGCACAACGCTCGATTCCTGCACGAGCAGCCGTATTGGAAGAAATTGCGACATTGGTTGCCCCGGTATCGACCATAAACACGACGGGAAATCCGTTTACCGAACCGCCGGTGAAATAGTGCCCATCCGCCGTCTGCGTCAATCGCAATACGCCGCTACCGGTAGTCGGCTTGGGCGTTTCAACTTCCATCGGCCGACTCGACTCATAGGACACTGAAAATCCGTCGGCCTTGTTCGCAGTATTTCTCAGTACAACCTGGGTCGTTGCCGCGCCTTGCACGACAACTCCGCCATTCATCTGAACGGCAGCTCCGCCAGAAAACCCCTTGGACAGATTGCACCAACGCGCCGCCTCTCCTACATGCAGAATCAAATCATACTGCCCGGAAAGCAATTGGAGTCCAGCACTTGCACCTTTTTCGACAACGAGTGCTTGCAGTTTCTGCCCGCTGCCCAAATCGCTCACCAAGGCAACAACGGGCAGATTGTGGTTATTGACGACTTCAAGAGTCGCCGGTCGACGCCCTGCTACATCAGGCGCGCCGGCAAAATGCTGGCGAGTACCGGAAGGAGGAAGCGCCACGCATTTTTTGGGATCATCAACCAAGTTGTGGGGCGCTGACTTGCCGCCTATCAACTCCAGCAACTGCTTCGGTTGCCAATGCTGAAAACCGAACCAGACCAAGCCGATCAGGCCGATCCAAAACAGGAACGGCCAAATCGAGAACCTTTTGAGGCTAACCGGCGGCTGATAATGCATTCCAAATTCCGAACCGATTCCCTGTCCAGGCGGCGGTTTTGAAGGTCCTCTGGGCCGGCGCCCTCCGCGGAACTGTTTAGGGTCGTAGTAGCTATCCTTCCAATCCCGCTCGTTATGACGCTCGCGCCAGTAATCCCGATCCCACAAGCCCATGACACGCCTTTTCAAGCATACAAATTAGCCCTTGATTCTAACGATAAACGCCCAACGGAGGCGGTATCATCATTGGACACCCTCATAAGTTCCCGAAAATGAAAACCGACACCCCCCAGACGATCTACCCCGAGAAGTAATCGAGTAATCGGGGTCAGACCACGGATAGAGCCAGTTCCTTGAGATTCGGATCGCGTTTGTGGCGGTGGATTGCGATTCACATTCTTGGCAAGCGACAGCAATGTTTTAAAAGCCGCCGCTGATCTCGAACAGCTTGGCGTCGAAGACAATACCGCCGCGAATCGCAGAAGACCACCATTCAAGGCGCCGAATTCGATGCGCCTTACCGTCTGGCCACCGGCAATAGCCACGTTCGGGCAACGCTGTGGCGCAGCGTTTACAATCTCGGTGCGGGTTTCCCCGCTTTTTCTTGAATCCCCTGTAGCTACCGGAAGCGGTTTGATGATGAAATCGGAACACCTCGCCCGCAACAATGTCATCCTTCTCGTCTGCTTGCTGATCCTGATCCTCTTCTACCCGCTTTTCCGGACGGATAAGTCGCTGGTTCGCGATCTGCTGCTCTCCGCAGTCTTCTTTGCCGGCATATTCTCGCTTGAGTTTCCCGCTCGGTCCCGGAAGCTCCTGTTGTCACTCGCGATACTGACGGCCGGAACCACCTGGATCCATCATTTCATCGAAAATGACCTGCTGTATCTGATCGACTTCGGGACGTCCTCGGTCACGCTGGCAGTCATCGTCGTACTGATGATCCGCCACATTGCCCGCAGCAGGATCGTGACGCCGACCATCATTCTCAGTTCGGTCAACGGCTACCTGCTGCTCGGCGTGCTTGGCGCGGTACTGCTGAGCATCGCCAATGCTGTCCATGTCTTCCTGAACGGCGTGGGAAGCGCCGGCATCGCTCTCCCCAGCCAGGGGTCACCCGAGTTCAGCGACTATCTTTATTTGGCGTTCATTACCCTGACTACCGTGGGTTTTGGCGACGTGACGGCCGTTTCCCAACTGACCCGATCCGTGGCGATTCTCATTGGCCTTTCCGGCCAACTGTACATGACCATTCTGATTGCCATGCTGGTAGGAAAATTTCTCGCCGGCCACGAAGGAAAGTAGGCGTGCCGACGTCTGCAACTGCGTGGCTATCATGCGCATCGGCTGTCCCGGCATTGCATAGCCATGCCACATTGAGTCGGGACTGTTCCTCCCGCGACTCTGGCCGTCACCGGACTCGGTCCATGCCATGCAAAGACTCAGTGACACCCGACCATGCCATGCAGGCCACCGACACCAGCGGGCTCGCCTGACGGTTCCGGCGGCCGATGACGAGCGTTGAAGGTCCGCTTTTCCGATGGCCCAACGACCGCCTGGGGTCGATGCCCCGCTCGCCGCACCCCGACTGCTTCAAGTCGCTCACCCCCTCCCCAGGAAAGCCGTCCTTACCGCTTTGACGTATCATCGGCCAATCCATCCCCGATGCTGCTCACACAATGAAAACCGACACCCCCCAGACGATCTATCTCAAGGACTACACCCCGCCCGCTTTCCTAGTCGATACCGTCGACCTCGATTTCGTCATTGAAGCCGGCGTCACAACCGTTAGCGCGACGCTGGCGATGCGCCGCAATCCGGCGGTTGCCGCACAGCCGCTGGTGCTCGATGGCGACGAGTTGGAAACCCTGTCGGTTGCGGTCGACGGCGAAAAAGTGCCGTTTTCAATGACACCGACCACGCTGACCATCGCCGATGTTCCCGAGGATTTCACGCTGCAGACCGTTGTCCGCATCGCGCCCGAGAAGAACACCTGCCTTTCCGGCCTCTATCGTTCCAGGGACGGCTATTTCACTCAATGCGAAGCCCAGGGCTTCCGCCGCATCACCTGGTTTCTCGACCGGCCGGATGTCATGTCCACCTACACGGTCACCCTGCACGCCGACCAGGCGACCTACCCGGTCCTGCTCGCCAATGGCAATCCGGTCACCAGCGGCGATGAAGCCGATGGCCGTCACTGGGCCAAATGGGCCGATCCGTTCAAGAAGCCGGCCTACCTGTTCGCCGTCGTCGCCGGCAAGCTCGACGTGCTGCGCGACACTTTCCGCACCGCCTCCGGCCGCGACGTCCAACTCGCCATCTACGTCGAACCGGGCAAGCTCGACCAATGCCCGCACGCCATGGCCGCCCTGCAAAAATCCATGAAATGGGACGAAGAACGCTTCGGCCTCGAATGCGACCTCGACCACTACATGATCGTCGCCGTCGGCGATTTCAACATGGGCGCCATGGAGAACAAGGGCCTCAACATCTTCAACACCAAGTACGTCTTGGCGCGCAGCGATGTCGCCACCGACGTCGATTTCGAGAACATCGACCGCGTCGTCGCCCACGAATATTTCCACAACTGGACCGGCAACCGCGTCACCTGCCGCGACTGGTTCCAGCTCTCGCTCAAGGAAGGTTTGACCGTCTTCCGCGACCAGGAATTCGGCGCTGACCTGCACAACCGGCAGACCGCCCGCATCCGCGAAGTACGCGGCCTGCGCGCCGCCCAGTTCCCCGAAGACGCCGGCCCGATGGCCCACCCGATCCGCCCGAGCAGTTTCGTCGAGATCAACAATTTCTACACCTCGACGGTCTATGAAAAGGGCGCCGAAGTCATCCGCATGATCCAGACCCTGATCGGCCGTGATGGTTTCCGCGCCGGCATGGACGAATACTTCCGCCGCCACGACGGCCAGGCCGTAACCTGCGAGGACTTCGTCGCCGCGATGGCTGCCGCCTCCGGTTTCGACTTCACGCAATTCATGCGCTGGTACAACCAGCCCGGCACGCCGCATGTTGCGGTCGACGGCCATTTCGATGCCGAAACCAGAACCTACACGCTGACCTGCACACAGGCCAACCCGCGCGCCAGCGACAAAGCCCCCTACCTGATCCCGATCCGCGTCGCACTGTTCGCCGAGCAAGGCGAAATCATCGCCGGCAGCGAGCGCCTGCTGCACCTCACCGCCAACACGCAGTCTTTCGTCCTCAACGACATCGCCACCGAGCCGACGCCCTCCTTGCTGCGCGATTTCTCCGCCCCGGTTTATCTCGACTTCGATTACACGCCGGAACAGCTGACCCTGCTGCTGGCGCACGAAAGCGACCCATTCAACGCCTGGGAGGCCGGTCAGCGCCTCGCCTCGACGCTGATTCTCGACGCCACGGCGGCCATCGCCGCCGGCCAGGCGCCGGTCTGGCCGGCCGGCTTCGCCGACGCCGCCCGCCGCCTGCTGCAAACGCAGGCGCAGCGTGGCGCCGCCTTCGTCGCCGAAGCCCTGACTCTGCCCGGCGAAACGACGCTGGCCGAAGCCATGGACGAAGTCGATCCGGATGCCCTGCACGCCGCCCGCAACGCCCTGCGCCGCCACCTTGCCGAGCAGCTCGAAGGCGAATTCGCCGGCCTCTACGCCGCGCTCGCTCCGCACGCTCCCTACGCGCCAACCAGCGAACAGGCCGGCCGCCGCGCCCTGCGCAACGTCTGCCTCGCCTACCTGCTCGAACTCGACACCCCGGCCACGCGCCAGCTGGCCCTGCAGCAGTTCAAAAACGCCGACAACATGACCGACCAGTTCGCCGCCCTCGCCGCCCTGGCCAACGTCAATGCCGCCGACTGCCCGGAACGCGAGACGGCGCTCGCCGATTTCTACGGCCGCTGGCAGCACGAGGCGCTGGTCGTAGACAAGTGGCTCGCCGCGCAATCGACCAGCCGCCGGCCGGACACCTTGGCCACCGTCAAGGCGCTGAGCGCCCACCCGGCCTTCGACATCGGCAACCCGAACAAGGTCTATGCGCTGATCCGCGCCTTCGGTGCCAACCTGCCGCGCTTCAATGCCGCCGACGGCAGCGGTTACGCCTTCATCGCCGACCGCGTTCTCGACCTGCACGACAAAAACCCGCAGGTTGCCTCGCGTCTCGCCCGTTGCTTCGACCGCTGGAAGAAATACGATGCCGGCCGCCAGGCGCACGCCCGCGCAGCGCTGGAACGCATCCGCGACCATGACGGCCTGTCGCGCGACGTTGGCGAGATCGTTGCCCGCGCCCTGGGCGACGCTTGATCCGGAGGCTTGCGATGAAGGTCATCCAGCTCAGCGACCTGCATCTGATCCAGCCGGGGCAACTGCTTTATGGAGCTTCGCCGCTGGACCGACTGCAACTGGCGATCGACGACATTCTCGATGCGCATGTCGACGCGGAATTCTGCGTGCTCACCGGCGACCTTGCCAACGCCGGCGGCGAGGCGGTCTATCGGTCGCTGGCGCAGGCCCTCGCCCGCTTGCCGATGCCTGCCTATCCGCTGGTCGGCAACCATGACGACCGGGCGGCGCTGGCGCGGTGCTTCCCGGCGCTGGCCACGAGCGCCGGCGGCTTCCTCCAGTCGGCGATCGCCACCGGCCATGGACATTTCCTGCTGCTCGACACCCTGCAGCCGGGAGTGCCTTGGGGCGTCTACTGCCCCGGCCGCCTCGAATGGCTGGGCGATCGCCTGCGTGAAACCGGCGACGAGCCGATCTGGCTGGTCATGCATCATCCGCCATTCGCCGTCGGCATCCCGTCGATGGACCAGTTTTCGCTGCGCAATCCCGAGACGTTCTGGTCGGTCATCGCCCCCCACCGCGCACGCATCCGCCACCTGTTTTTCGGCCATCTGCACCGGCCGATCGGTGGCAGTTGGCACGGCATTCCATTCTCGTGCACCAGTTCGCCAAACCATCAGATCGCCCTCGACCTGGCGACACTGCGCGGCGACGAAGTTCCCGGCTGCCGCGAACCGGCCGGCTACGCGGTGATCCTGATCGACAGCGAGCACGTCGTCGTGCACCACCAGCAATTGTCCGGCGGCGAAACCCGCTTCTGGCTGTAGGACGGCCCGTCAGTTGGTCAGGGCAGATTTGGCCGGCGCCCACTGGCGGCGGCTGACCGGCAACTTGTCGGGAACTCCGCGCAACAGCGCCCAACCGTAGGCCTCGGCATCGTCGCCGGCGGCCTTCTCGAAACCGGCGAGCGCCGTCCTCGCCACCAGCACGGCGCGGTGCAGACGGATGAAACGCTCGGCGAATTCGCTTTCGAGATGGGTCAGCGCCTCGTCGAGCAGGTATTCGCGGTCGACCGTGCGCGCCGTGACATACTTGAGGTCGGCCTTGAAGTAGAGGACCTCGGCGACCGGCACGAGCAGCAGGCGGCCACGTTCGAGGCACGACAAGTGGGTGCGCCCACCGCCGCGCACGGCGCGCCCGACGCTGGCAAGCAGTTCCGGGGGGGCCGGTTGTGCGGCTTGCACCTTCAGCAAGGCAACCAGCAGGCGCTGGGCGCGGACCGGCTTGAGCAGATAGTCGACGGCGTTGAGGTCGAAAGCCTGCACCGCGTAATTGTCGTAGGCGGTGGTGAAGATCACCGCCGGCGGCGCCGGAAAGGCGCCGAGATGCCCGGCCAGTTCGATGCCATCCATGCGCGGCATGCGGATGTCGGCAAGCACGACATCGACTGCGTGGTCGCGCAGGAAATCGAGCGCCGCGACGCCGTTGCCCGCCTCGCCGACGACCGTCGACGGGAACTGGACGGCGATGTCGACGAGTAGTTCGCGCAGACGGTCGCGGGCCAGCGGCTCGTCATCGACGACCAGGATTTTCAGGGGTTCGGCGTGCGGCATGGCAGAAAGATGCGGACCTCGTAGAATTGCTCGCCGACCTCGATTTCCAGCCGCGCCTCGAGATCGTAATAGAGGGCCAGGCGCTCGCGGATGTTGGC
>WBZU01002488.1_pt1 | contig 12687 bp, 11 predicted proteins | sample 5204311 | NCBI WGS metagenome assembly WBZU01 (sample SAMN12344359, study PRJNA552823) | activated sludge metagenome | biome: Activated sludge suspended growth; feature: Nitrification reactor; material: Wastewater; isolation source: activated sludge from nitrification reactor of wastewater...
GCTTCGCGCGAGGCGATTTTGGCGTTGGCGACGAAGTCGGCCGGCGGGTCGAACCGACGGGTTTCTTTTAACAAACTGGTGATCGGATCGTGCGACATGCGCCCTCCCAGGACAGGGCGGTGAGGATACCGAAATGGGGGCCGACGCGAAGTCGGGTTTGGGGAGAAAAGCGAGAGGGGTTCATCCCGGGGCCTGCGCGCCGAGGGTCGGAGCGCGAATGTCCAAACCGAGCGGTGGTGTTTTACATAACGAACGGGTTTTGAAAATCGTCGCGGCGATAATGTTTCAATCGCATGGCCGAACATAATGGCTCGCGAGTATCCATGCGCATTCAATGATTCATTATGCAAATTCAATGATTCGTTATGCAAAGACGAACCAAGTGTTCGTCCGACCCATAGCCGCCGCAGTGCGCGACAAACTTGTCAGCCCGCCTTGACAAACAAGAATTGCCTGGCTACACCGGGCCGACTCGACCATGACGAACCTGGTGACCATGCATCTTGGCGGACGAGAATACGGTTGCCGTGGTTCGTGTGCATCTGCTACGGTGAATATCGATGAACCCACGAGTTCCCATTGGTTCCATGGCTCTCGCCGCCGTCGACGTCGCGGAGGCGTATTCGCCCGCAGGTGTCGAGCGTCGAGCCAAACCAGTGGCGCCTCCTTTTGCATTTCCGCCGATCGACGAACACATCGTCGTACCGGAAGTGTCGCGAGTCGAACTTTTGGACGGGCGCGAGGTGCTTGAAGTGGGTTCTCTGCCTCCGCATGCCGATGCTCAAGCGCTGGCGGGCTTTTTGCTCGCGGCACATGTCATCGCGGCGTATGTCGTGGCGACGGAGTTGCTGACGCGCAGCGCAGTCGAATCGGACTTTGCGACGGACGTATGCATTCGCAAACGAGGCATCGATCCTGAGACGGGCGGTCGATACTTGGAGGAATTGTCGTTCGAGATTGTGAATGAGCAATCGATGAGCGATGTCGTGGGTAAAGCGAAGAATTTGTCGCGCCGCGGGGTGAGGCGTATTCTCGCGATCTTCGTCAAGACCGGCGAAATGCGCGAATGGTCGAAGACGAAGGGTGAATTCGTCCGACTCGAGAAAGACGGCCTGTTCGAAGATCCGGTGTTGGTCCGGCCAATCGCGGTCAAAGCGTTGATGGACAGCACGTTGGCGGAAGCGGAAAACGAAGTCGCCAAGGCGCTGATCGCGAAGAAAAACCCCGAGATTGTCAAACTGCAACACGAGGCTGAGCAATCCGGTCATAAGAAAGGGCTGGACGAAGGACACAAGAAGGGGCACAAGAAAGGGCTGGACGAAGGGCACAAGAAGGGCTTGGACGAAGGGCACAAGAAGGGCTTGGACGAGGGGCACAAGAAGGGCTTGGACGAGGGGCGGCGCAACATGTTCCGGCGCATTTTGCTGCTACGTTTCGGAGATCTACCGGCTCATGTCGAGCATCGCGTCGAAATGGCCAATGCCGAGCAGCTCGAGGCTTGGACGAGTCAGATTTTTTCAATGGCGACGCTTGATGAATTGTTTGATTCGTCGCCGCGAGCCGATTGAGGACTCGATTTGATGCGTCGCGACACTAACCTCGTCACCACCCCGCATATCCGACGCGTACACCCAGCCCCAACGTTACACGTGGATCCTGCAATTCCGCTCCACCCGTCTCGTCGCCGCCCAGAAAAACGCTTTGTTGCGCCGCCACTCCGAGCAACACGCCGCCCCAATCAAATTCCAATCCCAAATCCAAATTGCCAAATGGCACCGCTCCCGGGCTGTCTCCCGCATTGAGCCATTTGTATGCGAATCCCGCGTCAATCGAAGCGACAAACCGTGTCGTTCGTCCGGGACTCATGAGGCGCACGCCGCCGCCCACGCGCGCAATGTTCAACACCGCTCGATTTCGCCCCGTCGCCAAGCTCGTTGTTTCAATTCGATTGTTCAAATAATCGAACATGAACTCGAATCCCACGCGCGTGCTCGTCCGATATCCCAAGCGGCCGCCGACAATGCCTCCGGCACCGTCTTCCCCAAACATCACGAATGCGCCGCCTGTTCCCAGGCCATAAAAACCCCTTTGCGGAGGCGCCGGAGGTTTGGCGATCTTCTTTGGCGTCGCCTTTTTCGTTTTCGTCGGCGCCGGCGTCGTTTTCGGCAATGCAATCGGTACGCCGCCTACGTCCGGACGAACCTCTTGCGCTTTTCCGGCCACCACGAGCACTTGAAATGCGTATTCGGCCCCGCCTTGCTTGTACATTTGCACAAGATGCGTACCCGGTTCGACGAGCCCCGCCCATTCGCCAAGGGCCATCGGTTGTTGATCCAGCGCAATGGCCATCTCCGGATCGCCGGTTTTCACGACGACCCAGCCCATGTTCGGCACCAGCGCAAACTTGACGACTTTATCGCGATCCGCACTCGTGATCGTTACAAGCTCCTCGGCGCTTTCATATCCTTCGGCGCGAGCGCCAATTCGATGTTTCCCCGGACCCAAGGGAATGGGTTTGTCCTTCGCATTGGGCGGCAAAGCATCGTCGTCGATATAAAGCACGGCATGCGGCGGCGTCACTTCCACGCTGATGTATCCGAGCAACGCGCGCATTTCGGCGATGGCATGTTCTGCAGCCGCCCGATCTTCCGCTTCCATCGTGTCGCGATGATGTTCGAGCGCTCGTTCCAAGGCGGCAATCGCTTTTGGATATTGAAATAAACTCTTGTGGCAAAGCGCCAAGTTCACCAATGGGCTCGCCCGAGGGCGCTCCGCATACGCCGCCTCGAATTCCGCAATGGCTGCGTCGAAGTTTCCGTCATTAAAGAGTTTCACCCCATTCGACATGTGCTGCTTGTATTGGTCCGCGCTCGACGGCTCCGCAGGTGCCGAAGACGGCGCAGTGGGCGGAGGGGCGGGTGGGGTGGCCGATGCCGATGCGGACGGACTGGGGCTCGGAGTTGGTTGGGCAAACGCCGGCGCCGATTGTCCCAGCGCAAAGACCCAACACGACGTGGAAGCGATGAAGCGAAGACGCTTGGACAAGCTCATTCCTCCTTGAGCTTGAGCTGCGGGGCGACGCCCGGTGTCGTTGCCGTCGGCTTCGGTTCCGCCGGTGAAGCGGAAGGTTTGGTGGCGGCGGGCGAAGGTTTGTCCTGGGCCGAGGCTCCGGCTTTTGGAGTCGTTTGTCCGGGCGTCTTTGTCGATTCCGCCTTGCGCTCGGTGCTCGTCGGCGCAGGAGCGGGCACGATCATCGGCGTCGGCGACGCCATCGCTGTTTGGGCCTGGTTTGGTGTGACAACCGGAGCATCGATCGCTGTTTGTGCGGGCAGACCGGTTGCCGCAGTCGTTGTTGCCGGTGATGAGCTCGGCGGAGACCTCATGGCGAACACGAGCGCTCCAAGCGCCACGGCGGCAACGAGACCTCCTCCCACCACGAGGCGACGGCGATCGGGTGTCACGACAGCGCCGTTGCTCGTCGACCATCCCACGCGTGAAGGTTGTCCCGTACTCACGTCCACGGTCGGAGCTGTGGCGACATCGCGATCGTCCCGCGGGTTTGGCGTGGCACTCCCGCCGCTTCGAAGCGGCGTCGCTTGACGACCTCCCGAAATACGCAGCGCGCGTGACGACAAAAGTCCTTCGGACGCTTCGCCCAACGCCTCCAGCATTTCACGCGCATGCTGAAATCGTTCGTTGCGATCCCGACTGAGCGCTTTCTTCAGAAACGCCGCAAGTTTGTCCGGGATGCCCGGGTTGTGCATCCGCGCATCGGGCACGTCTTTGGTGCAAATGTGCACGATGACCTGCTCGTACGAATGACCCTCGTGCGGAGGTTTGCCCGTGAGCGACTCGTACAAGATGGTGCCCGTCGACCAAAGATCCGTGCGTTCATCGACATCCGGCAGGGCCTGCGCTTGCTCCGGCGACATGTAGTACGGCGTGCCGAGGACCGTGCCTTGCTTCGTGATTGTTTTCTCGATCGCGCCTACGCCGCGGCGCATTTTCGAGATACCGAAGTCGAGGATTTTGACGAACGTCGAACCGTCGTCCTGTTCGGTAAGAAAAACATTATCGGGTTTGAGATCGCGATGAACGATGCCTGCTTCGTGCGCCCGCGCGAGCCCGCGGAGAATCTGTGCGGTCACATCGAGGGCCGGCTCGAGTTCCAAACGACCAACCCTGCGCAAGTAATGACCGAGGTCCTCGCCGCGCAACAGTTCCATCACGAGAAACGGCACGCCGTCGTCGGTCGAACCGGAATCGAAGATCGTGACGATGTGTCCGCTCTCCACGGCGCTTGCGGCTTGTGCTTCGCGCTGAAATCGCGCGACCGATTCTTTGTTCCGCGCAAGTTCCACATCGACAAACTTCATCGCGACGCGTTTGCCGATGTCCGTGTTGAGCGCCTCGTACACCGTGCCCATGCCGCCGCGCGCGATGGCTCGGACAATTTCGTATTTGCCCACGCGTCGACCTACGAACGAAACATCGCTCGTCGGAGCAGAAGGCATCGAATCATCGGCAGCGGACATGCGGCACGAAATAGTTCCGAGGTGAACGAATACGAACGGACTCGATGGTTCGGACAAACCATCGGGCTCGACCTCACCACGGACGAGCGATCTCCGAGAAATCTTCAATCGCTCGTTTCGAGCTTATCACGGTCGACGTGCGGGCACCGTATCTCGCCCGGGTTGTCGAATTGCGGAATCAGCGCGGCAAAGCAGCGAGCCCCGGGCGCGGATTTTCACGCAACTTCGCGTCGAGAACGCCTGCCGAATCAAGGGCGGCGATGTCGGTGTACCCCCCCACGGGTTCGTTGTTGATGAACACCTGAGGCACCGTGTGCCGGCCCGATGCTTTTTCGAGCCATCGGCGAAGATCCGCGCGACCGTCCGCATCAACCTCTTCAAAAGCAACACCTTTGCGGCTGAGGAGCGACTTGGCGCGGTGACAATACGGGCACCAGGGCGTCGTGTAGATCGTGACGGCAGCAGGCATCGCGGAATGATTCGTGCCTGTCGCGACCTTGGCAAGTGCCGCTCGCGTTTCGTTGGATCCAGCGTGTCGACGATCTCGTCCGGTCGTCGGACCTCCAACGATTTTGGCCCACGGAAAATCTCTCGATACCGTCGACCTCCATGGACCTCCGCGACAAATTCGCTGTGCACATTGCCGCCGCGCTTGCCGGTGCTCTTTCCGATCCGGCGCAGATTGCTCGGCGTTCCTACGATTTCGCCGATGCTCTCGTCGCCGAACGCGCGCGACGAATCGATGCCGACGAAGCTCGCGCCCTCGCCGAGGCTCTTCCTTTCGGAGCGATCGAGCCGGAGTTAAACCCGGACGAACTCGATCCGCAATGGCTCGAAGAACGCTTCGATCCGACATGGGACGTCGATCCGCGATGGACTGCCGAACGGGCAGCCAATGCAGCCAATGAAGATGCCGTCGGCGACGCTCCGCCCGATACCACGCGTGCTCTTCAAGGTCCGCCTACCGAGGTCGCACGGCCGGGTTTGGCTCGTACACAACCGAACGAAGCCGAGCCGGTTCGTGTCGTGACGGCGACCGGCGCTTGACCAGCTCGTCGTCCCGCAAGACCTGAAACCACTGCGTTCCTCGAAGATCGAGGTTGCTCGCACAAGCCCTCCCTTGCGCCTCGTCCATGCGAGGTGCGAAAACGACGGTATGGCCGATACCGAGGGCACGATTCACCTCGAACGATTTACCAACGACGCGCGGCAGTTCGTGGCGAGTGCACAGCAGCTCGCCGATGACCGAAAACACGCCGAAGTGTCGCCTTTGCACCTGCTCGTGCGCATGATCGAGCAGAGCCGCGGGGTCGCGGAAATCTTCAAGCGTCTGAAGGCTGATCCCAACGAAATTCTCACGCTCGCCGAAGCTTCGTTGCGCAAGCTGGAAAAAGGAACGAGCGGAGTCGCGTACCTCGATGGCCGACTGCTCGACCTTTTGGGACGCGCGGAACGCGAAGCCCAACGGGACAAAGCAGCCAACGTAGGCGTCGAACATCTCCTGCATGCGCTCGCGCAAGAATTTCGAGGTCCGGCCGGGGAAATTCTCTCGTCGTTCAGCATCGGGCCGGGAGCGTTTCGCCCGCATCTCTCCGTGCTCGAACAGTTTGCCAAGGAACCGATCGTTTCTCCAGCCAAACCTGCTGATGGAACGCCGGCGACGACGGCAGCTGCCGCGTCCGCGCCGACGGAGTCCTACACGCGTGACCTCGTAGCCGAAGCTCGCAAAGGACAATTCGATCCGGTCATCGGTCGTGATGGTGAAGCGCGCAGGCTTCTGCAGATCCTCGAACGTCGCTTCAAAAATCATCCGCTCATCGTGGGTGAGCCGGGAGTCGGCAAGTCCGCGCTCATTCGGGCGCTTGCCGATCGCATCGCGCGAGGCGACGTGCCGTCGAACCTGGCCGGGGCGCTTCTGTACGAGCTCGATACGGGGGCGCTCGTTGCCGGAGCGAAACTTCGCGGTGAAATCGAGCAGAGGCTGAAGGTTCTGGTCGACAAACTCCGCGCCGTGCAGGATGCCGAGACGATCCTCGTCGTGGAAGACATCGACGCGCTGTTTGGTCAAGGCGTGCAGGGCGCAGGCGTGGGTGAGTTGCTCAAGCCGCTTTTGTCGCGCGGTGAAATCCGCATCTTGGCGACGACGACCGCGGAAGGTCTGCGCAAAATGAGCGAGCGCGATCAAGCCGTCGTGCGCAGGTTTTCCCTGGTGAACATCGAGCCGCCGTCCATCGATCAGGCGACCGAAATTCTTCGTGGCTTGGCGACGAAGTACGAAGCGCATCATCGCGTACGAATTGCCGAGAGCGCGATCGTCTCGGCCGTGAGTTTGGCGAAGCGGTACCTCTCCGATCGCGCTTTGCCGGACACCGCGGTTGATCTTTTGGATGAAACGAGCGCGCGTAAACGGGTCGAGGTTGATGGCATTCCTGCGGAAGTCGATGCGATGAGTCACCGTGTCGATTCGCTCAAGGCACAGATCGCCGCGCTGCTCGACGATGACGATCGCCTCAGCGTGCAAACACGAACTCGTCTCGAGAAGGAGCTCGCCGAGCTCGAACCGAAAGCGTTGGCGGCTCGATCGGATGTGGCTTCGCGTCGCGGGGTCATCGCGGCGGTGCAAACGCTGCGCAAAGAGCTGGCGGTCGTGAACGAAGCGCTCGCCAAAGCGCAACGCGAGAAGAACTACGCGAAGATTGGACAGATCGAACACGAGACCATGCCGGAGCTGCGCAAGCGTCTCGATGCAGCGGAACTGGCGGCGCAAGGCGCGGGAGCATCGCCGCAGTCGAACATGCTCACCGAGAGCGACGTGGCGGCGACGCTTGCCGATTGGACCGGCATTCCCGTTGCGAAAATGCTCGAAGGCGAAGCGGACAAACTGCTCAAGATGGAAGAGCGTTTGGCGCGACGCGTGGTTGGTCAGGACGAAGCCGTACGAGCGATTGCGAAGGCGGTTCGTCGTGGTCGAGTGGGCCTACGTGACCCGGGCAAACCCATCGGATCGTTCATGTTTCTCGGGCCGAGCGGCGTAGGAAAAACCGAGCTGGCCAAGGCCCTCGCCGAATTTCTTTTCGACGACGAACAAGCCCTCACGCGCCTCGACATGAGCGAGTTCATGGAGCGGCACATGGCGCAGCGGCTCATCGGTGCCCCGCCGGGATATGCGGACAGCGAGCAGGGGGGTTTCTTGACGGAAGCGGCCCGACGTAGGCCCTACAGCGTGCTTCTGTTTGACGAAGTCGAGAAAGCTCACGCGGACGTCTTCAACCTGCTCTTGCAGATCCTCGACGACGGACGACTCACGGATGGTCGCGGACGAACTTCGGACTTTTCGAACACAGTCGTCATCATGACTTCGAACATCGGTTCGAAACGCATCCTGGATGCGGATGCGAAACTTTGGTCGACGGAAGACGGACGTGAAGCGATTCGTGATGTTTTGTTCGAAGAATTGAAGGGGTTTTTCCGACCCGAATTCTTGAACCGCATCGACGACATCGTCGTGTTCAAGGCGCTGACCAAGCAGGATTTGCGTGGCGTGGTGGACATTCAATTGCGGCGCCTCGAGCGGCTGCTTGCGGATCGTGAAATCAAAGTGCAGCTCGATCCGCCGGCGAAGGATTTGTTGGTGGACAAAGGGTACGAGCCTTCGCTGGGTGCACGTCCGCTCAAGCGTGCGATTTTGAAAGAGATCCAGAACCCATTGGCCGAAGCCATTCTTGCGGGCGGGTACAAAGAAGGGCAGGTCGTTCAAGTCGGAGCGGCCGATGGATCCTTCACTTTCACGAAGGCCTGACGCAGCTGCCGCATTGCGACAGTTTCCTGTGTGAGATCAAAGATTGACGCCTGAAGCGTTCCGGAAGATCCTGCAATTAAGGAGGCTTGGCATGCCCGGCAGGAACGTTTCGCGGCGCTTGTTCGTAGGAGTGATGGGGAGTGGCGTGATTGCGGCACCCGCGGTGGTGTCGTTGTCGACGTCGCACGCAAACGCTGCGGATCACGAAGCTGCCTACGTCGCGATGCGTGAACGTATCGCGCAGCTTTTGCGTCCGCTCGAAGCAGGTTCGCGTTTTGCGAAGTGGACCGTGGCGCAAGTCGATCCGCTCGTCGATGGCGCGGTGAGCGTGAAGATTCGTTCGGACGAACAGCACACGTTCAACCTGGAAATCATGGCTCGCGACAATTCTGCGTTGGCGCAGAAGCCGCCTGCGCAGACGGCAAAATTTGCGATCTTCGTCGTCAACGGTGGTGACGGTTGGTCCCCGACGCGTGAAGAGCAGGGTTTGGCGGCCATGACCTTGGCCAAGATTGTCGAGAAAAACGAGCAGGCCCTCGACCTGCCTGGACTGCTCACGCACGCCGAGCGCTTGCAATGTCATGCGAACGCGCTCTTGGTTCCTGCTTCAGCTTCGGCGGAATGATTCGTGATGCGGGCCATCGAGCTCGGTTTGACCTGCAACAATGCGTGTATTTTTTGCGCGCAAGGGGACTTGTCCGTCCTGCGCCCCGGTCAATCCGAAGTACGGCTCGATGATGTTGCTCGCGATGAAGTCGTCGCGTTTGTCGGAGGAGAACCGACCCTCGACGAACGTTTGCCCGCGCTCGTGAAAGCAGCCGACGCTCGAGGTGTTCGCCGCATCATCGTGCAAACGAATGGGCGGCGTTTTGCGTATCGCGCCTACGCGCGGGCGTTACGCGAGGGCTCGGACAAACTCGTGCTGGACGTGTCGCTGCACGGATCGACGGCGGCGATGCACGACTACCACACGCGGACTGTCGGGAGTTTTCAGCAAACGGCGGTTGGTATTCGCAATGCCGGCGCCGAAGGAATCGACGTCGGGGTGACGACGGTCGTTACGAGATCGAACTATCGGCATCTGGTCGATGTGGTGCATCTCGCTCGAGGTTTGGGAGCGAGAGCCGTCAAGTTTGTCTTTGCGGAACGGTTTGGCCGGGCGGAACAAGCAGCGGACCGAATCGTGGCTCCGATTGAGCTCGTGGAGCCGCACTTGACGCGCGCCGTGCGCGAAGCGGCGCGATGCGGACTTGGGTGGGTTGCGGGCGATCGATCGAGTGATTCGGTGGTTCGCGAGAGATTTGCAGGGCTTGGAGAAGTGCAGCAGTCGGCGGCAAACAGGGCCCGCGCTGAGGCAGCGAGGGGGCCGCGATTGCGGTTGCCCGTGGTGGCGCAGTTCCAAACGGTCGAACAGGGAGCGGTGTGACAATGGCGAGCAACGTCGAATTCAGTGGCGGAAGCAAACACCTTCGTCGAGTTGCCATCGTGGCGTTTCTTGGGGTGATCGGAGGAGCTGCCGCGAGCTCGTGTGCCGACGGCGGCACGGTGACGAGCGGAGCGACGGGTTCGAGTTCCTCGTCATCGGGTGGTGGCGAAGGCAACGCCGGCGGCAAAGGCGGCGACGGCAACGCGAGCTCTTCGAGCAGCAGCACCAGTTCGAGCGGCATGGGCGGTGCGGGTGGCGGCATCGGCGGCATGGGCGGAAGCGGCGGCGCGATGTGCGAACCGAAGCCCGAGATCTGCGACGGCATCGACAACGATTGCAACGGCAAGATCGACGACACCGTCGAAGTTTGCATGTGTGTGATTGGACAAACCAAGGGCTGTTATTCGGGCCCGATGGGCACCGAGAATCAGGGCATCTGCAAGGGCGGCATGCAGAAGTGTGTCGACGGCATGTGGAGCGCTTGCGAAGGCGAAGTCCTTCCCATGGCCGAGACGTGCGAGGGCACGGATCAGGACTGCGACGGGATGCCCGACAATGGTTGTCCGTGCAAACAGGGCGACACGCAAGCCTGTTACTCGGGGCCGATGGGCACGGAAAACACCGGCGTTTGCAAGCCCGGCACGCAGACCTGCGACATCAACGGCATGTGGGGCGCATGCAACGGCAGCGTCACGCCGTCGCCCGAGACCTGCAACGGACTCGATGACGACTGCAACGGCGCCATCGACAACGACAATCCCGGCGGTGGTGGAGCGTGTACCGCGGTTGGTCTTGGTGAATGCAAGAAGGGAACGCTCAACTGCATCAACGGTGCGGTGAAGTGTTCGCCCGCGCCTGTGCAGCCCGAGGTTTGCGACGGCAAGGACAACAACTGCGACGGCAACACCGACGAAGGCAATCCCGGCGGCGGTACGCAATGCATGACCGGTTTCATGGGGCTTTGCGCGACGGGTTTGACCAAGTGCGACGGCATGAACGGCGTCATCTGTCAGCCGAACGTTGTGCCCGGACAACTGATGGAAGCGTGCAACAGCATCGACGACGACTGCGACGGCATGACCGACGACGGCATCACGCAAGTGGGTCAAGCGTGCATGAAGCCCGGGCAGCTGGGTATCTGTCAGTTTGGCACGTACGAATGCCCCATGGGCGCATCGCAGCTCAATTGCAACGCTCCGTTGCCCGGCACGGTTCAAGAGACTTGCAACGCGAAGGATGACGACTGCAACGGCACGATCGACGATCCGATGCAGGTGAACAACCAACCGTGCGGCACGGGTTTGCCCGGCGTTTGTTCCACAGGCAAGACGTTCTGTTCGGGTGGTGCGTCCACGTGTAACCCCGATGTGACGCCGGGATCGCAGCAAGAAATCTGCGACAACAAGGACAACAACTGCAACGGCCAGATCGATGACCTGAACGCCACGGCCGCATGTTCCACGCAAAACCCGATGGCCGGCGGCGTCTCCACATGGGCGTGCACAACGGGCAACTGCCAGATCTCCACGTGCGCTGTGGGCAAGGCCGACATCGACGGCGCTGCGGGCAACGGCTGCGAATGCTCGACCGACCAACACGCCACGTCGTGCGTCGCGGCGAATTCACTCAGCGTTCCCGCGGGTGCTGCCGCTGTGAACATGCTCGGTGTCGTCGAAACGGCGATGGGCAGCGATTGGATCACGTTCAACTTCATCGCACCGGCAGCGCTTGGCGTGTCCTACAAGCCCAAAGTTCAGCTCGTGAACGATGGCGGCGGCCAGTACGGCATGGATGTCATGACGAGCTGCATGCAACTCGCCACATGCAACGACGGCGGCAGCGGCACGAACGTCAGCGTGTGGGAGTTGAATTACGCGTACAACCAGATGGGCAATCCCCAAGGTCCTTGGTCGGACATGGATGCCAAGATCACGTCGGTCAAAGTCCGTGTGTACCGGAAAAACGGTACGCAACCGACGTGCGACCAATATGTCGTCACCGCATCGAACCTGTGACGAGTGTGCGGGACAATCGGAGCAACAGAGCGCATGAGCATGTCGTTTGAGATGGGTGAAGGCTCGGTGAGCGTCGAGTTTGACGAGACGCTCTACCCTCGTGATGCGGTGTACGGTGCGGCGTACGTCTTCATCGATCGCTGTTACGTGCACCTCGATCGCGTCGCCGATCAGCGAGTGCGGGTGCAACTCAAAGCCAAAAAACCCGGTCTGGATTCACAAGCGGTGGCGGGCGAGTTTCAAAACGAACTGCTCTCCCAAGCGTGGCGCCAGAAGCTTGTCGAGCAAAACCGACAGTTTGTCGAGACAATCACGGCGCGAGCTCTGGGCGGCGCTGCGGGTGCCCCGGGGCTCGACGAGCTGCTCACGATGGACATCGGCGAAGAGACCGCTTTCGACGATCCGCTCGGCATCGCGATGAGCTGGGAAGAGAAGTACAAGAAGAAGGGCAAGGCGGGAGAAGCCAAAGCCGACGGTGACGATGCGACAAACTCCGATTCTTCCGGAGGCAAAGCATCGTGATCGAGATGCGGTTTCATCCCGATTATTACGACGGCTTCAGCATCGACGAAGCCGTGAAGATTTTCGCTCCTTTTGCGGGCCTCGAATGCCTTCGCGAGGACGAAGTCTTCGTCGTGAAGGTGGAGATCAATCAGAAGGCTGTCGCCGATGGTTTGGATGAACGAACCATCGCGCTCGAACTGAGCAACTATGCGCTGGGTTTGACCATCGAACGCGTGCGCGGGAGGTCGTTGCAATGAGCGGCCTTTTCACCGAGATCGGTCCGGGAGCCAAAGCCCCGGAGGGACTCGTTCCGTTCCGCTTTCGCCAAGTCGGCGGCGATTATTTGCTCACCAACTTTCTCGGCGATTGGGTGTTTGTCTCGTCCGATGAGATGCGCCAGCTGGCTCG
>WBZU01002261.1_pt1 | contig 12685 bp, 9 predicted proteins | sample 5204311 | NCBI WGS metagenome assembly WBZU01 (sample SAMN12344359, study PRJNA552823) | activated sludge metagenome | biome: Activated sludge suspended growth; feature: Nitrification reactor; material: Wastewater; isolation source: activated sludge from nitrification reactor of wastewater treatment...
TGAAGGATGGCTCACACCGGCTGAAGGATGGTTCACACCGGCTGAAGGATGGCTCACACCGGCTGAAGGATGGCTCACACCGGCTGAAGGATGGCTCACGCGCACTCACGGATGGCTCACGAGCGCTGAAGGATCGTCCACGCGCACTGAAGGATCGTCCACGCGCACTGAAGGATCGTTCACGCGCACCGAAGGATGGCTCACGCGCACTGAAGGATCGTTCACGCGCACTGAAGGATGGCTCACGCGCACTGAAGGATGGCTCACGCGCACTGAAGGATGGCTCACGCGCACTGAAGGATGGCTCACGCGCACTGAAGGATGGCTCACGCGCTCTGACGGATGGCTCACGCGCTCTGACGGATGGCTCACGCGCACTGAAGGATCGTCCACGCGCACTGAAGGATCGTCCACGCGCACTGAAGGATCGTCCACGCGCACTGAAGGATCGTCCACGCGCACTGAAGGATCGTCCACGCGCACTGCGTGGCCGGGTGGCCATGCGGGGAAACGCAGCGTGGGGGGCAGGCAACCGCTCCTCGCCCCTCGCTACACCTCGTCCAGAGACGCGTCGGCCGCCGCGCGCAGAATCTCCTCCAGGTGGGCAACCTGCTCGGGGGCCCGGTGCCGGCGTAGCGCCCTGGCGATAATCTGCCGCACCCGATCCGGGGTGACATTCATCGCCTCGGCAAGCTGGCGCACCGTCAACGGCTCGTCGCCGTCCAATCCATAGCGCTGCGCCACCACGAGGTAGAGGCGCTCGCCATTGTCACCGGCCAGATATTGTGCCTGGATGCCGGCCACCACCTGGTCGGTAAACGCGGCCAGGTGCTCGGCGCCGATGCGCTCGATCGACGCCCAATCGTACCCCAGCCCGTAGAGCAGGTCGGTGCTGAGCAGCGGCCGCCCGTACAGTGCGGATAGGTATCCATTCAAGCCCCAGGCGCGGTCAGTTGGCGGGATATCCTGCATGGCAACTACGATTTCACACCTGCCGAAGCGCGGTTACATCGACCCGAATCCATCAGGGTCATCTCGACTCACTTTTGTGCACGTTGCTCAGCACGCGCCGGATGAGGGGCGCAAGGCTCAGCTCGGACTGGCGATGGACGCCACGTGCGCCCCATTATCTCGCAACTGCACAATCTGTTCAACCATCAGCCCATTCCGCGCGCGCACCGCCCCGACCCGCAAACCGTGTTTGCCTGCACGCCCGATCCCCGGCATACTTCAACGTCGCTGATCTGCCACCGACCGGGCGGCGACGACAGCCAATCGCCATCACAAAGGAGCTATCCCATGCGCAAGCAGCTCGCCACTATCGTCTGGCTCTGCCTGTTATGCCTGCTGCCGATCCCTGCCCTTGCGCAGGAGACGCCGCCCGCCGCCGGCACCATCTATCTCCAGGCCGGCGCCTTCGACCCGCTGGCCGCCGGCGTGGCCGCGGCCGGCGCCGAGGCCACCGCTTCGCCCTACTACCTGGTGCAATTCACCGGCCCCGTCGAAGCCTACTGGCTCGAACAGGTGGCCGCGCTCGGCGGCGCGGTCGTCGGCTACGTGCCCGACAACACCCATATCGTACGCATGGCGCCCGCCACACTCGCCGCGGTGCAGAGCCTGCCCAGCGTGCGCTGGGTCGGCCCCTTCCGCCCCGCCTACAAGGTGGCGCCCGACCTGGTCACAGCCGTCAACGCGGCCGCCGCCGCGCCCGCCGCGCTGACCGTGCTCGCCTTCCCCGGCGAATCGCCCGACGCGCTCGCTGCCTGGCTCACCGCACAGGGTGCCGCCGTCAGCGAGGCGGCCAATACGCCCATCGGCCCCGTGCTGCGCGTGCAGGCGCCGCTCAGCCTGCTGCCCGCGCTCGCCCAACAGCCCGCCGTCAGTTGGGTCGAGCCCTACGTCCAGCCCACCACGGCCAATGCCGAGGGGCGCAGGATCATGGGCGCCGAGGCCGTCTGGCAATCCTTCGGCTATTACGGCGCCGGCCAGATCGTCGCCATCTCCGACTCCGGGCTCAGCGTGCAGGGTGCGCTCAGCGCCGACTTCGCCGGCCGTCTCGTGCGCGCCTTTGCGCCCAGCGAGATGAACCTGGCCAGCGCCGCGTGCCGCGCTAAGACGACCTACACCGACCTCAACGGCCACGGCACCCACGTGGCCGGCTCCGTGCTCGGCAACGGCACCCGCTCCGGCAGCAACGCCGCCGCCCATGCCTACGCAAGCTCCAACGCCGGCACCGCGCCCGAAGCCCGCCTCGTCTTCATGGCCCTCAACACCGACGGCAGCGGCGGCATCCAGTGCATCGACCTCAACGGCGACTTCCTCGCCAAGGGCTACCAGGAAGGGGCGCGCATCTCCAGCAACAGTTGGGGCTCCAACACCGCCGGCGGCTACGGCCAGCTCTCCAGCCTCGTCGACGACTACCTCTGGCGCAACAAGGATTACCTGGTGCTCTATGCCGCGGGCAATGCCGGCCCGGGCGCGCAGACGGTGGGGTCGCCCGGCACCGCCAAGAACATCCTGACCATCGGCGCCAGCGAGAACAACCGCCCCGACATCGACGACATGAGCGACAACCCCAACAGCATGGCCAGCTTCTCCAGTCGCGGGCCGACGGCTGACGGGCGCGTCAAGCCCGACGTCGTCGCGCCCGGCACGTGGATCCTTTCCGTGCGCGCCGCACAGGCGCCCGACGGCAGCTACTGGGGCCCCTTCAACGCCGACTATGCCTACATGGGCGGCACCTCCATGGCGACGCCGCTGGCCGCCGGCGGTGCGGCCATCGTGCGCGAGTGGCTCGCCAAGGCGCGCGGCATCACGGTGCCCTCGGCCGCGCTGCTCAAGGCCATCATCGTCAACGGCGCCACGCAACTGCCGGGCGAGCCCATCGCCAGCAACAACAGCGGGCACGGCCGCGTCGATCTCAAGAACACGCTCAACGCCAATTATGTCATCGTGGACGACCACGTGCAGGGCGTGCAGACCAACACCGTGGTCAGCTATACGGTGCAGGTCGCTGCCGGCGCGCAGGCGCTGCTCGTCACGCCATCCGGCGCTGCGCTGCCCGCCGTGCACGCCGGCAACACCGTGCAGATGACCGCATCGCTGCCTGTCGTGGCCGCGTCAGCCGCCATCACCACGCCGGGCGAACTGCGCGGCGAAGCTCTGCCTGCCTTTGCCCAGGCGCGGCCGCTGGCGCCCATCCCCGATGCCGGGACGGGCGGCAAAACCGGTCTGGCGCCCCTGGCCAATACCGCGCCGCAACCAGGCGTCGGTCAGGCCGCGGCCCCGCCGGCAACCAGCGGCAGCTTCCGCCCCGGGTCGGCGGCGAGCGTGCAGAGCTTGCTGCAGCACATGGTCGGCGGCGGCGACTTCGAAGATCCCGACTGGACCAACATCTGGAGCGAAGTGTGGCTGGGCAGCGGCATCCCCGTGCGCACGAGCGACCCCGCCAAGGTCGTCTCCGGCAACTACTCCATGTGGCTCGGCGGCACGCCCATCGACGACGCCGTCTACTACCCCGTCCAATTCCCCGACACGATCGATGCTGCCTTGGACAGCAGCATCGCCTTCAACGTCCGCATCATCGACCAGGACCCCGGCTTCGACGATCTCTGCGTGGCGCTGATCGATGTGTCCGGCAACTTCCTGGGCCCCTATGCGCCCAACAATCCCGAGTGTATCGACCAGAATGGCAACTGGAGCTACTCGCTGACCTTCGACGCCGCCGACCGCGCATCGCTGGCCGGCCAGACCGCCTACCTGGTCGTCTATACCTTTGGCGACGGCGTGGCGCCACACATGTCGGCCTTTGTCGACGATATCGTGCTCGTCGTCGATTTCCCGTCGCCGACCGCCACCATCACGCCGGCCGCCGGCCCGCCCGGCACCACCTTCCTGCTCACCGGCAAGTACAACGTGCCCTACGGCTGGGTCGATATCTGCATCAGCCCGTGCACCAACAACAACTACATCAAGACTGTCTATGCCGATGCCGCGGGCGACATCGCCGCGTTCATCTACAGCTCAGCCAGCACCACCCCCGGCCTCTATCCCATCCAGACCTACAACATCGCCGACCGCACCGCCGAGACGAGCCTGACCATCGGGACGGCCACCGCGCCCGTGCTGGACGTGACGCCCACCAGCGGCCCGGCCGGCACCACCTTCAACATCAGCGGCAGCGACTTCCTGCCCAACGACCAGGCCATCGCCGTGACGCTCAACGGCGATCCCATGGGCAACGCGGGCAGCAACGCCACGGGCGACGTCGCCTTCACCATCGAAACGGCCAGCAACTCGCCGGCGGGCGCCTACACCGTGCGCGCCACGGACAGCGCCGGCCGCAGCGGCGAGACGACCTTCACCGTCACCACCGTCGTCGTGGGTGACCCGACGCTCACCGTCACGCCCGCCTCCGGCCCGCCCGGCACCGCCTTCACCTTCGTCGCGCGCAACTTCACCGCCGGCCAGCCGGCCGACGTGACGCTCGACGGGCAGACCCTGGGGCAGGTCAATATCGACGCCACCGGCACGGCAACGATCACGCTCGAGACGACGACCGCCACCGCGCCGGCGCAATACACCCTCGCCGTGGCACAGGGCGCCAAGAACGCCTCCGCCCAGTACGCCATCACTGCCGGCGGCGGCGCGCCGGTGAGCGGGCAGGGTCTCTACGTCACGCTGGCCTGGACCGACCCGCCGGCACAGAGCGCGGCCAGCCAGACACTGGTCAACGATCTCGATCTCTTTGTGGATGGGCCGGGCGGTCGCATCTTTGCCAATGGCGGCAATGCCGCGGACCGCAAGAACAACCTCGAAGCGATCCGGCTGGAGACGCCGGCGCCGGGGACCTATGTCATCTCTGTAGTAGCCACGCGGGTCAACGGCGCGTTTGGCGCGCAGCCCTTTGCCCTGGTCGCCACCAGCAAGCAGGACTTCGGCGTCGGGCAGAACAACGTTGAACTGGGCCAGGCAAACGCAGGCACGCTGCGCGGCGTACTCTTCGCCGACCTCAACCGCAACGGCGTGCGCGACACGGGCGAGCCGGGCTATGCCGGGGCGTCGGTCGTGCTGCGCCAGGCCGGCGGCGCGCTCACCCGCCAGCTCACGAGCGACGGCAGCGGCGCCTGGCAGACGACCAACCTGCCCACCGGCACCTATGCCATCACCGTCGTGCTGCCTGCCGGCTATCGGCTCACGACGACGCCGGCCGGCAGCCAGGCCGTAGCCAAGGGTGACAACACCGCACCGGCCGCCGGCGTCGTCGTGTCGCTCAACCTGCCATTCGTGCAACGCTAGCGGCTGGTCTATCGGCAATGTTCGCCCCACAAAGCGGGTTTCTGGCAGAAACCTGGTTCAGTAGTTCACGATTTGTCGTGACGGCTTCAGCCGTTCCAGAGAAAATCAACGACTGAAGTCGTTACTACGGCGAGAATCGTGAACTTCTGTGGTTTGTGAGGCGCAGCCTTCACCGGCACAAAGAAACCGAGGTTCTCAGAGAAACTCGGTTTCTTTGTGCCACATCCGATTGTACCGCCGGGATCAGCCCGTACTTACTCCCCCGTGCTCACCGTGGTCGTGATCGGGTTGGCGAAGAGGAAGCCCCACACAAAGTCGCTCTGCACGGCCTGCAAGGCCGGTTCGTCGGAGCTGGAGTAGTACCAATCCGGGTCCGGGACCTGATGGGAACTCTGCGGGTAGCCGACCTCGCTCAGTTGGGCGATGAAGACGCCCAGCGGCGCCCTGCCCTCGCCGTTGACGCTCGCCCGCGCGTGGCAGGCCATGCACGAAGAACTCAGCACGAAGCCGCCCTCCGTCACGGAGTTGCCCAGCATGATGGGCCGGCCCATGGCATCGGTGAAGTCGACCTGCGACCCCTTGAGCCGGTAGCTGCGCCACGCGCTGCTCTCCAGGTCGGGCAGGGTCGGGTCCATCTGCGGCTCGCTGCCGATGCCCATCTCCGCATAGAGTTCCTGCAACGCGTCGCTCATCTCCCCGCCCGGATAGGATTCGCCGCGCGCAAAGATCGGCGACGCGATGATCAGGCCGTCGTCGGTGACATGCGGCGCGGTGAAGTTGGTGTAGAAGCCGTCGGGCGCGGCGTCGGGCGACGTGTAGCCAAACGAATCGTTGCACCCCGTGTAGTCGCAGCGCCCCGGATTGTTGACATGCTCGAAGGTCGCCCACACCCAGTTCGGAATATCCTTGGAGGAAATGTGCATGGCAACCAGGTAGTAGATCCCCGGCTCGAACTGGTCGTCGGGCGCGTTGTTGTCCAGTACCTGGGCGTCGATCTCCATGGTGATGTACGGGTTGTCGGGATCGTCGGCCAGGCCCATCTCCGCCGCGCGCTCTGCGCTGAGCCAGTTGCTCTTGATCATCACCGCATCGACGGGGAAGTCGACCGTGACCAGCTCGCCCGGCGCGCTGCGTGCCCGGTACGGGGCGGACGCGGTCATCGCCTCGCTGTTGCGGGCAAAGAGTTCGCCCAGCCCGTCCGTGTGATAGAGGTTATTGTCGAAGACGTAGTCGAACATGGGCTTGTTGCGGAAGACCAGCTCGGCCATCTCCTGCCGGATCACGCGGCCCGGATCCTCGTCAGCCGTGGCTGAAAATGCATTGACGTGGGACTTGGAGAGTGGCTGCGCCGTGTGGCGGATGACGTCGGCGCCCGCGTCCAGGTGATCGCCCGGATAGTACGGGCAGTTGATGGCGGGATCGGCGGCGTTGTCGTAGCCGGGGTTGTCCAGGCTGCCCGGCGTGCAGCAGGCCGCGCCCGCCGGCGTGTCATCCGTGCACAGCGGCAGCGGCTGCGCCGGCCACGTCAACTGGTCCGCCGCCCAGTTCATCCAGAACTCCTGCTCGATGGCCTCCAGGAAGAGCCGCCAGGCAAAGGCGTCGGGGCAGGTCATGGCCGGGTTGGTGACGTCATCGCCAAAGTCGAACGCCCCGTCCTCATCCAGGCGCAGGTCGCAGGCGTCGTAATCCTGCGCCGCGCTGTTGAAGTAGAGCACGCGGTCGATGGCGTTGGGTGCGGGCGGGTCGCCGGCCGGCTCCTGCGCCTGCGCGCCCGAGGTAACGCCCAGGACAAGGGCGACGACGACCAGGAGTGAAAGGATACGATAGAACGCGGTCATGAGTCTCCTCCTTTTCAGTGTGAATGCGCTTCGGCTTTGGGCTTCACGTTGACAACCATCATCATGCCGCGATCCTCGTGGCGCCGGACACCTTCGCCTGCGCGAACTGGACATAGAGGTCGGTCGCCAGTACGCCATCGTCGGCAACGATCACCTCCGGCATGGCAAAGCCGCCCGGCGCCGGCGTCGAGCAGGCACTGAGCAACGCAGCAGCGATCAGCAACATCGCCAAAGCTGGGGCCTGCCCCCACGGCTGGCATCGTCGCCCGCGCACACGCACACGCGCCAGTTGCCGCACGTACTGATGAACTGCCTGGTTCATGTCTGTCCTCCTCGCGGTCGAAAGATGAAGGGATCTGCCGAAAGCAGGCGATCGCCTGGCAGGCGCTAAGCCGAAGCCGGCAAGTGCCGGCGGCCGGGGTCATCGGTTACTGTGGGGAAACTATACGTGGGTTTGCCGCCGTGCTCACGTCATGCACGAACACAGCACGCGACGGCGGAGGTGCCGCGTGCTTCGGCAAGCGGCGCGGCCCAGGTTGCGGGCCATACCGCATCAGAAGAGACAGGTGTTGTGGCTTGTCAGGCGCTGCTGCAGGCAGGCAAGTCGATGGAACGACAATACGATCATTCGATCGCAATGTCAATTATGTGAAATTCGGAACGAGAACGGATCAGGCGCTGGTGGCGTGCAGGATGCTGGCGGCGATGCCATTGGCGCCGTCGCCGTTGGTCGCCGCGTGAACGGTCCCGTTCGCCAGCGCCTCACATCCGGCGCGGAACTGGTTTGTCCAGCCCTCGGGCGCCTGGCTGCGCCACGGCCCGGCCGCCGCCTTGACAAAGTCATAGAAGAGATTGGCACTCGTCTGGTCGGTCTTGGCCAACTCTTCGGGGTGCCACTGCACGCCCACGACATAGGGCAGCGCCGGCGCCTCCAGCGCTTCGGGCAGGCCGTCGTCGGCGCGTGCCACCACGCGCAACCCATAGCCCACGCGGTCGATGCCCTGGTGGTGCATAGAGTTGACCTCGTGCACCTGTCCCATGGCGTGCGCCAGCCGGCTGTCCGCCTCGATGTCGATGGGGTGGCTGATGCGGAAGCGCTCAAAGCTGGGCGGGAAGTAGTCATGCTTGACCAGCTCCGGCCGCTCGCTATGCAGATCCTGCGTCAGCGTACCGCCGCAGGCGACGTTGATCATCTGCACGCCACGGCAGACGCCCAGCACCGGCATGCCGCGCTCCACAGCCCAGCGCGTCAGCAGCAACTCGGTGCGGTCGCGCTCCTTGTCGGTGGCGCCCAGCAGGTCGTGGCGATCGGCGCCATAGTTGGCCGGGTCGATGTCCTCGCCGCCGGGCAGAAAGAGACCGTCCAGCCGCTCGAAGATGCCGCGCAGCGTCGCCTCGGTCATGTGCAGCGGGATCATCACCGGCAGCGCGCCAAGCTGTTCCAGCGTGCGCACATAGGTCTGGTTCATAATGAAGAGGCTGAGCCCGAAGAAGCGCTGCGACTTCTCGCGGCCCATCGTGACGCCGATGAGCGGGCGATGGGTCATGGGCACGCCGTCAGTCACTTCCAGGTAAGGCTGATTGCGGAGATCACGGTTCATAGTGCGCGGTTGCCGGCCTTTCTAACATGGCGCCCACAAGCGGGCGTGGCGCCATTATATGAATCGAACGGAAGCACTGCAAGCTGCGGCACCCCCAATTTGACGCAGAGGCGCAACGTCGCAGAGGGAGATAGAGCCGTGGGCGTGCGATTCTCTGCATAGTCTCTGCGCCTCTCTGCGTCAGAAATAGCGAAATCCAGTCGTCCAATTCTTACCTCACGCGAAGTCGCGAAAGCGCGAAGTTGCGATCTCTCCCTTCGCTTTCTTCGCGGCTTCGCGCGAGATTCCCACGCCACGGTTGACCTCACCTGAATCCTGGGACGCGGCTTGCGGCCAACGCCATTGGTCACGCATGGCGCCTCTGCGTTACCATAGAGCGACAGAAACCGGACCGCCGCCATGACCGAGATGACCATCGATCCACCTGCCAGCCCGCCGACCGCCGACACCCACACCGGGTACCGCCGCGCCGTCCGCCATCGCCTGTGGGCCGGCCTCCTGCTCCTCTTGCTGGCGCTGCTGCTCTACGCCCTCACGCTGGACAATGGTCTCCAGACGGAGGAACTCATCGGCGGCGATCTCATCACCCACCAGTACGCGCAGGTGCAGGCGCGGCCGAGCAACGCGCCCGGCTACCCGCTGTACACCATGGGCGGCTGGCTCTGGTTTCACACCCTCCGCCCGCTCATCGCCCTGACCACGACCGCCGCGCCCAATCCCCTCCCGATCCTGTCGACCTACAGCACGCTGTGGGCGCTGCTCGCGCTGGGGCTGCTCTACGCCATTCTCAACCTCATCACCCGCTCGCCGCGCCACCCGGCGGGCAACTGGCCGCTCGCCTTCGTGTTGAGCGCCTTCTACGCCGTCACCTACTTCTTCTGGTACTACGCCACCACCACCGAGCAATACACCAGCGCGATCGCGCAGACGCTGGCGATTGTGTACGTATATCTGCTGTGGAGAGAAGGTAAGAGATTGGGAGATTGGAGATTAAAAGAGGCGAAGACGCCCAAATCTCCAATCTCCAATCTCCCAATCTCCTCATTCTCCTCGCCTTCCTCTGCGGCCTCTCCCTGGCGCACATGCTCACCGTCGCTTTCATCGTGCCGCCGCTGGTGATCGCCATCGTGTGGGAGGAGCCGCGCGTGCTGCGCAATGGGCGGCTGCTGCTGGCGGTGATTGTCGCCGCGCTGCTGCCGCTGCTGAGCTATGCCTATGTCTACATGCGCGGCGCCGCCCATCCCGAGTGGTGGGGCGCGGGCGACTGGTCCAGCGCCGGCGCGTGGTTCTGGGCCTTTGTCAGCACGGCGCAGGGACGCGACGAACTGGCACGCGGCTTCCAGGCCACCTGTGCCTTTTTCGACGGCGGCTTTCCCGAGCTGATCTGGGGCGAACTGAGCCTCCCGATTCTGGTCGTCGGCCTTGTCGGCATCGCCCGCCTGGGGCGCAAGCCGACCTTCGTGATCTATGCCACGCTGCTCATCTACCTCGTCTTCGACTGGATGTACCGCTGCGGCAACTGGTACCAGGTCATCCTGCCCGCCTACCCGTTGATCCTCCTGGGCGTGGCCGCCGCGGCCGACTGGTGGGAGGAGCGCTTCCTGCCGCGCCGCTGGCTGGCCTATGCGCCGCTGGCCCTGCTCGTCCTCGCCATTGCCTGGCGTTTCGACGCCTCCTGGCCGCGCGCCGACAGCCACAACCGCGCCGAGGACACGGGTCTCGACCGCGGCGCCCTCCTGCTCGACCAGCCGCTGCCGCAGGGCGCCGGCCTCTTTGCGCCCGTGGCGGATGCGCTGGCGCTCGACTACCTGGTCAATATCTGGGGCATCCGGCCCGACCTGCACGTGGTCAGCAGCAGCGCGGCCGGCCCGCTCCTCGATGCCGGCGGCACGGTGCTGACGACGCTGGACGCCGCGCCCATTCTTCTGGAGGAACTGGCGACCGACAGCCCGCCCGTGCGCTCGCCCTTCGGCGCCGACTGGCTGGCGCTGGCTGCGCAGCAGCTGGCGCCGCCCACTGCGCCGCAGGTCGCGGTCGATGCTGCGCTGGGCGACGGCATCACCCTGGCCGCGTATGCCGTGCAGCCGGCGCCGAAGGGCGCGCCGGTGACGCAGGCCGCGCCGGCCGTGGACGTGACGCTCTTCTGGCAGATCGACGGCGCGTGGCCTGCCGGCTATGGCATCAGCCTGCGCCCGACCGCCGGCGGCGCCTTTCTCCCCGACACGGCCACGGGCGGCGTGATCCAGCGCGACGCGGCCGCGCCGATGCAGGGGCTCGTTGCGCCGGATGGCGCGGCGCCGCTGGCGGACACCTATCGCATCCCTATGCCGGAGGGCGCGGATGGTGTTATGCTGATAGTGTACCGGGCGACGGATGGCGGCTTTGAGAACCTGCTGGAGCTATCACTGGACGTGCCGCCGTTGCCATAGTTGCCCTTTGTGCCCCTTCGTGCCCTTTATGTCTTTGTGGTTTGGCGTTACAGTTTTTCACGACACTCACACAAAGCCACCAAGAACACAAAGAGCGCCATCTTCAACTTTGTGCCTTTGTGCCTTTGTGTGAGGCAAGATCGTGAACTGTTGAGTTTCTGGCACCATGACTTTGGAGGTGACAGTATGAAACCGTATGACTACGCCCATCGCGAGGGCGTCGAGGAGATCGACTGGCAATGGTTCGCCGGCCTGCAGCGCAAGCTGGCACAGGCATTGGCCGGGGAAGACGTCGAGATGATTGTCGGCATCGCACGCGCCGGGCTGGTGCCGGCGGCCACCGTCGCCTGCGCGCTGCGCTGCGATCTCATGCCGGTGCGCGTCACGCGTCGCGACAACGACGTCGTCGTGCGCGAGTCGCCGGCGTGGAAGGTGGACGTCGCACCCGAGGTCGCCGGCAAGGTCGTAGCGGTCGTCGACGAGATGGCCGACAGCGGCGAGACGCTGGCCCTGGTCGCCGCCCGCGTGCGCGAACTGGGTGCGGCACGCGTAGTGACCGCCAGCCTGGTCGCGCATTCGTGGGCGGATCCCCGGCCCGACCACGCCGCGCTGGTCACCGACGCGCTGGTCATCTTCCCGTGGGACAAGGAAGTGCTCATCGACGGCCAGTGGCAGACGCACCCGGAGTTGGCCGCAGCCCTGGACGCGCAGCGCGATCGGGCGGCCGGACCATGACGACTGCCGAACAATTCTGGCAGGCCTGGCTTGCCACGCTGCCGGACGACGCGCCGGCGCGCCATGCCACCTACGTAGCGGAACCCTTTGGCGACAACCCAGCGCTGGCCGATGAGCTGGTCGAACTGGTGCTGGCCGGCGCCAAGACCGCAACCTGCTCGGCGCTGTGGGATTGGGAGGCGGAGGGCAATCCGCTGCCGGAGCCTGGCTTGCTCTGGGTCGTGCTCGACGGTCGCGGCGAACCGCGCTGCATCGTCGAGACGGTCGAGGTGACCCATCGCCGCTACGACGAGGTGGACGCCGACTTCGCCGCGGCCGAGGGCGAAGGCGATCGCTCGCTGGCCTACTGGCGTGAGGCGCACCGGCGCTTCTTCACGCGCACGCTGCCCGCCATCGGCAAAGCGTTCGCCCCGGACATGCCGCTCATCTGCGAGCGCTTCAGAGTCGTCTATCGAGGAATTGAAGAATAGACCACGGATTTGGCGGATTAGGCAGATAGTCACGGATACTTCTTGTTATCCGTGTGAATCCGTCAAATCCGCCTAATCCGTGGTCTATCGAGGAATTGAAGAATAGACCGCGAATTTGGCGGATTAGACGGATTTTCTCGGATTCTTCTCTTATCCGTGTGGATCCGTCAAATCCGCCTAATCCGTGGTCTATCCATCAAGCATTATCAGGAGGTTTTGTATGCGAGTCGTGATTATTGGTGGCAGCGGGCACGTAGGGACGTACCTGGTGCCGCGGCTGGTGGCGATGGGGCATGAGGTCATCAACGTCAGCC
>WBZU01002367.1_pt2 | contig 12676 bp, 5 predicted proteins | sample 5204311 | NCBI WGS metagenome assembly WBZU01 (sample SAMN12344359, study PRJNA552823) | activated sludge metagenome | biome: Activated sludge suspended growth; feature: Nitrification reactor; material: Wastewater; isolation source: activated sludge from nitrification reactor of wastewater treatment...
ATATTCGATAAGCCCGTAGCTACCATTGTTCGTAAAGCTTTGACTGTTTAAAAACAACTCAGCTGGCCCTAGTTCATAATTCCACACCCTTAACTCATCCATCAAACCATTATAAAAATGTGCGCCATTAATGTCTGCTCCTATTTTGTAATTATTACCCATAACATAATTATAGGCAAAGCTTTCTGACTCTAGCGCACCGTTTAAATAAAGCCTGTATTGAAAGTTGGAGTACTCAAACGCAACATGGTACCAGGTACCGGGAACGAGCGTGGTGGTTCCGAAAGATTCATGTGTTTCAATAAACCCATCTGCATCAGAAATAGCATGTCCGTATAGCTTACCGTTTCTTAATCCTAGAGTAAAATTACCAATCGTATCTCCGTACGAAAAAATAGTTCCATCAGATACATTTGAGGGATTAATCCATGCTTCAACCGTGCGGTTCGAATTTCCATATGGTAAATCACTGTTGTCGCCAAGTAAATAGTCATCTAAACCATCAAACTTAAGAGCAAAGTTAGAGTCGGGTTGTACCGATAAAAGCACGCCTTCTCCTTCACATATTTGTAAAGAGCCAGCGGTTGAAATAACCGGGCTTGGCGGAACAAGCTCAACAACCTGCAACTCTGTTGTACTCGTACATCCACCAGGCTCTGAAACGGTATAAAAGTATGACCCAACAGTTAGTCCGGCCGTAGTGTCACCGGAAATACTATACCCCATTCCTGCGCCACCGGTAACATTTAAAGTTACGCTGCCGGTTGCACCCTGGCAAAGTCCTAACACAGGAGGAGTTACGTGAAGCACAAGTGGTGCGGGACTTTCAACAATTACACTCATCGGGTTAGCCCCTTCACAGCCAGAATCATCAATAATGTTTACGGTGTATTGATCCGCAAAAAGATTGTTGAATACCCCGGTTGTGTTTTGTTCGTAAAAATCATTTCCATAAATTATGTATTGATACCCGTTTTGTGAAGAACCTCCAACAACGTTGCTTATTGTTATACCTCCATCATTTATAGAAGTACAACTTGCACTATCTGTTTGGGCTAAAAATGTTATAGATGGTTGCTGGTTTACAGTGATTGTAACTGAATCAGTTGCGCTACAACCCCCGGATGTTGTTCCGTTTAAAACATAGGTTGTTGTGACAGGAGGACTAACAAATATAAATACCCCTGTTTCTCCGTTGTTCCATGCATAGTTATCAACATTTCCATCCGCTATTAAAAGAGCCGAACCTCCTGCACATAGCGTTTGATCTGCTCCGGCATACACATAAACAGTATTACCAATGAAAGAATTGTTGTCGTTGCAATCGGTGCTGTCCAATACAAATCCCGGAGGCGGGCATAATGAAGACCCAAACATTGATACTTGCAAATTACCAAAGCCATCGGCATCTGCATCTTCGTAAAAGGTAACATTTGGAGCAATATTACATGAAGCGCCAGTTATTACACCTCCCGGGCTAATCCAGTTTGAAAGAATTCCTTGTAATAAAAACCCTAACAAATTTCCATGAAAATTATTCCCACTCGCATCTATCAAAGTGTTAATTGATGAGTTGTTACCGCTAGCGATGCCTTGATTGAAATGGTAGTTTGCAGCGAGTCCTGGCTCCTGCGTGTTTATTTCACAATTTAAATAGGCATTAACTTCGTCTGGGCACAGTGTTTTGTTCCAAATTCTAAATTCGTCAATGGTGCCTTTAAAAAAAGGTTCCGATAAAACATCTGAGCGGCCAATCCAATAGTTGGCTATAGGGCCAATGTCGCTTAGGTGTACCGACATTGTTGGGTTAATTCCTTCTTGTATTCCGTTTAAAAAATACCTGCATGTATTGCCCTGCTGTGCAATAGTAACCTGGTTCCAGCCTGACCAAAACAGCGGCGAAATACCTTCTACGATTTGCTCTCCGGTTCCCGCATTTATTGTAAATCGTGGTCTTCCAGTGCCTTCGTTTATACAAAACCGCATGTATTGGGTAGGGTTGTTCCAAAAACTAAAAACCCGTTGGTTTACTAAATTTGTATCGCACTTTACCCAAAACTGAATTGCAAAATCATTTGTGCTCGACAACGAGGGGGGAATAGTTACAAAATCGTTTTGTCCATCAAACCGAAGAGTGGCTCCTGTTTGAGCAAAAGAGGCAAAAGAAACTAAGCAGGAAATTCCTGCAGCAAGTAAAAGTTTTTTCATGTCGTTTTTCTGAATTCTGTTTCTTAAATAAGCCGCATTTTTCTAGGAAGGGTCTTATAAAAGCCTTCTATTCTGTAAAAGGTGATACAACGTAAGAATTAAAATAATGTTTCGGTTAACCCGTATTTTCTTGTTTATTAGCCAAATAAATAACATTAGCGAATATACAGTCCTATTTTATTAAATGCAAGTTGTTTGGGGTTTAATTCCTTAATTGTCTACTATTTACTGTTGAACTTTGGTTGGGTTGACTATATTTGTAGCATAAAGAACCCAAAATTAATAACCTATGAAATTCCGCATTTTTTTATTTTTTAGTTTCCTGTTTACCTCACAAGTATATACAATATGCCAAGCCCAGCAAGGTAGTTTATTGTTTGATGGGGTAGATGACAAAGTGGTTGTTCCTGCTAATACTGCTTTCAATTCGGCTTCTAGTATTACTTGCGAAGCCTGGATAAATGCAACACAGTGGAAGGCTCAAATTTACCAAGGTACCATTGTCGGAAAAGACGGAAGCAACACAAGCGGTTATGCTTTAAGGTGCGGAGCCAATGGCAAGCTTAGTTTTGTGGTTGGGGGACCGGGTGGCTGGACCGAAGCTACTTGCGCAAGCATTATGCAAGCAAATGTATGGACACATGTGGCCGGCGTTTTTGACAATGGGTCGGTAAAAATTTACATCAATGGAAATTTGGTTGGTTCGAATACAACTAGCACCATTACTGCTTCAACCGTAAATTTACTTATTGGTGAAAGTCCGGGGTTTGCTGGTCGTGTATTTAAGGGTTACCTCGATGAAGTTCGTGTGTGGAACATTGCGCGAACTGCTTCAGAAATTGCAAGCAACATGACCGTTGATTTACCAAATAATGAGCCCGGTTTGGTTGCATATTACAAGTTTAATCAGATAACTGGAACAACTACTCCCAATGAGATTACAGCTACCTCGAATTCTACCGGAACGCTTACTAATTTTCCGGCAAACCCTTGGGCTACCGGATACACTCCTCCTACTACCGATATTAGTGCACATGCTATTTTAGGGCCCGATGTAATTACTTTTTATTCAGGCGCTTCAAGGGTTCGCGCTTCTTTTAAAAATACGGGCTTGGATACAATTAATGGTTTCAGCGCTGGTTACATCCTTAATAATGGAACTCCGGTAATTGAAACCATTACACAAACACTATTGCCCAATCAAGAGTATGTATATGCCTTTCATGATGTGCTCGAAAGTGTTGGAATAAGTAGCAACCTAAAGGTTTTTACAACGCTTGCTTCGGATAACAATTCGCTCAACGATACCATAAATTTTACATTAAACAAACCGGCAAATGGAATATATTCATTGCCCATTTTTACTGCTGCACGACATAACTTTGGTGCTTTTGGTCAAAGCCAACACTCCATTATGCCTCTGCCCGATAATAATTCGCGATTTAGTCAAATCATTATGAAAATAAGCGTGGCTTGTCCTTCTTCCGGATGCGATCCTTGGGACCAGCCTGCAAAAATTTCGTTGGTCAAAAACGGACAAACTTACGAACTTGCCCGTTTTATTACTCCTTATGGAAAAGCTTGTGGTCCATGGACAATTGATGTTACTAATTTTAAGTCCTTGCTTCAAGGAAATTGCGATTTTGAATCCTACATCCAGGTGTGGGGTGCTTCCGGTTGGTTATTGAACGTAACGCTTGATTTTGTTGAAAGTCCCACCCCTTTTCCTTTTCAAAAAATTACCCGATTGTGGGAAAACGATAATTGGGTATACGGTGATCCCGGAATTAGCTATGATTTGCCTTTACAAACCGTCTTAATTTCCCCTCATACAATGGAGGCAGAACTTCGAATGACCAACACCGGACACGGGCAAGCCAATACCGATAATGCTGCCGAGTTTTCACAAAAAACCCATACAGTGCAGATCAATGGAACCACGGTTGCCAACCATGTTTTGTGGAAAGCCAATTGTGCCCAAAATGCCTGCAACAATCAACCGGGTACGTGGACTTACAATCGCGCCGGTTGGTGTCCCGGACAAGGTGTTGATCCCTTTATGGTAAATTTAAACAGTTATTTTGTTGCAGGCCAATCGATGGCTGTTGACTATACGCTACAACCCTATGTAAACTTACTAAATACCGGTTACAACGGCGGTAGCCACACCGAACCACATTATAAAATACATGCCTTTGTTGTTGAAAAATCAGCCACTTTTATTGATGGCGACTCATTGGTAAATGCTGCCGCATTGCGCATATCAAACCCTATTAACAATGCCGGGTTAAACTCTTCTACTCCGTTAAAAGTTTGGGTAAAAAACACAGGAACCACACAGCTTACTGGGTTCAATTTATATTGCTTTGTAAACGGTGTTTTACTGGCACACGAAACCCCTTCCTTTTTGCTTTCTGCTGGCGATAGTCTTGAATATACATTTACAGCTACCGGCAATTTTGTGTCGGGCACTGAGTATCATATAGCCGTTTTGGTAGATGTTGCGAACGATGCTGCGAGTTGCGATGATGCTGCACTGGTTGTTATTAACAGTACTGTTGGCACACAACAACTTAATGTCGATCAGAGCCAACTCGATGTCTCTCCAAATCCTGCCGGCTCTGATTTTACGTTAGTTCTTCACAATTTAAGATCTACTTCTACTTTACGAATAACAGATATTAGCGGTAAGCTTGTATATCAATCAGAAGTGCTTCCTGCTAGTCTCAGCAATGGTTTGCTAATTCAAAACAATTTTGAAAACGGTTTGTACTTTATTGAGGTGCAAAACGAAAACCATTCCTTCTTTCAGAAAATTGTGCTTCAGAAATAAGCCATTTTTTGCATCGAATATGGTTTAGTAACAGCAGCAATTAGTCACACTTATTAATTGCTTGCTGTCTGTTTGTTGTTATAAATCTTGTGCTGTGCAATTGTATTTAAGCTTATGCAAGTTGCTAGCTTTGATGAGAATAAACTCTATCTCCTTATTGACTTAGCTGAATTTTTGCCCTTTGTTTAATAGGCCTATTTTCCTTGCTTTCAATTCTTCTTTCTGGGTATCAGTTGGGATTTTATAGTGCAAAAAAATAGGCAGAATCTCTTGATTCTGCCTATTTATATTTTTAATGCTTGTCTTTATTTCGCCATTACTGTGTTTACCACTGTTGGTTTTCCTGTTGCAGGAACTTCCCACAATACTCCAATTACTTTTAAGTTAGCCTTGTTCCAAGCGCTGTTTAAAGCAATTGTAAAAGTGTTATCGAAACGCTTGTTGGCTTCAATAGCAGCAGTAGTATTAATTTTAACACCTTTGTAAGTTGCTGCATTTCCTGCTCTCAATAAGTTTCGGTGCATATAGCCTGTGTTAGTGATTGTACCTGATGCAGTAGAAACCTTTTGAGAGGCAATAATTTTATCTTCAACAACATAAACAGCTAAATGGTATGCTTTACCTGCTGGTTGTGGTTGATAAAACAGCACTTTGCTGCTTATATTCATATTGCTTCCATCAATACTTTTTTGAAGATTAATACCTGCAAGTACTGTTTGGTTAGCAAATGCATTTGCTTTGCTTTTTACTGAATTGTAATTAGACGATATGTTTGCAGAAACTCCGCCGCCGGCATATAGACCGGTTCCGTTTACATAAAAGTCAGGTACACCGGTTACTTGATAGTCGCTCATAAATGCCGCACTAAGGCTACAGTTCATCGATGCCGGTGAAGATGATTCATAAACTTTCATAGCAGTTATTACACTGTTTTCCATAAAAAGACAAGAGTCAAATGATGGTCCACCATAAGCACCGCAAGGAGGGCACCATGTTTCAGAAAAGTCAAGTAAAATTGCTCGGTTTTTTTGTTCAATGTATTGACAGGTTCCATCGTCTTGTGTGGCGTCTGCTTTATAATTTAAGCTGTTGGGGTCGGTACAGCCAAGGATTGGGTCGGCAACTACTATTTCGTTGTCAAGCGTGGTTTTCTTACAACCAAGTATCGCCATTGAACCAATTGCTAAAAGAAGGATAATTTTTTTCATTGAGTTTTCGGGTTTTAAATATTGTTAATTCTTCAAAATAAAGCAATTGACTTGAATATTCAAAATTATTCGTCTTTTTTGAGAAGGGTTCTCAAAACAATTTGATTCCAAAAACGAAGTTCTGTTTACAGCAAATTTAGCCGGCTCATTAGTTCTTCCTTGTGGGAACCGCCAATTGGTATAGGCTTTTTCTCGTGTTCAATTATAAGATAGGGTTGTTCAATACTGATAATCTTGTCGATGCGAACAATAAAAGAACGATGCACGCGTACAAATTCCTTGGCCGGTAGTTTTGCTTCAATGTCTTTCATCGTTGAGTGAATTGTAAAACGCCCGTTTAACGTATTAACTATCACATAGTCTTTAAGCGCCTCAACATAATAAACATCCTTAGTTTGTACCTTCAATAGCTTTGAATTCGATTTAATGAAGAGCATGTTGGGCGTATTGTCTTGCCCCTCAACCAGGGAGTATAAAAAGTCTCTTTCCTTTTTCAAATCAATGGCTTTTTGATGCTTGTACAAGGCCATTTCTATGTTTGAATGAAGGTCAATTTCCTTAAACGGCTTTATAATGTACCCGTAAGGTTCTGATATTTTAGCCTTGCTTAGGGTGCTTTCGTCTGCATATGCCGTTAAAAAAATTACCGGAATATTGCTTTTTTCATGAATGATATTTGCAGCGTCAATCCCACTCATTTCGCCCTTTAGCATTATGTCCATTAAAACAAGGTCTGGTTTTTTTTCCTCTGCAATTATAACTGCTGCCTCTCCGCTACTTGCTGTTTCAATGACATTATAACCTAGTTTTTTTAAGCTTTGTGCTATATCCTTAGCAACAATACTTTCATCCTCAACAATCAATATATTAGTTTTTGACATCGCTGGTTTTTTTAATTAATCCCGACTTAAAAGTGACTGTAAATTTAGTACCTATTTTGTTCTCACAAAATATTTCCCCGTTTATTTGTTCAACCAAACTTGTAACGAGTTGTAATCCTAGCGAGTCAGAATTTCTAAAATCAAAATCCGTTGGTAATCCCACACCATTATCACTAACTGTTAAATGAATTGACGTTGGGGTTTCTTTTAAGCGCACCCAAACTTCTCCTTTGCGGTTTTGAGGAAAGGCATACTTAAGAGCATTCGAAACTAGTTCGTTAACAATTAAACCACAGGGTATAGATGTATCAAGATTTAACAAAATGTTGTCAACGTCGTGTTTCAACTCAACCAGTCCATTGTAAATTCGATAAGAATGAATAAGGTTTTGTGTTAGGGTAACAATGTACTCCGAAAAGTTGATGCTCGAGAAGGCTGAGGTTTGATAAAGCGCCTCATGTATAAACGACATCGACTTAATACGGTTCTGTAGTTCACGCATCATTTCGAGCGTATATTTGTCTTTGATGTAATTGGATTGAAGGTTGATGATGCTTGAAATAACCTGTAAATTGTTTTTCACTCTGTGGTGCACTTCTTTTAAAAGTACCTCTTTCTCCTGCAAGGATTCTTTCATTTGCTTTTCGGCCAACTTTTTTTCGGTAATGTCGTGTGCAATTCCAGATATTTCCCCTATTTCTGTTTCGTTTTTATAAATTGGATTTAAAAAAATTTCGCGGATTACCAGGGTGCCATTTTTATCAACCAATTGTGTTTCAAATTGCTGGGGAATTCCCTTAAAGGCCTCACTGTATTTCTTGTCCCAAAAATCATGGTATTCATCGCTTGCAAATTTTATTTTGGGACTGTCTTTTGTTTCGGGAATCTGCGCAGTTACACCATACATGTTAAACAGTGCGTCGGAGTAGTTTTTATTAAATGAGGTTAGTGAAATGTTTTTATCAACCGACCAAATCAGATGGGAGCTGCTGTCAAAAATCGCATTTATTTTTGCTGCCTGCTCGTTGATTTTTTCTTGAATTTTTTTCTTTTCAGTTATGTCTTCGCAAATACTTATAACGTAATCGGGGGCTCCATTTGCGTTAGCAACAACTGAGGTTGTGATATTGCAAAACACAACGTCTCCGTTCTTCTTAATGTACTTTCTTTCTCCCCTATAGTTACTAATTACACCACTAACAAGGTTTGCAAAAATTTTCTGCTTTTCTTCTTTTTCTTCTTCCAAGGAAACATCGAATACGCTTTTAGAAATTAATTCCTCTTCACTGTATCCTAGCATTTCACACATGCGCTGATTCGCTTGTATATAAGTTCCCGATAAATCAATTCGGGCTATACCTAAAAAGGCCTGATCGTATATTGAACGGTAACGCTCTTCGCTAAGACGCATTTTTTCTTCGGCCATCTTTTGCTCAGTAATGTCCCTAAATATTCCTCGTGAGGCTATTACTTGACCCTCCTTATTTCTCTTTGCGCTGATATTCCCGTCAACAACAAGTATTTTGCCCGACCGGGTTACAAATGAAAACAGAGTACTTTCAACCTTTTCTCCTAAAAACACTTGCTTCATCATTTTCTCACAGTGCTCCAACGAGTTGGGGTGTATAAATGAAATGATGTTTTTGTCGCCTATTTCTTTGTCAGAATATTCTAGCGCTTCTTTCCAGGCGGTATTCACATACAAAATTTTTCCTTCAGCGCTAACGCTCTGAATGAGCTCCGTGGTATTTTCAAACAAATCACGATACAGCTCTTCGCTTTGCCGCAACTTTTCTTGTGCTTTGTGCACTTCTGTAACATCTCTCGAAACTCCAACAAATCCTATTAACTCGCCATCTTCACTAAATATTTTAGAGGCTGTTAAAAAAGATGTAAACAGCTCCCCGCTTTTCTTCTTATTCAAAATCTCACCCGTAAATAATCCTATCGAATTAATTTGGGTTGTAACTTTATCGTATTCACTGTCGTTCGCATAAAGCGAGGATACCGGTTTTCCAATTACTTCAAAGCTTGTATAGCCAAATGTAATTTGAGCAGCATTATTAAATTCGGTTATTAAACTATTTTCGTCTGAAGCAATTATCATGTCAAGCGAGGAGTTGATAATGTTCTTAATGTATTTTTCAGATTCCTGCAGTTCTTTTTGTGCCTTTATTCGTTCTGCAACCTCTTTGTGCAAAACCACATTGCTTTCTTCAACTATTTGGGCACGCAATCGCTCTCGCTCAACTTGCTTCTTTTCCGAAAGGTTATGCACAACCAACTGTACTGCCGGTTTTCCTCGAAATTGGATGGGAATAGATTTCGCTTCTATTTCAAAACGCTTTCCTTTGTTGTTAATGATTTCATATTCTTCGAAATCAGCTATGTTTCCTTCCTTTACTCGTGCCATGCGCTCCTTAACCGCTTCGTGATATTCGGGAAGTAAAAAGTTAAAAAATGTTTTTCCGTCAATATCCGAAAGGTGCGTAATTCCTAACATTTCTAGACCTGTTGGATTGGCAAATATTACGGTTCCGTCAATGTGTATAAATACTCCATCAGGCGAGTTTTCGAATAACATTTTATATCCGAGTTCGCTCTCTTCGAGCTGTTTTTCGAGTTGTTTTCTTTCTGTTACATCACGCGAAATACCCTCAACAGCAATCCATTCGCGTCGCTCATTAAAAATAAACTTTACTACCGTTTCTATCCAAATCTTTTCTCCATCCTTGCGAGTCAATCCGGCCAGCGTTGGCTTGTGCTGTAGTTCGTATACCAGACGGCGCTCGTTGTCAAAATCGTTGGCTATTTTAAAAATAGTAGCTGCCTCCTCTTCTCCTATAATGCGCAAAATCAATAGTGGGTCAGCATAAAAATCTTGAGGTGTGTAACCCGTTTTATCGCTAACAACCGGGCTCACATAAGAAAAATGAGGGTGTGGAACAAGCTCAAAGCGAAACACAATGTCTGCGGCGTTTTCGGCAAGCATACGAAAACTCTCTTCGCTTTTTTTTAAGCTTCGTTCAACCTGCTTTTTATCAGTTATATCGTTTATGATTGATAAATTAAATTGAACATTGTTTACCAACATCTTACCTCTACTTACTTCAACATCTACAATACTTCCATCCTTTTTAACATGTTTCCAAACTCCAGAGAAATACATGTTTGACGATGCTTCATTATCAGATCTGTTGCTCAAATAATCCACTGTTTCAACCTTGTTTTCTTTCGGTCGAATATCTAATAACGACATACTTAAAAACTCTTCTTTGCTGTAGCCATAGTGTTGAATTGCCGCTTTGTTAACATTTACAAATTTTAGTGATTTTCGCTCTGAAATCCACATTGGCAATGGGTTATTTTCAAATAGTAGTCGGTATTGTTCTTCGCTTTCGCGCAATTTGGTTTCATTTTGAGTGCGCTCGGTAATGTCGCGAATAATCGCTTGAACTATTTCATTGTCGTCGTATACAAACCCTGAAAGGCTCACCTCTGCGTCAAATTGTTCGCCGCTGCTTTTGGTATATTTCCAATAAAAAAGTTGGGACTCGCCGTTTAGTGCTAGCTTTCTTTTTATCCTATCTCCCTCTTTTGAATTTGCACCATCCGGCTGTGTTTCGGGTGATAATATACCTGGATCTTCACCTACAAGTTTTTCTTCTGAATATACAAACAGCTCCAGCAAGCGATCGTTCGTTTCAGAAATAATTCCATTCTTAATAATTAAAATTGCATCGTTGCTTTTAGAAAACAAGGAACGGTACTTCTCTTCTTCCAGTTTTTGTTTTTGTTCTTTAATCCTTCTGTTTATAAGCAACACAAAAACCGAAATTAATGTAATGACATTGAACACAAAGAGTACTATCAGCAATAAGTCGTCCATTATTTATCTTCTTCTGTTGCGAGTTTAATTCCGTCAATCTTTATTTCTGAATCGTTTTTGTAATTGATTGTTGTCTCAAGCGCTCCGTCGTAGCTGTAATATTTCCAGTTGTCCTCTTTGCGACCAACAACATAGTTTCCCTCTTCGCGTAACTTTCCATTGTCGAAATAATAGCTGTGCTTTCCATCGGGGTTTCCATCAATATACTTTCCTTCAAAGGCTAACTTTCCATTTAAAAAAACAACTTTCCATTCTCCGTCTTTTTGGCCATTTTTATAACTCCCCTCTTCGCGCACATCGCCGTCTTCACTTTGCCATTTTCCTTCCTTTTCGCCGTCTACATAGGCTCCTTGCGTAATAACTCGTCCACTATCATTGTATTCTGTCATAGTGCCTTCTTCCATTCCATTTAAAAAGGTTTCTTCCCTAAGTAAATTGCCGCTCTCGTAAAACCAAAGCCATTTACCGCTTGGTTTAGCGCCCTTTAAAAACTTTCCCTTTTGTTCAACCTTTCCATTTTGATGATAAAATACCCAGTCGCCAATTCGTCTTCCGTCAATATATTCGCCTTCGGCTCTAAGCTCCCCGCTCACATAAAATTCTTTCCACTTTCCTTGCTGGTAGCCTTTTTCGTCATATATTCCTTCACCTATTAATTCTCCGTCTTTGTAAACTTTTGAGTTAACAATGGCCCCTTCTTCGTTGTAAAATCGCGTTACCCCTTCTGCAACTCCGTCTTTAAAAGTACCCGAAGATTTAAGTTTTCCACTTTCAAAAAAATCGTTCTTTACATCCAGTTTTACCAATTCGGCGACATTTTTTTTAAGCACTCCGTATTCGTACTTTTCTGTTTTAATCAGGTTGCCATCTAAACCATATTCTTTATAATAGCCATCAAGCTTGTCGTCGACATATTTGCATTCGGTGTGCAATAAGTTGTTGGGATAAAAAGTTTTCCAAGTACCTTGCTTGTTCCCAAATTTATCTTTACGATTTATTTTTTCTTCGCGTGTAACGTATCCGTTTTTATAGGTAGTAATGGTGATTATTAAACTATCTTTTGAAAACTCTCTCCCCTCTCCTTCCTCTTTACCTTTGCTAAATGGTATAACTTTTTGCTTGATCCCATCTTTAAAATAATAGGAAAGTCCTTCTTTCACATCGTTTATGTAGGCTTCTTCTGAAAGTAGTTTTTGTGTTTCTGACGAATAGGTTTTTTTTGTCCCATTCTTCTTACCTTCCACATACATAAATTCCGACACCACAATTCCTTCTTGAGAATAAAACTTCCAAATACTGTCTAATTGAAAATTTTTTCTATTTCCTTCCGATTTTAGTATCCCGTTCTCATAATAGGTTTTCCAGTATCCGTCGGGCTTGCCGTTTAACATCGTTCCCTCGCTGGAAACCTTTCCGTTAGAATGGTAAAATTTTACCGGTCCGTTTTGCAAATTTTGCGCAACGTTTTCTTGTGCGTAGCACGCGAAATTTTTTTGAAAAATAAGGGTTCCTATAAACACAAAATAAACGCTTAATAACAACTTATTAACTTGCATTGTATCCTTCCAAACCAGCAGCTTATGATTCATTTTTTGTACTTCTTTTAAATTACTATGCTATTAACTTTGCTTCTATAGACCCAATTTTTCAGATATTT
>WBZU01002495.1_pt1 | contig 12663 bp, 9 predicted proteins | sample 5204311 | NCBI WGS metagenome assembly WBZU01 (sample SAMN12344359, study PRJNA552823) | activated sludge metagenome | biome: Activated sludge suspended growth; feature: Nitrification reactor; material: Wastewater; isolation source: activated sludge from nitrification reactor of wastewater treatment...
AGCGGCTTATCTGGCCATCGCACACAAGCTCTCGGCCGGCCGCCAGAAGGCGGCGACCGACATGGGCAAGGCGGTCAGCGACATCATGCGCCAACTGGCGCTGTCCTCCGGGCGTTTCGAAGTGGCCTTGCCGGTCGTTACAGACGGCGCGGTCTATGGGCTGGAACAGGTCGAATTCCGCATCGGCGGCCTGGCCGGCAACGAAGCCAAGCCGCTGGCCAAGGTCGCTTCCGGCGGCGAACTGTCGCGCATCAGCCTGGCCATCCAGGTGCTGACCTCGCGCTCGGCCAGTGTTCCTACACTGATTTTCGACGAGGTCGATGTCGGCATCGGCGGCGGCGTCGCCGAAATCGTCGGCCGACTCTTGCGCGAACTGGGCAGCGAACGTCAGGTCCTGTGCGTCACCCACTTGCCGCAAGTTGCGGCGCAAGCCAACTGGCAGTGGCAGGTCAGAAAATCAACGCAGAATGGCGTCACCCTGAGTGCTATTCAGCCGCTGGATGATGGCGGTCGCGTTCAGGAAATCGCCCGTATGCTGGGCGGGGTCGACATTACCGAGATCACCCTTCAACACGCCCGCGAACTGCTCCACCTGACAGCCTGAGCCTGTTTTTTCAGGTGTTCCACGGTCAACCGGGAAATAAGGCCAAAAATCAAATGGTGCTGATGAGATGCAGCACGGCGAGCAGCGCCAGCAACAGGAAGAATGCACCGCTGATTCGTTGAATCCAGCGCAAGGGCAGGCGATGGAGGAGGCGCCGTCCGGCGTATACGCCAAGAATTGAAGTGCAGGCCAGTGCCAGCGTGGCGCCCGCCCAGGTGGCGGTTGCGTTCGCGGTGCTGCCCAGGCCGGCGATGGCGATTTGCGTTTTGTCGCCGAATTCGGCGAGAAAAATCATCAGGAAGGTGGTCGCGAAAATGCCTTGGCCGGGTTTTTCCTCGATAGCTTCATCTTCGTCTTCTTCCTCGAAACGCAGGGCGTTGATGCCGAAGACGGCAAACAGCACGGCAACGGCTATCGTGACGATCCATGCCGGCAGCCAGGCAGCAATCGCCGCGCCAAACAGCACGGCGAGCAGATTCAGAATGGCGAAGGCGGCGATGGCGCCCAGCACGATCGGCAGGCCGCGGTGGCGCGCGGCCAGCGTCATGCAGACCAGCTGGCTTTTGTCGCCAATCTCAGCGAGCGCAATCAGCAGGAAGGTGGCACCGGCTGACGACAGCCAGGCAGCTGGCGCGACAGCTGCGATTTCAGTCATCGGGGACGCTGCGGGTCAGGGCTTTGCGCCAGGGATCTGGCGGTGAGGACATGCCGCCTTGGTGCATTGAACGTAGAGATAGAGCGCGTGATCCTGAATGGCGAAGCCCCGCTCTTCGGCGATGGCGTTTTGCCGTTTTTCGATTTCAGGATCGTAAAACTCTTCAACGCGGCCGCAATTGACACAGACCAGATGGTCGTGGTGCTTGCCATGGTTGATTTCAAAAACGGCCTTGCCAGATTCGAAGAAGTGGCGCTCCAGCAGGCCGGCCTGTTCGAACTGGGTAAGCACGCGATAGACGGTGGCCAGGCCGATGTCCATGTTTTCCGCAATCAGCATTTTGTAAACATCTTCCGCCGTCATGTGGCGCAAGGTGCTTTTTTCGAAAAGCTCAAGAATTTTCAGGCGGGGAAAGGTGGCTTTCAGCCCCATATTCTTAAGGCTTTGCGGATCACTCATCAGGGAAGTTCCAGAAATTGTTCGATCAGGCGAAATGCCGATTTCGGGTATGATATACCGCTTCAAAGCCGATTGAAAAACTCCGGAAACCTGAATGCGCCGTTCCCGTCTATTGCTCGTAGCCGCTTCCTGCGCGCTGATCGCCGCTTGTACTTACAAGCCAGGCTTCATCAATGAATACAAGATCGATGTCCAGCAAGGTAACGTCCTGACCCAGGAGATGGTTGCCCAGCTCAAGCCGGGGCAGACGCGTGACCAGGTCCGCTTTCTGCTGGGCACTCCCTTGGTGGCCGATATTTTCCATCAGCAGCGCTGGGACTATGTCTATCGCTACAAGGATGGACAGACCGGCAAAGTCGATTCTCGCAAGCTGACCGTCTTTTTTGATCAGGAAGGCAAGTTGCTTCGGGTTGAAGGAGATGCCGCGGTCGCCGATGCTGGTGAGCTGAACGTGCCGGTCAACAAGAGCCGCCTGATCGATCTTGGATCGCTGTCTGGCGAGGCCGCCGATACGCCGCTGCCGCCGCGCGAACCGCCGGGCTTCTTCCGTCGTTTAATGAATATGTTGGGGTTTTAGAGCATGAGCGCAACTCGAATTGGTGTTGTGGGCGCAGGCGGCCGCATGGGCCGCATGCTGATCGAAGCAACCCTGAAGGATGATCAATTGGCGCTGGGTGCCGCCTTCGACGTCTCGGGTAGCCCGGCTATCGGTAAATCGGCCGGTGACTTGGTCGGCATGCCCTGCGATGTGCTTGTCACAGACGATGTGGCGGCTGGTTTGAAAAATATCGATTGCCTGATCGACTTCACGCGACCACAAGGTACGCTGGTTCATCTTGAATTGTGTCGTCGTGCAGGCGTGGCCATGGTGATCGGCACGACCGGTTTTGAGACTGAAGGTAAGGCAGCCATCGCGGCTGCAGCCAACGATATTCCAGTCGTCTTCGCGCCTAACATGGCGGTGGGTGTCAATCTCGTATTCAAGTTGCTTGATACCGCAGCACGCATTCTGAATCAGGGCTATGACATTGAAGTGGTTGAAGCCCATCATCGCCTGAAAGTGGATGCGCCATCAGGTACGGCCCTGCGCATGGGTGAAGTGGTGGCCGCCGCACTCGGACGAGATCTGGATGCGTGTGCCGTGTATGGGCGCGAAGGAGTTACCGGCGAACGAGATCCATCAACGATTGGTTTTGCCACTGTACGAGGCGGCGATATCGTCGGCGACCATACGGTGATGTTCTGCGGTATCGGCGAACGCGTCGAAGTAACGCACAAGGCCAGCAGCCGCATGCCTTATGCCCTTGGCAGTCTACGCGCAGCCCGTTTCACGTCTGGGCGCAAGAACGGTTTGTTCGACATGCAGGATGTTCTCGGCCTACGCTAACCCATGAAATCCAGGCTGCTCGCGAAACAGCTGCAGGAAATCTTCGGTGGGGAAGGTGAGCCTCGCTTCCGGCAATTGATCGAGCAGGCGCGTGCCGGCCAGCAACATGGTCTGGCGGACGGTATTGAGAAATTGATCGGTATTGTCGATTCGACGTATCGTGCTTATGCCGGGCTCAATCTCAGCGCCTGGCATTCAAAATTGTCGGGTGACGTCCTGGCGGACTGGAATCTCCGCGCCGGCACCATCGAAACGGGTCGTCAATGGAAGGAAATGCTCGGTTTTGCCGAGCGTGATTTCGACAATTCGATCGACCAGTGGGAGCGCATGGTGCATCCGGATGATTTGCGCCTGCTTCAGGCGCGGATTGCCGCACACGTGCAAAGCCAGGACCCTTTTTTTCAGGCGGAATGCCGCTTCAAGGCACGCGATGGGCAGTGGCGCTGGTTTCTTCTGCGCGGGGCCGTAGCAGCCCGTGAGGCGGATGGAAAGCCGGTTCGCATGCTGGTTTTGCAACGCGATATCAGCGAGGTCATGGCCGCGGAGGCGGCCTTGATTTCTGCGAAAGAGGCGGCCGAAGCCGCCAACAAGGCACGCGGCGCCTTTCTCGCCAATATGAGCCATGAAATCCGTACGCCCATGAATGGCATCATCGGCATGACGGAACTGGCGCTTGATACGCAACTCGATGCCGAGCAGCGCCATTATCTGAAAACGGTGAAATCCTCGGCTGAAGCACTGCTGACCATCGTGAATGACATCCTCGATTTTTCAAAGATCGAAGCGGGCAAGATGGAGTTCGAGTCCCTGGCATTTTCGATTCAGGACACGGTGCTGGAGGCTGTTCGGGTGCTTGCCGTCAGCGCCCACAAAAAGGGGATCGAGCTTGTGGCCGACGTGCGGCCAGATGTCCCGCTGCGCATCGTTGGTGATCCGACACGCCTGCGTCAGGTCATCATCAATCTGATCGGCAATGCCATTAAATTTACCGAGCATGGTGAAGTCGTGCTGGAGGTCACTGTTGATCAGGTGACCGAGCGTTCGGCGTATCTGCGCTTCTCTGTCCGCGATACGGGCATAGGTGTGCCTCCGGATAAGCAGCAAGCTATTTTTGAAGCGTTTTCCCAGGCGGATGTGTCGACGACCCGCCGCTTTGGTGGTACGGGTCTTGGCCTTGCCATCAGCGCGAGGCTGGTGCAGTTGATGGATGGCAAGATTTCTCTCGAAAGCACGTTTGGGCAGGGGTCAGTATTTTCGTTTACCGGGCGTTTTGGTTTAGAGCCATCGGTGTTCATGCAAACCCAGGCGCTCGTGCAGGGCTCAAGATTTGGCGGTCGGCGGGCGCTGGTCATCGACGACAATTCAACGGTTGGCCGCTATCTGGTGAATCTTCTTGAGCGTCAGGGAATTCAGGCGTCCTTGTCGTCAGACGCGACGGCTGCAGTGGCTGCGATCGAACAAAGCCGAGCCGTGGATTTTCCCTACGATTATGTGATCGTGGATGCCAACATGGACGCGCCAGCCGGTTTTGCCTTGGCAGAAAGCTGGCAAGAATCGGGTCGCACGGAAAAGTTGTTGATGATGCTGACCACCGAAAATCAGCGCCACGATCTAAATCGCCTGCGCGAAATCGGTGTCTCTGCCCACCTTGTCAAGCCGGTAGGTGAGGCTGATTTGCTGGATGCATTGGCTTTGGCGGAGGGGCCTAGTGGGGAGGGGCAAGACGAATTTTCGCTGGCCCAGATTGATCTGGATGCTTCTTCCGATGAGGGTGTGGCGCTCAAGATACTATTGGTCGAGGACAACCCGGTCAATCAGGAGCTGGCCACCCGATTGCTCGAACGTCGCTCGCATCAGGTAACGCTTGCCAACAATGGTGCTGAAGCTGTTGATTTGTTTGACCGCGGACATTTCGACGTCATTTTGATGGATATGCAGATGCCTGTTATGGGGGGCATCGAAGCGACCGAAGCGATTCGTTCTCGTGAAATGCGCCGCAGTTGGGTAGTCTCGCATGAGCTTCGCCCTGTTTATATCATCGCGATGACCGCCAACGTCATGGCCAGTGATCGGGATCGCTGTCTGGAAGCCGGAATGAACGACTACGTTGCCAAACCGTTACGTCCGGCTGAATTGTTTGCTGCGCTGGAACGTGCGCGTGGCGGTAGCGGCGGTGAGGAGTCGATTATCTTTGGCGTTGCGCCGATTCGGGCGGGCGGGCAGCTTGATCTCGCTTCGGCCCTGCGGGATATCGGCGAGCCGGAATTGTTCGCGACCATGGCTGGCATGTTCCTGAACGAATGGGATACGCACCTCGGTCGCCTCAAGGGCGCCATCGAAGTCGCCAATTCACATGAAGTGCGGATGCATGCGCATACCGTGAAGAGCCTTCTGGCCATGTTTCATGCTGAAAACTCCAGGCGTCGAGCCATGGAAATCGAGTTGGCAGCAATGGCGAATGCAAACGTCGATTGGCCCAGCTGCATGCGGCTCTACGTTGCTCTGGTTGATGAGATGTCGCAGATAAAACCATTGCTTGAGCGCTACGTTGAGACTCGTGTAATCCGGTAGTGTCTCAGTTTGAAATCGTCGTTCCTTGACGAAAATGCATGCTGGTGCATATCCTTGTGATTATGCCTAAACGCTCAAGCACAGGTCGGCTAGACCTCAATCAGCTAGCTAAGCGGATCGTCGATGAAGCAACCGGCGAAGCGCCACCTATCGAACCAAAACCAGAGAAAAACAAAGCCGCCCAGGAATTGGGGCGGCTCGGCGGCCTCAAGGGCGGCGCTGCTCGTGCACAAAAACTGACCGCTGAAGAGCGCTCAGAGATTGCGAAGAAAGCGGCTACGGCTAGATGGGCTAAGACTTCCTAGGAAGCCTCCTATTGACCTTTACTTCATCAACAAACCTATCAAAATCTGAGCGAAATTCCTTCTCATGAATACTCATGTATTTTTCGTATTCTGATAGCGCGTGTTTTTTTGCATCATCGCCGCGTACTTTGCCAAACCCGTCAAGAACGTCGTATGCATTGAATCTGAAGAATTCATCAAGTTTTTGAACCCAGTCCTTCATTGTCATGATGATTTTTCGTTTTGCGAACAACTCGGCGGATCCAAGGTAGTTTTCTACTAATCGTTCAAGCTCTTCCAATTCATCTGGCGTTAAGAAGTTTTTCCCAACAAGGTCTTTTTTTAAGATCACGCCGTCCTTGTCCATGTTCGCATAGTGGATTAGACCCATGTTTGGTTTTGTTGCATCAGCACGTAGCTTTATAAGCTCAGCGGCTGTGCGGTGATGGATGGCGTAGTGGAACTTATTCTGAACATTAGCAAAGAACTGCTGTGTGATCGGGGACGACTTATCGTAGTCAGAGCTGCATTGGCTATATAAATCAGTAACTTTTTGCCAGAACATGCGTTCTGAAGTGCGGATTTTCCGAATCCGCTCAAGCAACTCATCAAAGTAGTCTTGACCGAACAGTTGATTACCCTGTTTCAATCGTTCGTCGTCAAGGGCGAACCCTTTGATCATGTATTCTTTGAGAATTGATGTCGCCCAACGCCTGAACTGCGTCGCTTTCGACGAATTGACGCGATACCCCACTGAGATTATTGCATCTAGGTTGTAGAACTGGATGTTATTTGGTCCGCTAGCAACAACTGATCGAATTTTTCGAGCAGTTGTTGCTTCGTCTAACTCATTGATTTCGTATATATTCTTTAGGTGGTATGAAATAGTATTAGGCTCAACATCAAAAATTTCCGCCATCCCCTTCTGTGATGCCCATACTGTTTCGTCTCCAAGCATGACCTGAACTTTAATAGAGCCATCTTTAGCGGCGTAGAACATGAATTGAGATGCTGTGTTCGGCAAGTCAGCTAATGGTGAAAAATCAATGGTCTGTTCTAAGTTATCGGAGCCTTGATCATTCACAACAGCACCTGAGTCGCTAATCTCAAGAGAGGCTGTTTCAAGACTTGTTGATTCCCACATGCCTTGGCTATCAAAAAAATCACTTGCTGAAAGATCAACACCTAGGCCGTTGGCAATCTCTATTAGCCGCGCATGCCACTTTGATGGAACCGTCCCTTTTTTTACCCAGTAGGCCACAGCACTCTGGTTTATCCCGATCAATTTAGCTAAAGCGGTCTGCCCGCCAAATTTTTCAACGACTGCCTTTGCACCCATTTTGTACCCCTAGAAAGTTGATGTATCAAAATGTACTATCAAATAATTTGATTGTCTATTAATTTGATAGTACAATATTCAACATGAACTAAATGCTTGAGGGGTTGCAATGAACGTCCTTCCGATTGAAAAGCGCGCACAAATCCTGCATCTGCTGGTGGAAGGCAATTCCATGCGCGCAACCTCTCGCATAGCTGACGTATCCATCAATACCGTAACCAAGCTGCTGGTCGATGCCGGTACGGCGTGTACGGAGTTCCAAGACGAAGGCATCCGCAACATCAAGAGCAAGCGCGTTCAGTGCGATGAAATCTGGTCTTTCTATCAGTCGAAAGAAAAGAACGTCGCCGAGGAAAACAAGGGCGCTCGTGGTTATGGCGACTGCTACACATGGACGGCTATCGATGCGGATTCCAAGCTGGCTATCTCTTGGCTGGTCGGCCGTCGCGACGTTGAGTACGCGGAAGCCTTCATGGCTGATCTGGCTTCCCGTCTTGCTGATCGCATCCAGATGACGACCGATGGCTATGGCCCGTATATCAATGCCATCGAAAAGATGTTCGGCGGCGCCATTGATTACGCCATGCTGGTGAAGATTTACGACGGCGAAGGTAAAGAAGGGCAGAAGCGTTACAGCCCGGCCAGCTTTGTGAAAGCAGAGAAGCGCCGCATCAATGGCGACCCTGATCTGAAAGAAGTATCAACCAGCTACGTCGAGCGCCAGAATTTGACGATGCGTATGGGCATGCGTCGTTTTACTCGCCTGACGAACGGTTTCAGCAAGAAGGTCGAGAACCTTCAGTTCGCTGTAGCTCTTCACTTTATGCACTACAATTTTGGCCGCATCCATAAAACGCTGCGCGTTACACCAGCGATGGAAGCCGGTATCGCTGACCACGTATGGTCAATGGAAGAAATTGCAGGGCTAGTGAAAGACGAGGCGCCGAAGAAACGCGGCCCTTACAAAAAGAAAAATTCAAACTGAGACACTACCTGTAATCCCTTGAATTTGCCTGAAAAGGTGCTTTTCGGCTAAAATAGAAAGGTTAAAAAGCACGAGCGGGGAGGCGCAAGCCTTCCCGCTCGGCACATGAATAATTAGAAATTCAAGGAGAGCCGGTCGTGTCGTTGCTGCCCTCAGTTATACCCGCCATTCTCGCCCTCGCCGACGGAACGGTTTTCAAGGGCCAATCCATCGGCGCAGATGGCGTAACCAGCGGTGAGGTGGTATTCAATACTGCCATGTCTGGCTATCAGGAGATCCTCACCGATCCTTCCTACTGCCGTCAGATTGTCACGCTGACCTACCCGCATATCGGTAACACCGGTTGCAATTCCGAAGATTTTGAGTCGAATGCCAATTACGCTGCTGGATTGGTTATTCGTGATTTGCCGCTCGTTGCCTCCAGTTGGCGTTCTCAGGAAGATTTGTCGGCTTACTTGAAGAAGCACGGGATTGTGGCGATTGCAGGCATTGATACCCGCAAGCTGACCCGAATTCTGCGTGAAAAGGGTGCCCAGGCAGGTTGCATATTGGCCGGCGACGGTGATCCGTCGAAGGCGCTGGCCATGGCCCGGGCATTCCCCGGGTTGAATGGCATGGATCTGGCCAAGGTGGTTTCAGCCAAGGATGGCTATACCTGGTCCGAAGGTGAGTGGACGCTGAAAGGTTATGTACAGGGTCCGGCGCCGCGTTTTCATGTGGTTGCCTACGATTTTGGCGTCAAGAAAAACATTCTGCGCATGCTCGCTCAGCGCGGTGTCAAGCTGACGGTCGTGCCGGCTCAGACGCCGGCTGCCGATGTCCTGGCACTCAATCCTGACGGGGTATTCCTGTCAAACGGCCCCGGTGATCCTGAGCCATGCGATTACGCGATCGCAGCCATTCGTGAGTTTCTTGATCGCGGGATTCCGACTTTCGGTATTTGCCTGGGTCATCAGTTGCTGGCGCTGGCCTCTGGCGCCAAGACGCTGAAGATGAAGTTTGGCCACCACGGTGCCAATCATCCGGTCAAGGACATGGATACCGGCCAGGTGCTCATTACCAGCCAGAACCATGGTTTTGCGGTCGACGGCGAGTCCTTGCCGAAAAACCTGCGTGTGACACACGTGTCGTTGTTCGATGGTTCATTGCAGGGTATTGCCCGCACCGATGTGCCTGCCTTCTCATTCCAGGGGCATCCGGAAGCCAGTCCAGGTCCGCATGATGTGGCCTACTTGTTTGACCGCTTCCTCGACACTATGACGCGCGGTGTCGCAGCGCTGAACAAAGCCTGACAAGGCGAGAGTAAAGAAATGCCGAAACGTACAGATATTAAAAGTGTTTTGATTATTGGCGCAGGCCCGATCATCATCGGCCAGGCCTGTGAATTCGATTACTCCGGCGCCCAGGCCTGCAAGGCCCTGCGCGAAGAGGGATACAAGGTTATCCTGGTCAACTCCAATCCGGCGACGATCATGACCGACCCGGAAATGGCCGACGTCACCTACATCGAGCCGATCACCTGGCAGGTTGTCGCCAAGATCATCGAGAAGGAACGCCCGGATGCGTTGCTGCCGACCATGGGTGGCCAGACGGCGCTGAACTGCGCGCTTGATCTCGATCGCGAAGGCGTTCTCGCGAAGTTCAATGTTGAATTGATCGGCGCATCCAAGGAGGCCATCGACAAGGCGGAGGATCGCCAGAAGTTCAAGGACGCGATGACCAAGATCGGTCTCGGTTCCGCCCGTTCGGCTACGGCGCACAGCATGGAAGAGGCCTACCAGGTGCAGGCAGCCATCGGCTTTCCGACCATCATTCGTCCGTCCTTCACGCTGGGCGGTACGGGGGGCGGCATCGCCTACAACATGGAGGAGTTCGAGACCATCTGCAAGCGCGGTCTCGAGGCCTCACCCACCAACGAGTTGTTGATCGAAGAATCGCTGCTTGGCTGGAAGGAATATGAGATGGAAGTGGTTCGCGACAAGGCGGACAACTGCATCATTATCTGTTCCATCGAAAACCTTGATCCGATGGGCGTCCATACCGGCGACTCGATCACCGTTGCGCCGGCCCAGACGCTGACCGACAAGGAGTACCAGATCCTGCGTAACGCTTCGATCGCCGTGTTGCGAGAGATTGGCGTCGATACTGGCGGTTCCAATGTGCAGTTCTCGATCAATCCGAAGGATGGTCGGATGATCGTGATCGAGATGAATCCGCGTGTTTCGCGTTCCTCGGCGTTGGCGTCCAAGGCCACCGGCTTTCCTATCGCCAAGATCGCTGCCAAGTTGTCGGTGGGCTATACGTTGGACGAGCTGTCCAACGACATTACCAGCGGCAAGACCCCGGCCTCGTTCGAGCCATCGATTGACTATGTCGTCACCAAGGTGCCGCGCTTCGCTTTCGAAAAATTCCCGCAGGCTGATGACACGCTGACCACGCAGATGAAGTCGGTCGGTGAAGTGATGGCCATTGGTCGTACATTTCAGGAGTCGCTGCAAAAAGCGTTGCGTGGCCTCGAAGTTGGTGTTGATGGCTTTAACCTGAAAACAGTCGATCCGGCCACGATCGACGAGCAACTGGCTCGCCCTACACCGGATCGTCTGTGGTACGTCGCTGATGCTTTTGGTATCGGAATGTCGGTTGAGCGTGTCTTCGAGTTGACCAAGATTGATCCGTGGTTCCTTGTCCAGATCAAGGAAATTGTTGATCTTGAGCTGGCTTTGGAAAAACGGGAATTTTTCTCGTTGACCGCGGAAGAGGTGCGCTACCTGAAACGCAAGGGGTTCGCCGACCGTCGTCTGGCTTACCTGCTCAAGACGAGTGAAACGGATTTCCGCAACCGTCGTCATGAACTGGGGGTGCGGCCGGTTTACAAGCGTGTCGACACTTGTGCGGCCGAATTTTCGACGGATACGGCCTACATGTACTCGACCTACGAAGATGAATGCGAGGCCAATCCGACCACCAACAAGAAGATCATGGTGCTCGGCGGCGGTCCGAACCGCATCGGTCAAGGTATCGAGTTCGACTATTGTTGCGTCCATGCCGCCATGGCAATGCGCGAAGATGGTTACGAAACCATCATGGTCAATTGCAATCCGGAAACCGTGTCCACCGACTACGACACCTCGGATCGCTTGTATTTCGAGCCCCTGACGCTGGAAGACGTGCTGGAAATCGTCGCCATCGAGAAGCCGGTTGGCGTCATCGTCCAGTATGGTGGGCAGACGCCGCTCAAGCTTGCGCTGGCATTGGAAGCCAATGGCGTCCCGATCATTGGCACCAGCCCGGAATCCATCGACATTGCTGAAGACCGTGAGCGCTTCCAGAAATTGCTGCATGAGCTGGGTCTGAAGCAGCCACCCAACCGCACGGCACGTACCGAAGAGGATGCCTTGCGCTTGGCTCAGGAAATCGGCTATCCGCTGGTCGTTCGTCCCTCCTACGTGCTGGGTGGCCGCGCCATGGAAATTGTCCATGAGCAGAAGGATCTGGAGCGCTACATGCGTGAAGCCGTCAAGGTTTCGCACGACTCCCCGGTGCTCCTTGACCGTTTCCTGAATGATGCCGTCGAGTGTGATGTTGATGCCTTGTCCGACGGTGATGAGGTCATTATCGGTGGCGTCATGGAGCATATTGAGCAGGCCGGGGTTCACTCCGGTGACTCTGCTTGTTCGTTGCCGCCGTATTCCCTGGGCAAGGCTGTCCAGGAGGAATTGCGTCGTCAGACCAAGCTGATGGCCAAGGCGCTCAATGTCTGCGGATTGATGAATGTTCAGTTCGCCATCAAGGACGAAGATGTCTATGTTCTAGAGGTGAATCCGCGTGCATCGCGCACGGTACCCTTTGTCTCCAAGGCGACGGGTTTGCAGTTGGCCAAGATAGCCGCACGCTGTATGGCAGGTCGCAGTCTGAAGGATCAGGGAATTACCAAGGAGGTTATCCCGCCTTATTTCTCGGTCAAAGAAGCTGTTTTCCCCTTCGTCAAGTTTCCGGGGGTCGATACCATTCTCGGCCCTGAAATGAAGTCGACCGGGGAGGTCATGGGTGTTGGTGTGAGTTTTGCCGAAGCATTTGTCAAGTCTCAGCTGGCTGCCAGCGTCAAACTTCCTACAGCTGGCAAGGTTTTCATGTCTGTCAAGGACAGTGACAAGGCCAAGGCAATAGAAATTGCTCGTCACCTGCTCGACGCCGGTTTTCATCTGGTGGCGACGCGCGGGACGGCGCATGCCATTGAAGCAGCGGGCCTGCCCGTGCAAACGGTCAATAAATTTACCGAGGGCCGGCCGCATATTGTTGATATGATTAAGAATAATGAGATTTCGTTAATCATCAATACGGTCGAAGAAAAGCGACAGGCGGTAAACGACTCACGCAAT
>WBZU01002497.1_pt1 | contig 12660 bp, 10 predicted proteins | sample 5204311 | NCBI WGS metagenome assembly WBZU01 (sample SAMN12344359, study PRJNA552823) | activated sludge metagenome | biome: Activated sludge suspended growth; feature: Nitrification reactor; material: Wastewater; isolation source: activated sludge from nitrification reactor of wastewater...
CGGGTGCTCGCCGCTGTCGGCACCACCCGGGCGGCCTTCGACCCGGCCCGCCTCGCGGTGACGATGAACGGCGTCCAGGTATGCCGCGACGGCGGCGTCGGGGAGGACCGCGGCCTCGTGGACCTGACCCCACGGCATACCCACGTCGTCGTCGACCTGCACGAAGGGCAGGCGCACGCGACGGTCTGGACTAACGACCTCACCCACGACTACGTCCACGAGAACTCTGCCTACAGCACCTGAAAACTCCGCCTACAGCACCTGAGCCTGAAGGATCCACCGATGATGAGCTCCCTGCGCGGTGTCATCGACGCCGCCGCTCTGCGCGTTGCCGCCGGCAAGGCGGCCACCCTCGTCGAGGCGCTTCCGTGGCTCGAGCGCTTCCGGGGGGCGCTCGTTGTCGTGAAGTACGGCGGCAACGCCATGACCGACGACGCCCTCAAGGCCGCCTTCGCGCAGGATGTCGCCTTCCTCCGGTATGCCGGCCTGCATCCGGTCGTCGTCCACGGCGGCGGTCCGCAGATCGCCTCGATGCTCACCCGGCTCGGGCTGACCAGCGAGTTCAAGGGGGGCCTGCGGGTGACCACCCCGGAGGTGATGGAGGTCGTCCGGATGGTCCTCACCGGCCAGGTGCAGCGCGAGCTCGTCGGGCTGCTCAACCAGCACGGGCCGCTGGCCGTCGGCCTCTCCGGTGAGGACGCGCACTTGTTCGAGGCGCGCAAGCGGGGCACCGTCATCGACGGCGAAGAAGTCGACCTCGGGCTGGTCGGGGACGTTGTCGGCGTCAACCCCGCGGCAGTCCTGGACATCATCGCTGCTGGCCGGATCCCCGTCGTGTCGACGGTCGCGCCCGATCTCGATGAGCCCGGTCAGGTGCTCAACGTCAACGCCGACACCGCCGCTGCGGCGCTCGCCGTCGCGTTGGAAGCGCGCAAACTTGTCGTCCTCACCGACGTCGAGGGCATCTACGCCGCCTGGCCCGACCGCGACTCGTTGCTCTCGGAGATCTCGCTCACCGAGGCGCGTCGGCTGTTGACGAGCGTTGACTCGGGGATGGTGCCCAAGCTGGAGGCATGCATCCGGGCCGTCGAACAGGGCGTCCCGCAGGCGCACGTCATCGACGGACGCGCCGCACACTCGCTGCTGCTTGAGGTCTTCACCGACGAAGGGATCGGCACGATGGTCCTGCCCGACCCGACCGGCGAGGTGTGGGCATGAGCGGCACGGGCGAGTGGCTCGGCCGGTATGCCGCGTCCCTTATCCCGGTCTTCGGCGTCCCCCAGACCGTGCTCTCGCACGGTCACGGCTGCTATGTGGTCGACGTCGACGGCAAGCGCTATCTGGATCTGTTGGCCGGGATCGCGGTCAACACCCTCGGGCACGGCCACCCGGCGCTCGTCGACGCGGTGACCAAGCAGGCGTCCCAGTTGGTCCATGTGTCCAACTTCTTCACCAGCGCCCCGCAGGTCGAGCTGGCCGAAGCTCTGCTGCGGGTCGCCGCCGCCCCGGCGGGGTCTGGGGTGTTCTTCGCCAACTCCGGCACTGAGGCGATCGAGGCTGCGGTCAAACTGTCCCGCCGGACCGGCCGCAGCACGATCATCGCCGCCGAGGGGGCCTTCCACGGCCGCTCGACCGGGGCCTTGGCCCTCACGTGGAAGGCGGCCTACCGCGAGCCGTTCGAGCCACTCATCGGGCGGGTCGTGCACGTGCCCTTCAACGACGAGGCGGCCCTGCGCGACGCCGTCGCCGCCGCCGGATCGGACCTGGCCGCGGTGGTCCTCGAGCCCATCCAAGGCGAGGGCGGAGTCATCCCCAGCAGCACGGCATACCTGCGGCTGGCTCGCGACCTCACCACGGCGAGCGGCGCGTTGCTCATCCTCGACGAGATCCAGTGCGGGATGGGGCGGACCGGGCAGTGGTTCGGCTACCAGGCTCGGGGAGTCGTCCCCGACGCGATCACCTTGGCCAAGGGGTTGGCCGGGGGAGTTCCGATCGGGGCGCTGGTGACGTTCGGACCGGAGGTGACCGGGCTGCTCACCGCAGGACAGCACGGAAGCACGTTCGGGGGCAACCCCCTCGCGTGTGCGGCGGGCCTGGCTGTCGTCGCGACCATCGAGGGTGACGGACTGCTCGACCATGCGCGAGCAATGGGTGACCACCTCGCCTCGGCCATCGAAGCCCTGGCCCACCCGGCGATCGCCGGAGTGCGCGGTGAGGGGCTGCTGCGTGCGGTCGTCCTCACCGAACCCGTTGCGGCGCAAGTGATGTCACTCGCCCGCCAGGCCGGATTCATCGTCAACGCGGTCGCCCCTGACGCACTGCGCCTCGCGCCGCCACTGGTCATCGAGGCGCATGAGCTCGACACCTTCGTCGCCGCCCTCCCGGGGCTGCTCGACGCGGCACGCGCAGTGGGTTCGCCGTGATTCCAGCCACGCCCACGGCGCGCCGGGCCCGGATCGCGGCGCTGCTGAGTGAGCGCGAAGTGCGGTCGCAGGGCGAGTTGCTCGCGCTGCTGGCGGACGCGGGGATCGAGGTCACCCAGGCGACCCTGTCCCGCGATCTCGAAGCCCTCGGCGCCGTCAAAGTGCGCGCCGGTCGGGGCCTGGTGTATGCCGTCCCCGGCGCTTCCGCCTCGCCGGTCGAGCAGGTGCCCGCCCGGTTGCGTCGTTTGTTGGAGGAACTGCTCGTCACCGCCGATGCATCGGGCAACCTCGTCGTCCTGCGCACACCCCCGGGTGCCGCCAATCACCTCGCGTCCTCGATTGACGCGGCTCACCTCGCCGATGTCCTGGGGACGATCGCCGGGGATGACACGATCGTCTTGGTCACCGCTTCTGCCAAGGGCGGCCGGGCCGTCGCGCGCCGACTGCTCGAACTCGCCGGGACGCCGACGTGACCGCTCGTCACCTCCAGGTTGACGCCGCATGACGACAGGAAGGCCAGGTATGCCGCACCACGACACCCCAGCACCCGAGGCGCCCCAGCGGGTCAGCCTCTGGGGCGGACGTTTCGCCGGTGGCCCGGCCGACGCGCTAGCCGAGTTGTCCCGCAGCACCCACTTCGACTGGCGACTGGCGGCATACGACATCGCGGGGTCCCAGGCCCACGCCCGGGTGCTGCATCGCGCGGGCCTGCTCACCGACGCGGACCTGGCCACGATGCTGGGGGCCTTGGACGAGCTGCTCGTCGACGTCCACACGGGGGCGTTCGGACCGGAGCCCGACGACGAAGACGTCCACACCGCGCTGGAACGCGGGCTGATCGAGCGGGCCGGAGCAGATGTCGGGGGGCGCTTGCGGGCCGGGCGCTCGCGCAACGACCAGATCGCCACGCTGCTGCGGATGTGCCTGCGGGATGCCGCACGCGACCTGGCGGGGCTGATCCTCGACCTCGTCGACGCCCTGGTCGGTCAGGCCGACGCGCATCTTGGGGTCGCCATGCCGGGCCGGACGCACCTGCAGCACGCGCAGCCGGTCTTGTTGTCGCATCATCTGCTCGCCCATGCGTGGGCGCTGCTGCGCGACGTCGACCGACTGCGCGACTGGGACCGGCGGGCGGACGCGTCGCCCTACGGGTCCGGGGCGCTGGCCGGGAGCTCGCTAGGACTGGACCCCGAGGCGGTGGCGCGCGACCTGGGCTTCTCCCGTTCGGTGGAGAACTCCATCGATGGGACGGCGTCCCGGGACGTCGCCGCCGAGTTCGCCTTTGTCCTGGCCATGACCGCGGTGGACGTCTCGCGGATCGCCGAGGAGGTTGTGCTGTGGGCGACCAAGGAGTTCGGCTACGTCACGCTCGACGACGCCTATTCGACCGGGTCGAGCATCATGCCGCAGAAGAAGAACCCCGACATCGCGGAGCTGGCCCGGGGCAAGGCCGGGCGGGTCGTCGGTGACCTGGCCGGGCTGCTGACCACCCTCAAGGGTCTGCCGCTGGCCTATAACCGCGACCTGCAGGAGGACAAGGAGCCGGTCTTCGACGCCATCGACACATTGGCGGTCTTGTTGCCGGCGTTCGCGGGGATGATCCGGACCATGGTCTTCCATCGGGACCGACTGGAAAGCCTTGCGCCGCAAGGGTTTGCGCTCGCGACCGACATCGCCGAGTGGCTCGTGCGGCAAGGGGTGCCCTTCCGGGTGGCCCACGAGGTCGCCGGGGCCTGCGTGCGCGAGTGTGAGGGCCGCGGCATCGAGCTGTGGGAGCTGTCCGACGCCGACCTGGCCCGGGTGAGCCCGCACCTCACGCCGTCGGTGCGCGACGTGTTGAGCGTGGCGGGGTCGCTGGCGTCCCGGGACGCCAGGGGAGGGACCGCTCCGGTGCGAGTGGCCGAGCAGTTGGTGGAGGCGCGGGCTGCAGTGCAGTCGGCGCGGGCCTTCGCGACGTCGGTGCCCGGCCGTCCGGGTTCCCGGCAGGGGTAGTCCGGTGGCCAGCATCGGCCGCTGGTTGGCGGCCCTTGGGGCGGGTGCGACTCTCGGGGCGCTCGCCTCATGGGCCGATTGGTATGCCGGTCGCCCACCTTTCGGGGACATCCCACGGGCCGTGGACCTCGTGCTCAACGCGGGGTCGGTGTGGGCGACTACCGCAATCGTCGGAGGCTGGCTGGTCGCCCGGATGCGGGTGGCGTGGTGTGCCGGGGTATTGACGCTCGCGGCTGCCGTGGCGAGCTACTACGCCTACGGAAACTTCGCCGGCGACCGGCTCGGCTATGGGCTCAGCACGTTGTCCGGTGTGCTCAAGTTCTGGCTGGTGGCCGCGGTCGTGGTTGGACCGGTCCTCGGCAGCATCGGTGGGTTGGCCCGGCGACGTGACCGCTGGGGTCTGGCCGCACGGCTGGTGCCGTCGGGAGGGATCCTCGCGGAAGTGGCTCTCGTCCGCGGTTTCGGTCACGCGGGCGATGCCGCCGGCAACACGGCCATGCTGATCCTCGCCGCGGCGGCGGTGGCCTGGGCGGCCGTCGTCGTTGTTCGGCAGGCGACGCGCCCCGCCGGATCGAGGTAATCAGCCGTCACCTGGTGATGGCCGAATACCTCGACCCGGCAGGTCAATGGGTGGGGTCAGCGGGCGGGGGAGTGGAACGCGGGGTCCGTCCGCAACGCCATGAACTCCACCGCGTGCTGCTGGGCCGCCAGATCCACCGAGGTGGTCGGGCTCCAGGTGGGCACCGGATCTGGACGCCCCTCGGCGTCCAGCGCGACGTAGACACTCGTGCACTGCGTGGCGAGCTCCAGCTCGCCCGTCCGAGGGCTGCCGGCCAACACCCGCAGCGCGATGTGCATCGAGGTCCGCCCGGTGTGCACGAGCCGCCCCTGGATCTCCACGAGATCCCCGATCCGGATCGGACGCAGGAACGACACCCCACCGGAAAACCGCGACACGACGTGGGTGTGGCTCCACGCCGACGCACACACGTAGCCCGTCTCGTCCAGCCACCTCATGAGGATCCCGCCGTGGACCTTGCCGCCCCAGTTGACGTCGGTGGGTGCGGCGAGGAACCGCAGGGTCGCGCCATGAGCGCCCGTCTCGCCGTCCCAGTCCTGCGCCGCGACCAAGGCCTTGACCTGCTCGCGCAGCTGCACTCTTCGGCGCGCTTCGGCTTGGGCAGCCCGCAGCACCGCCCCGGGCGGATTCCATTGCGGCACCTCGACGGTGCGCCCGTCGTCATCGACCGCCACAAAGACCATCCGGCACTCGAAGGCGTGCTCGACGCGCCCGCCGCGGGGGTTGCCCGAGGACACATCGACGACGATCGTCATGCTCGATCGTCCGGTCAGCACGAGCTGGGCCGACACCTCGACGAGATCTCCGACCTGGACCGGTCGGTGGAAGTCGATGTTCCCGACGTAGGCCGTCACGCAGTAACGCCCCGACCAGCCTGCGGCACAGGCGAACCCGGCCTTGTCGATCCACTCAAGGATGCGCCCGCCGCTCACCGACCCGCCCTGCCCTGCATCCGTCGGCGCGGCAAGGAAGCGCAAGGTGACCTGCCCGGTGGTGGCGGTGGACGGCATACCGGAAGCGTATGCCGCGCGCCTGCGCGAGACTGTGGCGCGTGACCCGCCTGCCCCGCGGCTTCTACGACCGCCCGGTCCTCGACGTGGCCGTCGACCTGCTGGGTGCGCGGATCAGCCACGGGGGAGTGACGATCCGGCTCACCGAGGTCGAGGCGTATGCCGGTGTCGGAGATCCCGGATCGCACGCCTTCCGGGGCCAGACGCCGCGCACGGCGGTGATGTTCGGGCCACCGGGTGGGATCTACATCTATTTCACCTATGGCATGCACTGGTGCGCCAACCTCGTGTGCGGACCGGAGGGCCAGGCATCGGCCGTCCTCCTGCGGGCCGGGGAGGTCGTGGCGGGGGAGTCGACGGCCCGCGCCCGCCGCGGGGAGGCCTGTCCGACCAGGGATCTCGCCCGCGGGCCAGCCCGACTGGCATCGGCGCTCGGGTTGACCGGCGTCCAGAACGGCCTGCTGACAGCCGACAGCGACTGCCCGGTGCGGGTTGTCGTTGCGGTCGAGCCGCCGGACCCTGCGCTGGTGCGGACCGGCCCGCGCGTCGGCGTGAGCGGGGCGGGAGGTGACGGCACGGCATACCCCTGGCGGTTCTGGATCGACGGGGAGCCGACGGTGTCGCCCTACCGGCCGGGCAAGCCGCGGCGTCGCCCTTAGCCGTCGCGCAGGATGGCTTCCAGAGCGCGGCGCATAACGTCGGCGAGCGGGTGTCGTCTGGGCGTGTAGTAGACGACGCCGGCCACGGCCTGCTGGAGGGAGTAGCCCCGGGCCCGCAGCCATGAATCGTCTTCCGCCGCAACGGCTTCCCGGAACCGGGCGGCCGCCGGGCCGTCGAGGACGTCCCACGCCGGGATGAGATCCAGCGCTGGGTCTCCGGCACCGGCACCGCCCCAGTCGATGACCGCGGAGAGCCGATCGCCCTGCACGAGAAGGTTGCCCGGGATGAGGTCGCCGTGGCTGAGGACGGTGCGGCCGTCCCAGTCCGCAGCCGCGAGCGACTCCTGCCACGAACCGCGGACCGCGTCGACGTCGACGAGACCGTCCGCTTCGGCGAGCCACTCCTGCACGTCGTCGGTGAGCGCCGCCATCCCGCCGCCGCGTCGCCCTGGGCCTCGGGTCGGCACGGCGCCCTCGTATGCCGCCCGCGGCACCTCCCACAGCGCGGTCACCAGCTGCGCCAGATCGTCAGCCAGCCGCATGCCGTGAGTGCCGGTCAGCCCCGCTCGGGCCGTCCAGGCATCCACCCCCGGTAGCCACCGGAGGACCGCCCATGGGTGGGGGTATCGCTCGCTCGCGGTGCCCTCGTGGATGACCTCGGGGATCGCGGTGGGTAGGGCTCCGCTCAGGTGGGGAAGCAGCCGGACTTCGGTGTGCACACCCGTTGCAGCGGAGACGGTTCGCGGCATACGGACGACGAGGTCGGGCCCGAGGCGGTAGAGCACGTTGTCGGTCCCCGTGCTGGGGCCCGCGCTCGACATGGGGGCCAAGGGGAGCCGAGCCAACCCGGGAGCCTGGCGCCGCAGCAGGTCGATGACGACGTCGAGTCCGGTGTCGGCCTCGTCGTCGTGGAGCGTGCTCATCCGGCCATCCCAACAGTGCTGCGCACGAGTGTCCACTGGAATTCGGGGAACGCCTCTACGCTCTGGCGGGTGAACCCCTTGCGCCTAGCCGCGATTCGCATCGGATCGTCGACGTGGCTACCTCGGATGGCTCCGGCGGTCGTCCGCTTGGACAAGGGGCTGTATCGGCTATCCGGTGGCCGAGTGGCCCTGATGTCGATGACCGGCCTGCCGGACCTGACCCTGACCGTCGTCGGTCGACGCAGCGGACAGCCCCGCAGCGTGCCGCTGCTCGGGGTGCCCCACGGGACGGGCTGGCTGGTCGCTGGGTCCAACTGGGGCGGTGACACGATGCCTGCCTGGGCCACCAACCTGGAAGCCGCCGGGGAGGCCATCGTCACCCGACGCGGGCGCGACACCCCGATGAGCGCTCGGCGTGCACACGGGAGTGAACGCGACGAGCTCTGGGCGGTGATGCTCAGGACCTGGCCGAACTTCGCCCGGTATGCCGAGCGGACGACCCGGGAGATCCCTGTCTTCGTGCTCACCCCCAGCGGCTCGTCGGTCCCGCACCGCCGACCCACGACCTGACCCTGCCCGCCGCGCGGCACTCCTGCCGGTTCGGTTGAGGCGCGGCTGCGAAGCGCAGGCGTGATACCTGTTCGCGGTGGGCGGACGGCATACGGCAGGCTTGACCCGGCCCCGCGCCTGCGGGAGCCGAGCACCGACCATCGAACACAGCGTGATCGCACGACCGACCCGAAGGGAACCCCGTCCCGTGAGCGACATCCTCGACGAGCTGCAGTGGCGCGGATCGGTGGCGCTGAGCACCGACGAGTCCGCGCTGCGCCAGACCCTCGCGAGCGGACCGATCACGGCGTATTGCGGATTCGACCCGACGGCCCCGTCGCTGCACTTCGGCAACCTCGTCCAGCTCGTCGTGCTGCGCCGCCTGCAGCGCGCCGGCCACAAGGTCATCTGCCTGGTCGGGGGGTCGACCGGCCTGGTCGGTGACCCGAGGCCGACGGCCGAGCGCGTGCTCAAGACCAAGGAGGAGGCAGCGGCGAACGTCGAGCGGATCAAGGACCTGGTCCGGCCGTTCCTCGACTTCGACGGGTCCGATCCCGATGCTGCATACCCGGCGATCCTCGTCGACAACCTCGACTGGACGGCGCCGATGTCGGCGCTGGACTTCCTGCGCGACATCGGCAAGCACTTCCGGGTCAACCAGATGATCCGCAAGGAGGCCGTGGCGCGGCGACTGGAGAGCCAGGAGGGGATCTCCTACACGGAGTTCAGCTACCAGTTGCTGCAGGCGCTGGACTTCCTCGAGCTCTACCGCGCGCATGGGTGCACGCTGCAGACGGGCGGGTCGGACCAGTGGGGCAATCTCACGGCCGGCGTTGACCTCATCCACAAGGTCGAAGGCGTGTCGGTGCATGCGCTAGCGACGCCGCTGCTCACCGACTCGTCGGGAGCGAAGTTCGGCAAGTCCGAGGGCAACGCGGTGTGGCTGTCGGCGGACATGACCAGCCCCTACGCCTTCTACCAGTACTTCCTCAACGTCGAGGATGCGTCGGTGGTCACCTTGCTCAAGGTGTTCAGCGACCTCGACGCGGCGCAGATCGAAGAGCTTGAGCGCGGGGTGGTCGCCGAGCCATTCCGTCGGGCCGCCCAACGGCGTCTGGCAGCGGACATCACGACCCTCGTGCACGGGGCTGCGGCAACGGCGGCCGTGCAGGCGGCCTCAGAGGCGATCTTCGGCAAAGGCGACCTCGGCGCGCTGGACGCGGCGACCTGGCGGGACGCGGCGGCCGAGTTGCCGCGCGGTGAGGTGGCGGTGGGCGCGACAGTGGTGGATGCGCTGGTCGCCACCGGGCTTGTCGAGTCGCGCAACGCGGCCCGTCGGGTGCTCGCCGAGGGCGGGGTCTCGGTCAATAACGTCAAGGTGAGCGATCCGGAGACGGTTCTCGAGGAGGCCGCCTTCCTGCATGGGTATGCCGCGCTGCTGCGTCGCGGCCGCAAGGCCCAAGCCGCGGCGGTCCGGACCGAGTGACTCTGGTCCGGATCGAGGACCCGTTGCGAGAGAAGGGTTTTCGTTGGGCGGAGGACGCGGATTTGGTCGACGGGCGTCGGTCTGGCTAGAGTTCCACCCCGTCAGCCCGACAGGGAGGAACGGACGCCGCACTAGGTGCGACGGCCGGTCCCGCGAGCTGAAACCCACCGAAAAGCCCCGGCCTGGCCGGGGGCTGCGCAGCCCTACGGGGCGAGCGGGACAGGTCCACGGATCTGCTACAGTGGGAGATCCACCCGCAGAGAGCCAAGTGCGCTCGATCCGCGAGTCGGACGCCCCAAGAGAGGCGGCCGAGCGGATTTGACGCCCAAGAGAGACGCGGGTAAACTTGAAGGGTTGCCCCAAAGCCGGTCCGGAAGGACCAGTGATGGTGTGCGTCCGAACCTTGAGAACTCAACAGCGTGCCAAAAATCGATGCCAATAACCTCGTCTCGAGGTCGGCGCAACCCGGTCATCGACCGGTGAGCAGCGATCGCGAACGAAAATCCTTTGGTTGAACGAACAACAGCTAGTTGTTCACTTCAGCCAGTGAAACAACCCTTCGATGGGTATGAGTTTCCGCGGCCTCCGGGCCGTTGGAGCCAAACATCAACGGAGAGTTTGATCCTGGCTCAGGACGAACGCTGGCGGCGTGCTTAACACATGCAAGTCGAACGGTGACGAGGAGCTTGCTCCTCTGATCAGTGGCGAACGGGTGAGTAACACGTGAGCAACCTGCCCCAGACTCTGGGATAACAGTTGGAAACAGCTGCTAATACCGGATACGAGACGGAGAGGCATCTCTACCGTCTGGAAAGTTTTTCGGTCTGGGATGGACTCGCGGCCTATCAGCTAGTTGGTGAGGTAATGGCTCACCAAGGCGACGACGGGTAGCCGGCCTGAGAGGGCGACCGGCCACACTGGGACTGAGACACGGCCCAGACTCCTACGGGAGGCAGCAGTGGGGAATATTGCACAATGGGCGAAAGCCTGATGCAGCGACGCCGCGTGAGGGATGAAGGCCTTCGGGTTGTAAACCTCTTTCAGCAGGGAAGAAGCGAAAGTGACGGTACCTGCAGAAGAAGCACCGGCTAACTACGTGCCAGCAGCCGCGGTAATACGTAGGGTGCGAGCGTTGTCCGGAATTATTGGGCGTAAAGAGCTTGTAGGCGGTTTGTCGCGTCTGCAGTGAAAATCCGAGGCTCAACCCCGGACTTGCTGTGGGTACGGGCAGACTAGAGTATGGTAGGGGAGACCGGAATTCCTGGTGTAGCGGTGGAATGCGCAGATATCAGGAGGAACACCGATGGCGAAGGCAGGTCTCTGGGCCATAACTGACGCTGAGAAGCGAAAGCATGGGGAGCGAACAGGATTAGATACCCTGGTAGTCCATGCCGTAAACGTTGGGCGCTAGGTGTGGGACTCATTCCACGAGTTCCGTGCCGCAGCTAACGCATTAAGCGCCCCGCCTGGGGAGTACGGCCGCAAGGCTAAAACTCAAAGGAATTGACGGGGGCCCGCACAAGCGGCGGAGCATGCGGATTAATTCGATGCAACGCGAAGAACCTTACCAAGGCTTGACATATACCGGAAACATCCAGAGATGGGTGCCCCGCAAGGTCGGTATACAGGTGGTGCATGGTTGTCGTCAGCTCGTGTCGTGAGATGTTGGGTTAAGTCCCGCAACGAGCGCAACCCTCGTTCTATGTTGCCAGCGCGTAATGGCGGGGACTCATAGGAGACTGCCGGGGTCAACTCGGAGGAAGGTGGGGATGACGTCAAATCATCATGCCCCTTATGTCTTGGGCTTCACGCATGCTACAATGGCCGGTACAAAGGGCTGCGATACCGCGAGGTGGAGCGAATCCCAAAAAACCGGTCTCAGTTCGGATTGGGGTCTGCAACTCGACCCCATGAAGTCGGAGTCGCTAGTAATCGCAGATCAGCAACGCTGCGGTGAATACGTTCCCGGGCCTTGTACACACCGCCCGTCAAGTCACGAAAGTCGGTAACACCCGAAGCCGGTGGCCCAACCCTTGTGGAGGGAGCTGTCGAAGGTGGGACTGGCGATTGGGACTAAGTCGTAACAAGGTAGCCGTACCGGAAGGTGCGGCTGGATCACCTCCTTTCTAAGGAGCACTGGCCGCCTCGGCGGTCCAGAGCCTGGTCGTGGACGAACGCTTCACGACAGGTGCTCAAGGGTGGAACATCGATTAGTTGGCGCCGACGCGACGTGCGTCGTCCTAGTACAAGCCTTCGGGCAGTGGAACGGACGGACACAGCGAGTCGGCGCTTGGCACGTTGTTGGGTCCTGAAGGCTCGGGCGAGAGCACGACCTTCTGGAGCCGGCCTGGCCGGCGTGGACCCCACCTCATGACGAACCACCGCCTCTGGCGGTAGGCGTGAGTGCACGGTGGAGTACCGCCCGTACGTTGAGAACTACACAGTGGACGCGAGCATCTTTGTGGCTCAAGTTTTTAAGGGCACACGGTGGATGCCTTGGCACCAGGAACCGAAGAAGGACGTAGGAATCTGCGATAAGCCTCGGGGAGTCGATAACCAGACTGTGATCCGAGGATTTCCGAATGGGGAAACCCGGCTGGAGGCAAGTCCAGTCACCCCTGTCTGAACACATAGGGCAGGTGGAGGGAACGTGGGGAAGTGAAACATCTCAGTACCCACAGGAAGAGAAAGCAACCGCGATTCCGTGAGTAGTGGCGAGCGAAAGCGGAAGAGGCTAAACCGTACATGTGTAATAGCTGTCAGGCGTTGCATGTACGGGGTCGTGGGACCTCTTGGTCGGCTCTGACAGGCTGGCATGGAGTCAAAAATTCGCGTTATAGTCGAAGGGCATTGAAAGGCCCGGCACAGAGGGTGCTACCCCCGTAGACGAAATGACGCGAACTCCATAGAGACATCCCAAGTAGCACGGGGCCCGAGAAATCCCGTGTGAATCTGGCGGGACCACCCGCTAAGCCTAAATATTCCCTGGTGACCGATAGCGGACAAGTACCGTGAGGGAAAGGTGAAAAGTACCCCGG
>WBZU01002500.1_pt1 | contig 12648 bp, 7 predicted proteins | sample 5204311 | NCBI WGS metagenome assembly WBZU01 (sample SAMN12344359, study PRJNA552823) | activated sludge metagenome | biome: Activated sludge suspended growth; feature: Nitrification reactor; material: Wastewater; isolation source: activated sludge from nitrification reactor of wastewater treatment...
TCTGACCAAGCAACGGCGTGGCAGCGAATGCGAGGGACGAATTCAGGAACGATCGGCGCGTGCGGGGCATGGAGACACCTACGTAGGAATCGGGCGTCCGTTTCAGTGTGGGATCGTGTCGTAACGGGGAAAGCGTTTGGGGAGGGGCGCGGGCAGCATGAGTTTAGAAAAAATGAGCTGGCAATAACCTCTGTGAATAATCCGCTAAGCTGGACGCAGTGAAATGCTTGGAAGCCTTGAATTTTGAGCGATCTAAGCAGATTTCATCGAATGGCAATAATCAGTGAATAAAGATGGAAATATATTCCATTGGCGGAGCCATCAGGAGCTTTCACAATTGCCGCAGCATGCCTAGCCTCGTCCCGCATGAATGCCCCGTCGTTTCTCCCGCTCGCTGCCCGTCTGGGTGCAGCATCTTTCGCGCTGCTCAGCCTCACTCAGTGCCAGTTGCCCCAGTATGCCGCCCGCTGGAGTCATTCCGAAATGAACCATACGGTTCGTCGTGCGGAGTCTGCCCGTGAAGGCCTAGATTTGTTTCCCACCGTCAAAGGATTCAATGTTCCGAAGCAGGCGGGCTCGCTGAATGACACCGCCCGGCTCCTGGGGGGCCTGTCAGCTGCGGGAAGTGACTATTTTAGCGCTGCCCGTGCGTCGGACGCCTGGCGCTCCCACAAGAACAATCTCGACTCCCTGTGGGCCGATTTCGCATGGCGGCATGAAGCACCGATTCGCAACTGGGCCGCCGGCGAAATCAGCGATTTGCAATCGTCGAACGCCCTGTTCTACCCGTTTAGCGGTCCCGATTTCCTGTTCGCGCAATTGTTTTTCCCACGTGCTGAAACCGTGATTCTTTGCGGGCTGGAGCCCGTCGAGCCGCTGCCTTCAATCGCCGACCTTTCGCCATCCGAACTCGCATCTGGACTGAATGGGCTGCACACCGCTCTTGGCACGGTGATGCAATTCAGCTTCTTCATCACCAAAGACATGCGCAATGACCTGGCGAGCACGCGCTTCCGTGGCGTGCTGCCGGTAATTCTGACATTCATGGCGCGCAGCGGTCACACCGTGCAGACCGTGGATCTGGTTTCGCTGGGGGCTGATGGCTCACCGGTCCTGATCGGAGGCGGAAACGGGTCCGCGCCCGGTGCGCTCATTCGCTGCACAGGGCCGGATGGCCGGCCGAAGCGGGTGTTCTACTTCCGGCAGGATTTGTCCGATGAGAGTCTCACTGCCAGCAGCCCGTTCCTGCGCTTCGTGTCCAGCACGGGGCGTCCACCTGCTTTCGCAAAGAGCGCCTCCTATTTGATGCACGAGGGTGGTTTCTCGACGGTGCGCACTTACGTGATGCAAAACTGCCGGGGGATCGTGCAGGATCCATCCGGCGTGCCTTACGCACGCTTGCTCTCATCTGGGATGAATGTGCGGCTTTACGGGAACTACCATGGCACGCTGGACATCTTCAGCTCGCACCACCAGCCGGACTTGATCCGTGCCTATGAGTCGGGCGGTGCGCAGCCTTTGAAATTTGGGATTGGCTACCTGTATGAGCCGGAACGCACATGTCTGATGGTTGCGCGTCAGGGGGCGACGGCGATGCGGCGATAAGATATCCGCGAACCGGAGCCGTGCCCCTCTCAGCCGAGCAGACGTGATACCGCGTGTTGGCGGCGTTCGTCGATGCTTTCGCTGTCAGACAGATTGATCTGCATGTCCTGGACAAGCCCATCCGTGAGCCGATAAGCCCATCCGTGCACGTATATATCTTGTCCACGCTGCCACGCTGATTCGAGAACGGTGGTTTGCGCGACATTCGTGGCCTGCTCGATCACGTTCAGTTCGCACAGGCGATCGAGGCGCGTGTTCGCATCCTCGCAGGCCGCCAGCCGGTCCGCATACTTTTGGTCCACATCCTGAATATGGCGCAGCCAGTTGTTGATGAGGCCGAGCTTCATGTTCGTCATCGCTGCCTGCACGCCGCCGCAGCCATAGTGCCCGCAGACGATGATGTGCTTCACTTTCAGGACGTCCACGGCATATTGCAAGACGGACAGGCAGTTCAAATCCGTGTGCACCACGACATTCGCCACGTTGCGATGCACGAAGAGCTCTCCTGGATCCAGATTGACGATTTCATTGGCGGGCACGCGTGAGTCCGCACATCCGATCCACAGATACTCCGGCGTTTGCTGTCGCACGAGACGCTCGAAAAAGTCAGGGTCCGACAGCTTGCGCGCATTGGACCAGCGGCGGTTGTTCTCGATCAGTTCACTGAGGGGGTGGCGTTCGGGCATGCGGTTTTCATGAAGCAGCCGGCGTGCGAATGCGAGAATTAGTTTCTACTCATCAACCACCGCGCCACGTATTCGCGACAGCGTGCGCACGCTGCGCAAACTCTCTTCCTCACTTATCCACGGCAGCTTCTCGCCGCGCATGGCGAGCGCGAAAGCGTCAGCCTCCAGAGCATAGAGGCCCGCCTCGGCTGGCATCCGGATGGTCTCCGTGCCTCGATCGTGCGTCCAGGTGAATTCGCTGCCGTTCAGCCAGGGATCTTCAAACTTAATCTTGCCGCGGGTGCCGCAGACGACAAATGATCGGTCGCCCCCGATTTCCATGCCGAAGGTGATGATGCCGGCCACACCGGAGCCGTAGTCCAGCAGCGCAGCACCGCTGCCATCGACACCGGGGCGACGATCGTGCAGAACCGCGGTTACGCGAGAGGGCTCCGCGTCCATCACCGCATTCATGAACTGCACTGGATAGCACCCCACGTCCCAGAGTGCACCGCCGCCCATGCCGGCGTCCCATCGCGGATCATGCGGATGTAGTTCCTGTTCGAATGAAAACGCACCGCGCATGGTGCGAATCTCCCCGATCACGCCTTCCTGAATCATGTGCAGCGCGTGCTGAACGGCAGGCTGGCAACGATACATGAATGCCTCCGCGAGCAGGCGTGAGCGCGTGCGCGCATGATCGAACATTTCCGTCACGTCCGCTTCACTGCAAGACAGCGGCTTTTCGCAAAGCACGTGTTTGCCTGCATGGATGGCGCGCACGGTCCATTCTTTGTGCAGGCCGTTTGGCAACGCGATGTAAACGGCGTGCACGTCCGGGTGCTGCACGGCGGCGGCGTAGCTCATGATCGCGGCATCACACCATGGCGGTGCCGAGGCAGGTGTGCGGGAACCGATGGCGATGAGCTTTCCGCCTGTGGTGGAGGGGAGCTGTGACGCGAAGGTGCGGGCGATGCGGCCCGTGCCGAGAATGGCCCAGTGGATCGGTGAACTCATGAAGCAAATGCTGGCCGCGCACGGTGATCTTGCAACCGCTCCCTCCAAGACGCCGGCCGCCCGCCCTACCTGAGGTAGATGAATTCGTTCGCGGACATCAGCGTCTGGCAAAGTTCGGACCACGCCGCCTCTCCTGCGTTTGCGTTCCGCAGTGCGGCGAGCAGAGCCAGCGCATGTTGCGTTTCAGATGGTGTGGCATCACGCCCATAAAGCAGCGGCCACAATCCCATCACGCGCGCGGCATCGTCTCCGCGCGCGGTCATGCGCGCCGCCAGACGCTGGCCGCACTCCGTGGCAAGCGGCGAATTCATGAGTATCAAAGCCTGCGGCGCGATCACCGTGCTGTTGCGGCTGCCCGTTGGCATGGTGGGATCAGGATAATCGAATTGCTCGAGCAGGTCGTAGAGATGATTGCGAATGATCGGCACGTAGAGTGCACGGCGCGGGCTCTCGTAGGTGGTATGATCGCGACTGGTGTGATTGAACACGAACTCCCGGTTGCGCAGTGGGATGGTTTTGCCGCCAATCTTTGGATCCAGCCATCCGCTGACTGACAACATCGCATCCCGCACTTGTTCGGCTTCGAGCCGCTGGATGTTCGCGCGCCACAGCAGCCGGTTCTCCGGATCAATCTGGCGGGGATCGGATGTGTCTGCCATGGAAGCAGAGGGTGCACTGCTCTGCTGATACACCGCGGACTTCATAATCAGGCGATGCATGTCCTTGATCGACCAGCCATCCTCGATGAACCGCCGCGCCAGCCAGTCGAGCAATTCAGGATGACTGGGCTTGTCACCCAGCAGGCCGAAGTTGTCCGTGCTGGCCACCAAACCTGTGCCGAAGTGCCACCGCCAGATGCGGTTCACCATCACGCGCGCGGTGAGCGGATGCTCGCCGCTGGCGATCCAGCGGGCGAACTCCAGCCGACCGCTTTGCCGCGCAGGCATTACGGGTTTGGTGAAACTGGTGCGCATGACCTCGGGAAAGCCACGTTCGACCGGCTTGCCCAGCGTGAGATAGCTGCCGCGAATGTGCACGGGCATCGTGCGGGTGATATCACCGTCTGCCACGCCCATGATGGCGGGCGGATCGGGCGTCTGGCTTTCCAGATCCATGACCTTGCTGTTCAGTTCCTCCACCTGCGCGAGTGTGGCTGCATCAAACGCATCGGCATCTTTGTCGGGTATCGCCAGGAATCCAGCGATGTCTGTGAGCGTTTCATAGGCTGGCCCCTTTTTGCTCTGCAGCGCTTCCTCGAACAGCGGGGAGTAATGCGCCCGCACTTCATCTGGCTTGTTCGCCAGCGTGCGCCATTTCGCGAAGAATGGATGATCGGGGTGCCGCTCCAAATACTGGCGGCACGCCGCCAGATAGCGCGGGCGCAGACCCGCTGCTGCGGCGATACGCTCGATCTCCGCAATGCCCGTGGTCATGTCAAATCGTGCCGCTGCGGCCAGATACTCCGCCGCCTGGGCTTGCAGCTCGGCCTTGATCGCATTGCGCGCCTTCGTCGTGAAGGCGGTCATTTGTGCGCGCTCCTTCTTGGTCAGTGCCTCGTGCTGTTTCTTCGCTTCCAGCACCACAGGGTCGGCGAGCGAGTGCTCATACCAGTATTTGATCGCGCCGGTGCGTTCATCTCCCAAACTCTTGGTGCTGCGGAAGATGGCTGCCATGGCGTAGTAATCGTCCTGGCGCACCGGATCGAACTTGTGATCGTGGCAGCGCACGCAGCCGAATGTCATGCCGAGAAAAGCTTTCCCAAGCGTGTCAATCTGCTCGTCGATGATGTCCAGCGTGAGCTTTTGCATGTCGGGTTCCGCCAGCACTTTCGCGCCAAGCGCCAGGAAGCCCGTTCCCGCCAGCGAGTCCTCGCTTCGATTCGGCACCAGATCCCCCGCGAGCTGCTCGATCACGAATTGATCGTAGGGTTTGTCGTCATTGAAAGCGCGAACGACGTAGTCCCGGTATCGCCAGGCATTGCCTAGCGCGACGTTCTCATCCAGGCCGTTCGAGTCCGCATAGCGTGCCACATCCAGCCAGTGGCGGCCCCAGCGCTCTCCATAGTGCGGGGATGCGAGGAGGCGCTCGATCACGCGATCGAAGGCGTCCGCACGCGTGTCACTCACGAAGGCATCAATCTCCAGCGGCGTTGGGGGCAGACCGGTCAAATCGTAGGTGGCCCGGCGCAGCAGCGTGCGCTTGTCCGCAGGTTCCGCCGGATGCAACCCTTTCGCCGCCAGCTGTGCCTGCACGAACTGGTCGATTGGCGTGTTCGCACGCGTTGTCTGATTTGGGACGTTAGGCGGAGCTGGAGTGCTCAACGGGCGGAAAGCCCAGTGCTTCCGGCCTTCCTCGATGCCGGGTGCTACGGGACCCTTGTGCGCGGTCGCGGGCCGCTCGCTGGTGCGCGGATCGGGTGCGCCCATCGCGATCCATTGCTCCAGAGCTTTCACCTCGCCTGCGGCCAGCGGGCTCTTCGGCGGCATCTGCAGATCGCGATTTTGATAGCGCACCGCCTCTATCAACCGGCTCTCCGAAGGTTTGCCCGGCACGATGGCGGCCCCGGTTTCGCCTCCTTTGCGTGTCGCATCCCGCGTATCGAGAGCCAGGCCGCCCTTGATTTTTTTGGCGGCGCTGTGGCACTCATAGCAACGCTCGATCAGGATGGGCCGGACGTTCTTTTCAAAGAATGCAATGCCTTCGGATGTCGCATCGGCAACAGGCGCGGCGCACCAGCCGGCCCCGGCGGGGACGGCGGCAGCGAAAGCGATGAGTGCACGGCGGAGCATGGTCATTGGACGCGGAAAGCTACGTCGCGCCGGGTGCAACTCTTGCCTCAGCCGAAGGGGCTGCCGAGCGCAGAGTTATGCGACTGGCGAAGGCTGCAGCATTGGGCGCCGGCGTTCCGAACACGGCGCTTCATCAGGCGAATCTGCCGCATTTGGGAACCGCTCCTGAAGGTGGCGTGTGAGCGCCTGTGAGAGGGCGGAGCGCCACGCATCACAGGAGAAGGTGTGATCAGCCTCTTTGATGAAAGTGCACTTCAGCGTTCCTGACTCCATGAGCTGCGTGGCGCGACGGCGAGCCTTATACATCAAGAGAAAGTGCCCTGGATCGCTCTCGGAGACGAACATCGCCAGGGTTCTGGACGCAGCCGCCACGCACTTGAGATCCGCCGCCAGATTTTCTTTGGCAGGATGTGTGTAGGGAAATGCAGCATCTTCGAAACTGTCGCCATTTGCCAGTGCGGGCTCGCGTGATACGCGGGGGAACATGCGCTGCCTGAAACGCTGCAGCGCGCTGCGGAGGCCGTCCCCGGAGAACATTTGCCGCCAGTTCTTCCAGTCAAAGATGATGCTCCAGTAATAGTGCCAGGTCTGAAGTTGCTGCGTGGGTGATGCCTCCAGCGACATGCCTTCCCGCCAGAAGAATGTGAGCGGATTGATCAACACACTTTCGATCAAGGCTGGGTGCGGCAGCTGTGCGGCGGCCTGGAAGGCCACATAGGCGCCAGAGCACAATCCCATCAATACAATCGGGCGCCCAGGGGAGAGGCGCTGCAGATAATCACAGGCGAGGGCGGCGTCACGGAATGCCGTTGCGGCGTATCCATCGTTCTCGCGACGTGCGCCCTGAATGATGCTGTCACCCAGCCCACAGAGATCCATGCGCAGACACGGAAAGCCTAGGGCGGCGAAATGGCGTGCAAGTTCAACATACATTCGCCCCGGCCCGATGTGATGGGCCGCGCCCGCATTCAGCATGACGATCCAGGGCCTGTTTGTCTGGTGCAGCGGCTCGGTGACGATGCCAAACAAATGCGGTGCGCAGCTAATCGTATGAATCGTCTCCCTCGTCGCCCCCATCGTGGCCTCGCGAGGCCATTCATCCCGGCCATCGAGTGCACCCGGCAACGTGGCGTGTGAATGCTGGCAGAACCATTCTGTGATGCTTTGCAGTGCGTCAGTCGGCACTTTCGCAAAATGAGGCTCGGCCATCATCTGGTCGTAGCCAGAGTGTGTGGTCTGCATGACGGGCACGCCTGCCGCCACCAGTTGATCTCGCAAACTTGTCTGTGAGGCGGCGTTCTCAGGCTGCATGATCAAGCAGTGATTGCAGCGCGGCAACGTCTGCAAAAGATCGATGCCCGCGATCGCATTGATGGCTTCCTTGGTGAACGCAAAACCAACCGCCTCCAGGACGGTATCGCTCGTATTCGCGCGAGCAGCCGTCCGGCTTAGTGCGGTCAGTTCGCGGACATACCGGCTGCCCTTCACGATCGGCGCCCACAACACCAGATTATCAGCGCCGCATGCGGTCGCGTGCATGGCTGCAAGCGTCGCGCCGAAACGCAATCCCACCAGACTGATCGCCTCGCACCCGGCCTGCTTGCGCAACCAGGCCACGGCATCGCGAACGCTGGCAAGCCAGGACGAAAGGCAGTCCGCTTCTTTCGAATCTCCAGCGGAATCGCCCGTGCCGTGGTAGTCCATGCGCATCACAGCAAAGCCCTTCGATGCCAGATGGTCCGCCAGGTGCCGGAGCGTGCCGTGCGTGTGCACCTGCTCGTGCCCAATCGGCGGGCAGATCACGACACCATGCGTCGCCTCCGACTCGCGCGGCGTGTGCAGCCAAGCGAAGAGCGAGGCACCTTCGCTCTCAAAGTAGAATGCCCGGCGTTCGCAGGTTTCAGACGTTGGCAGTCGATCGGTCATCGATGGATTGTTCTCCCAGCAAGTTCAGCGCCTCGACCGTCGCACGCAGCGGTCCGCGAAAGTCGCGGAGGGGCGTGAACGTGATGCTCTTCATTCTTCCAGGGATGAGATGGAAATAGTTGTCGCCCGGCAGGAAGCCTTTGGCTGACAGGCGCACGTAGTGAAGGAAGCGATCACAGGCGAGCGTGACTCGGTAACAACCCTGTTCCGAACCTTCGCTGACTATCTGGATGCTCGCAGGCTGTGGCTCGGGGTCACGGTTGCGAGTGAAATGAAAGGCTTCGCTCAGCACCTCGCGATCCGCATTGAACCACGTCGCCACGACGACGTGATGTGCCTGCGGGCCGAAGCGGTATGCGTAGCCGATGTCGGTGAAGTGACCGATCAACTCGTCTGCGCTGCGCATCACTTTGGAGTGGGACGCGATGGTGACAGGAACCTCGTGCTTCGCGGTGACGATGTTCGGTTCACGCAGCAACTGGACTTCCAGAAAGCCCTCGATGGGCTCGCTGGTTTCGTTCGTGAGATGCAGATGCAGGCCATCGAGCCCTTCGTCGGTGATCGTCAGCTGACGCGTCTGCCAGGTGCGCTTCAGTTGATAATACGCCGCCTTCGGGATGCCGTGGCTGTCGATGATGCCCCAGCCAGTGGCGGGCCAGAGGTCTTTGAAGAACCAGATCAGCGCGCCCGCATTGCGACTGTGCGTGCTGCGCCACTCGTTCATCACACGCGACATCATCTCACCGCTCGCAATGCGACTGAGTTCGAGATACCGCGGCAGATCAAAGCAACGCAGCTTGGTGGGATCGACGCTGAAGAGCTCCGCAAGGTAGTGATCGCGCACGTCCTCGAAGTCCCAGCCAGCGCCCGTGTCACGGGGCACGCGGGCCTTCCACTTCGGGTGATGCATTACGGGCACGAGACCACCCATGATCTCGTTGAGCGTCTCCGGCTCGGGCAAGTTGGCAAAGCCGAGGCACTCGGTGGTGAATTTCACATCAGCCTGACGCAGCTCGCGCATCGAACGCAGATAGGCACCAATGCCGTAGTAATGCGTGATGCCCGTGGCTGTGTGAAACGGCATCACGCCACCGCTTGGCGACGAAGGGACGTAGGCGGTGCCAGGATGAAATTGCTCGCACAGTGCGGGGAGTGTTTCGCCGAACCACTGATTGCGCCAAAGCTCGCGCGGCATGCCAAGCATCGCCGCTTGCTGCTCGATCTCGCTGCTGCCGCAATACACCACCACGCACGGATGCTGCGCGAGGCGGGTGAGCTGTTGCTTTGCTTCGATGGCGATGTTCTCCGCGAACGCCGCGTCATCGGCCGGGTAGTCCATGTTCGCGAACATGAAGTCCTGCCACACGAGAATGCCGAGTTCGTCGCACAGTCGGTAGAAGGCGTCGTTCTCATACACCATCGTGCCGCCGATGCGGATCATGTTCATGCCTGCGTCGCGCGCGAGCGTCAGATCGTGGCGCAGGGTGGCTTCGTCAGCGCTCAGCGTGAACATGTCCGCCACGGTCCAGCACGCGCCGCGACAATGGATGGGCTCGCCGTTGATCCGAAGCGCGAAGCCGGGCTCGGTGCGGACCTCGAGCGAACGGAAGCCGATGGGAGCGAGGGAGAACTCGTGCGATCCAGAGGCTGATTCGATAACGAGCTTGCAGTCGTAGAAGTGCGGCTCGCCGTGGGTGTGAGCTTGCCAACGTTTGGCATTCAGGATTCGGACTTCACCCGAGAGACAGCCGTTCTCGATGCTCAGTGCGTGTTCGTGATCGGCGATCCAAACACGGGCAGAAGCCAGCGTGAGGGAGGCATCGACATGGGCGCTGAAGCCCACCACACCATCGTTACCATCCACCGTCGCCACACGCTTCACATTGCTGATCACCACCGGCGCGCATTCAAGGCGCACATCACGCCATGGTCCCACCGCAGGCACGGGTGGTGACCAGCCGGGGATGTGGCCGAGAAGGGTGGTGCGTTGCCAGCGGAGTTGCTGGTTGTTGATGAGGTTGGTCTTCCAGCGAGGACGTGGGCGCTTCTTTTTGAGATCTGCGTTGAGTGAGCGGAAGCAAATGGCGAGTTCGTTCTCGGCTTTAAGCTTGTCGGCCACATCGACGCGATAGGCGCGGAACATGTTGTTCGTGCTCAGGATGCGTTCGCCGTTGAGCCACACGTCCGCGAGCGTCGCGAGGCCGTCGAAGCAGAGCACGCAGGGTTCGTCGTTGCGTGTCGGGGCTGTGAAGGTCGTGCGATACCACCAGTCGCTGGCGTCGAGATCGATTGGGTGCTCGTGGTTCCACCGACCAGCACGTTGAAGTGCGGAAGCGACCGTGCCGGGGACTTGGGCTTCGAAGGCGTCGCTCGTATTGAGTTGCGAGGGATCGGTGACGGAGCCGGGTGACTGGGCGCGAACGGACCACGCGGCGTTTAACAACGTCGTCTCTGTGATAGGATGCCGATAGTGATCAGTCACTGCTGCGTCGAAGGGAAGGAGGCTCAGTTGTTCGAAGACTCGGAATGATTACGCGAAGCGTCCTGGAGTGCGGAGCGAGGAACGAAGCTCCGCTTTCGTCGAAGTGGGGCGCAATCGAATGACAAGCGCGCATGTGCGGCCTCATAAGGCGCACTGTTTGAACCGTGCTCTCCGCTCCGGCTAAAGCGGAACTTCGCTGCGCTCGTTCCGCACTCCAAAACGCTTCGCGTAACGACTCGGAGCGATGGGCGAAAGCCTTCGTCGGCAGTATTCGAAGCGGTGCTCATGGTTAGCTAATGAACTTGGCTTTAAGCTGCTCCATCGCACCCTGCCAGTTCGCAGCCATCTGATCGACGGGAGCGAGATCGAAGGGCTTCTTTCGCGCCATCGTTCTTGCGAGCTGGAACTGCATGGCCTTCGCGCTGCTGGAGATGGCGGCGATGGACTCGATGGGCTTTCCCAGATCGCTGATGCCATTGCTTTGCAACCAGCGGAGGTAGTTGGCGGCAAGTTCGTAGCAGGCTCCGAACTGGCGGAGCGTGGCGAAGGAGTAAAGATGGAATGTCTCCAGTGGCTCAGTCATGAGCCACTGCAGATCCTTTTCAAAGCGAGGACGGAACTGCTCAAAGGGGTTCTGCCCGGGCAGGCGCGAGAGATGTTTCTTCAGCAGCGTGAGCGAGCCGTTGATCAATGCGCCGCCTTCCAGCGCGGGGGCCGCGCGACGCACGACTTCACAATACGGCGGCAGGATCGCGGGGTTCTTTTCGCCGTTGAGATGGAAGACGTTTCGGAAGTCCTCGCCGCTGAGGTGGTAGTAGCCCTGCGAGTGGAAGTAGCCGAGTTCCTGCTTCTCCACGTCGATGTAGTTCACGCCGACGGTGGTCTTCACGTGATCGAGCTGATACGCACTGCCAGCGGTGTCAGGCAGGTAGAACGAGTCGAGTTCGACGAGCAGCGGACGACCGTGCGCGAGCTGCTCTGCGATGTGCGCGGTGAGCGGACGCCAGACCATGTATTCATACACTTCCAGGCCGTAGAGATCGCGAAGGTCCTCGGGCGGATACTTGAAGAAGGTCCATTGATCGCCCTCGAATCCGGCGGCGAGCGTGAAGGGCAGCGCGGCAATGGACTCGTGGCCGAACGCATTGAGCAGCTCGATCCACACGTCGGCATAACAATTCGTCTCAGCCCAGTCGCGCTCCTGCGTGTGCAGGCGATGGCGCGTGTAGGTCTGCGGGTCGATGGCTAGCAGTTGCTGGCTCATAGTTGCAGCGCGCACTTCACTTCATTCGGCCAGCGATCGGGATCGAAGCCGTGGTGCTTGAACAAGGCCAGCGTGACACGCTCCAGGCCGAAGCCGATGCACGCGGAGTGCGCGGGCTGGCCGTCGGGCGTGAAGATGTCGAAGCCCTTGCCGAAGTAATCGGTGTGGCAGTTGGTCGAGGCGATGGCCGTGGGCTTCTCGCTGCTGGCCACGGCGATGGCGAACTCGTGCTTGAGTTCGAGTTCCTGCTGCGAGGCCGCCATGACGCGTCCGCCGCGACCAAAGAACGGATCGTTCGCAACGATGACATCGACGGCCAGCCCGACTTCGTTCAGGATCTCGGTGCCGAGTTTGCGCCACTGATCGCGGTGCGCGAGTGCCTGCTCCTCGGTGCCAATGCGCACGAACTCGCGCTGGCGGAAGATTTGCAGACGGCACGGATCGATCGACGGCTCGTGACGGAACACCTGCGAGAAGAGCGCGACGGTTTTGCCTTCGCTGCTGAGCGTGCCGGTGGACACGGGATAAAGCGGGTAGCAGCACGCGGGCGTGAGCATGAGTTCGCTCGGCTTCAAATCCTGCTCCCAGGGTTCGTCGGCGTTGCGCTTCTGCAGCATCCCAAGGTGCTCGCGATCGCGGCCCATGAAGCTGTGCACGCTGCCCATGAGATCGGGGAAGTTCTCGATGTGGCTGGTCTTGAGGTAGTGCTCACGGGCGAGCACGCCGGGCAGGTTCATGCGCTCGCACTTGATGTGCGAGGCGCGACGCAGGGTGAGGCGGTCAAAGCTTTGCAGCACATCCTCGAACGCGCCGCCGTAGCCATACACGCCCTTCACGCCTAGCGAGGTGAGGAGACCGGCAGCGGTGAGCTGATCGAGATAGGCCTGATACGCTTCGTTC
>WBZU01002501.1_pt1 | contig 12647 bp, 8 predicted proteins | sample 5204311 | NCBI WGS metagenome assembly WBZU01 (sample SAMN12344359, study PRJNA552823) | activated sludge metagenome | biome: Activated sludge suspended growth; feature: Nitrification reactor; material: Wastewater; isolation source: activated sludge from nitrification reactor of wastewater treatment...
GCTCGGCCGCGATGAGTTCGTCATGGGTGGTGGTGATTTTGGGGGACCATGAAGCCACGAGCGGACCGAGATCGGCATGGTTTGCATCGAGCTTCATGGTCTCCAGCATTTGCTGGATGCGGTCGGGGCCGTCTTTGCGCGAGGAGGCGGTGATTTCGCGCAGGCCATTGGGGAAATAACGATTGTATCGGTCGTCGTCGCGGTTTTTCTTGACGAGCGCGAGCAGACCCAATTCGAATCCTTCGATTTCGTCGTCGCAATGCTCGTCTTTCGTATCGTACGCGGCGGTCTTTTTTTGTTCCTCGAATTCGAGGTCCTCGATTTCGCGCAGCGTTTGCTTGAGCGCGTTATGAGCAGCTTCGAGTCCCCCGGCGAATTGGACGGTTTTCGGATCGGCCTCGACGCGCGCAATCGAGTAAGCGCTCCGCTGCAAGTACGCAATGGGCGGCGTATCTTCTCCGGGCATTTCCATGGTTGACTCCTTTCGTCGTGAAACCGTTTGCATACCAAACAAAAAAGTGTCGGTCCAGAAAAAAATCGCTTCGCGCACGACCTTGCACGCGTCAGCATAAATATATGAAATTATTCATAAAAGACACCAAAATCTTCTGAATGTTCCCGGTCGTATGAGGTCAAAGGAACCCGAAAGGACGGGTTCCTAAAATGAAAACACGTCGAACATCGTTGTATGGGCTCATCATCATTGGCGCTTCGTTGACGGCTGCTTGCGGCCCCGGCGGAACGGATCCGAACGACATCAAACCGACCCCGGAAGAATGCAAGCTTTACGATGGCTTTCACGAGCAACTCGAAGATTTTGGGTTGGCGTCGAAAGTGACCGATACGTGGACCGTGGCCAAACGACCTGACGCCACTTCGGACGAGGTTGTCCTGAGCAAAGCGTGCGGGCCGTATTTGTTCCCGCAAGGTTTGGCGCTCGAAACGTCGCTCACGCTGCGTATCGAAGCGGGGACCGAAGTTCGCTTCGGAAATGGTCCGGGCATCATTCTTGGAGGTGATGCGACCTTCGTTGCGCAAGGTACGGCGGCGGAGCCGGTTGTATTGACGGCCGCGGACGGGAAAAACTGGCAAGGCATTACGGGGTTTTCCAAGTCCGTGACGCTCGAGAACGTGAACATCGATCACGCGGGTTTGCCCAAACTCAGCACGGATTTTCCCGTGGGAGGTTCGGCTTTCGACATTCCCGACAGTGCGCCCGATGGTACCTACACGTTGCGCAATGTGCATTTCTCGAATTGCGCCGAGTTCTGTATGGGCATCGGGGTCTTCACGAGTTTTTCGCCCAGCCAAACGGCCAAACCTTTTGCAGCGTTCGAGAACATCAGCTTCGAGAACTCGGCATACGGCATGTTCCTCACGGAAAACGCCATTCAAGGTTTGCCCGAAGCGCCGAAAATGACGAACGTCAAAGCCAATGTCTTGGCTCTCTTCACGCCTCTCACGGTCGAAGCGACGTTGCCCGCATACGCTGACGTTCCGTGGACAAACCATCTCGACGAAACGCATGCCAAAGTCGGATCGATCACGTACAGTTTACGGACGTCGCCGACGGGTTCGCTCACGATTCCGCCGGGATCGATTCTGCAAAATGGACCGATTACGCGCATGGATATCGAAGGGAAACTCCGGGCGGTGGGTACCGCGGCGGCGCCGATTCGATTCGAAGGTTTGGGGGGTGAAATGTCGAACAAGGGCGATTGGATCGGCGTTTCGTTGTTCGCCACGGGGACGCTCGAATCGGATCACCTGACGATTCGTGGCGCCGGGAAAAACCCCAATGGCGGGACGCCGACACCTTGTTTGGGCATTGAAGGTCCCAATCCGCGAGCGCTGAAGGGCGTGAATATCGTCAATTGCCAAGGTCCCGCGGTGATGGTTTCGAACAATGACGCGGTGTTCACCGAAAACACGGGGAACTCGTTCACGAATTGCGATATCGGGTATGCCGTTCCGCCGAATGTGATCGGAAGCATTCGGGCGGCCGAAAATACGTTCAAGGATGTCCCGAAAAACCACGTTATCCGCGGGTTCTCAGGCAGTCCGGCCGTTCTCACGACGCAAACGTGGGATAACTTGGGCATTCCGTGGATTGTGGACGAAACCTTCGGCTTTGGTCCCGATATCGGCGTCGATGGTCCCGGAGCCCCGACGTTGACGCTGGCCGCCGGCGTGAAGCTCAAGTTCACCGATGGCGGATTGGCCGTTGGTTGGGGTGGAAATGGCGGCGGTGGCCGAATTGTCGCCCAAGGTACGGCCGCCGAACCCATCGAAATCGAATTGAGCGGCTCGTTCATCGATACGCCCATTGAAATTCGCACGACGAGCGGTTCGTCGTTCACGAACGTGAATTTCCTGGGCGACAAACTGTTTTTCGTGAAAGATACGTCGGCGTCTTTTACGAATTGCACGTTCGCGCCGGGGATGAAGATCATTGCAACGACGTGCGGCAGCGTGATCAAGACCGGTACGACAGTCCCGGTGGAAAGCCTCGCGACAGGTCAACCTTGTCCGTGAGGTAGCGTTTCGTCGCGGGGCGTGAGGGGTATTCCTCGCGCCCCTGCGGCGTTTGTTCGGTTATGAAGAACGCCTTCATTTCAGGCTTGCAAATCATTGCGCTTCCGCTTAACGTGGACGGCTTGCAGGAGAGTGGACGTCAATGAGTGCCGGAGATTTGTTATCCCCAAAGGCTCGAGACGAGATATCGCGTCTCGTGGGCGAGATTGAGAAGACGACTTCGGCGGAGATCCTCGTGGTCGTGCGAGCCGTATCGGGTCGATATTTGCACGCGGATATGGCGCTCGGCGGATTGCTCGCGCTGGCGTGGATTTGTATCTTTCTTTTTCATCCGGCCCCATTCGACGATGACCTCGTGCCATTTCAGATATTGGCCGCGTTTGTCTTGGGCCTGTTGTTGTCGCTTTTCATTCCCCCGCTGCGACGGGCTTTGACGCCGAAATCATGGCGTCATGAAAACGTAGAACGAGCTGCTCGAGCGGCGTTTGTCGAAAATGGTGTGTATCGGACAAACGGACGGACAGGATTGCTCGTCTTCGTGTCGACGTTCGAACGTCGGGCATTTCTCGTGGGCGATATGGCGTTCGAGACGGACGATTTACGGGCGGCGCTGAGCAAAACGCAAAATGAAATCGAAGCGATTGTCGGGGCGAAAGACGCGATTGCGCAGTTTGGGCAAGCCATGCGCGCCTTGGGAACGACGCTGGAAACAGCGCTTCCGGCGGCCAAAGACGACGTGAACGAACTTGCGAACGAGGTGGCGGCATGAAACGAAGGCAATTCGGTTTGGGGCTTTTGGCAACCGGTCTCGGATTCGCCGGGTCGCTCGTCGCGAATGAATCGGAAGGTCGTCCGGGCGGCGGACAGACTTTTCGAAAAAGCAGCGGGAGCAGCGACAGCGGGAGCAGTTTTGGCAGCGGGAGCAGTTTTGGCAGCGGGAGCAGTTTTGGCAGCGGGAGCAGTTTTGGATCGTCGCGATCCAACGACGATTCCGATGAAAGCCCGTTGGAGAGGATGGAGCGCGAGCGCAAAGAGAGGGAAAGAAAGGAGAAGGAAGAGGCGCAAGAGCGCAAAAAGAAGGAAGAAGAATGGGAGCGTTTTCGCAATTTCGGTAAAACCACCTCGCCCTCGCCCTCGCCATCACCTTCGCCTTCACCTTCGCCGCAATCGTATTCGAGTCCAACGCCTTCCACGCCCATTCGTTCGTCCGGGAACAGTGGCTCCAATTTTGGCTGGTACATGTTGTTCGGCTTGGGGGCATTCATGATGGTGGGCAGTTCGATCGCGCGGCGATTCGACCGCTTCCTTGGGACAGCGGGTTGGACGGGCGGTCATTCGTCCGCCGATGCATTACATTTGGCGAAACAATTGCAAAAAGTCGCTCAGCAACAAGGAATGGGGGGACCACCGCCTCCGCCGCCACCCAAGCGAGATCTTTACCCTGGCAATCCCACATTAACCTTGAATCCCGACGTGGCGCTCCAAGGGCCGATGGTGCAAACGGCGCTGCATCGAATCCATGCGAAAGATCCGAATTTTTCGTTGATCGTATTCGAGGACTTTTTGTATGCGCTGTACGCCGAAACGCAAATAGCGCGTGGGAAAAATGCTTTGGCGCATCTCGAGCCTTATCTCGGACAAACGATCTCGCAGATTGCGCTGGGTTTCGGGTTGTGCGAAGTGCGTAATGTCGTGGTCGGGGCCATGCGCATCCTGAGAGTGAGTGGTCATCGGCAAGGATTGCCGCGGATACACGTCGAAGTCGAATTCGAGGCGAATTACACGGAAGTATTCGATGGCGGCCGGGAACAAAGTTATGCGGTGATTGACACGTGGATTCTCGAACGAGATCCCGACATACCGTCACGTGCACCGGACAAAGCGTTTGTCTTGGGATGTCCGAATTGCGGAGCGTCCCTCGATAAGAACGTCGCTGCGAGATGTGGATATTGCGGCAAAATAAGTTCGCCGGGGCGATTCGATTGGACGGTGGCGCACGTGACGAGCAAGCAGAAGGAAGCGCGCGAGCCGATGCTGACGGGAACGACGGAAGAAGAGGGCACGGATTTGCCGACGGTCGCGGCATCGGACGTGAAACACGAATTCGCGCGGTTGGCGCATATCGATCCGGAGTTTGGCTGGACGGCCTTTCAAGCGCGCGTGACGGCGATTTTCCATGCGTTTTACCAGGGATGGAACCTGCGCGATTTGGCGGGCGTGCGACCGTACCTTTCGGACAATCTGATGACGACGCAGCGGTATTGGATCGAGATGTACAAGGCGCAAGGGTTACGCAATGTATGCGAAAATCCGCGCGTGATGGCCATTCATATCGCGAAGGTGCAAAGCGACAATGTTTTCGATGCGATTACGGTGCGCGTGTATGCATCGTGCGTCGATTACACGATGGACGCGACAGGCAATGTGGTGGGAGGCAATCGAAACAAGGAACGCCAATACAGCGAATATTGGACGTTGATTCGATCCAAGAATCGGCGGGGAGCGCCGCGCGAGGATCCGGTTTGTCCGAATTGCGGAGCGCCGAACATCAACATCAACATGGCCGGCGTGTGTGGTCATTGCAATTCGCACATTACATCGGGCGAATTCGATTGGGTGCTTTCGCGTATTCAACAGGACGAAGTGTACGAGGGGTAAAACCGTCCAAGGTCGGGCGGCGAGTATCAGCCCATCGTGTCGCCCGACGCCTTTGGCGCCACGCCATTCTGATCGACGAACCTCCGTCTCGTGTCAAACAAATCGAAAAAGAATGACCGGCGAAACGTTGGCGCACGGGCAATCGCCGTGTCAGAGTGGTCACTTGCGTGCGCATGCGGTCGAGCTACGTGTGGCGCCGCCATAGCCAACGTGGATGGAGATTCGATCAATGCGCGGATTTGAAACGAAAACGGGGTTGATTGCGACGCTTTTGCTGGGAATTGCCGCGTGTGCCACCGGCGCGACCGATCCACCGACGAGCAGCGGCGCAGCAGGCGACGCGGGCTGGGGCGGCCAAGGGGGAAACGACGCAGGCGCGGGCGGAGCGGGCGGAGAAGCCGGTTCCGGTGGCGGTCAAGGCGGCGAAAGCAGTTCGTCGACCGGTTCGACGAGCAGCGGTTCGACGAGCAGCGGCGGAATGAAACTGTGTGGGAATGGCGTAAAGGATCCCGGCGAATATTGCGATGGGAATGATTTCGGCGGCAAAACCTGTGTCGACCTCGGTTTGGGTTCGGGGACGTTGTGGTGCAATCCATCGTGCGGGATTAATACTTCGAATTGTTTCCCCAAAGAATCGTGTAATGACTCCACCGACAATGACGAAGACGGTTTCGTCGATTGCTCGGACAATGAATGCTTCGGCGAACCAAACTGCCTCGATTCGTGCATTTCTCCGCAACTTTTATTCGTCCCGGCATCGAGCAATGGGGATACGACCGGCCGTCCCGATACCGTCGCCGCTTCGTGTTCGCCGATCACCGGTCCGGAAGCCGTTTTTCGTATCGATTCGCCACTGACGGGTCCGGTCACCATTCAAGTCAATTCCTGGTCGGGCGCGGACTTGAGCGTCTCTTTGCGAACGACGTGCGCCGACAATTCGTCCGAGCTGCTCTGTGTAAACGACATCGGGCCCGGGAATTTCGGCACCGAGATTCTCCATACGGATATCATTGCGGGACAAACGTATTACATCGTCATCGACGGAGCCGACGGGACATCCGGTGGGTTTGACATATTCGTTGATGTTCCGAAACCCGAACAATGGTGCAGCGACTTTTTCGACGATGATGCCGATGGATACCTCGATTGCGACGACGCCACGGCGTGTCAGGGCTCGTTCGAATGCATGCCCGGAGCGGCTGCCGTCGGGGAACAATGTTTCGCCAATTGGGAATGCATGGCCAATGCCAACGACCCGGTGTGTCTGATCGATAAACAGGGTTTTCCCAATGGTTACTGCTCGGAATGGTGCGACATCAATGCGAACGATTGCCCCGGCGATGGCGTATGCGCGAACATCGGTTTGCCCAGTGTGAACGGAGTTTGTCTCGACGGATGCTTGATGGATTCGGATTGTCGGCCGGGGTATGCGTGCGTCGACAAAGGACTTTCGAGCAAAGTGTGCGCGCTCGGTCCAGAGAACATCTGCGACAACGAGACGGACGACGACGGTGATTTCAAAACGGATTGCGAAGACGAAGATTGTCAAGGAACGCCGGCGTGCACGGGAGGCGCAAAAGCGGCGGGCCAGCCGTGCACGACACATGCCGAATGTTATTCGGTGAACGGCGATCCGGTATGTTTGTCGGAGATCATATTCGGTTATCCCGGCGGATACTGCTCGGAGTACTGTCAATTCATGAACGACTGCGGCCCCGGATCATTGTGCACGAATTGGTTTGTCTCACCTGGCGGCGCGGGGACGTGTATGCGCACGTGTATGGCCGATGCGCAATGCCGTCCGGGATATGTGTGCCTCGATGTGGGATTCCCGCAAAAAATCTGCGTGAAGTGATACGAGCTCGCGGGATGCCGTTGGAATGACGACGATGCCGCGTGAAATGCGTTTTACTTGCACGTCCCCGGAAGGTGCACATCCAGCCACGCGGTGCGCTCGACGAGCCATTGCTTCATGTAGTCGATTTCTTCGCCATAAGAGTTACCCACGAAATAGTTTGGCCAAACATAACCTCCGATGGTCTGCCACGTGGCGTGATCGCGCGGCTCGGCGATCTTGACTTCTTCGCGATAAGCGTCGATCCGTTGCAAGATCGCCGCGTCGGACAGCTCGCCCGTACGCAGACTTTCCCATCGACAACGCAAGGCTTTGGTGAAGACCGGATCGGCCATCAAGAATAACCACCAATCCGGGATTTGGTCCACGATATCCGAGCAATTTCCGCCCATGTAGACGAAATCGTCGGTGCGAAATCCGTCGCAATAATCGGCGTTACCGAAAGCCAAATTGAAATCCCAGATGGGACCCATGTAAACGCGTCCGCCATTGGCATCGCTTTGTTTGTACATGTAGGTGCTTTTTCGATACCCATCGACATTACGACCAAGCTCGTTGATGATCGCAAAATCGACGAATGAGTCGACATCGATCAGGGCTTGATATCCTTTGGTCGGATCGGCGAAGTTCGCCCCGAGCATCACTTTTTCAAACGAATTGATGTAACCTTGGAGGTATGCATCTTGTTCCGGCGTGATGGTATCGTATCTTGGGTAATGGTATTGCCACGCGGTGCCCGCGGCCGAGAAAAACCCGCCGTTCGGATTGCCCGCTTCCAATTTGACGATGTAACCGCCCGTGATATCCCCGGTGGCCGCATCCGCCGCGACTTGAGGAATGTTCACGCGTCCCGAATTTCGTTTGATTTTTTCCAAAAACACGTAAACGCCGATGTATTCATTGTTCACGAAAACTTCGACGTATTGCGTGCGCGGAGCATATCGACCAAGGGCTCGTCCGAGGTCGTACGTAAGTTTGTCGCGCATGAATGTTTTGTCCGTGTAAGGTCCATAAAGAACCCAATCGCTCTCCTTGGGCATGCCGAAAAAGGACACGTCCGTGTCTTGACCCAAAGCATCACGCGTTTCCATGCCAAACGAATTCTTGGGAAAACCCGTCGATGAGCTGCCCCGAACTTCGATTCCGATCGGGCCGTCGAAAACGTGGGGACGACTCGCCAAATCCTTCAATGTACCGTCGTGATCGACGATGACGGCCAAGGTGCCGTCCACTTTGACGTCTTCGATGATTTGCACGCCATTCGTGTCAATCTGCAATACGGGCAAAAAGTCATATTTCACGGGCCAAGCTTCGCCCGTCCCACCCGCTCCCCCCGAACCTCCCATACCGGCCGCGCCGCCGTCGGCTGCGCCCCCCGAACCTCCGTCGCCGCCTACGGCTCCCGAACCGCTTGAGCTCGACGTCGTTGGGGCATTGCCAAAAATGATTCTTTCGTCCGAACCACACCCTCCCCAAATAATCCCCGCAATACCACTACAAACAAGCATCAGCGCGCTATGTGTCGTCTTCATGAGCAGCTCTCCCGCGAACGCGCGCAACAGTCGCGCGCAAGCCATGGATGATATCACGAATTCGGCGTTCCGCAATGCGACGGCATGTAATCGCTCGACCGTCCTACTTCGAGCCGCTTTCCCCGTGTGCCAGCCGCGCGACACGAGCGACGATATCGTCGAGGTTCCAGGCGAGGATATCGTTGTGGTCCCCGCGCTCGTACAGGACCAATTCGGAATTTTTGGCCCAAGCGCTATTTCGCTCGGCATGAGAACGCACGACCATCGAATCGTTTGCCGCATGCAAAACGAGAGTTCGTCCGGGAAATGCCCCAAGCTTCACGGCGTGATCGAGATGGAGTTTGGCGTCTCGCTCCAAGTCGGCCGACGTGACCCCGAGTTCCTCGGGACGAACACGAAAAAGAATACGCTCGAGCGGGCTCGCGATTCCGCTTTCAATGACGAGGCCCCGAATCGTCGGCGTTCTGTAGGCCGCTTCAATGGCGTAAATCGACCCGACGGAGCGGCCGTACACCACCACACGGTCCGGTGAAACCCCGACGGCCGATAGAATTCGCGGCACGTCGCCGAGCATCGTGACCATGGCCGGTGATCCGGTCGATGCGCCGTACCCTCGATATTCCGCGAAAAACACATTGAGGCCCGCAGTCAAAAGACGGGGAGCAAGGTCTTCCTCGTAATCGGAAACGACTTCGCCATTGCCGTGAAAATGCACGAGCCACGGGGCATCGGGCGCCGAAACATAAGCGGCGCAGCCGAGAACGGCGCCGTCCACGTCGACGTGGACCAACTGTTTCGGAACGCTGCGCGGCGGAAAGAAGTAACGCGAAGAAACGAGCGGGTGGTCGAAGATTGAAATCATGTGCGAGAAATACCTTTTCGCGGGGTATAACACGACCGGGCTGAGAAAAGCAACAGCTTCGGTGGTCGTCTCCCCAAACGGTTCCACGAAATATTTCGATTATCGAATTGTTCGACCGCATGGCGCAGGACCCAGAAAGCGACGCGTTCGAACACGTGCCCGCGTTCAAAGAACGTCCCCATCAAACGCAGCCGATTGCGAATTCAGCCGCTACCGCAAGACGTCGCACCACAGCAATCAAAGTTTATCTTGCACGCGACGCGCCGATCTGTTGAAGTGGCTTGCTTCTTCGCTCTTCACGCTTCGTTCCACCTTTCACGAATCATCACGCCTAAAGGAGATGTCAAATGTCCATACCGACGTTACCGCAGCAAACGAGTCCCGCCGAGCTTGCCGAACGAAATCGGGCAATCGCCTGGGCCCAAACGCTTTATCAATGGGCTCATTCGCATACGTATTCGTATGAAGGCAAAACGCTGGTCCTCGCGCCCATTGCGGTGCTCGAAGTCGATGATGCGCATCCGTTGCCCGAGGGGCAAAACCTGAATGTCGTACAAATCCTCGAGATCCTCGATGTTGGATTGAGTTTACTGAGCAATGCGATCATCAATGTGACGAATCTCGTCAATGCGGGTGCGGTGCAATTCGATCCTCCACCGCCCGCTTCTTTTGGTCAACCTGCGCCTGCCGCCGGCGGGATGATCGCGGCATTTCGCGCCAAAGTGGACGAGGTCGTGGAGGAAGTCGGTCACGTCATCCAGGACGTTGAAAAGGCCGCGCATGCCTCGAGCGACGCGGAGAAACTCGCGAAACTGTTGCACGAGCATCAGGGCGAGCTCGAGGCATTGGGCCGTGATATTCACAAAGCCCTTGCAAAAGGTTCAGCCACGCCAAAAGAAAGTGCTTCATTCAGCGCCAAACTCGGCGACATCTTGAAACGAATCATCGAAACGGTGCTCGAAGCGGGACTCGCCGATGCCGGTCTTTTCGGGCGTCCGAAAGCAATGACCGATTATGCGGCGCAATTTCAGGCGATCGTTGTGCCAAACGTATCTTCGGTATCCATCACGGATGCGTTCTTCGCCAGAAGCCGAATCGCGGGTCCGAATCCGCTGTTGATCCAAAAGGTCAATGCTTTGCCAAACCATTTTCCGGTGGACAGCGCCCGCTTCGAGGCTCTCACGGGTGCGTCACTCGATGCGGCGCTTTCGAGCGATCGGGTGTACCTGGTCGATTATCGAGCGCTCGACGGGATGATTGGTGGAACGTATCCGGCGGGGCAAAAGTACATCTCGCCGGGATTCGCGCTTTTTGCGCTTGATGAAGGTCGAAAAACGCTTCGTCCGGTCGCCATTCAATGCGGTCAAACACCGGGGCATTCGACGCCGGTTTTTTATCGGGACGACGGCGAAAGCTGGGAACTCGCAAAAATCCATTTGCAATCCGCCGACGGCAATTACCACGAGCTCATCAGCCATTTGGGTTTGACGCATCTCTTGGTCGAGCCCTTCGTCGTCGCGACGCATCGCAATCTTTCGCCAAACCATCCGCTGTTCGTGCTGCTGCTCCCGCATTTTCAAGGCACGTTGTTCATCAATCAATCGGCGATCACATCGCTGATTCAGCCCGGAGGCAACGTGGATCGATTGCTTGCCGGGACGATCGAATCGGATTGGGCGACCGTAGCCAATGCGCTCGGGGCGCTCGATTTCAATGCGCACATGTTGCCGAATGATCTCGAAAAACGCGGCGTGGCCAATCGAGAAACGTTCCCGGAGTATCCTTATCGCGACGATGCCGTCTTGCTTTGGTCGGCCATCGAGCGTTGGGTCGGCGATTATCTCGCCGTGTATTACAATGACGATGCGGCCATTGTAACCGATATGGAGCTTCAAGCGTGGTATCAGGATCTCGTTTCCAAAGACGGTGGATCCGTCAATGGGCTCGGCGAGGCGGGACCGCGCGGCGAAATGGGACTCTTCACGTACAAGTATCTCGTGAACGTCGTGACGATGGTGATTTTCACGGGCAGTGTGCAGCATGCAACGGTGAATTTCCCGCAACACGAAATCATGAGTTACACACCCGCCATGCCGCTCGCAGCGTACGCGCCTGCGCCGACGCGAGTGAGCGGGCCGATTTCGCAGAAAACTGCGCTCGCGGAGATGCCGCCACTCGAAATGAGCTTCGTGCAGCTCGTGGTCGGCCAATTGCTCGGCGGAGTGTATTTCACGCGGCTTGGCCAATACGATCGGCATCAAACCAAACCGTACTTCCAGGACCCGCGGGTCAAACCATTGCTCGATGCGTTCCAAGCGAATCTGCGTGAGATCGAACGGATTATCGGGACGCGGAACATCGAGCGGCCTTGTTATGAGTTCCTGCTGCCTTCGCGAATCCCGCAGAGCATCAATATTTAGATTCCCGCCTACGTGTCCTTGTTCTGCCGGAGATCGCCCTCCGGAATTTTCCTTGACATCGTGAGTCAGCGGGTGTTCATGGATCCTCGCCTGAGCCGAAAACCCATTCGGCCTTTCATCACGTTCTCGAGGTGCCCATGGCGACGCGAAAACGAGCAGCTGCGAAGAAATCATCACGAACGTCGTCGAAACAATCGACAACTGCGGGAGAATCTATTCCGGTCGCGGAGCTTCTCGAAGCATTGCAACGGGTCAACGAGGGAAAACCGATTCGGGCGCCTCGTGACGCAAAGCCCGAGGTGGCTCGGGTTTTTCAGGAATTGAAAACGTTGGCGCTGCGTGCAGGTTCGTCCGAGAACGGGCAAGCTCATGCCGACCATCGAGCCAATGGTTCGTCTTTGCCAAAGAATGGCGCTGTCCCATCCCTCGACGAGGCCAATGAACGATTGCGCGATTTGGCGGAGCGGGTGCATGATGCATCCGAGGCGTTGGCGAATGCTCATTCCTATGTGACGGATTTGCCTTCGGGCGAGCAGGCGACCGCGAATGGGAATGAAATGGTGCGTCGTCTCGACGAAGCGCTCGAGCAATGTGACCGCGGGGAAGATGCCGCACTTCGGACGATTTCAGAAATTTATCGCACGAAAGAATCGATGCACTTAGCTGTTTCCGTCATAAGCACGTTAGGGTTTCGCCTCGAATGGCTGACGGGTCAATGTGAAGCGTTGCAGGCATTGATATTGGAATTGAATCTGCTCATGGTCAATGGCCAGATTCTTGCAGCG
>WBZU01002503.1_pt1 | contig 12640 bp, 14 predicted proteins | sample 5204311 | NCBI WGS metagenome assembly WBZU01 (sample SAMN12344359, study PRJNA552823) | activated sludge metagenome | biome: Activated sludge suspended growth; feature: Nitrification reactor; material: Wastewater; isolation source: activated sludge from nitrification reactor of wastewater...
GCAAGTAATGAGCCCTACTTATGAGATATTTAGACGCTTCATTAGGGCATCGACCTGAGAATGAGTATGAGCCCGGGTACTCGAGTTGTCTATGTGTTCTTGGGCTACAGAAGTTACTGCAGCCACACTTGGTGCGTTGGGGTTACTTGGGTTGTCTTCTTTTTGCTGCTCTTTTACAAATTCATCGAAACTAATATTCTCTCCTATTCTTCCCCGCTGCAAAGCACGTTTGTACCGAACTTGCAGGCTAGCATCTACAGCAACCAGTATTCCTCCCTCGGCCACAATAGCTTTTGCCTCCCCGCTACTACGCAAGCCACTCAATACTAATTTCGTATCGGTATTTGTCTCTAATACATCCCGCACCAAAAAATCAGTACCAAACTGTTGACGCAGTTTTGTAACCACCTTGTTCATATTTTCACGACTCAAATCGCCAAGCTGATGCTGTTGAATATATTGGCGAAGAATATCGCTGGTAGAAATATGTACAAACCCATATTTCTTTACTAAATATCGAGCCACGGTATCTTTGCCACCTGAAGGATGACCCGCAATGCCAATAATAATACGGTTTTTCATACCTATATTGTAGCCTACTTAAGGGATTTTGCCGACAATATACAATTAAATACCAAACTGGCTGGTAGAAGCTCCAGATTTTTTCAATTTATCAATAAGCGTTTGACGAGCACTGCTTAAACTTGTCTGGAATATAGTAACTGCTTTGTTAATACTTTGTATCTCTTCTTTACGGATGGCTTCGAGATTATTCTTAACATCACCAATACTTTGTCTAGAGGCTTGCAGTTGTTGGCGGGCAGTTGCAATATTAGTTTGAAAGGCTGCACGAATTTCTGCCGGCGATTTGTCATTCTGGCAATCTGACTTAGCAGTTGTTATTGCAGCGCTAACCGCAGATAAGAAATCTTGGCGAGCAGAAGTTAAGAGATCAGATTCGATACTTAACTGTTCTCCGGTTTTGTTAAAGTAAGTTGTAATTGCACTATCTACACTATTGCGCCGTGTAAGTATTGCATCTTCAACCGAAGATTTAAATGCCGTAATTGCAGTCTTTTGAGCATCATTTTGCGCTAAGGATAGCATTTTGTCGTACTGTTGATTTCGTTCGTTGTCCCACTGGGCACGTTTTTGCATTAATTCTTTTTGAATCTTTGACTGGCGCGCACTCAAGCTATCCGGGTTGTATACTTTAACAACAGGCTGCTTAGTAATATTGTCCAATTGCGATTCTATTTTTGTGCCAACTGTATTGATACTGGCACAGAATAAGGGTGCTGATGGTATCGATTCATCACCAACTGCGAGTGCTGGTTTTAGGGACAGAAGAGTGCTCTGCATAATAACTAAGATACTTACCAAGCAAACCAAAATACGCTTACTAATTTTTTTCACTTTACCACCTCTTGCATTTGTCCTAGTTGAGTATTAATCGTATCAAGATTTGTTGCATCAATATTTGCGGTTTGGACAGTCTGCAATTCTGTCTCCGCCTGTTGAGTAATAGTGTTCACGGCATTAGCAACTTTTCCATTGGCCGAGATCTGTGATGATTGACTAGGTGTATTTAGCGAACGATTTTGCCAACCAAACCAAAATATACCGCTACCAAGCAATAAAACGGCCACCACAGCCATACCTGCATATATTCGCAACATTGGTTGTTTGCTAGCCGTCTCATGCCCCGACTGCTGTGCAGTGGTAGCAAAATATGTATTCAATTGACTATTCTGTGTAAGATTTTGTGGAGCCGAATTGACAATTTCTCTTAAGAGATGACGTTTATCTGGTGAAATACTCGAAAGCCCACTCAACCGTTGAGCGTTTTTTTCGGCATTATGATTTTGGTTTAATGACTTCATTCTTCATTTTCCTTAGCTTGTGATTGCATTATTTCTGCCAGTGCCGCCACAGCTCGACTAAGTAACTTACGAGTAGCCACATCGCTTTTGCCAATTATTTCGGCTATTTCTTTACTTGGTAGGTTTTCGATATAACGTAAAAGCAATGCTTCTTGATAATTTTCGGGAAGTTGCTGAAGGCATTGATACAAATATACCTTCTCTTCGTTAGAGATAACGCCAGCATGCAAATTTTGTGACTGATCAGCAATTATTGCTAATACCTCGTCCGAGCTCTCAACCTTCTTACCCTTTCTAGATTTGGTCCGAAAATAATCAGCAATTACACTCCGTGCAATTGTATATAAATACGCCGAAGGCTCATATCCCTGATCGTGCCAATTTGCTAAGTTTTTATAAAATTTCACAAATACCAGCTGAGTAATATCATCCGCTTCGTCACTACTACCAACCCGCACCAATATATACCTATATAGTTTGGTAAAATATTCGTTATACAATTCTTCAAAAGCCTGCTCATCGCCTTTTTTTGCGCGGTCAATAAGATCAACAAAATATCGGTTCTTTATTGGTTTGTTATTGGTTTGACTTTCTTGCATGCAAGTATTGTAGCACGATGGCTATTACCCCCAGATAGCTTCAACAATTTTTCCATATACTGCTCGCCAGGCTGGCAAGGTGGCACTGGCTACACTAACAAGCAGCAAAATAAAGATATTTCGAATCATAAAGCCTGTATTTACATCTAAGAAGACGTTACCAAGCGGAAAATGAAATGGATAGCGTGCCTCTAGTGGAACAACCACGGTAACAAATAATACTGCACCAATAAGTGCGCCAATAAGCGTATAGAACAGAGCTCGCATCTCGTAAGCTAAAATAATTGTTGGTGGTGATATCCCAATAGCCCTTTCTATACCAATTTGTCGTTTTTTATTAACGACATCTACATACGTAATAATAAAGATTGTTAAAAACCCTACAACCAAAGCAACCGCTCGCAAAATCTTATTTATTACTTGTATGCTTTCTGTATAGCTTTGTACAAAACCGGCTCTCTCTTGCCAGGTACGGGTCTTAATATTCGGGTTAAGCGCTAAAATCTCTTGGTTGATTTTATCTTGATTGGCACCTGGCTTGAGCTTTACATTAATAGCACTGGCTTTATCAATACTGGTAGGCATTACTTGGCTGAATTCGCCAGCAGTGATAAGTGTTTTTAAATCGGCCTGCACAAACTCTGTCTGATAAATACCCTTTACTGTATAGTTTTTGGTTACACCATTTGCAAACTTTACCGTTACCACATCACCAGCATGAGCATTTTTTAAACTATCTGAGTAAAGCTCTAACTTAGCCTTGCCTGCACCAGCTATCTGCGCACCCAACACAATTTGATCTTTATCGCCCGGCGTTAAAAAACTTCCTTCTATCATATACTTCGGCACCGAATAGACGTCTTTAAAACTCTCAACATCTATACCAGATACTTCGGCTGTTCCTCGCTCGCTAGCAAGCTGCAACTGAGCAGAAATGGTGCGCGATTGTGTAACCGAGTCTACTCCATTAATTGCCGTTATCTGGTCTACTAGCTTACTCGAGTTAGGAATAAGATCACCCGGTGTTGAACTCTCCACAGTAATATCGCCTACCAAGGTATCTCGCAATTTTGAGTTCATCTGAAATATCACACCCTGCAAAAGTGATGGTGCAAACAGTAGATTTAAATACACCAAGACCATCATAAGGATTGTCATTACGCCAAGCCAAAAGTTACCACGAAAGATTGAACGACTAGCAATAAAGAGAGCGACTTGCACTGTTCTCATAGCTAATCTTCTTCCTCTTCAGAAAGCTTGCCATCATACAGATAAATTACCCGTTTGGCATAATGTTTGTCTTCGGCATCGTGCGATACAAAAATAATGGTAGTGCCAAACTGCTCATTTAGCCAACGCAAGGCATCCATTACTTGTTTACCCGAGGCAGTATCGAGGTTCGCCGTAGGTTCATCGGCAAAAATAACTTCTGGCTTATTTACCATTGCCCGGGCAATTGCTACCCGTTGCTGTTGACCACCAGAAAGTTCACGTGGGCGATGATGCATTCTATCAAGCAAGCCGAGCGACTCGAGCAAGGTTGCGGCTCTATCTTGATATTCACTCGGCCAACGCCCCAACATTTTGGCAGGCAGATAGACATTCTCTACCGCTGTCAGCTCGGGCAATAATGCATATTCTTGAAACACAAATCCCATTTGACTAAGCCGGATTTTAGAGCGACGAGTTTCTGATAATTTACTAACGTCTTGATCTTTAAAAAGCACCTTCCCTTTTGTGGGCGAATCGATAAGACCTAACATATGCAGCAAGGTACTTTTTCCAGAGCCAGATTTTCCCATAATACAGAGCATCTCGCCATCCTCAACCTCAAGAAACACATTATTGAGGGCAGGTACAATAACTTCGCCCATATGGTAGATTTTCTTCAGTCCCTCGGTCTTAAGCATAAGTATAATTATACCATAGGCGTTTTTTTACTAACCAGGCTAAGGCAATTCTAAAGTAGAGCGGATTCTCCTGAATAAAAGTGGTTCTGCTAGGGTTTGGACCACACCTGGCTGTGTGGTAACTGCTGTTAGAAACCCATCTTGTTTTAATAGCTTAAGAGTTACACCATTATAGTTACCGTAAGGATAGGCAAAGGTGGTAATAGGCACACCAAAGGTTTGTTCTAAAAACTTCTTATTGGTTAGTATCTGAAACTGTTGATCGGCTTCGCTTAAGGATGCTATATTTGGATGGTCTACTGTATGGTCACCTATCTCAATAAGGTTAGAGCTCATCATGCTTTTTACTTCTGGCACCGAAAGATAGGAATCACCACAGGCAGTATTTTTCCGTAATAAGCCAATACAATAATGGCTCATGGCTCCACCCTGAATAAGATAGAGGGTAGCTTTTTGATTATTCTTTTGCAATACAGACATAGTGTCTCTCTGTACCTCAAAGCCATCATCAAAGGTAATTACCACTGGCTTGGCCGGGAGAGACGTTTTGCCGGCAATAAAACTGGCAACATCACTCATATGTATAGTGCTATACCCTTTTGCTTTTAATACCTGCATTTGTTGGTCAAAATTAGCTGGTGGCTTATGATACATTACTATTGGCAACACAAATGTTCCTGGCTGATTTGTGCTGCCACCACTACTGTCAATGGCGTTTTGGCGCTTAGTAGATAATACTGCTTGTGCAGCTTCTTCGGCTTGGCGTTTATATATAGCTTCATCAAGCAATGCCTGATCGGTAGTAATTTGGCTCTTTAAATACTCGAGATTTTTGTAAGAAGTAATAAGATCAAACTTACTAATTTGTTGTTTGGCATCGGTGGCTAGTTGGTGAAGACGTGCAGTATCGACAGTTTGTAGCTCATTCTCTTTTTGTAATGCCTCAAGCTCACTAATTTTAGATTGAACCAAGTTGTAGGTAGCTAGTTGAGTATTGCGCTGATACCAAACAGAAAAATCAACGGCGATTAACACAAAACAGGCTATTACAATAGCCAATTTGGTTATGGTAGAAAAATAGTGTCGCAGCTTTTTCTTTTTGGGCATAAGCTTATGTTTAGATTCTATGTTAACATATTTGGCTGCCGAATTTTGTAACCATTAAACAATGAGGTTAAATCAAATAATGATTGTTCTAATAATATGTCTTGATTATAACTGTAAGGCTATTTATAGATTTAGAAAATTCTCATAAATAACTACTAATCAAAAGAGTTATTTACACATTATTTATAGATTTATTTTTGCCTTACAAGGTATTTGTGTATGAAACCTTCCTTGATGTATAGGTATTTTTTCAGTTCTTTGTGTGGAAAATTCTTCAATTTTTTTCCAACTATTTTATTTTTATTAACATCTACTGGTATCAACTTGATACCTAAAAATTTTTCTAACTTCTTCAATGTTTTTTTCTGGCTACAAACAAAGTCTTCATATTGAATATGAATATAATTTTTTGGTTTTGGGGTAGCATCAACTATCCTTCTCTGATAAATCCAAGATTCTATTTTAGAGTTATCGGATACAGTAGTATATTTACTCGGTATATTCCAATATGACAGACAATCAGTAATATGATCTCCTGTTAATGCATCTCTTGGATCTCTAGTCCAATGAATGTAGTAGGCATCAGGAAATAATTGTGTAACCCAAGGGTAACTCAATATTGTCTCCGGTAATTTCCAGCCTTTAACCTGTGCACGGTTTGAAAGTATAGTTTTGGTATATCTATTTATATATGAGATATATAAATCATCGGGTTTAGTCTGTACTAAGCCTCCGAAATCCCACTCATATTGATCAATTTGCTTAACCCTGCTACCAGCTATATAACTTGCTTTATATAAACTTCTTGCAGGAACATGGTCACCACTTTTATTGGTTTTGCCCATATATACACCACTTTTTTCAAGACACTCACTAATTAATCTGGTTCCTCCATGTCCTCTCCCTATGATTATTATTAATTTTGATGAGCTATTCTCTTTTCTGAAGAATAATATTTTCGTAAGCTTTAACTTGTCACGCATTATTTTATTCTTTAACTTGAGATATTTAGATATAACTTTACCATTCAATATACTATGAATGGTATTCTCTAAATATCCTACCCTAGTTTGTAGCTCTAGAATCTGTTGGTTATAATACTTAGCAGTATTTTTTGCTAACAATATTTGATATAGCATTTCAGACATTTCATATCTAAAATCGTAAATTACAGGTTTGTTTTTTGTATAATATTTTACGACTTTCTGCTTTGAAATAACCTTTTCAAGCATCCTAATACTCTTTTCCCAATTCCAGTGTTCTACAGTTTTATATCCATTGATGATAAGTTTTTTTCGAAGCTTTTCGTTATTCAGTAATTTCTCTACAGCATTTTTAGCTTCCCAAATATCTCCTTTGGGTACAACTAATGCATTAACATTATCTACCACATATTCATCCATACCCGTACATTTACCAACAACCACTGCACAACCACATGCCATCGCTTCTAACGGGGGGCCAAAGAACCCTTCAACCCTAGATAGTTTCACCAAAATATCACAGGCCGAATAAATATCTTTCATATTTGACATTTTAACTTCATTAAAAACTCTATTTATACGCCAATAACTTGGAGGTTTGATAGAGCTAGAAACAAGCCAAATATCAACATCAAGATCTTTAACGGCCATATATGCCTCTTCAACACCTTTGAAATGATTATCCACAGGACCTTCAATAAGAACCCTTGCTCTTTTATGTTTTTTATACTTCGATGATGTATGGAATACGTTCAGGTCAATTCCATTTGGTACATAATATACATCCTTATTAAATTCTTCTTTTAACCATCGTTGAATCCATTTTGCTTCTGTCATAAATTCAAAATCTATCCGATAGGTATCCCAACATGCTTTTAGTTCATCTTCACTCAATACAAACCTTCGTTCATCTGACTGTACGAAATAAATTTTGCGGTTACCGTGTTTTTTTACGTATTCTACTGTTGACCAATGAGTAGCTATAACAATACTATTTTCATTATTTATTAAGCTAAATTCTTTAGGTTTAATTGGTACTTTATTTTCAAACCAATCTAGATCACCTATATTACCGCTAAGGGTAATTATTGTTACATTGTAGCCAAGTTGGCTAAGTCTATTTGCGTGCTGGAGAACTACCGCAACACCACCAGAGATACTTAAACTTGGTAGGACATAATAGATAGGATTTGATTTATTTGTTGGCATTAGTTACTTGACCAATGTACTTAGTAAGTTTACTATTCTGTTTTGTTTTTGAATATTGAACTGTTTTGTATTGCTGTTGTGAATGATTGAGATTAATCCGTTAAAACGATCTTGGGAGTTAAGCTTATTTTTGACTGTTTGATAACCATGTTCTGTAATTTCTCGTCGTTTATTTGGTCTTTTCAGGTAGTATTCAAATTTATCGATTAAATCATGTTTATCGGAAAATTCAATATAATCCTCACCAGGTTGCAAATATAGATTATTGGGTAATTTTTCACTCAGAACAAAAGCTTTGCTGGCTAATAGCATTTGTACTCTTGGCTCCCACGTAATCTCATTCTCGGCATGTATATTAAAATTAATAGTTGATTTTGAAACATAATGTGAAATGTCTCTCGATTCTGTCAATCCATGAGCTATGTGCAAAAAATTATATCGGTGTTTTAGTACAGATAGTAAATCTTCTCTGTGAGCAGTAGATCTTCCAAGAAAAAAGCCATCCCATTTTTTTGGTAAATTTTGGATATTTAAACTATTAGTTGAAACAGGTAAAATAAATTCTCCAGAAATTTGTATACCGTCAAGCTCAAATAACTCAATAGATCTCTTATCATAATGAAAAACATAGTCAAATTTTTTATTAATAATTTTATTACGAAAATCGATATATCTTTTTATTGAATCCATAGTGTAATGCCATTCACCATTAATTTTACGTGGGAAGGGTTCGGTTGAAATACAAACTTTTAAGCCTTTGATATTATTAAGTACTGCTTCTGGTACAAATTCTCCTCGAAAGAAAAAGTTAACATCAGCCTGAAATTCAATCAATTTGTTAAAATCCGATTCTTCCATGTCATAATGAAAAGGAAACTCTTCAGATATATAATGATCACTCAAGAGTGTGTCTTGATAAGTCATTCGAAAATACTCTGGTTGTGCAATATACGCTACCTTTTGTCTCACTTTTTCCATCCCCATCCAATAATCCTTGGTGGACGCATAATTGTACAATGTTGAGTATTAATCAAACCGTTAAAAAATACCTGCGTCATTGCTGCAACACTAAATCTGTAATAATCGTCTGGGAAGCGGTGATAATTGAGCGTTATTGTTGATGCAGTTTCTATATAGTATTTTGGATCTTCGGAAAAACCAGGAACACCAATAATTAGTAATCCACCTTTTTTCAGTACCCTTTTCATTTCCATTATCGTTAACCAAAATTTTGGATCATGCTCTAGCACAGAATTACATAGAACCAAATCAAAACTTTTTTTTCTAAAGGGCAATTTATTTGCATCTGCATTTATTACAAAAACAGATCCGACTTTATACGGGCCCTCTTGATCTATACCATATCTCTTTGCATAGTCTGGTATTGAAGGTAAAAACAAAAGGCTTTCATTAAGTTCCTTAGGTGTTCCTATCTCTAGAACAGCCCTCGGTTTATGTCCACTACTTTTTAAAATACTATTAAATTTGTTGTAAACAATCTTATGCATAAATGATTTATTCTAGTTTATCACTATTGCAAAGAGTGATAAACATATGGTTGAGATAGAGATGTTGACTGACTTATGTCAGCCCAGCTTAACAATAGTTACATTAGTAGTCCCCAGACTACAAGTTAAATCTATACTTTAGCTAGTTATTATTATTGAACTCTCTTAATAGTTTATTGGTTCTCGATACCACAGATTTATAGGAACTGCTGTGTTGGGACTGAAGTAATTCGATAAATTCGTGTTTGGCTACAACACCGTCGCGGGTAAACTTAGCTAGCGACTCTAGAGTTCGATTAGTTACTATCCAATCATCACTACTAAGTAAATTATGTTTTAAGATTGTAATGGCGCGTTCGCTTTGAGTTTTGTTTAAATTGATCTCTGCTAGCATTTGTGCCAGATGCCATTGTACCGATGGTTGGTCAATCTTTGATACGTCGGTGAGTAGGCTATTAATAAATGGCCTAAACCAGTCAGGGTGCTCGCGGCAGATTTTTTCGAGCGCATCGCTCGCCCGCATGCGTACTATTTCGTCATCCACAAAAACACATTCAAAAAGTTCCTTGAGCTTAACAGGATTCTTGCTTACAACTGTAATTACTTCTTCAACTCCTTTGAGAGTTCTTATGTTACCACCTGAAAGTGTGTGTTCTATTTGCATATGCCTTAAGTATAACAAAAGAAGATCCAATTTGATCTTCTGAATAATTGCTTGGCAGGGGTGGCAGGAGTCGAACCCGCGACCTTCGGTTTTGGAGACCGACGCTCTAGCCAACTGAGCTACACCCCTTTGTGTATAAGATTTTGAATGGCTATCTATCTTTATTGTATATTAACTTCGAGCGTCGGCAACCGACTACATCGCCGTAAATAACTAGCTTATTTTACCAGAAAACGCTGATCATTTGTAGGAGTAGTCACTATTCAATCAGCTAATCTTCAGGTAATAAAAATATGCTTTGTATAAATAATAAAAAAAACTGGTATTATTACTAATATGCAAAAAAAAGAATATCCAACCCACCATTATTACATTGCTAGTTGGCCTCTTTCCTATAAGTTTGTGGCTCGTTAGCCAGCCTTTAGCTTTAGGTAGTTTTGGTGAAACGTTGAATATGTTGGGCAAGCTCTGTGCGATTGCAGGGTTTTCGCTGTTTGGTTGGAATATTTTGCTTAGTACTCGATTGAAGGTATTTGAACGCCTCTATGGAGGGTTGCCTAATTTATATCGTTGGCACCATATTACCGGTAGCTGGGCATTTATGCTCTTGCTTATTCACCCTACGCTCATTACCTTGCGTTATGCATCAATTTCTTTAGTCCAGGGCTATGAATTTTTAAAACCTTCTCTTAATCTCCCTCAACTTGCTGGCGAAGCAGCTCTTGGGGTGATGTATGTTGCTGTATCAATTAGTATTTATCTCAACATCAAACACGAATGGTTTGTTAAGCTACAGATTGTAATTGGCCTGGTTTTCTTCTTGGGGGCCTATCACGGATTTATGATTGCTGGAAGTGATATTAATCAATCAATTCCATTAATGGTATTTGGTACTATTTGGGTAGCTCTTGCACTTGTGGTTATTAGCTACCGTTCGCTATTTCATAAAAGCTTCCGTAAACGTTGGGGCTATAGAGTACACTCGGTAAAACAAAATGGCGACCTTATAAAATTATCTCTCAGCTCAGACAATGGCATTACTCAGTATAACCCTGGGCAATTTGTATTTATTACCATACAAAATGCTAACCTGCCAAAGCAATACCATCCCTTTAGCCTTACCTCTACCCCAAACGATAAACAGCTACAATTGGGCATAAAGCAATTGGGTGACTATACAAATGCTCTCAGTAATGTAAAAAACGGCGATACAGCATTTGTGGAAGGTCCGTATGGGGAATTTGGAAACGGCATAGACAAATATAAGCAGCAGGTATGGATTGCTGGTGGTATTGGAATAACTCCATTTATTTCGATGGCAAAATCGCTGCAAGACCAACATGTTGAGATGTATTATAGCTTTCGGTCTGAGGCACAAGCTTACTTTATTGATGAGCTAAAAACTATCGAAAAAACAAAAACAAATTTTCACCTGCACTTAATAAATAGTGAAAAACAACCTCAATTTATAGCCGCTAATATAGCCAAGCAAACCAAAGACAGCCAGGCAGTTGTTTGGATATGTGGCCCACCGGCAATGATGAAGGCCATACGCAAAGATTTTGTATCGGCTGGTGTTAACAATAGTCAGATTATTACCGAGGAGTTCTCTTTATCATGAAAAAAACTGTTTTTATTGTTGTAGTTATTTGTACTGTTTTGTTGGGTGGAATATTTGTTATTGGTTTTTTACAAAAACAACTCAAAGAGTCGAGCCTATCAACTACTTCTACCGACACTAGCCCGGCGAGCAATAGCTCTTCACAAGCCAACAATACCCCTAGTAGTAGCCAAGCCTCTGCGGGCTATACTATGGCAGAAATTGCCAAACATTCATTAGAAAATAATTGTTGGCTACTTATTAACAATAAAGTTTATGATGTAACCAAGTTTATCCCCGACCATCCAGGAGGTGTTTCACAAATCATTCCTTATTGCGGTAAAGAAGCCTCTAAAGCCTTTGATACACAAGGCGGTAGAGGTAGATCACATTCGCCCACAGCCGATGAGATGCTAAAAGATTACTATATTGGCAATTTGAGTCAGTAAATCTATTGTTTGGAGTCGGTGTTTTTCATTAAGGCGTAAAAAACACCATAGATAATTAAGCCTGGAATAATGCCAGTAAGTATAACTAAAATTACTGCTACTACTCGCACAAGAGCTAGGTCGGCATCATAATATTGAGCTATACCTCCAGCTACTCCCGCAAATTTTTTATCTTTTGCATCTAGCTGTAGCTCTTTGGGTTTGTGTGGCTTACTTTTACTCATCGATATAATGCAAACACTATTATTGTTGATACAATCATTAGCTTAACAGCAATTAGTGCAAGGCTTACTATTAAGCTCATCGACCTCACGCGGGGATCTTCTCGCAAAAAACAGTCCGCCAAATATATTGGTGGATTCTTTTCTGGAAGAACATTCAGAGTGGAATCAATTTTTTGCCACATACAAGTTTTAATAAAAGATAAATTCTATGGAGCCGGCGATGGGACTCGAACCCGCAACCTGCTGTTTACAAAACAGCTGCTCTAACCAATTGAGCTACGCCGGCATATTTACTTTTGTTGTACTGGAGCCACCCGCGGGAATTGAACCCGCGACCCCTTCCTTACCATGGAAGTGCTCTACCCCTGAGCTAGGGTGGCTGGTGCAGGGAGAGGGAGTCGAACCCCCGAAGGCATAAAGCCAGCAGATTTACAGTCTGCCCCGTTTGACCACTTCGGTATCCCTGCTTATTTAATGTTGCAAATTTTAAGCATTAAAAACAAA
>WBZU01002504.1_pt1 | contig 12639 bp, 12 predicted proteins | sample 5204311 | NCBI WGS metagenome assembly WBZU01 (sample SAMN12344359, study PRJNA552823) | activated sludge metagenome | biome: Activated sludge suspended growth; feature: Nitrification reactor; material: Wastewater; isolation source: activated sludge from nitrification reactor of wastewater...
CTCGGCGATGGCGCCCATGGCGACCTCGGGTTGGTAGGGGACGCCGAGCTTGCGCACGAGGAGGACGTCGAGGGGCGCACCCAGGTGTCCGGCGACCTCGGCGGCGACGACGACACCGCCGCGGGGCAACCCGAGCACGACGGGTCGATCCTCGCCGAGGTGGTCGAGATGTCGCGCCAGCAACCGGCCGGCCTCGATTCGATCGGTGAACCTCATGGTGACTCCTCCGTTCGACGGACCCTCACTGCAGGATCGTCCCGTTGGCGGTGTGATGGAAGGGCCGATGGTCCCGCCGGCTCAGCCGGCGTGGCGGACCGACAGCGCTGCGTGCTCGAGCGCGACCCGCGCCAGCTGCACGGCGCGGCGGGCACGGGAGCGGGCACCCGCGAGATCGTCGGTGTCGCTGATCTCGGCGGCGACCCGGCGCATCTCGGTTGCCGTTCCGGCGATTCGACAGGTGACGCTGGTGGCCCGGTCGCGAGGACGCATCGCCCCGAGGCGGGCACGGATGACCTCGTCGTCGAGCCACACCTCGGCGGAGGTGGCGACCAGTTCGATCGCGGCGACGAGGCCCGGGAGGTCGGTTGCGGCGTCGACGGACAGCCGCGCTCGGGCCACGGTCATCTCCAGCCGGATCGTGACGAGCAGCTCGGTGAGGTCCTCGTCGCCCGACTGCCGTCCCGACGTGGGGGAGGCGCCGGCGTCCACCGCGGCACACGCGGCGTCGAGCGCTGCCAGGACCTCGGCGAGCGAATCGTCCAGGCTCGCCGTCGTCAGATCGATGAACGCGTTCATCTCTCGACCGCTCTGAGGAGCGCCGAGACCGCCGACCGAACATCGTCGACGACCACTCGGGCGTGGTCGCGGAGCTCGTCGGACCATGCCGTGTCGTGTGTCCGGAGGGTCGAGATCAGCTCGGAGAGGTGGTCGCCGGCCTCCTCGAAGTCCTTGAGCGCGCCGGTGACCGCGTCGTCGACCTCCATCTTGCCGAGGCGCGCCTGGACGACCAGGTCCTGGGCTCGGGCCCGCCAGGAGGCGGCGACCTCATCGAGCGTCTCGCCGAGTTCTCGGGGCGAGCTCGCGATGCGGAGACGCCGCGAGGCGGCGGCGATGATCTCGGCCTCCAGCTCGACGACGGCCTCGTTCGCGTCCGCGGCCTTCTGGAGGAGGCGGGCGTCGCCCTCCGTTGCGGTGCCCAGGCGCCGGAGCCGTGCTGCGGCGTCGGTCAACTCCTGGTGTGCCCGAATGACGGCGTCGGCGATCGTTCCGATCTCGTCGGGCCGACGTGCGGCCGGGTCGGTCGGGACCGTCGGGACCGTCGGGACGGTGGGATCGGTGGTCGTGCGGCTCATGCTGAGCTCCTTGCCGGTTCGGCGTCCAGGGGTACGAAGACCTCGGTGCGCCAGGTGGAGGGGTCGGGTTGTTCGGTCGGATCGATGAGGTAGAACTCCCACGGATCGGTGCTGGTGGTCGTGCCGTGTTCCTCGGCCCAGGTGGCGATTCGTTCATAGGCCTCGGCCACCCCGTCGTAGGGGCCGACGTGCACGGTCACGGCGACCGGCCCCGCCGGCAGCGTTGACGGGGCGACGCCGTCGTCGTCGGGCTCGACGGCCCGGTCGGTCGGGAATCCTGCCTCGACGTGGAACCGGTGGTTGCCGACAGGGAAGTACCGGGCGAACGGCGGACCGACGGGCGTGACGCCCTGGGCGCCGAGTGTGGCGGCGACACGACCGAACGCCGCGGAGATCCACGGTCCGATCTCGGGCAGGTCGACGGTCCCGGCGCTCACTGCCGTGATCTGCTCGTCGAGGTCGCGTCGGTCGACGGCCAGCGAGCCCGCGTCCTCGGGAACGAGTGCGTCGAGATCGTTGTGCACCGGGTCGGCCATGGCCTGCTCCTTCATCGGGTGGGTCGGGTCCCGCGGTTGGTGTCCGGACGGGCAGCTCCGCGTGTGCCCCATCTCGATGATCGGGCCCGGGCCGCCGTGCTGCCAGGGACGTAGGTCCCGTCGTCGGTCAGCTCAAGCGACCGGGGTGCCCGACCTTGTCGGCTCGGGGTCGCGACCGGGGAGCCGACGTCGGGATGTTCACCGTCGGCGGCGGCGGGAGATGGCGGTGCCCGGGCGCGTGTGCGACGTCGGTGGGCAGGTCGATCTCGGTCGCGTCGAGCGGATCGTCGAACTGCGGCGGCTCGACGGCGTCGTGGAGCGCGGCGATCGCGGCCCGACGGTTGTTGCGCCGGTACTGGATCGTTCCGTAGCCGAGGATGCCGGTGAGCGCGGCGACGATCGCCGCCCGCCGAGAGGTTGACCAGCTGGTGCTCATGGAGGGTGCTCCTTGTGTGTCGGGTCGACGGCGTTCGCTGACGAACCCCGTCGAGTCCACCCTTCGCCTCGGCGCGACGGTTCGGAAGGGCCGAAGGTCACGCGCCGGGTGGTGCGCCGGCGAGCCCCATGCCGGCGGTTGAGGCCCGACGGCGTCGAGCCTGAGCCGAAATCCAGGCAGATAGTGACGCGGAGCAGCACAATCTGCATGGATTTACACGTGATCGTCTTCGTTTTGGCGGCCTCACCGCCGTCGCCATCGCTTCCGTCCGGAACAGCGTGGTCATGCCGACCCCGCGCTCGACGGGGCAGGATGGCGCCGTGAACGACGAGACCAGCGACACGACCGACTCGACCGCCCCGACCCACTCGACCGACCTCACCCGCGACCGATCGCTGCAGGGCTACTGGCCGTCGCCCTGGCCCGCCGAGGACGCCGGGCCGACGCGCCCGGGCTGCAACCCCGATGTCGGCGGACCGTCGTTCGGGTCGGCGCCGCCCGCCGTCGTCTTCCGGGAGGCGATCGCGTCCACGATGGTCGTGCTCCGTGACCCCGGCGAGGTGTACGTGCTCTGCCACTCGGTCGGCCCCGACGCGGTCGGTTGGGTCGAGCGTATCGACCCGGTCACGCTCGAACCCGTCGCCCGTTCCATCGACCTCCCGGCCGGGCCGGTGTGGCCGGGCGGTCTCGCGGCGCACGCCAACGGCTCGCTCTACGTCGTGTTCGGTCGGTACGCCCACCGGCTCGACGCCGATCTTGCGGTGCTGGCGTCGTGCCGACTCCCGCGCGATCGGCCCCATAACAGCTTCGTCGTCCTCGCCGACGGTCACCTCGTGACGAAGGACTTCGGCGGGGTGCTCCCGGGGGAGGACCCCGATCGAGTCGCCCAACCGTGCGAGCTGGTCGTGCTCGAGCCGGATCGTCTCGACATCGTGGAGACCGTGGAGTTGGCCGAGCCGTCGATCGCCCGACTCTCCTCCGACGGCGACACGGTCGTCGTGGTCGGTGTGTCACGGCTCGTGCGGGCGGCGTGGGACGGCGAGCGGCTCACCCCCGACGAGGCGTTCGACGGGCGCTACCTGCAGGTCGACGGCCAGACATATGGCTGGGATCCCGTCATCGCGCTCGGCGCGGCGTGGTTCCTCGACAACGGGTTCGGCAGCGAACGGTATGCCGGCACCTTCCGCGGTCAAGGCGTCAATACGGCCCCGCTCCATCTCGTCCGGGTCGACTTCGACACCGGGGCGGCGACCTTGACCGAGGTGTGTGGGCTCCCCGACGGGGTCATCGCCAACCCGCCGCTCATCGACGTCGGCCGTCGCATCGCGGTCGCCTACGACAGTGGCAACGGCGTGCTCGCGGCGTTCGACATCGCCGAGGACGGTTCGACGGCGTTGCGGTGGCGGCATCGGCAGAACCATGCCTGCCACCCGTTGCTCTTCGCCGATACCGGGGAGTTGCTCACCAACGATCACGACGCCGAGCGGATGGCCGACCAGCTCGTGGTGCGCGACATCGCGACGGGCGACGAGGTGGCCCGAGTCGATTCGGGCAGCATCGTGCAGTCGGTGCTCTTCCCCACCGTGGGGTGGGACCGCGACGTCTACACCTGCTCGTTCGCCGGCATCACGCGGATGAGCGTGGTCGGGTCCTTGGACTCTGTCGTGGCGGGGTGATCTCGATGACGATGCAGTCATGGCAACGATCACCGTGGGAATGGACGAATCGGACTGCGCCGCGGAGGCGCTGCGCTGGGCGGTCGCAGAAGGTCAAGCGAGAGGCTGGCCCGTCCGAGCCGTCATGGCGTGGACGTTCCTCCGGCAGCACCACGTCGACCGGACCCAGACGCACGACCCGGAGTACTCCGAGACCGACGCAATGCTCGCGTTGCAGGAGTACGTGACCGACGCCGTCGGTGCCGACGCTGCGGCCTCGATCGTGATGGAGGTCGAGGCCGAGCGTGCGGCCGTGGTGCTCGTCGAGGCGGCGGCCGACTCGTCGCTCCTGGTCGTCGGCTCGCACGGCTATGGCGGTTTCGCCGGGCTCTTCATGGGGTCGGTGAGCCAGGAGTGTCTGCACCACACAACGGTGCCGCTCGCCATCATCCGGGGTGCCGAGAAGCGCAGCGCCCGCGACGGCGACCCCATCGAGGTGAAGGCGGGCAAGGTCGTCGTCGGTGTCGACGGTTCCGACACGTCGCGCCGTGCCCTCGACTGGGCGCTCGACGAGGCCCGCGCTCGCGGCGGATGGGTCGAGGTCGTCCACAGCTGGATGCTCCCGGCCTCCTACGGCTACCCGACCCTGGTCGTCCCCGACCTGTCGATCTACGAGGAGGCCGCCGAGGCGGTCGTCGCCGAACTCCTCGACCACGCCGACACCTCGGGCATGTCACGGCCGATCTCGAAGGTCATCGTCGGCGGCACGTCGACGTCGGGGCTGCTCGCCGCCCGCTCCGAGGACGCCGAGCTCCTCGTCGTCGGCTCCCGGGGCATCGGCGGCTTCGCCGGCATGGTGGTCGGATCGGTCGCCCACCACCTGGCCCACCACGCGACCTGCCCGCTCGTCGTCCTGCCTGCCGCCGATGCCGCTCATTGATCCTCGCCCCGCGCTCGGCGGCGTCGTCTCGGCGCTCCGTGCCGGGTTCGGGCGCGATCTCGAGGCGGCGACGCTGTCGGCCGCCGAGGACGCAGGACTGGTCACCGATCGGCTCGGCGAGGTCGTCGACGCCGGAGACCTCGAGCACCTTCCCGGCGTCGCCCAGCGGTACCTCCGGTTCATGGGCGTCGAGGGCGCACCCAGGGACACGGTCATCACGGTTCACTCCCGGGGCCGGTTCCGAATGCGGCGTCACCTGCCCTGGTTTCCCTACGAGGCCTGGCAGATCAACACCGCCGACCCGATCGCCCGTATCTACCGCATCCGCATCGACGCCGGGCCGGTCCCGCTGATCGCTGTCGACACCCTGCTGCGAGGTCGCGGCGCCATGCGTGGCAGCGTGTTCGGGTTGGTGCCGGTGGTGGACAGTTCCGGACCGGAGCTCGACGTGGGCGAGCTCGTGACGTGGTTGAACGATGCCGTGCTCCTGGCGCCGTCGATGCTCCTGCGACCCGGGGTCGAATGGGCGGCGGTCGACGACCGGAGCTTCGGGGTCACCGTCACCGACCACGGCGTCGCGGCGACGGCCCGTGTGGTGGTCGACGCCGACGGACGACCGCAGGCCTTCGAGACGTTCGACCGCTACGTCGACCTCGGTCACGGCCTGGAGCGCGCCCGCTGGACGACGCCGGTCCGTGGATGGACGACCGACGGCGAACATCGCCGCTACACGAGCGGCACCGCGGTGTGGGAGCTGCCCGACGGCGACTTCGCCTACGTCCGGACCCGGTTGTCTCCCGGTGCGGTCGTGCACGGTCCGTCGATCCGGCGGCCGTGACCCCGATCGTCGTCCGTGACGGCACGACGCTCGACGTCCGGGCGATCGGGCCCGACGATGCCGCGTCCCTCGTCGAGTTCCACGAGCGCTTGTCGATCGAGTCAACACGCCTCCGGTTCTTCAGTCCGCATCCCACGCTGACGGCGGAGGAGGTCGAGCGGTTCACCCATGTCGACCACGACCGTCGCGAGGCGGTGCTGGTGTTGGACGGCCCCGAGGTCGTGGCGGTTGCCCGGTACGAGGGGTTGCCCGACGACGTCGCGGCCGAGGTGGCGTTCGTCGTGGCCGAGGCGTGGCAGGGGAAGGGCATCGCCACCGAGCTGTTGCACCGGCTCGCCGAGCTGGCGACTGGGCGCGGCTACCAGAAGCTCGTGGCCGACACGTTGTGGGAGAACCGGGCGATGGTGACGGTGTTCGAGCAGTCGGGACTTCCCGAGCACCACACGATCGAACAAGGGGTCCTGCACTTCGCCATGGAGCTCGACGCCCCGACCGACTGACCGTCGCGCCCGGCCTCAGGTCACGGCGAGTACCCCGAGCGCACCGACGCACACGGTGACCACGGCGATCACGGCACCCTGGGCGATGGCTCCACGACGGCCGGTGGCGAGGTCGCCCATCAGATCGACGTCGCGGCCCGCCGACACCATGAACATGAGGAGCGGGAGCAGCAGCACGGCGTTGAGCACCTGGGTGAGCACCATCACCGGGATCAGCGAGATGCCCGGCAGCAGCACGATCACCGCCGAGATCGCCACGACGGCGCCCATCGATCCGTAGAAGAGGGGCGCTTGGCGGACGTCGTCGTCGAGTGCCGCCTCGGTCCCCACGAACTCGCACACCGAGTACGCCGTCGAGAGCGGCAGGATGGCCGCGGCGAGCAGCGCACATCCGATGAGCCCCACGGCGAACAGGGTCGATGCCATCGAGCCGGCGACGGGCTCGAGCGCTCGGGCGGCGTCGGCTGCCTCGTCGATCGGCGTGCCGGTGCGATGCAGCGTCGCTGCGCACGCGACGACGACGAAGAAGCCGATCACCCCCGTGAGCACCGACCCGACGATCACGTCGAGGTTCTCGTAGCGAAGATCACGCGGGGTGAGGCGTTTGTCGACGGCGTAGGACTGGATGAAGCTCAGGCCCCAGGGCGCCAGGGTGGTGCCGACCGTTGCCGTCGCGATCAGGACGGCATCGCGAGTCGTGGGGAGCCGGGGGACGACCAGGCCGGCTGCGGCAGCGCTCCAGTCGGGGTGGGCCAGCACCGCGGAGGCGATGTAGGTCAGGAACACGGCGCTGACCGCCATCAGCACGTGCTCGACCCGGTGGAAGTTCGCGCGCATCACGAACGCTGCGACGGTCACGGCGGCGAGCGGCACGCTCACGTAGCGGCTCACCCCGAACAGCTCGAACCCGGCGGCGATCCCGGCGTACTCGGCGCAGGTGGTGCCGATGTTGGCGACGAGCAGAAGGCCGGTCACGAGCGCGGCGCGGCGGACTCCGGAGCGTTGCCGGACCAGTCCGACGAGGCCCTGGCCGGTTGCGACGCCCATGCGGGCGGCGAGCTGGTGGAACATGATGAGGGCGACCGTCGAGGCCGTGAGCACCCACAGGAGCCGGTAGCCGTGCTCGGCGCCGAGTACCGAGTAGGTCGTGATTCCGGCCGGGTCGTCGTCGGACAGCCCGGCGAGCAGGCCGGGGCCGAACACGGCCAGCACGGCGAGCACGCGGGCGCGGCGGCCGTTCTCCGAACCGGTGACGCCGACGTCGGTCACCGCGGCATCCGATGGGGGGAGATGCGACGTCGCCACCCGTCGTGGCGGCGGGTACGCCGGACGGGCACGGAGTCCGGGTGATGGAGCGCCCGGTTGAGCCGCCGGAGCGTGTGGGGGTGCGAGGTCGCCAGAGCGGCGGTCGCCAGGTCGGGGTGGACGGCGCGGACGATCTCCACACCCGCCTGGGTCGTCACGGCATCGAGCAGGACACCGAGGTCATCGGGTGTCAGGTGGTGCACCACGGCGGCCGGGGTGGCGAGCTGGACGGTGTGGCCCCTCGCCGACGTGAGGTGCAGCGCTTCCCACGCCACCGCGTCGTCGTGGAGCCGGCGGCCCAGTCGCCGCAGACCGAGGCGCCGGAGCACGGCTCCGAACCCGATGTGGGCGGCGACGGCGACGAGCGATCCGTCGGGACCTTCGGCGAGCAGGACGTCCGCGACCCGGACCAGTCGGCGGCCGTCGAGGTCGACGATCTGGGTGTCGAGCACGTCGCGGCCGAGCAGGAGTTCGTCGGACGCGAGTGCCTCGTCGGGCCTGAGCGGTTCGTCGGTTCGGCGCAGCGCCTCCACAGCCGGCTCGCCCGGGGTCCCGACGCTGATACGTCGGACGTCGACGCGTCGCACTGCCGTCCACGGGAGCGTCGTCGTGGCCCCGCTGCGGCGGACGAGCAACCGGTCGACGGTCGCGTCGCCGTGTCCGAGACGGAGCGTCAGGTCGGCCACCCGGCCGATGCGTCGGCCCGTCCCGTCGACGACGACGGCGCCGAGGAGGTCGGTCAACCGGTGGACCCGCGGGTCCACGTCAGGCCGGGGTCGGGCGCCGGCGGCCGCGAATCGACTTGTGGGCACGATCCGCGAACAGCACCGCCGGGATGGCGGCGCCGGCTGCGACGAGGCCGGCGAGCGGGGGAGCGGCATGCTCGAGCAGGTCGGCGACGGCGGGGATGCACAGGAACCCGACCAGGACCGCCAGCTCGACGACGACAGCGCCGGTCACGTACCGGTTGCCTCGCCACGACCGCAGGCCCACCGGCCGGGTTGCGCTGCGGCAGGCGAACGCGTTGGCCATCTGCCCGAACACCACCGCGGCGAAGGCTGCGCCCGACGCTGCCAGGAGCGCCTGACCGGTGGGGAAGGCGTCGCCCGGTCGCCACCCGGCGGCGACGAGCGCGACGACGAACGCCGTCATCTCCATCAACGCTTCGACGGGCCCGAGCACCCCGAACACCCGGACGATCAGCGAACGGTCGATCAGGTGGCGGCCCTCGGGCGGCCGGCTGAGGGTGCCCTCCGAGGGAGGTTCGTTGCCGAGGCCCAACGCCGGAAGGAGATCGGTGCCGATGTCGAGACAGAGGATCTGCAGCACCCCGAGGGCGAGCGGGAACCGGCCGCCCGACAGCGCCCAGACGGCGAACGGCGTGAGCTCTGCCACGTTGTCGGTCAGGTGATAGGTGAGGAACCGGCGGATGTTGGAGAACGTGGCCCGACCCTGCTCGATCGCCGCGACGATCGTCGCGAAGTCGTCGTCGAGGAGCACCAGGTCGGCCGCCTCGCGGGCGACGTCGGTGCCGCTACGCCCCATGGCCACGCCCACGTCGGCCCGCTGCAGGGCGGGCCCGTCGTTGGCGCCGTCGCCCGTCATGGCGACGACGTGGCCGCGGGCCTGCAACGCCGTCGCGATGCGCAGCTTGTCCTCGGGTGTGACGCGCCCGATGACCACTCCGTCGTGGTCGATCAACGCGCCGAGCAGGTCGTCGTCGGTCGGCAGGTCCTTGCCCACGATCACGAGTTCGTCGCCGACGAAGAACCCCACCTGGGCGGCGATCGCCCGCGCCGTCGCAGGGTGGTCACCGGTCACCATCGCCAACTTCACCCCGGCTGAGCGGGCGGCGGCGATCGCTGCGGCGACGTTGGTCCGAGGCGGGTCGTGGAGTGCGATCAGGCCCACGAGGTCGAGATCGGACTCGGCCTCGTCGATCGAGGTCCAGTCGGTCGCTCCCTGCGCTGGGCGCGACGCGATGGCCAGCACCCGGAGACCGGCGGCGGTCATCTCGTCGAGGGCCCGGGTCGCCGTGTCAACCGCTGCCCGGTCGCGGCACCGACCGAGCACCGCATCTGGCGCTCCTTTCACGTACAGGGCCCCGTCGACGAGCACGGACTCCCGGCGCCGGGTTGGGTCGAACGCGTTGCGGCGCAGGATCGTCGGCGTGGCGACGGCATCGGTCGATCCGGCGAGCCGCCGCGCCAGCGCGTCGATGGCCGCCTCCATCGGGTCGCCCACTGCGACCCACGCCCCGTCGTGGTCGCGTACCCGGCCCTGGGACGCGGCGAGCGCGACCTCGGCCACACGCGTCGCGGCCGAGGTCGCGTCGACCCCGCCCGTGACCGAACCCGTCGGCTCGTAGCCTGGCCCGTCGATCGCGACGTCACCGGCGGGGGTCCACACCCTCACGACGGTCATCTGGTTGCGGGTCAGCGTGCCCGTCTTGTCGGTGCAGATGAAGGTCGTCGAGCCGAGCGTCTCGACGGCTTCGAGGTGTCGGACCAGGGCGTTGCGCTGCGCCATCCGCTGTGCGCCCATCGCCAACGACAACGTCATGGTGGGCAGGAGCCCCTCGGGCACCAACGCCACCGTGACCCCGATGGCGAACAGCAGGCCGTCGCGGGCCGGTGAGCCGAGGAGGAGGGACAACCCGAAGAAGACGACGCCGACCGCGACGGCGATCACGGCGACGACCCTGACCACCCGATCGATCTCGTGGGCGAGCGGGCTCCGCGGGTGCTGGACCGTGGCGGCCAGGTGGGCGATCCCGGCCAGCCGTGTGCTCCCGGCGATCCCGGTCACGACGCCGGTTCCCGACCCGGTGACGAGGTAGGTGCCGGCGAACGCAGCGTCACCGGGGCCGGCGGCCACCGGCACGCTCTCACCGGTGAGGGTCGAGGTGTCGAACGACACCCCGTCGGCGTCGACGAGCTCGATGTCGGCGGGGACCCGGTCGCCCGGTGCGAGCACCACGAGGTCGCCCACGACGACGTCGGCGGCGTCGATCGATCGCGGCGCGCCGTCTCGAACCACGATGACGCTCGCCGGGAGGAGCTCGCGAAGGCGTTGTGCCGCCTGCTCGGCCCGACCCTCCTGGGCGAAGGCGAACAGTCCGTTGACGACGATGACGACGAAGATGGCGACACCCAGTTGCGGCATCCCGGCCACCACCGCCAGGGCGCCCGCGACCCAGAGCATGAGGGCGAAGAAGTGGGTGAGCTCGCCGAGGAGCCGTCGCCACGCGGGTCGCGGCGGGGGTGGGGGCACACGGTTGGGCCCGTCGGCGCGGCGGCGGTGATCCGCCTCGACGTCGGTCAGCCCGATGGTGAGGGGTGTTGGCGTCGCTGCCGTGCCGTCGCCGGTCGCGAGGGTCACGGTGTCGGCCATCCGCACGCGGCGGACGCCACGTCGACCGAGTGATCGAGCCCGAGGTCGGGGGCGAGGACGGTCGCCTCCGGCCAGGGGTCGTAGCCGTCGTGGGCATCGTCGGTCGACGGGCGACACCACAGCTCGACGACGTCGGACGACGAGCGGAGTGCGGAGTCCCGCGCCGCCTCACGGTGGGGGTCGTGCGCCCACGGAGCGTCGAGCACCACGTGTTCGCCGAGGTGCAGCAGTCGTTCGGCGCGCTGCAGCAGGTGGCCGTGGGCCGCCTCGTCGACGCCGTCGTCGTCGTGGCGGAGCACCACCGCCCGGTGGCGGCTCCCGAGCTCGTCCGCGATCCGGCCCGACCGTTCGGCAGGGGTACCGCCCACGAGCACGGACCGGACCCGGCCGAGCTCGAGGTGTCGGCAGCATCGGGACTGGAGATCTCTGAACTCGCTGCTGAGGACACCGCTGCGAGCCGTTCGTCGGAGGTCTTCGCGGGCAAGCCGATGCAGGTGCAGCGCGGCGTCGTGGTGGGCGAGCGAGGGCGGGCCCGCCCAGCCGTCGGCGAGCCGGTCGAAGAGCTCGGCGCGTCCGCCGAGGTAGCGGAGTACCAGGATCTCGATCCGGCGTTGCGCGTCGCGGTCCCGGATCGTCCGCAGCAGCGGGCGCATCTCGTTGAACCCGTCGGTCCACGCGGCGTGGACCGCTTCGATGCCGCCGTTCGTTCGGACCGGTCCGGACCGGTCGGAGAGATTCATTCGTGCATGGTCGTCGGATCCGCGGGTCTTGGGCAGGGTCGAAGGTCACGGACGTGATGACCTTTGGCCCTGTCCAGGTCCCGCGGCCATGCCGACGATGGGAGCCATGGACTCCTACCTTCACCACCTTCCCACCGGTTCCCGCCCGGTCGTTGTCGGCGTCGACGGGTCGTCCGACTCGGCCAAGGCCCTCCTGTGGGCCGCCGTCGAGGCGGCGCAACGGGGTGTGCCGCTCCGAATCGTCCATGCGTGGGTCGTTCCCGCGTTGGCGTTCACGACCCCGGTCGTGCCGCCGACCTTCGTCGATCCGACCATCTTCGAAGCGGCGGCCGAGGAGATCGTGGCCGAGGCCGCCCAGACGGTTCGAACCGAGCTCGGCGTCGGTGCCCCCGTGATCGAGATGATCGCGGTCGCCGGCGAGCCCGCCACCGTGCTCAGCGAGCGTTCGCGGCACGCCGCCGTGCTGGTCGTGGGGAGCCACGGGCGCGGCACGGTCGCCCGGGCGGTGCTCGGGTCGGTCGCCGAACGGTGCTTGGCCCTGTCGTCGGTTCCGGTCGTCGTCGTGGGCGAACACGCAACCGCTCCGGCCGGCGGCCCGGTGGTCGTCGGTGTGGAGGACACCCCTGCGGCGAGTGATGCGCTGCGCTGGGCAGTGCTCGAGGCGGGTCGCCTCGGTCGCCGGCTGGTCGTGGTCCACGCCCACGAGGTCGAGTCAGTCCTCCGGCCCGACCTTGCCCAGTTGCCGACCGAGCTCGACGAGGTGGCGTCCAAGAACGTCCGACGGTTCCTCGACCATCTGCTGACGGAGGTGGCCGTGATCGGCGGCCGGCCGCGGTCGGTGGCGTGGCGTGTGGTCGTCGGCGATGCGGCGCAACGCCTGGTCGAGGCGTCCGCCGGCGCCTCGATGTTGGTCGTCGGCACGCCTCGCCCCCACGGTCTGGTGG
>WBZU01002507.1_pt1 | contig 12636 bp, 11 predicted proteins | sample 5204311 | NCBI WGS metagenome assembly WBZU01 (sample SAMN12344359, study PRJNA552823) | activated sludge metagenome | biome: Activated sludge suspended growth; feature: Nitrification reactor; material: Wastewater; isolation source: activated sludge from nitrification reactor of wastewater...
AACTGATCGTATTTTTTTGAGCAGGCGTCCAGGACTCGACGGGCCCCAACGGCGTCCGGCTCCAGTCGAACGTTCGAATACGTTCGCCCATGTCGCCGCCGCCCTTCAGGAAGTCCCAGGGATGTTCAGGAGCGATCTGTTGGTCCGACCTGATCATAATCCTGCTTTCTCCTGAGACGCAGTGGGAGCGGTCGTCTCCAGCACAGACGATCACACACGAACGCGCTGCGCCGCTGACTAGCCAGCGACGACCACGCGCTCCAGCATTAAACGCCCCTCCTGCCGGGTTGTAAAGTATCGTCGACCCGGGGAGGTTGGAAACTAGGGATTTACCTAGTATGGATGCGCGTCGAACGGGGTTTCTGCATGGCTTTCGATGGGGCGAAGGGAGCAGTGAGTGGGACAGGCATCCCACCGTGGCGGACTCTCGCAATGAATTACGTAGAGGTCGCCGAGGCGCTCACGGGGCTTGCGGTTTCATTGGAGACCGGCTGGCGAGTTGTCCCGGTGCCGATCAGATAGTAATACAGCACCGGAATGACTATGAGCGTCAGCACTGTGGAGGCGCCGACCCCGAACAGCAACGAGACAGCCAGGCCCTGGAAGATCGGGTCCAGAATAATCACAAACGCCCCGACCATCAGCGCCGCGGCCGTCAACAAAATCGGACGGGTCCGGATGGCTCCCGCTCGAATCACGGCTTCCACCAAGGGCACCCCTTCGGCCTCCTGATGCTGAATGAAGTCGACCAACAGAATGGAATTCCGCACGATGATGCCGGCCAGCGCGATAAACCCGATCATCGACGTCGCCGTAAAATACGACCCGGTCAACCAATGGCCGGGCACGATCCCGATCAGCGTCAGCGGAATAGGCGCCATGATCACGACCGGGGTGAGAAATGACTGAAACTGCGCCACGATCAGGAGATAGATCAGGACGAGCGCCACGGCGAAGGCCATACCCATATCGCGGAAGGTCTCATAGGTGATCTGCCATTCGCCGTCCCACTTCATCGCGAATCGCTGTTCGGACCAAGGCTGCACAGCATAGTGCTGCGTGAGGACGTATCCCTCCGGCAACTGGTACTGTTCCAATTTCTTGCCGATCCCCGTGACACCGTAGACCGGACTTTCTCCTTTCTCAGGTCCCACCCCGCCGACATCCGCGAGGACATAGACCACCGGCTTTTGATTCTTGTGGTAAATCGCCTGTTCCCGCACCGTCTGCTCGACACGGATCAGTTCGGAAAGCGGCACCATGTGCCCCGCAGCCGTCCGCAAGGCGAGTTCCCCCAGATGTTCGAGCCCCGTCCGTTCCATGATCGGAAGGCGGAGTCGCACCTGCACCGGCTGCCGCTCCCTGGGAATATGCACCAATCCGACATCCGCACCTTCCAAGGCAAGCCGTAGCGTCCGGACGATTTCCTCCGAGGGAATGCCGGCCAGCGCCGCCTTCGCACGGTCCACGGTAAATAGATACTTGACCTGCTCCGCCTCCAGATAGTCGTCCACATCGACCACGCCGGGCGTGGCTTCGAACAGGCGCCGCACGTCGCGAGCAATCTGGATTTGCCGTGCGTAGTCGGGGCCGTAGATCTCGGCCACCAGCACGGACTGCACCGGGGGGCCGGGCGGCACCTCCACCACCTTCAGATTGGCGCCGTATGGCTTCCCGATCTCCTGCAGGGGAGCACGAATGCGTTGTGCGATGTCGTGGCTCTGCGCCTTCCGTCGATCCTTCGCCACGAGATTGATCTGGATATCGGCCTCATGCGGTTGATCGCGCAGGTAGTAATGCCGGACCAGCCCGTTGAAATTGAACGGCGAGGCCGTACCGACATAGGCCTGGTAGTCGCGGAGTTCGGGGATCGTGCGCACATACTGCGTAAGCGCCTTGGTCACCCTGGCCGTCTCCTCCAAGGTGGTGCCTTCCGGCATGTCGATCACCACCTGCAGTTCGCTCTTGTTGTCGAACGGCAGCATTTTGACCACCACGTCGCGCGTCCAGAACAGCAGCAGCGAACCGGCCAACAGGAGTGCGATGGCCGCCAGCACAAGCGCGGCGATCGCGGGATGGGACAACACCGGCGCGAGCAGCCGTTGATACAGCCGATACGCGCGGCCCCCCGCCTGCGACTCGTGCTCGACTCCGGCGACATGCGCGCCGGGCTGGTAGCAGGTCTGACAGAACCAGGGGATGACGATGAACGCCACCAGCAAGGACACAAACATCGCGATCGAAGCGTTCACGGGGATGGGACGCATGTACGGCCCCATGAGACCAGAGACAAAAGCCATGGGCAGGAGCGCGGCGATGACCGTGAGGGTCGCAAGAATCGTCGGATTGCCGACTTCATCCACCGCGAACAGCGAGGCTTCTCGATGCGGCCGGTTTCGCAACGTGAGATGGCGATAGGTGTTCTCCACCACGACAATGGCGTCATCCACCAGAATGCCGATGGAAAAAATCAGCGCGAACAGGGTCACCCGGTTGATGCTGTAGCCGATGAGCATCGAAATGAAGAGGGTCAGCGCAAGCGTCAACGGAATCGCAATCGAGACTACGACTGCAGGGCGAAACCCGAGCGTCACTCCAAGGAACAGTACGACCGCGACCACGGCGACCAGGAGGTGCCAGAGCAGTTCATTAGCCTTCTCGTCGGCGGTCTCTCCGTAATCGCGCGTCACCGTGACCCGGACATCGGCCGGGATCAGGCGTCCCTTCATCTCCTCGACCTTGCGAATGACGCCCTCAGCCACCGCCACGGCATTCGTGCCGGCCTGTTTGGCGATTGCTACAGTGACGGCCGGGGATTCCAGCGTGAAACGTTCCTCAAGCGTATCTCGCGCCGCCTCCTGCGCCTCACGCTTCACGAGAGACGAGCGACCGTCCCCTGGCCCTTCGCCAAACCACACATAGCTGGTCGCTTCGGTCGGGCCATCGATCACCTCCGCCACCTGGCGAAGGTAGACCGGCCGTTGGTCGTTGACGCCGACCACGACTCCATCCAGATCCTCCTTCGATCGGATGAAACGCCCCGTCTCTACGAGGAAACTCTCATTCTTATTTTCGAAACGCCCCGTGGGCAAGGCCAGATTTTCAGCCCGAATGACGTCGGCCACCCGCAACGGCGTCAGACCGTACGCCTTGAGCCGCGATGGGTCCATTTGCACGCGCAACTCCCGGCCGCGGCCGCCGACCACAAACCCGCCGGCCGTTCCGCCGACGCGCTTCGCATCCTCCAACACCTGGTCACCCAACTTCCGAAGCTGGTCATCCGTGTAACGTTCGCTCGACAGCGTCAGGGTGACGATCGGCACATCGTTTACGTCGCGTGGCTTCACTTGGAACGGCGCGGCGCCCGGCGGCAACAGATCCTGGTTGGACATCAACTTGTCATAGAGATCCACCAGGCTCGACTCCATCGGCTCGCCGACGTAAAAACGCACGATGATGAGCGCTCCGCCGGGTCGTGAAATCGAGTAGAGGTATTCGACGGTTTTGATTTCCGACAGCTTGCGTTCGATGGGCTTAGCGAGTTGTTCTTCGACGATTTTTGCGGAGGCGCCGGGGAACGGCAACCACACATCCGCCATGGGAACCACAATCTGCGGTTCCTCCTCGCGCGGCGTGAGGAGCATGGCGAAGAGACCGAGCAGGAGACTGGCAATGATGATCAGCGGAGTCAGCTTGCTGCCGACGAAGAGTGCGGCGAGACGGCCAGAGGGGCCAAGAGAAGTAAGGGGTGATTGGTGAGGCATCGTATCTTGTTGTTCGTCGCTCGTCTTTCGTTCTCCGAAGAGCCGATGGCGAATAGCTGATGGCCGGAAATCGAGAGTGCGCGTCTTGACTATCAGCTATATGCTATCAGCCATACGCGCTTCTCCCGGCGTTTCACGTTTTACGTTTCACGCAACAGGCGTCACGGGGCTTGGGGCGGCAACGCAACGGCCGTCATGTCCTGGACCGGCGCGCCATCGCGCCCCTTCGACGCCTCCACCACGACCTTCTCCCCAGCATCGACCCCGGACAGGATCTCGACGCCTTGCTCAAGCATACGGCCGGTTTTCACCCAGCGAAGCCTGGCCACCTGGTCGCTCCCGACGACGAACAGGCTGGCGAGCTCGCCGCGTTCGATGAGCGACGACTTCGGCAGCAGCAGCGTCGTGCTGACGCCCTTGTCGAGCCGTAGCCGCCCGAACATGCCGGACTTGAGTCCGGCGGTGGCCGGCAGATCCACCTTCATCGTGAACGTATGCGTCTGCGGATCGCCCGCCGGAAGCATCTGCGACACCCGCCCCTTCAAGGAATCGGGACCCAATGCATCGATCATCACCGGCAACGACGAGCCGACCGAGACGACTCGCACATCACTCTCTGCCACCGTGGCTTCCAAACGCAGTTGCGTGGGGTCTTCCATTTTGAGGAGCGGTTGCCCGGGAGACGCCAGTTCACCACGCTCCACCTTCTTCTCCGTGATGACGCCATCGAACGGCGCCTTGACGATGGTATAGCTCAGCTGCGCCAATATGGCTTTGCGACCAGCCTCCGCCACCCTGTAGGCGCGGGTCGCATTTTCCATTTCCTGCTTCGACACCGCATCCTTCTGATAGAGATCTTCCATCCGGTCTCGTTGCGCCCTGGCATTGTCGAGTTCCGCCGTGACTCGCGAGAGCTCCGCCTGCAGATCTCGATTGTCCAGCACGACCAACGTATCGCCCCGGCGCACCACGCTGCCTTCACGGACCAGCAGATTATCGATCGTGCCTTGAATCCGGCTGGCCAAGGTCGCCTGGTAGACGGGCGCGACTTGCCCGGTGACCTCGATTGTGACCGGCACCTGACTGGCCTTCACCTCGATGGTTGCCGCCTGGATCGGCGGCTGCGGAGCTGAGGCTGACGGCCGCTCTCCGGATGTCGCCGGCTCTTGCGACGGCCCACAGCCCGCCGCGACCAGCCACCCCAATGCGAGCACCCCCGCCTTCAGATGATGGGAGTTATTCGTGAACACCGAGCCTCCGCAAGAGCGCCATCATAGGACACCAGCCTGTGAACGCAGACTGGATGAGATTGACCGCCACAAAGGCGGCGAAATAGTGATAGTACGGATGAACCGTCGCCCCGAGGACAACCGACAGAAGCACAAACCCTCCCGCGATCAACCGAAGCCATTCATTCACCGTCATCGTGGCTCACCTCCTTTCCTCACCCCATATGAGAAGGGAGGCGGAAAAAGGATTCGGCCCTAACCCATATCACGGTGATCACTCGCTCTCGTCTATCCATTGGAATCAAAAGCGATATTGCCCGCCGATGGACAGGATGCTGTCTTGATAGTCGCGCAAGACGTTGGTCGAAGTTCGTTTCCCGTATTGAAAGGCGAGCATGGCCGTCGCAGCCTCGGAGAAGTGATAGCGCAATTCCGCGATGCCCTGGTGGGTCGCATCAAACCGGCCCACATGAGTGTCCCCGGCGAGGCCGCTGGTGAAGGTTTTTCGTCGATGAACATAGGTCAATCCGAGATCCCATTCCCGGTTGAAACGCACCTCCGCCCCACCCGACACCATATGCAAATAGTAGGACACGTCATCCGCGAACTGCGGCTGCGCATGGCCGTCAGCCAGCCCCCGTTCATACAAATAGGTCACCATCAGCGTGAGCCAACCGGTGGCGCGATAGTCGAGGCGAGGGCCGATCGTCCAGAAGTTCGTGTTTCGTTCTGCGAACGACTCGTTGTACCGCCGGAGCCCGTAGCGCATGACGAACGTGCCGGTCACCGCGTCGGACAAGCGGCGTTCGACTTCGGCGCGCCAATGGTGAGAGCTGACTCGTTCCTCCTCGATGGAACGGGTCCCGGTTCGCCGCTCAAAGTTCGGGCCAAGGAACAGGTTGGGCACATATCGATACCGGACGAGAACCCTGGTGTCCCGGTCGAGCGAAAACCGGTCTTGGATGCGGTAATCAGCATGGTTGAAGACGGGATTGTTGGTGAAGATCGCCCCTTGCGCCTTGATCGAGAGTTCGTTTTTTCCCTGCGCGGTCGGCGTGGAGTGAATCACCTCCAACGCCGGTTCCCAAATCACATCGGACGGCTTCTCGGTCGAGACCACCGTGGGCTGGGAGGGGTCTTCCGTCAAGCGGAGCCGCCTGGCGGCGGAAAACTGAAAGGCGTCCGTCGTGTAGCTGGTCTTCTGTTCGGCCACCGCCGACCATTCGGCTCGCACCATCCCGTCAGGCCCACTGATCAGCACGCCTACCGTCAGCCAGAAGCCGACTCGCATGCCGATGGAGGAACAACCATGTCGGTAACGCATCATCGAGCAGTGCGGCCTACAACAGCATGCGGCGGGGCGTTCGTCTCGGGAGCAGATACCGGCCATGGCGGGGCCCGGTCTACCTTGACGGCCTCTGCTCCTCAGCGTCTGATAAGTTCCCCTTTCTGTCAACAGAGTTCACTCGTGCAGCATCCACAACTTGACCACATTCACGGCAATCATGATGACGGCAATCGACACGGTGATCGAAGCCGTTACCCGGCTCATCACCGTCGGCGACACCCACGAACCGGCGCGGACCCCCACCAACATGCCGGTCAGGCTGCCAAGCAACACATAGGCGAGAAGATTCCAATCGATGCGGCCGAACTGTAAATGCCCGATGACGCCGCCGAGGGAGATCAGGGCGATGATCGTCAGCGACGTGCCGATCGCGGTCCCGGCCTGGAACCGCAGCACCAGCATCAACGCGGGAACCACGAGGAATCCGCCGCCCACGCCGAACAGTCCATTGACCGTCCCCACGGCCAAACCGATCGCGCCGACTTTCAACCAGCAGGTGCGCGGGAACTGCGTGGCGCAGGACTCCTTGTCTTCCGGCTCACCCGCCAGGTCCTGCTGTCTAGCCATCACGCCTCGCACCAGCAGCAACAACAGGCCGAACAACACCAGCAGGACTTCCTCCCGCACCAATCGGTGTCCGAATGCCCCGCCCCAGGAACCGAGGATGCCGGTCCAGCCGAAGGCCGCCGCGGCCTTGGTGTTGACCAGCCCGCGACGGCCGTATTCCCAGGCGCCGAGGATGGAAGAGGTCGAGACGATCATCAGCGACATCGCCGCAGCCTGCTGCATGGACAGGCCCGCGATATACACCAGCAGCGGCATGCCGAGAATGGCGCCGCCGGTCCCGGTGGCGCCAAGTTGTAAGCCGATCGGCACCCCGGACAAGACCGCTCGCAACGCCTGTTCAATCATGCCGCACGCGCCATCTCGCTCATGAATGCTCGAATGCCGTGGCCCACGCCTATGCCGGCTTTTCCAGCTTGGCGATGCCCAAGGCCTTCAAAATCACCTTCTCGTAATACGGTTCGCTGACACCCTTTTTCATCTTGCGGAGGAAATACTTTTCCAGGGCAATTTTCGCCAGATGCACCCATTTCCCCTTCTTCGCCCAGGTCACATTGCGCGGCGCCATCTGCGGCAAGGCCACAAACGCCACTCCCGTGTCGCCCATGTCGGCCAGGCAGATGGCATTCCACGTCGCGGTTTCGCGCTTCGGGTCGTCGTCGATATCGGCTTTGATGTTATGCACGGCCGCCGACACCATCGATTCGATCATGTAGCCGGTCTTAGGCGCGCCGGTTGGAATCGGCGTCTGCTCTACCGGAGGGATCGCCACGCACACGCCGACCGAATAGATATTCTTATACTTCGGATTGGCTTGATAGGCATCGATATTCACAAAGCCCTTCGGATTGCACAATCCCGGCGTTCCCGCCACGGCGTCCACACCCGCAAACGGCGGGATGATCATCGAATACCGGAACGGGATTTCCTGGCCTCCTTCCAGCAGCATCTTCCCCGGTTGCACCTCTTTGATCGCCTGGTTGCAGATTGGCTTGATGGAATGTTCCGCGAATTCGTCCTCCATCATCCGGCGTGACGCACCGACGCCGGCAAGACCCATGTGCCCGATGAAGGGCTCCGGCGTCACGAAATAGATCGGCACCTTCTTTCGGAGCTTCTTCTTTCGCAGATCGGCATCCAGAATGAACGCCATTTCGTAGGCCGGACCGAAACAGGATGCCCCTTGCGCCGCCCCCACCACGATCGGGCCCGGGTCCTTGAGAAATGCTTGATAGGTTCCCCAGGCCTGCTCCGCATGGTCCACATTGCAGACCGACTGCGTGTATCCGCTGGGACCGAGGCCCGGCACCGCGCCGAAGTTGAGCTTCGGGCCTGTGGCAATGACCAAGTAGTCGTACGGTACTTCGCCCTTGGAGGTCATGACACGATTCTGTTCCGGCTCGATCCGATCCGCGGAGGCATGGATGAACTCCACCCCTTTTTTCTCCAGCACCGGCCCCAAGGTAAAACTGATGTCTTTTCTCGTGCGCCATCCCACAGCCACCCACGGATTCGACGGCACGAAATGGAACGATCCCACATTGGAAATCACGGTGACTGTATGTTTCTTGGCCAGCAATTCCCGGGCTTCATAGGCTGCCGGCAGTCCTCCGATGGACGCCCCGATGATAACGACCCTCGCCATGATTCACCTCCGTTCACAGACTCGGCGATGCGTCTCCGCCCCGCCCTTGTGATATCCATTCGGCGGAGGCCCGCACGCGCCACCCAGACGTGCATGGCCTATGCCCTGCTCACTTGTTGAGAGGCATGGGATCGGAATTGGATTCGCGACGAAGAACGCAATCGGCCTCTGACCACTCTGCCGCCTTTTGCGACATCATTACTGTGTCTTGACAGGACAGTTGGACAGATCGACCAATGCCTTAGGGGATTTGTCGGGTTGACTTGATACCCCTGATGCCGGTAGTCCTAGTTCTCAAGCCCTGATTCTGGAGGGAACGATGTCACTGAAGCAATTCTATACAGGCAAAGGCCTCATCATCACCTTGATCGTCGGGTTTCTGGCGGTGGAGTCCATCATCGCGGCGGGGTTTCTCAGCCTGGTCCACTTCAAGACGTCCACCAACTGGGCGGCCAAAAGCGAGCAGGTGCTCATTGAATTGGAACAGATGAGGAGCACCGTCGTGGGAGCCGAGACGCAGCAGCGAGGTTATTTGATCACCGGCTCCGACGAGTATCTGCCACCCTACCGGGAAGCGATCGACACGCTTGAGGCGCAACTCCGCCGGATCGGCAGCCTGACGAGAGACAATAGCCTGCAGCAGGACCGCGTGGCATTTCTGGCCACACAGGTCGAGCAGCGGTCCGACGAAATGGACCATGCCATCGTGACGCGCCGCAATAAAGGACTGCCCTTTGCCAAGACGGTGGTGTCGACCAATCACCAGAACCGCACGATGGACACCATCCAGGAGATCACCGGACAGATCCGGGATGAGGAAAACCGGGCCCTCGCTCGGCATCGGGCAGACTCCGAAGCCTGGGCCTTCACGACAGGCTCATTCGCCGTTGCCTTTTTCCTCCTAAACGCGGTGGTCTTCACCTTGTGCGGCGTCGTGATCAAACTGTCGCTGGGCAGTCAGGCCCAGGCCGAGCGCCTGCTTCAAATCCTGCGTCCGTCAACAGCCGCCACAACGCGGTAAGCTTCCGAACGGTCGTTCGTCGCTCAAGAGCTGATGGCGTATAGCAGATAGCCGATGGTCGGAATTCGAGAAATCCTGATCTTCACTATCAGCCATCGGCCATCAGCCATACGCTCTTCTCCCCCTACTATCGGCCATCGGCTCTTCTCCTAGCCCGCAGGATGCGCAAAAAGGCCGTCCAGCAAGGCCGCAGCAAGCGAAGAAGCGAATCGTACTCGTGCTGTACGATGAGCCTCTGAGTGTCGTGAGAACGCCGCTGGCGGACTTTTTCCGTATCCTGCTAGGTGCGGGCTAACACGACGGCGAGCAGCAAGACCACCAACGCCACCAGCAACGACAGACGTGGCACCAGCGCCGAATACCGCACCAGCATTCGATCCCGCGCACTCCGTTCCGCCTCCGCTATGCCGAGGATCTTCCGCACCTTGGGACCTACCACCAGATCATGCGCTAACGTCAACGTGAACAGCAGCGCGACCACCGAGATTTTGGCTAGAAAAATCGTCGGCCACAGCCATGGTTCGGTCAAAGGAATCGCACGGCCCACGGCCATGACCAATCCAGTGACCACCAGAATGCCCATCGCCCCCCAGACGACGGCTCTGAACCGATAGGCGACGGTCCGAAACAACAGGCCATGCTTGGCAAATCCGCCATCCTGCTTCAGCACCGGCACGAGCACGACGGACAAAAACACCATGCCCCCGACCCACACCATGGCTGCCAGCAGGTGAATCCACACCAATGCAAACACGCAGGTATCCTTTCGGCTGTGTAAAATTGACTACGATGCCAGAGCGCGGGGAACGGGTGCAAGTAGGACTGCACGGCTACGACTGGGCGGGAGGGACTAAGTTTGGGCACCACTCGACCTCGCCGAAGACGAGCAACATCTGCGTCTCCGGGTAAACCAGGGACTCGGTCGGGGTATGTGTCCTCGCCGTGCACTCGGGACAGACAAATTGACAGGGGGTTGTGCAGCAGGCCGCGTCGCAACCCAACAAGACCTTCAGTCTCGCCGCTTTCTCTCTGCAGTAGGCGATTCGATCGACATGGGAGAGACTCTGCCGATAGCAGTCCAGCCGGTTCCACAGCGCGACCAGACTCGACATGCGCTGCCCCCCGACGGTGGCCCACGTCCCTGGAATCCGGACGAGCTCGCCGATCAGTCGAAGCAGGGGATCGAGCGAGTCAGGCAACCCGGCAAACGTGAGCACATGGTGGGGTCCGCAGGCAGTCTCTTCGATGCAATGCGTGCACACCCCAACGCTGGCTGCCTCACGAACCTTGCGGGGCAATGCCGTCTCACTCGGCACATACAACGCGACGTTCACCACGGCCCGACCTCTGCGTCTCCCGCACAAGACCACGGCCACACCAATTAGGCCCCATGGCTCAAACCGGCGTGGCCGCGTAGGACTACTTGTATCACACACGAACGCTGGCGTACATCCTAGGCTGGTGCCCAGCCGCCTGAATGACCCTAGAACGAAATTCCGACATACGGCCCGACTTGGAAATAGTCATTGTTCGTATTCGTCAGCCGAGCCGTTAGATGGTAGCGCGCGTCCACACCCACTTTGAACGCTTTCCACAGGGCATATTCAAACCCGCCACCAAACTGGACGCCCAGATCGAGATACTGCGTCCGATTTGAAGGCGGACTGATCACGTGGATGTCCAACCCGATCGGGATGATCCAGGGCCTGAACGCACTGCCTTCCATAAATTTGATCTTGGGAGCGACATCGATGGTGACCATCGTCAGTTGAACCTTCTGCGGATCGGTTGCCAGCGTGTCCGTCAACGTTCTGGTCGCAATGCTGCCGGCGACATTGTTCACACGGTTCGAATTGATGCTGTTGAACTGCAGCCCGATTTCACCCACCACCCAGGTTTTGTCCATGCCGCCCCAGACGTCCTTCGACATCACCAGGTCCAGGCCTGCGCCGGCATACCATCCCGCATTGCCGCCATTGACGCCGGCAATTCCCGCCGTGTCCGTAAAGATCTGTCCTCCCCGGTCCTGATTCAAATTCATGAACCCGCCCTTGAAGAACACCATGTTGCCGGTGCCTTCCTCAGCCGATGCCGGCTGCACACCAGCAACACCGAGCACCGCGGCGATCGCAACCCCCGCACCCCACATTCCAATGTTCCGCACGACTTTCCGAACCCGCTTCATAATCCCCTCCTTGATGTGTCACCGAAACGCCTGACCGGCGTCCGGGTTGCCCTTCGGTCTTGGCCCTACCGGCCTGCAGCAGAACCAGCGAAACAATGTGATGAACCCTACTGAACATCATGAGACTCCTCGTCCACCCGCTCCTGCGGTCATTCAACGCATCAATCGCTCGTGCCGGCCCCTCACCATCCGTCGCGCCCCATCGCTCCACGTCCGCCGCTCAGGCGACAGGTCACACTTGCAACATGCGACGACTAATTCGCCGCCTCTGCTCGGCGGTCAACCGCATCTCCGCCAACGGAAACAGCAGTCGCTCCTCGCAGGCGATCTGTTCCCGATAGCGACGAATCAGTGCACGAAGCTTCCCGCTCACCGTGAGCCGTCCGCCGACCGTTCGCATGGCCGCTGCCCCGTGAGCGCCGGTCCGCTTGCCCGCAAGCAACCTCATCACTGCGGTCGCATCGGCTGTGAGTGCCCGGTGTTCGTCCAAGAAACTTTGAAACGACTCTGGCTCCTCCTCTTTCCGTTCAAGGACTCGCCGAACCTCGCCCACCAGCATGGCTTCCCGCTTGAAATGCACGTCCACGGGGCCGGTAAAGAATTCGAGCAGTTCTCGCAGTGTGTCCCGATTCGTTCGCTTCACGGCCCCGCCTCCGAGGGAACGCGGACTCATCGCCGCTTCGACCATATCCAATTGGTCCAGAATCATCTGATGCTCCCGTTTCAGCAGCGCCAGCGGATCGACGGCGAGCTCCGTTCGTCTGCTACCTTGAGACACCATCGTTCTCAGGATCCTCTGTCCGGAAGCTCCGTCCTGCGAGCCACGCGACGACGTTATGCCGTGCGCACTCTACCGAACAGCGCGAGGGGCCACACTGCG